>Ga0209700_100097_pt1 | contig 121157 bp, 31 predicted proteins | sample SiratroredBW_FD_187528 | JGI IMG/M metagenome (GOLD analysis project Ga0209700, IMG submission 187528) | Root nodule microbial communities of legume samples collected from California, USA - Siratro red BW (SPAdes) (version 2) | ecosystem: Host-associated > Plants > Roots > Nodule | place: USA...
TTTTCTCATAAAATAAAAAAAAAAAAAAAAAAACTGAGTATATGTAACATTAATATTTGATTGGGAGCATAGTCTTGGTAGTATTGGACTAATTTCTTCCCAATAGAGAATCCATTGGCTTCTTGTAGGGCCAATAATCTCACAGGATTTCATACCACGATTACAAACGAAGGAACAAAAGAAGTTACCGCACACAATAGCTAGAGTTTCTGGGAGAATGAACAAAGAAATTGAGATTTGAGGATACAAGAAGGATAGCCCGCACACAGAGAGGACTGATATAAACAAAAAGATGTATAACAGACAACAGGATACATATCAGTGAAGAGATCAGTGATTTTTTTAATTGCAACAGGCCAAAGCCACAGAGCCATCCCTGATTAAAGGTGATACAGGGAGCATTTTATTGGGAATTTTACAAAGTGTTCATCTTACCTGAGTGCTAATATTCATTTAGTTTTCACTGAATTGTTAATGAGCCCCAATACATCAAACATCCCCACATACCTCAGAAAACATTATCAAACCCTGCACACACCGCTTGCACTTAAATCCATGAAGTGTTTTGAGAAAAGCATGCTCCACCTATTACATTTTCCAATAAGAATAGACAAACACTTTCAGTCTCTTCCCAACTAAAAAAAAAGGATGAGAAAGGTAGACCAATTGGTGAAGGCATCTAAGAAGAATATAAATAAAAATTTGGCGAAGAATTTGAATTTATACTGAAGCCATGAGACATGACGGGAATTTTTCACAAGATTAAAGTATCTAACGGCCATTTAAAAGAACTTATTCACATGTTATTTAGATTTATCTTATAACACTATCACTTGTACAAATATTTGGAAAAACTCATAACAATAGCTTATGATATATCCATGATCTAGTTTCAACCTATTTTCATAAACTCGACCACAACTTATAACAGATTACAAATTACATTAAATGAAAACAGTTTAATCATGTATTATTTGATTACATAAACAACTTGTAAACAAGTAGTTACATAATAATACTTACACAACTAGCACTTAATTAATTGAACTGTTTACTCAAACACATTCCAACTGTGAGGAAACTATTCATCTTGAAGTTCGGATCAGAAGCAATACGATGTACCATAACTTATGACAACTGCGTGACATGCAACGGATGTAAATTCATTTCAAGTCCACAAAGTTCAACACTTGAATGTTGCAATCTACCTTGCACTTCCTCCATTCCTTATCCTCATTTGGCACAGGAGAATTACTAAAGCAATTAATCGTGCAAAAAGAATTATCAATATCCATTCATACATAAATAACTATATTTATTACAGTCATAAGGATGGGAATCTCTCACTTAGTAGTGTAAAATTCAATTTACAAAGTAACGAAAGGGGATACTGCCACTGGTTAGGGTTGACCACGCCTAACGCGAATGCTTTTACTGAGACGTAGAGAGCGATTCCTTTCCTCCAAGTGTTCGAATTATAGCTTCGAGAAGCCTGATGTCCTCGTCGCGCTTCTCGATTTCTTCTTGCTTCGCGCGAAGCTCTTCCATGTGCAACTCAAACACCTCTGTTAAAAGAAATCAGAAACGATTAGCTTCATCGATCACAGACCAGAACCATTCCAAACTTCAATTGGAAGATGAAATGAGATGACTGCGAAGAGTAAAAACAGAGTATGATGAAGATGACGATACTTGTGGTGTTTTCAAGTTCGGCGGTGAGCTGTTGAGCGCGCGATTCGGCGGCTTTCTGAGCGGCCTCGGCCTGTCGTTTCTCGGAGCGAGCGCGAGCGGCAGCGGTGATGGCGGCGTCGACCTCTCTCTCCAAGGTCTCAACTCGTTGCTGGAGAAGCTTGATGGAGCGGGCTTGGTCGGCGGTGAGGGAGGCTTTGGAGAAGGTGTCGTCGTCGACAAAGACGGCTTTGGTGAGAAGAAGCTTCTGGAGAGATTCGAGATTTGATGACATCTCCGTCAGATTCGTCATCGCTCCGCTCCATCGCTCTCCTTTCTCGTTCTCTCCCGTCGTCATCATCATCTCACTACCAACCACCAGCCCTCGCCTCTCACTTCCTACTGTTCTTCTTTATTCTCCAGGGTTTTATTGGAAAATCTTACTTCTTACTAAAAGGGAAAATAAAGAAAATTCAGAAGTGATTTTATATAAAAGAAAAATAAATTAAGAACTGGCCCATCATTATTAAATACCAGTTTCATTTTTTGCAACTTTAATATTTGTTAGTGGTATTTTATGTGTATGTATGAGAGATGGTATCGTGTGTAACTTTCTATAATTTTTTTTATATAATAAAAACTTTATTTCATAAAAAAATATATAAGAACATATAAATATTCATAGATTCATTTGTATGTTTGAAAATAAATTTTTCTATATATAATTAAAAAAAATATCTTTATAAAATTATAATAAAATAAAATTAATTAAAATTAAGCTTCTCTCTTAGCTAATTGTGGAATCACCTCACTTGTAATATATACAATCATAATAGATCTTAAAACAACACAAAAAAAAGGGTAAACTAGAGTTTTAAAAGTTGTATTTTCATAAATTAAATTTTTATATCAATTCAAAAACAACAAATAAGCTTTTATAATTCATTTCATACATCAGATTATCACTAACACATTACACTCATGAGACACTCATATGATATGGTATCGCTGGTTCTTTTTCACATCATATCTCAGCCATGTGAATCTATTAATCTATATGATCTAGTTCAATCGGTTCTTTTTCACACTATGACATAGTCATATGAACCTCCTTCGACTCCCACCACTTAAACATCTTCATCTATTATTCCAATGACCAGATTGAACCTCCTTCGACTCTCACCACCTAGTCATCTTCATCTATGATTTCAATGACTAGTAGAGTTAGGATACAATAATAATACGGGTAGTCTCAGATCACACACCACATCATTCATAAACATTGATACTACATCATACAATACATAAGCACTCATTCAATTTAAATTCATCCAATTTCTCATATGTTATCAATCTGATAACATATGAGATCACAAATCTTAGAGAGAAAGTAAAAATTTTTAAAGAGAAATTATTCTAAAGAGTTGATAGTTTTTATTATATATCTTCTTAAAGACAGAGAAAGTTGGTAGTTTCTATAAACAAAATATCTTTATAGAGATAATTGATATATAAACAAAATATCTTCATAGAGATAATTGATAATTTTTATTAGAATAAAACAGAATATCTTTCTAGAGAGATAAAATATCTTTGATAGTTTTTATTATAATAAAACAGAATATCTTTCTAGAGAGATAAAATATCTTCTTAGAGATAATATTTTCTTAAAAATAATATTTTATTATAGAAAGAGAGTTAGTAGTTGTTATAAAAATAAAAAATAAATAATAACTTTTATTTACTTAAATAATTTTTTTGTAAAAAAAAATAGGTATTATCTTATTTATTTCTAAAACTAAATTCTAGGTTATTTTTAATCTATAATTATTTTCTAGGGTATTATGATAAATAAAATGGGTCTAATCTTGATAGGCCGAACATGAAAATGTATACTATTTTTTGAGTTATGATAAAATACCTATTAAGCTCATTTTAACGTCCATTTACATGTTTAATTCGTATTGGATTGGATTAAAACCAATTTTAAGAAAAATCAACTTAATTTAAAATTAATTTTGTCAATGTCCTTCTACACACACATTTAATTGAACTTGTTTTTCATATAAGGTAAACTTGATTTTGAGAAAAATTAAGTATGCACGCAAATGATAGTAGATTAAGTTTTACAGTTCCGGAAAATAGAAGATTTTTCCCTTCATCCATCATTTTTTTCACAAACAAGTACTTCATGAAACATTTCTCCTAAAGTGTTTGTAGTTTTCCTTTGACGATCGTACGTTCGATGAAGTTTTTAAAAACACTCGCATATTTTATATTTCGGCCTCGTTTTTACTATTTTTACGAATAAGTCTTCATACAACTTTCTCCTTATTAAATGAAATATCACATGGATAAAAGACCAACAACTTCATCAAGTCTTACTACTTATTTTGATTCTCTCATTAAAGAAACATCATTTTTTACACTACGTGATATGGTAATGTTATCATCCTCGTCAGCATTATTACCTCTTCCAATAGATTTCGTTTATCTTCAATTTGTGTGTGCCTCCATATAAGTTCAGACCCCCCAAAATTGATAAACAATAGCAGCTTGAATATGCCACCATTAAATGTAATCGCGATATCAGATATATGTTACACTTAGGAGGAGAACCAGTACCTGTAAAAATACTTGAGAGGCGTATGTTAAAGTTGATCAAACAATCTACACAGGAATACGATGCATGAGTTAGTGTATTGGACAAAGGGAATGAATCTGACGCAACTTCAAAACTACTGATCTCAATCATCATAATTTGAATGTTAGCATGCTTAATTGTGTGCAAATTACGAACAAAATTTCCCTTTCATTTAGAAAAACTTAAAAGAGAAACAAAGCAAAAATTGACATTGGAGTGTTGCTGCTTCAGAACCAACACGTCTGATGTTCTTATTATTCTACAACCCGAACCTGCTTCATTTTCTAAAGAATTGACCACAGAAAAAAATAAAAACAGATAGGACAAATTCAATCTGTACGATAAACGAATGTAACAAAAACATATTTTCTATTGACAGACATTTTACAACTTTGTGAAACAGGGTATTCCTTCATGGAGTCAAAAATTAATCTCTCGAGGTATTGAGATTCATTTAAGGGGCTGACATCTTCCAATAGAGGGTTTTCATACTAACAGATAAGAGATCAAACCTTTCACCACATGTTCAAGGAATAAAATTATCTATCAACCATGTTGATTTGTATTGACGGGCACAGTTATACCTTGAACATGCTGTGGGTTTCCGAAGCCATATGCAAAAACTGACAATCCAGGCAAGATTTCCATCAGAGTACTCCCAGGATAAAACAGCCGTCTATGACCATTGTAATAGTGTCTGCGTCTGCACTTTAGGCCCCTCCAGGCATCTGTGGATTGGAATTATAAGAAATTATTAGTAGACGAAAATGGAGACATGCTGAAGAAATTTGAGATTTTAAAGAATATATACATGCAATTTAACGTCATATATGATTTTTTTTTTCTGTAACCAAAATTTCAGGGGTAGCTATTCATCCTTCAGGAGTTCGTGTTTTCCAAACTTAAATAATTTTTATTTTTTTTTCGCTTTAACACCATATCCACGACATGACTGTTCGACATGTAATTTCCTATACTTAATTTTATACCCACAGCATAACTCTACTCATCATTTGGTGAAAAATGCAGCAGCCAAGTATGTTCAAATGCAAGTGCAGAAAAAGTTCATCCTCCTTGTGCGAGAGTGGAACATATGTACGACTTTCCATAAAAAAAGGCTTTCTTCCCCTGATTAAAAACATCATAAAAGTGAACAGCAGTTCTACAATACCTTATTTCTGACTACTGTAATTTCATCTTCAACAAGTTGAAATCATTTCTAACACGATGATGCAGGTGAAAATCATTTCAATGCACAAGGTATTATTCTTAAAAACATGACTCACATGATGGTATTGGAACTAGAGAAAAAAATGGTTATGCATCCGAGATAAAGAATGGCTTTCTCTAGTATGCTACATCCTGAGATTTTCCCAGGACACTCATATGCTAAATGATAGTAATATATTTATAGTCTGCTTAACAATGAAAACGTTCTCTTTGCACCGAGTATCTGTCTCTCTCCTCTTACACATGTCACAGATGTCGTTTGCTCAGGTTTTCACAGGACATTCATTAACAATGTGCTACGTAATGTATGTTACTCTGCTAAACAACAATAAAGGTTTTCAACTTTCAGAAAGACACAAGAGCAAGCAATGCAACCAATAAGTTTCTTAACGGTATGAATGTATGATAGAAAAGAAATCATTAAGTTTATGAACACAATTGACAGTCAAATATAACTAAATAAGAACTACAGCCCAACACAGATAGAATAGAGTAAAGGATTTAGGACCTATATTCCAATGTGTAGAGGATTTTTGAGCTTAGGGCATGGGCAATAATGGTAGAGGCAAAGACATGATCCATCAAACACCACGGATAGAAACTTCAAGCTGTTGCACTCTACTAGCCAAATCATGCTTGCCAGAATTCTTCAACCCATCAGTAACCATGTCAAAACAGCGCGAGATAGGGACCAACCCCATCTCAGTCATTTCAAAGAGGTAGTTTGCGGCCTCCACAAACTTGCCGGCACGACCGCACATGGTGATCAACATGGTATAGAGAGGGCGATTAGGGGGATGTGCCTTGGCCTTCATATCCCCAAAGAAACAAAAAGCATCATCAAATTGCCCCCTCCTACACAGAGCCTTAATAACAGGCGCATACAAGCTAGGAAAGGGACGGTTACCATCCTCAACGAAATTATTGAGCAACCTAAATGCCTCGTCAATGAAGCCACTTTTAGAAACCGCGGGAATGAGAACCTTGTAAGTGTTGACATCAGGAACCATCCCTAAAGCACAAACCTCGTGATAAAGATCAATGCAAAACTGAACATCTTCCTTGCATACTGTCTCCACCACGGCATTGAAAGTTCCAACATCGGGAACGATCCCTTCCTTGATCATCTTCCTGACCATTCCCTTGGCGGATTCAACGTAACCGGCGTTGAGCAGGCCTTCGACGAGAAGGTCGCGGCCGCGGAGGGGCGGGTTGAAGCCCTTGTCGCTCATTTCCCGGAGGAAGAGCTTGGCCTCGCGGAGTTTGCCGGAGGAGCACCAGGCGTTGACGAGGACAGCGTAGGTGGTCTTGTCGGGGTGGACGCCTTTGCGGAGCATGCGGCGGAGGAGGGCATAGGCGCCGTGGAATAGGCGGTTGTGGCAGAGGGATTTGAGGAGGGCGTTGTAGAGCGGGAGGGTTTGGGGGCAGTTGAGGACGGCGGCCTTGTTGAAGAGCTCAACGGCCTGGTCGATGCGGCGGTGGTGGCCGTAGGCGTCGATGAGGGTGGCGACGGCGGGAGGGGAGAGGGAGAGACGGTGGTGGAGGGTGACTTGACGGATGAGGGACCACATGGTCTGGTAGTTGTTGGCGCGGGCGAGGGTGGTGACGATTTGTTCGAACTCGAGGGAGGTGGGGGTGTAGGAGGGGTGGGAACGGGCCCAGTTGAAGAAGCGGAGGGAGGGCGTGGGGTCGGTGGAGCAGGCGCGGAGAACGCGGAAGACTAGCTCCGGGGTGACGTGGATGCGGAGCTTGTTGAGGGTACGCTCCAGGTAGAAGTCGCGCCGCACGATGTTCGAGACGTGGTGAATCACCGCGAAGTACTCGTCTCGGCCTGAGGCCGCGGTGGTTAGGGTTTTAGGGATTGAATGGCAATTGAGAAGAAGTGTTTTGGTGGGGGTGAAGATGAGTTTTGCGTAACTCTGCAGCATTGCGTTTGCAGTAGCTAGAAACCGAAATCCACAGTTACCATGGACTTGGAAAGACTGCTCAACATAATCCCTTTCTTCCCTTCAGCTTGTTTCATCTCCCACTTTCATTACACTGGGTGTTTGATTGAATTACCATTATAATTAATTATATACATAAAAATATTAATTAAAATAGAGGATGATCGATTATAGGAAAATGTCTAATCGACTATCATAGTTTTTTTTTTTTTTTTTCTTTTTTCTTTTTTTTGTTTTTTTTTTTTTTTTTTTTTTTTAATTTTTTTTTTTTTTTTCTCCTTTTGACTGTTTTTGCATGTTTCGAATGTATTGATTTTTCAATTTTCTTTTCAATTACATCCGCAGCAACAGTAATTCTATAAATCCTAACACCACCTTAATGATTGATGTTGCATGAATTTACACGTTTGTCCTCGGCGTAGCATATTTTGTGCCAAGGAAACTTAGTTTAAGGGAGTTACGAGTCTGTAATTAGCAACAAAATCTCAAGTGTCTTGCATAATCATGAGATATGGACGGGTAAAAAATTTCCCCCAAAACTCATTAAGACACAAAACACGTATATTGAAAATACTAGGGACAAACGAGTAGAGCAAAATCAAAAACAGACTGAAGTGCTATAGTAGAGATCGATCTAACACTTGATTAGCAGCTTTTCTGGAATAATGTGAAAGTGGATACGGAGGAGGTGTGTATGACAGGATTTACAAGGTTTCTCCCATGGTAGATGACTATTTTTTTTAATAAAAAATTCCGCTATTATTTTTAGATCCTTTGGAGTATAGAGCTCACACTTGTCTATGTACATTCGATAATGATATCCCTTTCCCCAAATCCTTGTTTCCTAGTGGAAAGATTGGGCCTTGGCCATACATTTATGTTTACTGAGAATTTGAGAGAGTATTTCTTTAGCTACCAGAAAAATAACTCACCTGCATTCCATTTTTACATTTCCGAACACTCTTCCTGAAATATAAACACTGGTTGCCGGCTGAATTTTTTAACCACAAAACGTCATAACCCAATTTTTTAACCACTATTCCTTTATTTTTTGCCAAAAATATTGCTTTCCAGATTGAAGCTGACTAGGCAACTGAATAAAATCATAGATCGTTTTCGAGTTGTTTTGTGATTCTTCAGGTAAACGGGTTAATAAAGTAAAAAGCTGAATTTCGCAAATACATTTGCACGAAATAGTTCGTACATGATGAGAAGAACAAAAAATACACGAACTTCATAAATTTAACCTTTGCCAATTAATTTTTAAAGCTTGCATATCAAATAAAAAAATATTGATAAAAATAAGACTAGGCTTTCACTAGCCAAGAAGGTTTTTTCTTTCACCACCCCCATAAAATCTTGAAAGCTCATTCCAGTACAAAATCAAGTGTATAAAGAATTTTATGCGATACAAAAAAAGATTATCAAAGAACTGCACATTAAACTTGGGAAGCTTGGCTAAATTGCGCTTTTCTTCACTGATTAGCGGACTTTTGTTAAGTGTTTGGTGTTCCACTTATGCATTAAAAGGTGAATAAGGACACCAGTTGTCACTGCTTGCTGCGTGGACTCGACATAAACAGGCCCTTCGGCCTAAAATTGTAAAGCTTCCGGCGCTGGTCTGGTAAATTCAGATTCGTGGACTTTTACCATTTAATTGATGATAGTGTAAATCTGAATAATTAGCATTATTTAGCTGGTTTAGATATGAGCAATCACCCTACTTATCTTAAAAAGAACGATGTTTGCTTATAGGTGAAAGATAAATGTCTTTAGATCAATACTAAAGCACTATAGCAGCTTACTCTAAAATGGATGTGGAATATCATCTTCAAAATCCATAAATTTTACCCATCAACCACTCCATTTATCTTTTAAAGCAAAAAACCTCGGATCCAATAATGGCATTGCTTAAGAAACAAGAAGGAAATAAAAGATAACTACCAAACGGACCTACTTATGGGTGGCTCTGAACATCAACCAACATCTGGTGCTTCGCAAACAGCTTGATTAACTTGGACTACCTTTCTGTTCACCAGCATTACCTTGATTTGGTTTCCCACCACAACAGAAAAAGTGTGGAAGCCTAACACGACCACAGCTCCTACAGAAAAAGTGAGGTCAATATCAAAACTGGAAAAACAGAAAAGTTTAATATTTTAATATTTTCGCAAAAAAGTATAGAATGGACCTACACTAAGTAAAACCTACTTATGCACGTCATATATAGACAATAGAAATTCATTTGAATTTTATCAGTGCAAGCCCGTCTTAAATACTGCACAGGCAGTTGATGATGGATTCCGCACATCGCAGATATATGGGAAATAAATTTTAAAGTTTACCCTTCCCTGCCTCTCTTTTCTCCCTTTTGTTCAGAGAAATTCTAAGTTAACTTCTAAGAACATGGATCAGGCTATTCAAGAACAAGGTTGAAAGCGAAGTTCCCAAACTCTATTTTCTAACGTTTCGAAAAAAATTAAAATTAATTGACCAACAACACATGGTGAAAAAGAAAAACCAAGTGCGATAAATATTTTAAATATATGTCCTCTAGCTTAAGGTCTACCAACCCTTGGGCGTGATGATTCTCAACTACTAGTTCTCGTTTAACTTATGTATCAAGAAGAATTCGGAAGAGAGTGATATTGTCAGCAACTTTCTAACTTCAGTGAACAGTTTGAGTAGCAGTAGAAACAAAAGCTAATTTAGTTATTTGATAACTTCATATACAGTTTTTAAGCAAAACTAGAGCATAGAATTTATTGATTAATTGCTGTTGAACTGATAGCACTTTGCACAATAGATCCCAGTTAATGAGATTCGGGGCTAGGAAAGGAAGCAAGCAAGAAACCAGGCACAATGGTTTAGAGGAGTAAACTCTTGTAACTCACTCCTCAGGATCTTACCATAATTTCTGTTTTCTAGACTGTTCATTAGCAAGTTTGACTAATTGTAATAACATGAGAACAAGAAGGGGGATCAAATCTATGGCATGCAATGAAATAAAAAGTTCCATTCCTCTCCAAACATCAGAGTAGTTTCGCTTTAGTTCAAGCATAAAGGATGAAGTGTCTTTTGGACAGCAACGAATAAAGAAATTCCACCCCTCCCTTCGAACCTCTCCCTTTTATCTCCAACATATATATAAGTACAATGGTTGGTTCTTGGTTCATTAAAGAACATGAACACTTCATAATATTAAATTATTGTAAAATTTTAAAAAAATTAGGGGATCTAATATTACCAGCAATTAGTTAGAAAAATGTATTTTCTTTGTTGTGATCCTTAGGCTTTCTTTGGCTTAACAGATTGATTTACCATTCAACTTGTTCAAATACAGAAACTCAAATTATTTCTTTTGCATGATACATCTTTAAAAGGTACAAAGAAGAAAGGACATAGACCACTGGTTGTGGGAAATTCTAAAACTATAATATTATAGACTGAAAGATATGACCAGGCAGGGCTGAACTGTTCACTAGAAATTTACTTCACTCCTGTATTGAACTGTCTTATACGGATATATATTTCATTTAAGTACCCGTCATTCAAAGGCTCTGATATAGCTAATAACAAGAAATTACCCGATATTTCCAAAACATATTAAATAATAGCAAACAATAATGCAAAACAGACTAAGACTTACTTGCATAGGACAATCACCGGAATAGGTTTCAGAGCCTTCGGTCCATTCCTTATTCCTTTTTTATGGGGAGTAACCTGCACGATAGACAGAACCATTAAGAAAATACAAAAACACAAAGCCGAAACAATAACAGTGCACAAATTATAACACTCACACCAATCCTGATTAAAACACTACATCACATCACTATACTCTATCTATTGATATTCCCAAAAGTAAAACTCAAAACCTCTAGAATGCCAAGCAAGAACAGGAAATCCAAAACGGCAGAGAAGTGAACAGGGTACCTTGCGTTTCGGGACAGCCATGAGCTCCATGGAGCCACCAGAAGAGAAACTCGGGGAACTGAACTCGGGCAAAACGGGTTGTGGTGACTGAACCCCAAAATCAATGCTCCCAGATAAAGCAGGAGATTGGGGGACCGATTGAATCGACCTGTGAAATCCTAAAACACTTCCTAATTTCCCTTTCCCTCCTGTGCCCCTCACAATTGCGAGTCTCGCAGCCATTGCTGTGATTGAGCAACAACAACATCAGGAAGACGTTGAAGATAAAGATCCACAAAATTAATGGCAATTCGACCAAAAAATACAGAAGAAGAAATCAATGAAGTTGGGAGTTACCGGAATGAAATTGTGTAGGAACTTCGATGTTTGTAATGGCTAATTGAATAAAGCGAAGTTAATTATTGGTGAAAATAATGGATTGAGTATCGAGAAGCTGCATTAGTTTGAGGTGGTGTTCATGGTTGCTGCAAATTAAGTGCCACTTTCTAAACCCTAACATAACATAGGATGAAGATAATAGGGTAAATGTAAAACCTCGTCTTCAGCATTTTTATTAAGGTATCGTAAAAAAAGTATTTGTGTAAAAAGTGTACATACCACAACGTAAAATACTGCTAAACTGTTAAAAAGAAATAATGTTTTAATATAACTTATATTTTAAAAAATACATATTTTGGACTTATGAAAGAACATTAGAAGACAATAATTTTTAAAAAATTAAATCAAACCAAACGTAAATTATTAATCAAATTCGGTATTTCACAAATTAAGTATACTTGTAATTTATGAAATAAATATATTAATTTATCCAAATATTATTTAAATAAATATAAAATTTTAATATATTATATTGACATTTCTCATTATTAAATATAAGTTTGGATATGAGATGTAAGTTTAGATATTTTACTATAAAATGCAGAATCTAGTGATAATTTATTCAAATATATTTTGAAATATGTGATGATGATAAAAGCATGAAATTCATAATCTATATATGTATGAGATTGTTATTAGAATTTGTAGTTATTTATATTGATAATATGTGTGTTGAGAGTTAAGTTTAAATTAAAAATTATAGATTTGGTTAATTGATAAGTTTATATAATTACTTTATAGTATTAAAATATAGGTTAAACTTAATTATTTGAAAAATATTATGAGTTATGCATCTCTTTGTTACTAAATCTTGTTAAAATCATAATTAATGTATGTTTTATTGGGATAGATGTGAGTCTATACAATAATGTCCCTTTTAGTTTTCTATTTTAGTTTTTAATGTTTTAAAGTAAAGAACTTTAGCCAGGATGAAAGACAATCACGATTAGTTATATAACCTTAATTAATTTTAGATAGATTTTGTTCTAATTGAGTATAAGTTGTGTAAGTTTTCTATGATATGATCAAATCTATGTACTTCTAGTCTACTTCACATATAAATATTGTGTGTCGATAATACCACTTGTATTTAGAAATAAGTTTATTGGTACATGTGAGTTAAATGCTTAAATTTGTGTGTGTTTAGATCTATTTATCCTTTTTTTAATTGCTTTTAACATGTGTAAAATATTTTTCTTATTTATTTATTTATGTTATTTATTTAAAATGAACACAAGTTCTAGTGTAAATGAGTTTAAGGAGTAGAATGATGATGAATGCATGAAGAAAAAAAAAAGCAAGAGTGCTCAAGGACAATTCCAATAAGAATAACAAGTAACAATGTTAAAGGCAACATTCTTGCTCATAAAATATTTCTTTATTTTGTATTTGTTAGGCTTATAATAATATATTTTATTTTCTTTGTAATTTGGGTTTAATATATAAAGGTAGTTTGGGTTGAAATTGGACTTCTGCATAAAGCTCAATTTAAGCCTAATTCAAGATGCTTGGTTTTACCTAGTTAAAAAGAGAGAGAGGAGAAGTGTGATCCAAACAATGAAAAATGTGATACAAACATTGAAAGTGCTACACAAACACGAGAAAACTTGAAGATTTCAACTATACAAACATTGAAAGTGCTACACAAACATGAGAAAACTTGAAGATTTCAACCACATGGTGAATATTTTTCTATATCCATATTTGAATTTCCCTATTGTAATTACATTGGAATTTTTGGCCAAAGTGGCTATGACTAATTATCACCTCTTTTACTAAATCACTTTTGAAATATATGAGAAATTAGAGAATTGTTAAGAGCATTTTTTTTTTGTGAGATTCTTTTTTGGGTCTGGTATTTATATGGATATCTTAGGATTCAAGTGAAAATTCTTCAAGGCACTAATCTTAGAGGATGGATTCTCAACTTCAACTAGTGTGTATGAATAGAATTAAAATAACAAATTAAAGCTTGTGTTTAGCAATAAAGTAGAATTGGTTTGCTGTCTTAAAATTCTTGTGGTGATTACAAGTTTTATTTATATAATTGATTAAGAAATTGATGATTAATAGATTAACTTAGGCCCATACACCTAAGAAAATAAAGTTTGAGTATTTTTGTGAATTGACATTGACATTTGTTTGAAAAGAAAATAATTATTTTATATATGGGAGTGATGATTGGTGAAATCTAACCCTGCCAATTTCATTTCATTCATCTTTAATCCTTTTTCTACATTCCAATTGTTGATAAAAATAATAAAAAATATTTTAAATTTAATTTTCTGCAAAACAATCTAAATTGTTAAAATCGTTCTCAAGTCTAATCTTATAATAATTGTAATTATTGTCTTGTATTACACACTTTTTTTTATGAAAAATGATATATTTATTACTTGTTATATTTGTGACTGATATACTTGTCATTATTAGTAAAAATATGCTAACATAATAATCGACTTATCATTGTACATTCTCTAAATAATCTTGCTTCAAAAGATTTTATAGTCTTTACCTAGGCTCATCGTGTGTTCTTCAAGCATAAGGATTTCTCTTTTCTAATAACATCTAGAGAGATTTTGATTAATTTATCAAAACTATGGGTTTTCTTTGTAAGACTACGTTATGATTGTTATATTTGATATTGTTTTATAAGGTAACACACTTTTAAATGAGTTTTCCTTCTTTTGAAAACCAAAACCATAGTCAATTCCAACCTTACCCATGACATGTCTTTTAAAACATAAGAAGGCATCAATGTTAAATTTTCTCATCATAAACTTTAGTCAGAGTTTTTATTAAATACTAGATTGATGAACAAACTTGTAGAATTAAAATCATAAATACAATAAGATTTTTTATAAATCAATTATAATTTTGAAAGTATAGTTTTTCATTGTCTAATTCTTATTATAGACCATTACCTTTCCTTTCTAACCAATTCACCTTTTAGTATATTACTCAAATAAGAAAAATTCTTAGCCTATATCTTTCCTCCGTACATCATCTATTTCAGAATTTGATCACATCCTAAAATAAGTGAGGAGTCACGGATCATTCCTACCCGAGCAGATTTTCAAACAAAGTAAGTTTTTATCTACTTTAAAGATCCCTAATTCTTTGTTTTTTCTTAGGTTTTGGTCACCAATCTTTGAAGGGTCAGTTAAGTGTTCCTGTCAAGTTATTCTACTATATACTGAATTTTGGTTATGTTTGGATAACTTGCTATATATCTCTAGATTTTGGAGTTATAACATTGCTTGACTTTGGAATTGCTTGATGTAAGGGAAGTCAGTTTTAAACTTTTCAATAACATCCTAAATTAGAAGATTTAGATGTGATGAAGATATGATCCTAAGTTTCAATTTTTTTTACAGGGATGTTTACAATAAAATTGAATTTTGATTGATGAAATGTTTGATTATATTGTGATGTGAACATGGTGAAATATTGATTTTGTTAATTTAATAGTAAAATATTTTTGTTATGTTGGAAAGATTCTTGAATGGTATCTATTGATGAGAATGATGAAATGTGAATGAAATTGATGTCATACATTTGGAATAATGTATGAGTTATGTGTTTATACATTAAGTATGAAGATTCTATGTTTTAACAAATATTCTCTAGCTTCACTAATGATTTAAGTTACATAAACTAAGATATCAGGTGGTGAGAAGCTGATGAGGAAGTTTATACACATTAAGACTATTAGTGACACTCGATATTAAATGTTTGAACTTACCCTAATCTTTGATATGTGGATTAGATGTTAGTCTTTAGTAGGGGCAATTCATATGATTGAAATAAAATCAGATTATTAGGAATTGAAAGAAAATCAAGGTATTGAAACTTTATATGTCAGTTTTTAAAAATATTCTTTTTATTCTGGCTAAAAAAAGATGAGTAGTAGTTGTTCTTTAACCAGAGCCTCAGATGATTTTGCTTTAATTAGTTTGAATGTCCCAACGAAATTATAGAGATATAGATTATACATGATTGATTGTACCAATATAATATGAGACTTTTTGGACCATTCTTAGATTATTTTGTAGTGGTTTTTCATAAATGATATTCTTATATATTTATGTGCCTACCTATTTACCTACTTGCCTACCTCTCCACCTGCCTACCTACCTATTTGTCTATTTACCTACCTGTCTACTTATTTATCTGCCTACCTCCCACCCTACCTATCCTCCATCAACTTGCCTACCTACCTCCCTCCCTCCTTACCTACCTAGCTCCTTGTGGACCTACCTACCTACCATTCTACTTATGTGCCTACCTACCTGGGGTTCAGATGTTTAATATATTGCAAGTGAATCAATAAAGTAAGATTGATTGCACCTCTCAAATATTGTGCATCCATACAATAAAGATCAAGTATATGTATATGACCAGTTTGATGGTCACATTTTTTGCACAACATTAGGTCAAAAAATTTCAAATGATTTTAACTTTTGATATGGAGCTCAGATTGTTAAAAATAAGTTGTTAGAGGTGAGATAAGGAATATGATGGCATGTGGGATGTGATTCTACTCAAAATCATTATCTCTGGTGTCCAGATGTTTAACATATTGCAAGAGAATCAATGAAGTAAGATTGATTGCACTAATTGTGCGTCTAGACAACAAATATCAAGTGGATGTACATGACCAGTTTTGTAGTTGCATCTTTTGCACAACATTGCACATCATGGGGACATTGAATATATTGCAAGTGAATCAGTGAAGTGAGATTCATTGCACTAATTGTGCATCTAGACTACAAAGATCAAGTGGATGTACATGATCAGTTTCATAATTGCATCTTTTGCACAACATTACACACCATTAGGGTAAAAAAAACTTTAAATGGTCACAATTTTTCAATATTTCACTGTTTATTAATTTTTTTTACCTTTTTAGGAGTTTTGAGGTCTTTTATAAATGTTTGACACTTATTTCACATATCTATATGTATCAAAAAATTATAAAGTTTTTGTGAGGTTTCCTTGCATTAATTATAGATTTATCAAGTAATATGAGACTTTTATTGATTATCAAGTTATGGATTTTTGAGTGACTAATGCACATGCAGTTTCTATGAATTACATGAATAAGATGTTTTGACCATTCTTAGATTATTTTGTAGTGGTTTTTATAGACAATATTCTTATATATTCCAAGACAAACAAATAACATGTAGAACACCAACTATGATGATTTTACTAGGTACATGAACAGATATGCAAGTGCTGAAACATTTAAAAGATCATATACTTTTATATTGGTTTTATTTTATAAACAATTATATTTGTATAATTCTTAATTGTATATAAAAATATTTTGAAATATCATGTATCTTATACAAATCTTTTATTGAGTTCACTACATAATAAACTATATATATTTTGAGATGTTATAATTAAATTATTTAGTGTCCAAAGATCATCCATTAAACACAAATTTACATTAAACACAAATTTACGTCTACCTTATCCTTTGAATGAACATTAAAGAAATAATAAAATAAGTTATAAAAGATCTCTTAGATTTTATTGTTTTTCACTATTTTTCTTACCATACTTATACTTTTTAAAAGTTTGAATTTAGACATTCTCATCCTACTTACACTTTTCAAAGTTTGAATTTAGACATTCAACTCTTATATATCTTTTTCTCTACAATCAAAACTAACAACCGAAGTTAAGTAAAAGAAAATCAAACTTTTTATTTGAATAATTCCCTTTGACTAAGTTTTTATTTTTATTTTCTTTCACAAAAAATTAGAAAACTTATTAACCATCAAGACAAATTTTCATAATTATTTGATCCTCTTCCATAATCTTCTCATGTTGCATAATTTATTACAAATTATCTTTCTTTATACTTTTAAGACAGATAAAAAAATATTATAATAAAAAATTATTATATTAAGATAAATAAAATAAATTATATGAACTAATATGAAAATAGATCAACCAGTATTTTGTGAGTATGAAGACTACTAGTCATGCATGTCTTGTCTTTTCAATTACATATATCAAATAATAATTCTTTCATCAACCAAAGATTTCAGCTTCTTAAAACTTTTAATTATTAATAACCTTTAACTTTAAATAGTAATTAGTATTATTCTCATAATTTTAGACTATTAGTTTAATTATTTTTTAGACTATTATTTACTAATAAATTTTTCAAATAAGACATCAAAATCACTTTGTATCCAAAACTAACATAAAGAAAGAAATTTGTTCTTTTAATCTTTTTGTCTTAGTTAATAATTCAAAGTGAGATAAACAAGCGTGAAGACTTACTTTCATAAAATTACTCTGGACTGTTCTCATTTTCTTAATGCAATTAAGCTTCACAAAAGTGATTGACACAAATTACTAAGATCTATTATTTTAATTACAAAACAATCCAAAAATGAATAAAATTTGGTTTAAAGATATCTGAATATTGATATCATCTTCATACATAAAGAGACACTTACATTAATCAAGAAACAGTATTGACTCTGACTACTACATAAAAAGTTATATGCAAAGAAGATCTATATGATTAGACCTCGGAAAAATAAATCCCCACAACCTATGCAGAAAGTTTGTCGCTTTTGGTCAGTGCCTTGGTTATTCTCACAGTTGATAATAGTGTTAGAAGAATATCTCACCTCAGTGGACCAATTCTCTATCAAAAATGTCTAATCTCTTTTAACATGAACTCTCTCTATATATATATAATTTAAATTTTTAAATTACTTGTTTAACCTTAATTTTTTTGAAACTCTTTACTAATTATCATCATTATTGGTAATTATTCTATTCTAGAATAATATAAATATATAGGTAAGGAACCATCTAGAAAAAGATGGAAAAATAAGTGAAAAGTAAGAATTATTTAAAAAAAGAAAGAAAGTGGAAGAATAATAGAAATAAAAGTTATTTGATTGAAAATCAATGCATAAATTATACAGTAAAAAAATATTCAATTTATTATTATTATTATTATTATTATTATTATTTTATTTACTTTTAGTATAGTAAAAATACAACTGAAGTGAAAAAGTCAAAAGTGATATAATTTCTATTTGATACACCGTTCATAACTCTGCCTTCAAGGTTTTTCCTCCTTCATTAGAACACCATTGTATTTTAAGTTTTTTTTTATCACATCTTAATAAATAAAATATTTACATTTAAAATAATAACAAATTAAAATAAATTAATTTATATAATATAAAATTTAAGCTTTTATTATTATGATATTTTATTTTTATTATATTATAAAAGAATATAAATACTTTGTAGGTATAACTGATTATATTTTTACCTAACTATTTATATATTTAAATATTAATAAAATATTTTCAATATAACTTATTAGGATAAAAATACTATAATAGATTATTAGTTCATATTTTGTTCTCATAAATGAAGTCAATTATTTGTCAAATCCCTTAAGTTCACATCTTGTACCAATCATGATATAGAAATGGAACATTTTCTAACCACTTACCATAGTTCTTTGAATTTTGTTTCATGTGATAATCGTGTTTCAATTTAAAATTGCAAACATAAAATGTGCTATGTGGGCCAGTGCAATTTCTAGCTTCCCTTGTAAGGGAACTTATAAAGGAACCAATAAAACTACTTTTGAAACCTTCTTTCATTATTAAAAAAAAAAAATCACCAATCTACTTGGATGTTGAATCTCTCCTTAATTTTTTTTCCTTTTCTTTTTCCTTTACAAATAATTGTTACAACGATAACCTTGGTTTCAAGTAATAAATTATATCTGACTACTGTATATTAAAAAAAATTAAGAAACAAAAGTTGTGATTGTTTTCAAAATTTAAACTAATGACAATTGTGTTTGAAGAGGAATGTTGGAGAATATGTTTCTATATTTCATCCATGATATTTATTTAAGTTTTAGAAAGTATCTTCTAGAATTTTAGAAATTAACTGTTATAGCAGAATATTAATTCTTCTACTTTGTCTAAAAAATAACTTGCATAATTGTTATGTTTTTCCAAACTAAATATTTTGATTAAAAATATTTGTTTAAAATAAAATAAAAGAAACTTAACCTTATCACTTTTCTATTTTTGGTAGCCTCTCACTTTAGTTTTCATCATAGTTAGTTGGCAGAAATTCTACAATAAGGTGTTTCCTCTTTAAATATATCTAACATTATAATTGTTAAAATTGATCCTTTCTTTTTATAGATGTGGCTAGTGTGATTCCTAACTCATAGAAATGTGTTAAAACCATGTTTTAGTAATAGTGTAATATTTGCCAACAATAACTATGTAGTAGTGTATTTTTATTTTTTTTGTTAATTGACATGTATGCATGTGGAATTGCAATTTTCTAATGTTAATTTATTTTTTATCAATTAATTATCCACATCAAATGAAATCCTATTAAGTATCTTTGCATATAATTTGCTTATGAATTGATTAGGCTAGTAGGGTCTTAAAGAGGTTTAAAACATATTGGCAATTTGTATGAACCTGGATAGTAGTTAATGTCACGTGGTCAATTATTACTATGTACACAAGAGAAAAATAAAAAAATATTTTTTATATTTTATAATTAGTTTTATATAAATTAATTTAAAAGATTATTTTATATAATTTGCATAAATTTTTAATCTTAAGATGTATATGAATTAATTTTAGTTCGTACAAAATTTCATTTAATCTTTTAAAAAAGTTTAAGAAAAAACTTGTGTAAATATCTCATTTTCATCCAAAAAAAATGGACTATCTAATAATAGTAAAATACTAATTAAAGAATTAATTTTCTTACTAAAAATGATAAGGAAACACAATTTTACACTAATAAAAACTATTTAAATGTTTTTAAGATAAAATTGAATTAAATTGGTTTTTTTAAAGTATTCATAAAAAGACTTTATCATTGATTTCTTCCTCCAAAAAGTTAAGACTAACTAGTGATAAAAGAATATTGATTAAAGAATTATTTTTTAAGAAAAATTTAAATTTGCATGAATAAAATAATATTTAAAATTTTTAAAATAAATTTTGATTACGTTGTGTTCTAGTATACACAATTTTTTTTATGAGAATAATGTCACTTTATTATCACTTCCATCATTATTCATAAAATATTAGATGGACAGTCATTATATTTTCTGTTATAAATATATATCTATATTGGCATAATCAAATGTATAATATTATGTGTATTATTTTATTACTTATATATATATATATATATATATATATATATATATATATATTTTATATACAATATTTTTTTCAAACTAATAAAATTTTCTTAAATGAAAAAGTTTTTGTTTAAGTGAAACTATTCAAAATATGATTATTCACTATCTAATTTAGCTTAAAATAAATTATCGCTTAACTGAAAATCAATTTAAAAGAAAGAGAATTTTGTTATCCTCTCTTTATTTAAAGGAAAATACCTTGTTTGAGTGAAAAAAAAGTTTAAAATCGCAGTAAAAGAGAAATATATTCAACAATTCATTTTTTAAAATTGAAATCTTTTCCTTTATTATGTTTCATGTTTTTAAAAATTTTCACATAGGCTATTTGTTAGATTTACAATTAAGTAAATAGTTTTCTGAAGTGTTATAAACAATAAAGATTCTTTAACCTTAATGATAGTTTAAGTCTAATAGACTAATATGTTTAGTGGTGGTGAAAAGTTAAATATAGATTTATTGTACCTAATATTGAAGTTTGAAGTTTGAAAGAGTAAATAAGAAGGTATATTGAAGTATGAGTAATGATATATTTTAAGCTCTAACTTCCTATAAATCTATTAGATTTATAATGAGAGAAAGATGATAACTCTAGAAATATATACGGAGATGTTTATAAAAGGGCATAAGAGAGTAGGACTGTAATGTTAACATTTTTATTTTCTTTTGTCATACCAATTATATTACATTAAGCATTAAGTTATTTTTGTTCTATATATTTTTTTTTATGAAAAATGTGTTTTTTTTAGGATTGCATTTATATCTTTTAAAAATAAAATTTACAAAAGTATTAATGTATGCAAGGACACAAGTGTTTTTTAAATTTGTGACATTTAATATATCTTTTAATTCATTTTTATAATTGACATTTTATTTATTATAATTAAAGTAACATCTTGTGTATAATAACAGTCAAGTAGTTTAAGTCTTAAAATGAAGTAAGTGAAAATTTATATTTATAAGCTATTTATACTGAACTAAACATATTAATAACACTAGATTTTTTTCTGAATTGTTTTTTTTTTCAGTCTAATATTAAGTAAAAATAATATGATATTTGGTTTCATGTTGGTTAAGATTATTGAAAAAGAAAATATTACGAAACATTTTCACTTTTTAGAAAAATCTATGTATTGTATTGATATAGTTTTCCAATGTTTAAAGGACCATACACTGCATTCATAACAATGTGAAAAGTTATTTTTTTAACTTCTTATAACTTTTTAGTTTTATTTTAAAATTTTAAGAAATTATAAAAATGTAAAAAGTTAACAACATACCTTCTAAACATGTGTAAGAGTATCGTATATTTCGGTTACAACATCCCTTGCTGTTGTAATTCCCGAGAACAACGTGTATGACAAATTCTCCCTTTATTTTTGGGAGAGCAACACTCACAACCAATTTATTTTTTCTATTTATATAACCCATTTTTATAAGTTAGTTTGATCATTAAAAAATCTCTTCATTTTAAAAATATTTTTAGAATTTATTTTTATTAGAAAATATCTTTACCAGTTGTTTCTAAATAAATATCTTTAGAAATTATTCTCATTCTAATTAAGTTATATATTTTCTTAATTCTATTTATTAATTTCTTTTTTTAAAATTTGTTTATTTCAAAATGTTTAAGAAGAATACTCGTTGCAACATTATTATTGTGGATTTATATATTTATTCGTGTCCTCGTATCAACAATTGTTTGTTTATTGATCTGCTTTCAGTTCTTTATATTTAATTTTGTCAAACATTTCTTTCTTTCTATTTTTATTTAATCATATTAAACTCAATTTTCTGTTTATTCAATTTATTTTTAAAAATTTCTTCTTAAATTTAGAAATCTTATTTCCGTATGGAGGTGTTATTTACATAAAAAGGTTAAAAATATAATTGTCTAATTTTCTATAACTAGTTCATTTAATCCAAATTTTAGTTCAAATATTCCTTTAAAAATGACACAAGCTTTACTTTCATATGTTTAATATTAAAAATCAATTTTTCTAAAAATAAACATAAAATTATTATATTTTAAAGTTATTACCGGAGTTTAATTGTTTTGTATAAATTATCTTTTTAATTATTACAATTTTGTAAATTTAAATTAAAATCGAAGATATTATTAATCTAAATAAAAATAATTTACAATTACTATTTGATTTTAAAACTTAAATAGTTACAGTATTTTATATGTCCAAAACAACTTTATGAAAGATCATAAAATGTTTTTAACTAACTCTTATACTATTATATATATATAATGTAAAACAAGTTAATATAATATAAATAATAAATATAATATAATTTAGTATATATAACAAATATAATATAACTTAGTATAACATAATATAATATGGGGTTGATTTGTTTACTATGTTTTTATTGTACAATGTATATAATTAAGTAATAAAATTATCTGCGTTGTAGGAATGAGAAGTTATATATATTAACTAACTCTTTTCAAAATATAAGGAATGAAAATTATACATTAAGATTGTCCAGCATATGTCAGCGGTATAAAGAAAATGTAAAATGGGGATATGTTATATTTATCTTTTATTTCATTCCAATTATATTTATAATTTCAACCTTTTCTTTTTTTGGATTAGTTGAATTTAAATACCCTTAATATTCATACTTCTCATAATTTCATATTTTGAAATGAAAACTAAACCAAATCACTCAACTCACAAAATAGATAAAAGATTCGAAAGGAAATTGATTAATTTATTATTATTATTACTTTAAATTAGTTTGTGTTAAAAATATAAGAACCTTCTATAAATGACCGTTACTTATCCTGCACTAAGCCTTCTAGAAAAAAATTAAGTTATTAAACCTATTTTAATTAGTTAAGCATGATGAGTTATTTTTATATTCAGAAAAATAATGAATTATTTTTAGATGAGAACCCATATCCAGAATTTTTGTTGAAATTGAAGGATAAAAAATGAAGATGACTTTGCTTAAGCTTGATAAAAAATATCTGAAGTAATTTTTTTTTTCAAAAATAAACTAATCCAAGACTTCTTATATAAATTTATTTGGTTATAAATGTTGAATATCAACTTACTAAAAAAAAATTATTTTATGCATAACAATATGGATTATTTAAATAAATATAACGATTATTTTTTACTTTTATTATTATTATTATTATTATTATTATATGACTTTTACAATATATTGAACGTAACAGTTATTAATTTAAAATAATTAGCCTTTGACTAAATTTTGAGAGATATCCCTAATAAAAAAAATTATCTATTTAAATAATATTTGTGCTAATATAAATAAAGTTTCAAATTTATAAGCTTTGTTAAATGATAAAATTATGTGCTATTATATAATATAAAGAAGTTAAACTCCACTATTATAAAGTTCTAACTTAAATATTTTTACTCTTGTTATATACCGTAACTAGTAATGATTTTGATTTTCATAATTTTTTTTTCTACATTTGTTTTATTGTCTTATTAGTTTATTAACGGAATACAATCAATATACTTGTTTAAAATATTTAATGCAAAAATAGGATTTTGGGTACAATGCTATATATACACTTTGTTTGGACTAATATTAAGGTTTTTTAACATCTGATTTTTGGTGAATGATTGTAGGAAAATTTAATAATCATATACTATTTTAATTTAAAATACTTTGATATTCACATAAATGTTAAATCTTTTTCATATGTGTATAGCTTTTCGTTAACATTACCACAACTTGTAGATTAAAATAAAAATTATAAACATTTTCTATGTTGAAAGTATAATTATCTTTAGTTTAATAATGCATAAAAATTATTTTACCTTTTTAAGGGAGTTTTTCTCTTAGAGAATATTAACATGGAGAATACTATATTATGCCTATCATGTATTTTAAAAATAATAAGACGACAACATATAGTTTAGTTGAAATACACTGATAATAATATGTAAGAAAAAAAACTCTATTAAAACGATTTAATTGTTGCTTAGTGCAAAAATAATTTATAGGAATAATAAATATGGTAAAAATGATGGAGAATATGTGATTTTTATACTATAAATAAATATATTCCAATTAAATATTCCCACTATATAAATATAGAAAGCCCGTAGCGTCTGTTCTTGCTTCAGCTTTAATGGCCTGTGAGACTACGCTGAGTGTGTACGCCTACGGTTCCCAGTGACCGCATGTAAATCTTCAATATTTGCATGCTTCACCAACTCCCCTCAGACAATACCCATTACCCAAATAATATGATTTTCTCAAAATGCAAATGCAAATGCAATCCCAATTCTCTTCATACTAATAAAGGACCCAACTTTTTCTGTTTTTCCAACCACTGAGCCCAACCCAGATGACCCAAGACTCGTAATTTCTTAAGGGATTGTGGTTTTCACTATCTTTTAATCGGTATCTGAAATGGGTTTTCTGATTCATGGACTCTTGTGATTGTTGTGCGTGAGTTTTGTTTGTTGTTGTTTTTTGTTCTGTTTTTTTGTTTTCTTTCCTGTCACTGGTTGTTGGTGTGTGAAAGCATTGAGATGGGGAAAGAGATGTTGGAGAACGTGAAGGACGACGGGGGGCTTGAGGAGCTTGAGATGTTGCTGAATGAGATCCCTCAGGCAACATCAAACAATCTTTACCACGGGAAATCACATGATGTTCATCGTGGTGATGATCATCATAATCATGGTTCTTTGGTGTCCAATGGAATGTGTGGTGTGTGTGATGATGACCCATTTAGTCAGATTCAGTATCCTTGTGTCTCGTCTCCTGTGAGTGGTTTTTCTCTGCAATCTGATGGCTCTTCCTCAAGCTTGTTCTCTTCTGGCCATGCTTTGTCTGACACTGGATCACCAACCCCTCCTCCTTTGGAGGATCTTAAATCCAGCATGCCTTCTGGAGGTTCTTCTTCTTACCCTAATAACCGTTTCATCACACCTGATTCAACTGTTTTCAATAATGCCAATGGAGGTTTGCTTGATGAATTTGGCCTCTGTGCCAATTTCAGTCAAATGTACATCAGCAACCAACAAGAGAGACCTTGTGATTTCAAGCATCCTTCACTGCCCATCAATAGGCCACTATTTCCTGAATGTTCCTTCACTGGAAATGCTCCAAGCAATGTTCACACACAAGGGGCACATTGCAGGTTCAGGAAAGGTTCTTTGGATTGTGTTGGGGTTCAATCCCCTCTTCCTTGGAGTCCTCTAAATCATGATGCTGAAATGAATATGGCCATGTCCGGTTTCACCCGGGACTATAGAATGCCTAATTTATTTGGATCAAGACACTGTGCTCAACGGACTGACACAATGCTTTCTCAATTAAATAACTTCAGTGGTTCATTGGAGTCTCCGTGCCACCACCATACACAGCAGCTGATGAATAACTACTATTCTGGTGGAAGTCGAAGCCAGCCACCAGAGTACACTTCTCCTTTGAGCAGAAATCCAGTGGTTGATGCGTTACTTTATGCTCAGAATAATGGCATGCATCTAACTGAGGAAGCAGGCATGTCAAGATGGCCTAGCTCTCCCCAGTGTGTTAATTTAAGACCTTATTTGGGTGTTGAAGATTTACTGCAGTATAACCGTTCTGTGCCTAATCATGCAAGAGCTTTGCCTCTATCAAATGCTAGAATCCCACAAGGAAATATAGATGCAATTGCAAGTGAGGGGAGCTTCATCATACAAGGTGAAGGTGTAAATTATGTTGCTGGCAGAGGTTCGGATTCTTCCATGTATCATAGTAAGTCTGCACTACGAGGCACTGGTTTTGATAAGCATTATAGAAGATCAGAGCTAGGCATGCCATACCAGGTTGTAGGAAATTTTGAGAATCCTAGGGGTGCCAGGATAGGTAGCTCCTTTCCTTTGGTGCCCAGATACACTTCTCTAGCTGAAGCTCAGGGTTATATATATTTAATGGCTAAAGATCAGCACGGCTGTAGGTTCTTGCAGAAAATGTTTGATGAGGGTACACCGGAAGATGTTCAAGTGATATTTAACGAGATCATTGAGCATGTAGTGGAACTTATGGTGAATCCTTTTGGAAATTACCTTATGCAGAAGTTATTAGATGTGTGCAATGAAGAACAGAGGATGCAAATCCTACTAATCCTTACTGAAGAACCTGGCCAGCTTGTCAGAATCTCTTTAAACACTCATGGGTAATGGCACAACTTGTGCAACTACTTAAATATTGTATGGTTGTGTTATATTGAATTTGACTGACTTCTTTACCTTTTCTTTTATCAGCACTCGTGTGGTACAGAAGCTAATTGAGTCTCTCAGAACTAGGCAGCAAATTTCATTAGCTGTATCAGCTCTTGAACCAGGATTCTTGGCTCTCATCAAAGATCTAAATGGAAACCATGTGGTTCAGCGCTGTTTGCTTTGTTTGAGCAATGAAGATAACAGGGCACGATTTCTATCTTTCTCATTAAAGTATTATATATTGGATAATAATATTGTATTGTTATCTGTGAACAGAAATGTGTATACTTATCTCACTCTTTGTTTCTGTTTCATAAACATTTTAGTCGGTGATAATTGATCATATTCATTTCATTCTGAAAGTTTTTCTTCCTTAACATGCAACCCTTTTTAATATGATAACAATAATGGTACTTTAAAAAATGGCACATATAAATGTTTGAACTTCTTGTACCGTGGACTAGACTTGTTAAATGTGCTAAAAGTTTCATCTCCAAGACGAATAACGAATATAAATTTATATAAATGTAATGTGTTGCTCTAAGATTCCAATTCTGTTTCAAAGAAAAAATTTGTATTGATCAATGATGTATAACCACTCTAAGGACTAATGCTTAGATCAGAAGAAACATTGCTTGTGAAGGGTTTTGAATTTAATAAATTACAAACCTAGAGTTCTAAGGACATTTACTTCCATTGTGAAATTAATATCTACAGGGTTGTTAAAGTACTATTAGAATAGGATCAAAAGAAACAAGCTTGTAATCTGGATTCTGGGATAAAGGGCTTGTGAACTATAATTGAAATGCTGTCGAGTTTGGTGTTGAATAAATTTGCAAACTGATATCTGGTTGCTTGAGTTAATCATTTTCCCTGTTTTTTTGCATTCTGCAGTTTATATTTGTTGCTGCTGCAAAGTATTGTGTTGACATTGCAACTCACCAACATGGATGTTGTGTTCTGCAAAGATGCATTGGCCATTCAAGCGGGGAGTACCGAGAAAAACTGATTGAAGAAATATGTGCTAATGCACTCGTGCTAGCTGAAGATCAATACGGGTAACTATTGGAAGCATTATAGTTTATAAAGCACGAAATTCCTTTGAATGGTTCATCTTCTTCTCGTTAGAATATTCACTTTCCATCCCTCAAACATGCTTTTTTTCTTCCCGAAGTGAGACCTTAGTTGTAGCCAAGCGTCATTGACAATTTGTATAAAAAAATGTAACCCATTTTCATGAGGCTAAGACTAGTGTTGTTCTACATTATCTTCTTTTACATATGACCATTCCTTGCGCTAGGCTGGTGAAGATATATGTATAACTTTGAAAAAGTGAATCATATAATTGGAAACAAGATTGTTAATAACTACTGAATCAATTTTACATTTTTTTGATAAAAGTTAAACTGATTCATATGTTGTTATCAGTTTTAACATCTCAGGAATTTGTTAAATCAGATGGTAGTACAAAGCACTCAAACAACTGTGAGCCTTTTTCTTTATTGATTCTGAATTCATTTTTCTACCCTTTCATGACTCTGTTCTTTATGCCTGCTGCAGAAATTATGTTGTTCAATTTATCTTGGACCTAAAGATTCCATCTGCCACCGCATTTATAATGTCACAATTTGAAGGCAACTATGTGCACCTGTCAAAGCAGAAGTTTGGTAGTCACGTGGTTGAAAAATGTCTTGCTGTATTCAATGATGAAAATCGATCAAGAGTCATTGTGGAGCTGTTGTCCACTCCTCACTTTGAACACTTGCTTCAAGATCCACATGCAAACTATGTTGTTCAATCAGCTCTTCGACATTCTGAGGTTTGTAACATCATCTTATCTTCTTTTAACCCTCTTTGAAAAGCCAACTACAGAAACATAATCAGTGCAAAATCCTTTATGACTTGCCAAAATCTATATCATATGCAAATATGTTGCAATACTACTACTTTAGTTCATATAACTTTTATACTCATTATAGCAGTTTAAGAGTTTCATTTCATCACTGAGTTTTGATCCTGATCTAGTGGAAAATTTTGTTTCTTCTTCTCTCTTTGCCTTTTCCTTGTAAACTAGGGCCGTGTGCACAATATTCTGGTTGAAGCAATTGAGTCCCACAAAGCCATTTCTCGAAACAGCCCTTATTCCAAGAAGATATTCTCGCAGAAGTTTTTGAAGAAATGATGTACATTCTCCCCTTGTGCATGAAGTGTTCTTGTTGTTTAGGTCTGCCACAACAGTTTATGTATGTTTTGGATGGTTATTTAACTGTAAGTTGAAATGCTGATAACCATACAAAGGAGTTAAGGTATGTTTATAAGTGCTTGTTCATCTGCTCAGCTAATTATGGAAAAAGGGGAAGAGAAAATCAGAAGAGCAGAAATTTTGCTCACGTTTTAGATCTTTTGCATGTACTATTTTCTTGTATTTCAACTTATTGGGTAATATTATCATGTTAATTATGCTACTCTCACTCTGTGGGAAAGTATGGTGTATATAACTAGATTTCTGCTTTTGTTGTGTAATGAAAAAATGCTATCAAACCACTCTTCAAGATACTGTTTTGAACGCAACTTTTTACTATTAGCTGAAATTGTTATGAAATTATAAACTTTGGTGGATTAGAAAAAGCATATAGAAAAGCATAGTTTTCAATAAATACCAACTAATAATGGTGTGTATTAAAAAGAGTATGATAAAAATGTCTTAGTAAGGCTGAATTTGGCGTTTTGGCCCCTCTGAAAGGCATTCAGCACCTTAAAAAAGCAAAGTAGGATAAAACAAACAATATAAGGTTATTACTAAATAAACGATTAAAATTGTTATTATATACATAATCACTTAAGAATTTATTAAATTCTCAACCGTTTTCTAAAACAATCTTTTTTAAAGGACAGAGTAGGGTGGCTTTTCGGCTAAAATTTAAGGAACGTACCTAAACCTTTTAATGAAACAACATTAAGAGGAATGTAAAAGTTTTAATTTATTATTAAAGTTAATGGAGTAATAGTTCTACCATAACCTGATGGGACAAGGAAATACATATAGTATGAAAACAATTATGCATACGATATTTCTTTAGTAAGACTTTCTAAATTTTAATGCTTCCTTGATTCTCACATATGACCCACAAAAATATACTGAACATAACTACTTGGGGATATTGAAGGTCGGTTTACTCGTTAACCCAACAACATTAAAAACTTATATTTCAAAAAAGAAAATTATTCATTTATTAGCAAAATTTGCTTCTCTCACTTTTCATCAGTAATGAATATTTTTATAGTTGTTCACTTAGAGGGTGGAAAATAGTTCAACAAGTTGTGCAAGGAGTAACATCTTTTAGAGAGAATACTTTTAGGATAAACTCTCATTTATTTGTATATTTAGATTCATAACAAACAAAAAATTTTAATATATACTGATTAATATTCATAAAAATAAATATGTTTCAGTATATTAATTATATATTTGAATGAAATTAGACTGTAAAAAAATATTATACTGTCCAGTCATTAAAATATAGGAATAAAATTCGAAAGTAAAATAAAATAAACAACACTAGAACAATGTTACTATTTAATAATGTCAATTTCTTTAATATCAAAATAGAAATATTTTTAGCTCCTAGTCTAATAAGGTGAACAGTAAATTAATATTTGTGTGAATGTCTGATGTTATTTTTCTAGTCACGAACTAATATATTATATATTAAGAATATCTTAAATTATTTTTCAGAAGGTATATATTAAGTAAATATCTTAATAAATAAAATATCAATATGAACAATTAAAGCAACTTGCCTCACACTATAATCAACTATATCCTAAATATAAAGCATAATCAAAACCTATTTTTCCATATTAACAAAGAATGTGCTTTTAGATTCACACAATTTATAAAAATCAAATATTCACTATTTTTTATAAATCCTAGATTAAGGTTGACGTAAAAAAATATGGAAAAAGTTTAAATAATATTTGAAATTTGATTAATGATCTTGGTCATAGTGAGAAGACTATAATATTATTTTTTCATATTGAGATTCACTAAAAAATATTCACACTAATACCGATTTCTATCAAATAAAATACTATTAATAATAAATAGGTAATTGTTTGAAAAATGACTCGTCATATATTGTATTTTAAAATATAATAGAAAAGTAAATTGATTGGGTTTAGGTTACATAGGTCATATAGGTGATAGAGACAGTACATTTCCATCACACAAGTCATAACACCTTCAACAAATTGCTACCAAATATTCAAAACATCAGAAAATTATATTCCTTTTCAGATATTTATTATTAGCTCTGGAATTAAATGAAACAAAAGTTTAAGATAAATATTCAAATAGATAATAAAAACATTTAAAACTTTAGTTAAAATATTCAAATAGATAATAAAAACATTTAAAACTTTAGTTTGTTTTTGAACTACTTACACACCATAGTCACATGGATCAGAGTGCCTGAGATAGATTTTAAGAAAGGCATGTGAATGTTGTTCCATCCTATTGGAGAAATGCAAATTATTAATGCTGCTATAGCATGATGGCATGCTGCAATTTTGGGTGATTTTTAACAAATGGATAATTTTTTTTTTAAAATTACACAATTAAATAAATTATGTATAAAAACATGCTTTCATTATTGTTCTTCCAAATCTACTTTTTCTCTACTGAAATTGTACTTAAAAGTATATTTTTATTCTTTTATTAAAATCATAAGCAGAATTTTACTCTAATAATTTTCTTTTAAAATTATATTTTAAAAGACTATTTATTTTTTTAAATACTACTAGAAAGCGTTTTTTTTTTAGAATTATCCTTTTTTTAGAACTATTATTATTAAATGATCAGTGAAACTTATATTTTAGAATATGATTCTTTCATTTGTTACATTTCAGAACCTATTTATTAATGTGTATTATTTGAGTACTTGAAATTTCTATTTCAACATGTCGATACTTTGGAAACATTTTGGACGAATACTTAGAAAATCAATATTAAAATTTAATTACATGATTAACATACATAATATAGTAAACAACCTATAAATCAGATTAAGAATATATTAGGGGTTACTTGAACCGACTTTAATCGCGTAGGGATCCAATATGATTAATATAAATAAGTAAACATTTTAAGATGAATAGTAATTGATCATGATTATTACTATATACTCTCTAATTAGTTCGAGAATTCACTTGAACGTCGAAATATAATTACATGCAACATGTGGAGAATAAGAATGGAAGACTGAAACCAATAACTAAAAATCGAAACCAAGAGTCAAAGATGGAAACCTTGATATTAACACCCAACTGAAGATATCATAGGAGTTCTACATGTGAATTCATATAAGAACATAATACATTTGAATTCTCTTGTTTTTTCATAAATATGGGAAATATATTTCATAAATTCTAATACTATGTTATGGTTATTATTAGATCTAATTAAAACAATAAAATATAATATATATATATATATATATATATATATAATTTAGTGGGATACCTAATTGGTTGGCTTTTATTTCAACAAGTTATATTAAATAAATAAAAAACTATAAATAAGTAAAATTTATTTAGCAATAAACATATAGTATATCGTTAGGATTTATTAAGCTAAGTTTGGTGTGAATAGAGGATCTAAACCCGTTATTATTGATCACAACATATTTCTTTTATTTTTATTAAATAAAAAAAACATTCCATGTTTTTATATTTAAAAATAAATAAATAATTATAATAAAAATAAATAATAAGTATTTATAGGATAAATGATTTTGAGAATGTAGAAAAGAAATATTAATTAATTGTATTATTTATAAGTGTAAAATAAGATACAAAATATGCATACCTAAATAACATATTATTTCTATTTTGTAATTATAAATAACAAAAAACACATTTCGTGAGAAAAGAAAATTAAAAATTAAATTAAATTAAATTATATTTAAGAAAAAGTATCATACGTTCGCATTATTATTTATCTTAAACATTCCTTTGACACTAATATATATTATTATTTTATTTAATACTTGTATATATTATTATTTTATTATTTATATAATATTTTTTTATACAAATTAGTTGTTAAATAAGTGGAAATATATATTATTATTTTATTTGATATATATATATATATATATATATATTATTTTATTATTTATATAATACTTTTTTATATAAAACAGTTGTTAAATAATGGAAAGAAAGTAGCGTTAAAATGTGATTTCTGTTAAGAAAATAAATGAAAAAATTATATAAAAACCAATAATATTTTAAATAAAATAAATATGATAGGTTAAATCAAAACTTTAATCTCTCTTTAATTCTCATTGGATTTTGGTCATCGAAAGTAGCAATAATTATTTTTATATCACAAGTATTTTTTAATATACTGTAATAAATAATTAAGAAAATATAAAAACATCTTAAATAATTTTATCTTTAATGATAAAATCATTTTGTGATACATGCAAAATAAATTATGTTACAATCAATCAAAATTGTAATTATAATTTCAATATTAATATATTAACGTTAAGTTAAAATTGTATTCGTAAACTATAAATTTTAAAAAAATAATAGTAAATGTAAACTAATGATTGAAAAAGTGAGAATAATATTTAAAACAATAAAATTAATACCATAATAGATTAAAAGTTAAAATAAATTACATAATTACCTTATTTATATAAAATAATAAATACGTTGCTTAATTGAATTATGCATATAAATATATTCCAATTATAATAAATTTAAATATTTGTATTAAATAATTGTGTTTATATTTTTATTTTTTTGGATAAAATAATTATAATTAATGTCAAGGACTCAAAGAATACTACAAAAATGTCACAGATATAAAAACAAAAAAGAAATGTATGAACTGAAATCAAATAAGACATATTTAATAAGTTATTTCTAAATGGTACCTTAGATTATATACGTCTATGGTTCAAGTGGTCTAAAACAAAAGGAATAAACTTATGCTAATTTGAAAATTGGATCAAAATAACAATTTTTTTTTTAATATGAAAGCTAAAATGGCAAAAAGAAAAAAAGTGTCTCGTTTAACTTTTTTTTTCCCGTAAAAATCACGACAGACTGCATACCATTTATTTTTCATTGTTCACAATCAAGAAAAAGATTACATTACAAATGTTTTAATTTTTGTTCTCTTCTTAATCAAACCTTTCTCTTACAAACATAGAAACTCTAATGCTATGTTTAGTAGGAGTGAATGAAGAAGAAAGAGGAGAAAAAGGGATAAAATAGGTGACAAATAAAAGAATAGAGTTGTTAAGTTATAATGAAATACGGGAAAAAGAAGATGAAATAGGATATGGTCCACACCTTGTAAAATCTGGACATAAAAAATTAACAAAATGAACAGTTCCATAATGCTGAAACTAATACTTTGCAGTGGTTTTAAAACGGCAAAAAACCACTTGAAATAGTCTAATTTTGTTGCTTTTGGTAATTTTTTTATCTGCTTTGCAGTGGTTTAACAAAAAACGAATTTGGGTGTTACTCAATAGCTATTAAACGAATACATATGCATATACGACTATGATACGGATATAACATTTCATTTAATCTAACATACTAATTAGTTAGTTGATAACATACATATATATTAGTAGTTCTATATAAATATAGTATACAACATTGAAGCAATAAGTTTTAAGAAGAATATTCACAGAAAAATTAAGAAATTAAAATTATTCATCTATCACTAAATAAATTCATTGTTACTATTGCTTGTAGTATCGTGATGATAGCAGTTTAAACAAGAACATTATAAACAAACTTATCTTATAATAAAATATATATATATATATATATATATATATATATATATATATATATATATATATATATATTACTCACAATATATTATTTACAAAAATTACATACAGACCAAAAATTGTATATAAAATCAATATTATATATAAATTTTTATATATAGATTTACATTCAGAATATTACATACAAATTTAATTCGTATGTAATACGGCATACGAATTTAATTTATATATAATACAATCTATATATAAAATTAATATTACATACGAAATTACATACAAATTCACATTTATATATAAAATCAACATTAACATATAAATTTACATAATTTAAGATATTACATATAAATTTAATCTATATATAATACAAATATTTACTTTATTATTGTTATTAATATTGTTAGTATTATTATTATAATATTATTATTAATATTAATAATATTATTATTGTTATCGTTATTACTAATATCATTAATATTATTATAAATATTATTATTAATATTATTGATATTATTATTAATACTATTATTATTATTAATATATATTATCATGAATATTATTAATATTATTAATAATATTAATTATTATTATCATGATTATTATTATTATTAACATTATTATTATTATTATAAATATTAATATTATTCTTATTAATATTATCAATATTATTAATAATAATATAAATATTGTATGCTTGTATATAGAAAATAAATTACATATAACTTTTTTTCAAAATTTAAACAGCATAATACTTAAAATATGGATTTTTGAAAAATAAAACAATAGAATCTGTTAAGTGGGTACACTTCCAAACCCTATATCAACGTATTTGACAAAATAAACAATTATAATACAATTAAAATATATTTGAAAACTATACAGACTACATATCTTACAATGTAAAGTAAATTTTAAAAATTATAGAAAAGAAGATTATAAAAAGCACAAAAGAATCTATTTATACGAAAATATTATAAGGGCACTGGTGGCAGTGACATATCCAATGGGACATGTAGGCCTGAGTGCATCTTTAAGAGCAGTGACCCCAAAGTTTCCTGCAACTACACTTCATACAATATAACTATCATATAACAACACTTACTTTTGAATTTTGAATTATCGTTGTATATATACAATCATAATCCACCAAAGCTTTAGTCACATATACTTTATTTGAGCCTGTGAAACCATTGTTAAAATTGCTAAACAAACACATTACTAAATAGGAAGACATCTTTTTTCTATGGTCCTGTTTTTCTAAACCAAATGAGGATTATGTCTGATTGTAAAACTACCATTTTTCCCTTTGAACATACTCTAATGATGTAAAAAGTATTGAGGTTGATGGTTCTCAATACTACATTTTGGTGGTTAAGGTCATAAACCACACATTACTCAACCATATTTAACACTATTTTTAGTAACCAATATTTTTAGTATTACTTATAGGAAACTAATACTTATGTTTAGCCTATACAATCTTAATGCCTTAATCTAGACATCATTGAAAATATATTACAAAAATATTGAAAAAACATTTTATTGGTACACTGGACAGTGAATATTTCTTAATAGAAAGGAGAGGAAGAGCACATGTAATTTGGTTCCATCTTTCTGTGAGCTTTCTTCCTTCTTTAATATCTGCAGAAAATTAATGTTTATTTCTTAATCTTTTTATAAGCATAAAATCCAGTATGATTTTTTTGTATAACATCTAATTTTTTATATTTCGTCTATAGATTTTTATTCTTAAATCAAATTAGTGTGAATCAAATCAAACTAAACTTACCCCTTAAATGAAAATCTCTTCCTCGTATCGTATGGCATGCCCAAGCATGCAAGGATAACACACCAAACATGCTCCAAAATTTTATTCTATTCTAACAAAGTAACAATCTGAATATTTGATGAAGAATAACAGACCATTGGTCTGTTTTTGAATATATATTTTTTTCATGTAATAATTAATTTTAAGAAAATAATTTTAATATCTCTTAACTGTTAAAAAATTATCACAAAATATGTTTTAACGGCTTTTTCTTTAAACTATTCGAACATGCCCTTAAATTAATATTTCCGAAGAAAAATTGTTTGTTGCAATGCATAAAAACTATAGTGACATTTGGAACTCTTGGTTCTATTCAACAGAGCCAGAAGAGATTTCTCTCTTACAGAACAAAAATCTGACTTAAGGTACAAACATTGGCGTTGTTAACATCGAAATTTATCAATTTCAAAATCATAGTCCTAAACACATAAAATCATATATACCAGGTAACTGGTAACCTAACTTACAAGGAAACAAAGATAATGCTAATCAAACTGTTGCCTAAGTTGCATCTCTGTTTCACTTTTCCAGGTTGCATGGGATGATTGGCCCTTCATTCTTTTAGATTTTTCTTTATCTTTCACAGTTGATCCTTTCTTCTTGGATTCTGTGCTGGTATCATTTGGAGGGCGATCACCACATACAGGGCACACCATTCCACGAGCACTGGAGAAGGTCTTGGGAATCCCACACTGCAAGCACATTCTACAGAGAATATTCCCTAGTCATTACTATTATCTATTTGAAAGCTCATATTATCAACATTTTTTTCCAAGATAATACACATGCACCAGTTGAATTTAGAGGAAGATAAAACTGAATATTTTAGAGAAAAATTAGGAAACGATAATGCTTTATTATTCAAGGAAGTTCCCCACTTTAGGTTCTGCAAATCATCCATATATATATTTGAGTCTTGATACGCTTAGTGGAGACTATTTCCTAGGACAGAGACTAATATTAAACTGGTGGAACTAAACTCACTAGTGTATTTTATCAAGTGATACATGAACACTATATCCAAAGTGCATTCACTGTTATTATTTCCAACGAGTAACTGAACTTGCAAAGGGGCTTTATGAACAGACTACGGACAGGACTACTTACTAAGGAATAATGCAAAATGCATACCTTAAAAGCTCTGCAGCATCTTCAGCAGTAGGATTTGTTGCAGTTGGCACTCGCTTGCCTCCTTCTGATGTGCCAGAGGTAGCTGATGTTGGTGGTTGGGTACCATCCATGTCACTTCTTACTCGCTCATGAATCCCGGTTAGTTGAGGTTTTGCCTCTAATACCGCACCTATATGAAATATATCATAAATATTATACTTAACAAGTTTGAAAATGAACGGAATGTAAGCTCACAAAAGGCAAAGAATTAAGAGAGGATTATTAACTTTATTTTAACATAGTACCAGCTGAGTTAACACATCACAGCACCGTAACAATCACTAACAAAAATTATTTGAACTGCCCATTAGATGTTTTTCCTGGTAAAAGTGCATTCAAGATTTGGCAACTGAAGCAGCAAATCCAGAAGCACTTTGAAAGGGATAGAACCTTTTAAACTTGATTGGCAGTCAAGCAATTTATTTATTTAGCTTTCTTTTAAAATAAAGCCGAATCAGAAGCATTTCTATCTTCGTGAGTGCATGTCAAAGAACAATTTATCCATGAAAAACCTGTACAAGATATTTTCTTAAAAAACAAACCATGAAGGAACAGAGGGGAACAAACTTGGTGAATCAATTTCCTAAGCAGTTGGCACTTGTTTTAATTTTTAGTCTCAACTCAAGCAACTAATGGCAGAAGGCTCAACACTCAATTTTTGGCATGGGGATCGTACATTATAAGAAGTTGAAATACAAAGTTTTTATTGCAAAAGAAAGTACATATTACTATATAAAAAAAAACATTACAGTCATTCAATGCTTGATTTTTAAACAGCATAAAGCATTTAGCAGGGTATACATATTGCTTTCACACAATGTCCTTGAGCACAAAACAGAAAGCCCTTTTACATCAGTTAAGTTTGATGTTCTGATAATTATTACGTATCTTTTTCAATAAATCAAAGGCTATCAAAAAGGATTTTATTCATTTTGATTCCAATACCATTCATGACGAAAATCTCACAAGAGGACACCAATCAATTATGTTAAAAGTCAACAGCTTTTACATTGCTGACTGGTATTGTTGTGACTTCCGGGGTGACCAATTGTTGTGCCAATCAACAAAGTTAAATCCACATGATAAACAATGGTAAGCAACCATTGAGATACATGACCATAAATAGGACACCCCTACTTATTGTTAATCTACCCCCAAAACACGACAAAGCAGGAAAAATGTCTGCTATCAAATCTAAACAGCCACATCAATTTCACTGAATACTCTTTCTAAGTGTACACTATAAATGACAAGTCTAAATTATATGCAGAACAACCCAAAAAATCAGTGTTGGCACCCCCATGAATACCATTTTATAACATTTACAAAGGAAAGATACACCTTTACAATTCAAACGGAATCCTCGGTTTGCTCAACCACAACACAACGTCCACCCTCCAAACCAAACATGCCCTTTTACACAATGGGAGGCAACCAGCTTAGCTTAAATATCTTCTCTTTGTCAAAAAATTATAAATTACAGCAGGAAGCATTTATTTGCATTTTATTTCTTATTTTCATTTTCTGGTTTCAGTTTTTCAATCTGTCTTCAGTTTTCAAACTGTTTTCTGTATAAAAGTTCGATAACAGAACAGATCAAGGTAGCATTTTGATAATCAAAAACAAGAAATAATAGTGCAAGTAAAAACCCCTTATTTTCTCCATTTAAAATATTTTCAATACTAGAGGAAAAATAATAAAAGGACAAGGGTTCTACTTCTAGCCTCTTGAATTTCCCCTACTCCTCCATTAACCAAACAAAATAAAACAAACAATTAAACAAAAATCCCAAGAAAAAGAAAAGAAATGATGAAAAAAAACCTGTGGGTAAATCTTTCTTGTCCTTGCGGCGCCTCCTATTGCCTTGCCTCCCTTGTTGCTCATCACCGTCTCTCGAAGGGTTGCTGCTATACTCTTCCACGCTGTTGTTCAGAAATTGGGGCGGTCCTGCAATCTCCGTTACGGAAACAACAACAGATTCAACAAGGGAGGGGCAAAATTGAGAATTGAAAAGGGGATGAGAGCCAACGAGAGTTAGTTACTTCGGAGAAAGCGTCGAACGCAGAAGGAAGACCGGAGGCAGAAGGAGGGTTGGGAAGGTGGTCGAAGATGGATCTGTCTCCGAGAGAAGGGTGGCCGGCGGCTGCGGCGGCGGCGGGGGCATCGTCGTCGGAATGTTCGAGGTCGGAATTTTGTGTTTGGTCTTGGTCTTGTTCGTCTTCGGCAGAAGAATAACCTTGAATAAGGGACAAGCTCATTGTGTATGAATGTTTGTGTGTTTGACTTAACCCTACTCTGTTATTTCTTAGTTTGTTCTCACTCAGTCATGGACATGGCTATATTCTGAGTCTCAGATTTGGCACTTTCTGATTTATTTGTTTTCTTAGCATGATTGCAGGTGGTAATCATAGTCCAAGCTAACAATAAAATTTTTAAATATTAAAAAAGTTAATTAAAAATACTTAAATTTATCTTAAATTTAAAATTTAATTAAATGTTTTTAATGGAAAATGTTATCTTCGATAAAAAAAAATGATACGAACGAACAAATATTAAATTGAAATGAGAATTAATTTTATGTCAGATACACTTGCTTCATTCTTTTGTTAGTTACAAGTATTTGTTTAATGAGTTTTGCATTTTTTTTTTTTTAAAAAAACTAGGTATTATAATAGATAAATATGTTAATTATTACAACGGAAAAATGTTTTATATATTACTAAAAGTCATTATATTTAACATATAAAATTACCTACAAGAATGCAAATTAACGGAATAACTGATAAATATATCGGTTACTTTTATTATATATGAACTATTGTTAAGATTATTATTCATCTTTTAATTACATTATTATTTTTTAAAGGTTATATAATCACATTTGTATTTGTAATAAAGAAAATATTAGTTTTTAACTTAATATTTTTTTTTAGTTTTATTGAAAGTTTACTTTTTCTTATTAAATTTACAACTCATTTTATAAAACAAAATTTATCCATTAAATGCATATTTTACTTTTCAGGAAGAATATTTGATGTTTAATATATAATATTGGTAAAAGTTTTGAAATCGATTTAAATTTACAGTGTTATAAAAAAATTAAATATTAGTCACATTATTTAATCATTATTAAGTAAATATATTTTTATAACAATTTCTTAGTTCATATAGAAGAAATGTAATAAAAGAATAGCAAAATGTCTAAAATATATAATACAAGAATGATGAGAACTTAAAAGTTCACATTGTATAGTTGTAAAAGAAATTATTCAATAACTTCGAGTGCATTAGAATGTATTACTAACTCAAAACGATTGAAGTAATAATAAATAATTATTAATATAATTTATTTGTTATTATTTTTAATACTATAAATTGAATTATTTGTAATATATGTGATTGACGTGTTATATTATTTGACTTTTTCTCAAATTCAACATAGTTATTGATTAGATCTTCACATTATTTTTCGTACTTACAAGGCTAGTCTATAACTTTTATTTCTTTTACTTTGGTTAAAGTTGGAAAATTTTACAATTTGGTCGTATGTTATTTAATGTTGAATCAAAAAGTGAGATCATTTTCACTTTGCACATGGTATTAAAATCTTTACTAACAAAACCATTGCTATCAAAACCAACCTTAAGGAGGCAAGAGATTGTTATATTAAGAGCTTATAAGTTTTTTCACATATTTAAACAATTAAGAGACAAAAGTATATTAGTATTATCTAGTGTTAACTCCATTAAAAAAAAGTAATTAAGTTAACATAAAATCAACCGAAAGATAAAAACACAACCTCTTGAGCATATTAATAATGTTGAGTTCAATTCTCTCAATTATAAAGTTGATTTATATACTCAAACTAAATTTGAAGATAATTAGTCTTTATTTAGTGAGTAGATGACTACAATTTAACTTAGGTCACAACTAAGTCAATGTACTCTATTAACTGAATAACTAGTTGATACATCCAAAGATAATTATGAGAGATTCTCACCCGTAACTTTTGACCGTTATACATGTAGTACAATCGACCATCCTGATAATCAATCTTGACTTCATATGTCACAAGTTAGCAACTTTATTTGAAGTCAAACTTATAGCTAAAGAAATAAAAGCTCGATGAAAATAGTTAAGCAAGAGATAAGAAAACTGTTGAAAGTAAACTTTATCACATAAGTTACTAATATCATATGACTCGTCAATGTCATTATGGTTAAAAAATCAAATGAAAAGTGGTGTACGTGTACAAATTATACCAATTCTAACAAAACATGTCCAAAATGTTAGACCAAGATGATATGATCATTAAATTATCTAATCTAAACATCCTATCTCAATAGTGTAATTAATGATAGTTTGTTCTCAAAGAAACAACAATCAAGATAATGATTTTGATTATAAGAAATAATGTCAAGTTTTGATGAAATAATATTTTTGTTTTTTTTTAAGTATCTTAATCAAAGAACTACACATGTAACTTCTCAAGGAAATTAATTAAAAGTTCATTTAACAGAAGACTTAAATTTAGTTTGAATATGTTTAATCATCTTAAGAAGGCATTAACACGTTGATTGGTACAATCCAATAAAGTCTCTAACACAACAAATCAACTTTATGTAGTTGTATATTAAGGTTGACACTAGTAGTATGGGCAAATGATGTTTAGTATGAAAGATACTTTAAAGCATAACAAGTTGAGTGCAACAAATATCTTAAGAATTTGTATTTTATGTAATAAGAAATAACAGTGAACCTTTTGGTTTATACTGGTTCACCCCAACCTATATTATATCTAGCTATTTTTTATCAATTGCAAAGAGTTTCACTAGTGAAATATGATTATAAGTATTATATTTTCATTTTTCACTTACAAGCAATTACACAAAGACACTCTTAAATATCCTTTTATCTTCTATTGAGACAAAGCATGATACACTATGTCATTCTTGAATGAGTACACAATCACTTGGAAATACAACAAAAAATATTTAAGTGCTTACAAGAATTTTTTTTGAAAAAAAGATATATGAAACAAGCACTCATTAACTAGAGTCTAAGTTTACAAAAGTGAAGGATTTATAAAAAAAACTTTATCTCTAAAGTCATATAGTAGATAAACTTTTACCACAAGCTCTTAAAAACTTTTAGAATATTCTCACATACAAGTCTCATGTGGATGACATATATTTCACCATATTCTTTTAGGTAGTTTCAATTCTATTTATAAATGTTGTGTTTTTCTTTGTCCATTTTAATATTTTTTTTAATATGTTTGACTTTTCACTAACAAATTTTACTATTACGCTTAACATGCATAAGGAAGGATAATTTTTACTCTATATCTTTTTGCATGCTTCTAATATCATCATATTAAGCATCAATTCTCAAAGGATTGGTGTATTTTTGTCATAATTATTTTTAAGAAGTGTGATTCAACTTCTTTCAAAGATAAATATGTATTGTGATTTTTATGTATAAGTTTTACTTACTTATATGTTGTATCTAACACTTTTTTAAACACGTGTCTAATATTTAAGTATATGTATTTAGTGATTCATGCGTCTGGTAGACTTGTGTATAATATTCTTTTAAATTTTATTTTGTCTTCTCAATACATGTGTCTAATGCTTATTTGAATTTCATTTGATTTTCTCATACTTATATCTAATGCTTCTTTAGATTTCATTTATTTATTTTTTATATTTGTAATTTTGTCTAAGCTCCATTTTATCATACTAAGAGCCTAGGTTAAACTTATAAACGTTAAATACCGTCAATGTGACATTTAGAAAATTAATTATCTTTAATTATTGTACTTTGTTAACCAAACTAATCAACTACCTATAAATATTAGAGAAAATAATATATCATGCATTAACTTCATTAGATAGAATTTATATAGCATTTAATATGTATAATATATCTTATTTCAAAAATGTTTTGCATTAAATACGAGTATATATATATATATTGTTTATATTATTTATGGAGGATTTTATTTTGATACCGACAGCCAGCGCTCTTATATTACTATCTAAGATGAAAAGTATTCAATAGTGTTTTTTCAACTTGATTTGAAGTTAGTTTGTAAATTATTATAAAAAGAGATAAATTTTAAAACATAAATACTTATGAGTATTTAATGTTATAGACAAATAAAAATATTATATTACTGATTAGAGGGTGAAGTCCATTCTCCTGATAATATTTTAATATTAGAAGTAATATATATATATATATATATATATATATATATATATATATATATATATATATATATATATATATAAATTCTCCTAAAATTTATAAAAGTCAGATTTTGATTATTATTTGAATTAAGTGGTACATATTTTTAATGATTTTCTTTTTTATTTTATTTTTCTGTTATACTATGTTATTTCACTTTTTACAATTTTTTCCTTAAAGCATATGTAAAATTTATCGATGGAAGTTCTAAATATTTGTAATCTTTTACAGAATAGATGGGTAACGAGTCTTGTTGAGAGTTATATTACTTTACACAAGTTATTCCAATTTCATATTTATAAAATACTTAGAAATACTGTTAATGTTGACCCAGTAGTGATTTTTCATTTTATCTTTTGCCTCAAATCTATATGAATGTAACCCATAAAGTTTGAATATATATATATATAAAATAAAAGTTTATATGGACATAATATAACTTGCGTATAAGCCATAAGTCTAAATCGTCCGATTGTTGAATTAAAATATGAACAAATTTAAACTACTATAGACTATCATATATGAATTATTAGTTGTCTAATTATATTATAAAAAAGAAATTATAAATCAATTAGATGATAGAATTAAATGAGTAATTGAATTTTAATATGCTAGACAAAATATTTTGGTATAAGTATTTGATTGGACGAAAGGTTTCCACTTAAAGTATATAATTCACCTATATTAGAGGAAGCACATCCTACATATACTATATTATATCAAACATATCCTGCCTATACCGTATCAGATGCAACATTTATATTAAATTAAATGTTTATGACATACCTATTAAAATGATTATACATATAAAAATGTCATCTTAAAATCATTGCTGCATTACAGATATGAACTATTATATATATATATATATAGCATTTATATATATATAATAAATTATAACTAAGTAGAAGAGTAGTAATAATATGGGTCTATATGAGACTCTTTGAATATCTAAATAAATTAGAAACTTTAATGTTTTTAGAAAAAATTATATTTCCCTACATATAGTAAGTAAAAAAATTATCGGTATTAATTTTTTTGAAAAAGTAAATATAATCCAATGAAGAAATATTAAAAAAATTTATCTTATACAAATCATAATATATTTTATTTTGGAAAATAAAATAAAATGATATTAAATATATATTGATAAGACATCACATTTATTAGACATTAAAATATTATATTATTTGTTACCGTTTAAATCTTGAATCCCCTTGCTAAAACTCTCAAATTTAAATTTAGGTCTAATTATATCAATTTTCATTTTTATATATAGAGACACTGTATTTATAAAACCTTTACTTTTAATCTATCTTTAAACAAGTTTATACTTATACCTAACATTAAATCATGTTTCTACCAACATGAATATCACAATATTCATGTCTCCTTCATTAACAAATAAATATTCAAAATATTTATATTAAATAATAGTAGATATTATTAAAAATATCCATCATTTATATTATTAATAGATTTTACATTCAAATGTCCAACCTCCAAACCGTTTGTATTTCATAATTAGTTATACTCACCTTCTAATAACCACTAAAGGATCTTATTATAGGGTATGATTTTAAATATATTTTTGTTAAACTAACCTTTTAAACCTAAAATTAAGATTTTAAAATGTTTATATACAATAAGTAGACTCAAATTTTATTTTAAAACGTTTATTAAAGCAAACTTTTAAAACAGAATCACACTTCTCTACTATAATTAACAAAACTACTATAAAACAAGTGGTGCTTCAAAAGGAAAAACAAATTAAATACCTGACCATAGTTTAGAAATTTATCTCAGTAATTATGTGTATATAAAAGTAGAAAGTTTGGTGAAATTTGTAACTGAAACAACAACCAATCTTCAAAGATTCGTTTTTCACCAATGAAGCAAACATATTTTAAGAAACAAGAAAAATCAGTTAATAAGATATCTGTGGTTGTTAGACGTAAATTCAATCCACTTTGAGATACGGTAATCCCTTAAATATAGTTTTGAGAATTAGTTTCCAAATTTAAAAGGTTCAATTTTTACCAATCATTCCAAAATGTTTTTGAAAAATAAAAGGGGTTTTAGACGGCATGTTTGACTAAATTGACCTTGAATAAGAGGTCATATGATCCCTTGTTTGTTTCAGTCTTTCTTCATTCCTCAACAACCCATTCCTTCCCCACGCGCCATTCTCCGGCCACCGTCGCTGCCGGAGCTCCGTTCATCGTATTATAATCTCGGAAAGGTGGGTGCTTGTGAGGTTTAGGCGACCATCCATGGATAAAGTTTTCAACAAGCTCCGCAATTTGGACGCTTACCCAAAAGTCAATGAAGATTTTTACAACAGGACGCTCGCCGGCGGCGTCGTCACCGTCGTTTCCGCCGCTGTCATGCTCTTCCTCTTCTTTTCCGAGCTAAGTATGGCCTGCATCTCCTGTTTTTATATTTCTTTTCCTTTAAATTTTTGTTGATTGCTGGAATTTGATTTTTTTTTGTTGGTTGGTTGGGAAAGGTGGGAAATTTAAAGTGGGGATTTGATTTTGTGGTGTTGAGAAAATTGTGTTAATTTGTGGGTCCTGTGCTTGGCAATTTTTTTGTATTGAGCTGAATTTTGAAATGTATTTTCAGTGAGTGGTGAGGGAACTTAGGAATTAGGGAAGGGTAGATTTCTTTTTGGGTGGAACTGAGAGTTTTTTTTTTTTTTTTCATCCTCTTTCTCTTCCGAGCATTTTCCATGTTTATAATAAATTGATGGTTGATAGCTGAGAGTTCCATGGCAATAAGGACCTAGATCCATTGATTCAATAATGTAATTGATGACATGTTAAGGATTTCCGTAAAGGAGGGTCTGTTTAGGCTTTGATTTGGGTGCACTGATTCATGTCACAAAATATTGTGATACTATAATCCTGATGATATGTATGACAAGAGTAATGTTCTAAGTTATTGGCGCAAAGGAGATATGTATCACACTTTTAAGTTTCATCCAGTTAAGCTTATATTCTGCAATTATTTTATGATGGATATTCTACTCTTGGTAGTTTTATTTAGGGATAAAAGGAATAGACCCAGTTGTAGAAAAAAAATAAAAATTGAGTGATATTAAATGAGGGAGTTTGGCTTTTCTCTGAATCATTTACCTTGTTGCCTGCATACGTGACTATTATCTTTCCCATCAAACTTCAATAATATTATCTGTTACCTTTGGTTGCAGATTTATATCTCTACACAGTTACAGAGAGTAAGCTTTTGGTGGATACTTCAAGAGGAGATACCTTAAACATCAATGTAATTATTGTTGTTATATTTGCAGTATAACTTTTTATAGTTTTATTCAGATCTTCATATTCCAAGTCCAATCTATGAATCATGTTATGATTCCTGGATAATACTGTTTTGCCATAAATTAATTAGTTTGGTGATTTGCTGTCAATAAAACTTGTATAAGTGTCATATTTCTTGTTTGATTGGCCCTGCACCTTCATATATCCTCTAAGACTTCCAGCATTAATCTTCTTAATATTGACTTTACCTTTTAATTCTAAAGTTGACTTATTTTTTCCCTTATGCAGTTTGATGTCACTTTTCCTGCTGTACGATGCTCAATACTCAGTTTAGATGCAATGGATATTAGTGGGGAACAGCACATTGACATAGTATGTTCTGATTAAACTAGCTTTTTATCAAATAATTTTCAGTTCCTGTAATTCTAACTGCATATTTGTACGTCTTTATCTATCCTTCCCCAAGTTTCATGGTCATACCATTGTTAGTTATTAATTGTTATTCACACTGCACTATTTCTATTTGCAGCGACATAATATAGTGAAGAAAAGAATTGATGCTAATGGTAATGTGATTGAAGAGAGGAAGGATGGAATTGGTGCACCAAAGGTTAGCCGAATTTTTTACTGCATAATGGTTGCTTGCTTCGTGTTTACCATATAATTTTGTCGATTTACTTTTAACATGCCTTTACAGTGTTTACTGTATAGTTTTATCTATTTACTCTTAACGTGCCTTTACACTATTTATGATTTACTTTTAAAGTGTGTTTTCAAGCATGAACTCAATATCTATGTTCAAATGAGTGCAGCTTTAAACTAAGGAGTTCTTCAAATGTACCAATTTTTAGTTCACTATAACAGTAGTGATTATTGGTGTGATTGCAAGGTACCTACAAACTCAAAGACCAGTTTAGTCCACAACTACAAGTCTAGCTATAATATATGGTATTGAATGGTGGTCATAGTAGAAATGAGAATGTTAAGATGGATGTGTGGTCGTCATACAAGAAAGGATATGAAATGACTCTAAGGAAAGACTGGTGTAACACCCATTGAGGGACCAAAAAGGACATTGGTGGAAATCATTAAGGGATCTTAGGCTACATAATGTTCTTGAAGCTTTAGTTTAACTGAAAGCTTTAGATTCTTCATGTTAGCAATCAGCTTTATAGTATTCAGATATTTATTGTGAAAATACTTCAAAATAAATATAAGCTTTGTTACTCAAGGCAAGAATGGAATATGGATGATAGCATGATTGTTGCTTGTCACTGAATGAAGCTCTTACAGACTTTTATGTGGGATCTTGAGTGTCTGCCTGCAAAAAGAACCTTATAGACTGGATGGTTGTAATGTAATTGGTAATTCATTGAATCATAGTTCAAAATAGACTCTTATTACTTGGTTGGATTGGGTTTGACATTGTTTTTCTGAATCTCTATGGTCATTTTTCTTTTAGGTTGCTTTTCCAGCATTATGTTTGTTCTCCCAAGTCAATAATGTCATTTTTACTGCTCAGTGGTTATAGGAAGTAGAAGGTTCTCTAGTTTGAATTGTTTTATAATTTGATTTTTATCTGTGGTATTATACACAGTAATGAGTTCTTTTATATTTGTATTTGATCACCTGATGTGTTTGCGTTGATAAGATCTTCTTTTTGGATCTTGGTTCATGCCCCTTCAATTCATTACTAATGATGACTGGCATAAAGTAAAGTCATCTGTTGTAAATGTCTTTGTACCCCTTGTTTCTACTAAAGAAAGGGATTTTGAAGACAAAGGTCAGAATTCATGTATAATGAGTTTATGTTTTTGTTTAACACAGATTGAGAGACCCTTACAGAAACATGGTGGCAGACTTGGACATGATGAGAAATATTGTGGTTCATGTTTTGGTGCAGAAGAGGTACCTTTAACCATTTACTATACTTAAATTAGCTCAAGTTTTCTTATAATTTTGTAACTATCGTAATATGTTGTGGTGGTCTGAATGTGGGGATTGTCAAGGCTTTGATGTTCTTTCTATAGAATTTTTTCAAAAATTGTATCAAGGATTTAAGGCTTTTATGAAAAAAGAAGGAAGAAATTAGGTATCAAGGGTTACAGAATCGGGTAAGATTTGACTATGAGAAGAAGTTTTGGATCTAAACAGGGTAATCAAAGGTGAAGAGTTCCTTGGGAACTTTTAATGCCCTGTCACAGGTGGTGCCAAAAGGCTCATGCCTCGTTAAAGAAAGATGTTAAAAGACCATACATATTTAACCCTCACTTTATCTCGGTTTGCTGTTTGTATGGTCTAATTTTTTTGTGAACTACTGTCAGCCTCTCTTGCAGGTTACAGTTTTGAAGCCCTGATCTAATATATCAGTGAAAATACAGTTTATTACTTTACATGATTAGATATTATAGTGGGAAAAGGTTTAACTATGTTTTTGGTCTATGAAATTTGGGGTGAATTCAGTTTTAGTCTTCCAAATTTTAAAACAAATAATTTTAGTCCCTCAAAGGTTTTAAGGGTATAAAGCATTTTTCTATTCAAATTTGGGGGAATAAAGTGATATATGTACTTTTTAATTTGGAAGATCAAAACTGGTTTGACCACAAATTTTAGGGATTAAAATATAATTAAACCTATTTTATACATTAATTGTGATTTTTGTGTCTTAGTTTTCTCATCAGTAGCAGGTTTGTCTTTGGTGTATTCAATTTCTGTTCTACGCCTTGGATGTCATCAAAATTCTTATGTTTGTTAAAGTTGAAAAAAATAAATAATAGAAAGATATACTATTTCTATGCTTATTCTTAATCACCAAAATTATCTTCACTGTTCGTTTTCAGTAACAATGTCATTAACAATGATAAATCCTAATAACACTCATTTGTTAAATGTATTTATATTGTAGACATTGTTAGGCGGGTCCTAATGTTAATGGTATTGCATGGTTGGGATGCTGGATAAATATTTTTGGCTTGACTAACACAATAGTATTTGTATGGAATGATCCCAGAATCTATGAGTGACTGAAGTTTGAGTATGTATAATACTATTTTGAAGTTAAATTTCATTATCATTGATGCTTTCATTTGAGTAGTTCAAGATGCTGTCTAAACTTATGCTTTACTGTCTATTTGTACACTTTCATGTCAGTACAAATTATACTTTCCAATTGTTTAATTTTATGTCTATGGTTTCTCTCTTGCTCATTCTCATGCAGTCAGATGAACAATGTTGTAATTCTTGTGAAGAAGTGCGTGAAGCATATAGGAAAAAGGGCTGGGCTCTGACAAATATGGACTTGATTGATCAGGTTGGCTTGATACTGTCTTTTTCTATCACACAATAAACGCTGGCATTTTACATGTTTTATGTATGTTGTTACTGAAGCACATTTATTATAATTTATGAAAACTTCCGGATGCAATGAGGAAGCTAACAGCAATGAGAAGGCTCCACTATACCTTATTATATAGATCCTCGATTCATTATATAATGTTTTTCACAGTTCTTGGTTGAATGAAATCCGACATTTGTGTTAATTATACTGGATTTGTGTACTTTGTCCTATGTTTGAATTTGTAGGAGGGTATATTGCATTCTGATGCTTTGGTTTTGTTTTAGTGTCAAAGAGAAGGTTATGTGCAAAGGGTAAAGGATGAAGAGGGTGAAGGATGCAATATTCAAGGATCTCTTGAAGTTAATAAAGTGGCCGGAAATTTTCATTTTGCGACTGGGAAAAGCTTTCTTCAGTCTGCTATATTTCTGGCTGATCTGCTTGCTTTACAGGATAATCATTATAATGTAAGACTGAACTATTTTTTACTATCCTTTGCCTGAATTATGTATCGTATTTTGAAAACTTTGATATATTTTTTATGATTTCCCTTTCCTTGTAATCTCGTGGTTGATTTTCAAAATATGATGCAGATAAGCCATCGGATCAACAAATTAAGTTTTGGTCAACATTTCCCTGGATTGGTAAATCCTCTTGATGGGTAATTTTCTTCTCCAGCAGACTCCTTTATTTTCTGGTGTAAAGTATGGCACATGGCCATGTGTTTTTACATATTGAGATTCCTAAATTTGAATCTAATGCTATAGAATGAGATTCTAAAGTAAATTACTTTCCCCTCTATTATTAAAACTTAATCAAATTTCTATTATGTTAGTTAAAACACTATTACTTGTAAAAACACTACAGTTTGTTTTCAGAAACTCTTAATTATGATGTGCCTAAAATTTGAACTATTGCCCACTCAATACATTTTAAGGACCAACTCTACCTAAAATTTAAGCTGTTAGGTAAAGGTTTAAAATTGCTTTTATATCTACAATACACATACAGACAGACTTCAATTTTCATATTTTGCTACAATGAACTTTTTTTGCCGAAGCAGCAAATTGTTAATTTGAGCATGATTGCAAAGTTATTTTGTCATGTATTATACACATCAAATGATAGCCTTTTAAAAAAACCCTGACTAAATTTTTCTTCCCTTAACCATTTGAAGTCTTCTAATTTTTTTCTCCTTCTAATCCTTTGCAGGGTAAAGTGGGTGCAAGGACCAACTCATGGCATGTACCAGTATTTCATAAAGGTTAGTGATATCAGGGAATAAATTCCTAATTAAAGATTTTGTTTGGATGTTAAGTTTACTAAGATACTGCTCGATGATGATGTTAAATCCAATTAATTTATTTTACTATCATGTCACATTTTTTGCTGTACTAATACTTTTGTGGAAACTTAACGACTATCAAATTTCCATAATGATAAAACTCATTACTATTGTGGACCTGTATTATGTTATTATCCTTATCTCTCTTGTAGGTGCACTTCTTATAAGATGATATTGCCTTTTTTCTCTTTTCTTTATTCTTTTAGTATACTGCATTTACAAACTCTAGTCTATTCTAGTATTTGTCTTGCCAAAGCTACGAGAGAACCAGGAAAAACATTTTTAATATTTGCTTCAAATTATTGCATCATTTATGCTTTCTTCTAACTGCTTGAATATTGTGCATGCTATTATGCTCTGGCTTGATGCTTGTCTGGGCACGTGTCTTTGTACACATTGCAGGTGGTTCCTACAATATACACAGACATCAGAGGTCGTGTTATCCATTCAAATCAGGTATTGTTAATATTATGAACATACTGTTATTTCACGATTCATTCGATAGTGCCTACGTGACGTAATAAATGTTATTGCACAGTATTCTGTGACTGAGCATTTCAAGAGTTCAGAGCTGGGTGTTGCAGTTCCTGGAGTTTTCTTCTTTTATGACATATCTCCAATTAAGGTAAAATTGCCTAAGTTTGCTAGCAAATTGCATATAATATCGATGTTTTTTCTTCTTCCCTTGATTGTACTTGAAGTTTGTATTTTTCTGCTTTAAGCCAGGCATGCATTAGTCTCAGTTTATCTTGTAAGATAACCTATTAAACATTTCCTCATATAGTGAATGGGTATTGGGAAGGCACATTTGAATTGGGGTTGAGTGCTAAATTATGCTCACTGTACATGAATAGTCAAATTTCTGCATTCCTATTTTCATTTTCTTCTCATGAACTCTTCCATTTTAGATTATCTCATTCATCCTGTTAATATCTCGAGGCCCTGTTTTGCTCTTTGCTGCTTGTCTCTATTTAAAAGTTTGTTACTATAGATTCAAAAGGACATGAAGCATATAATTTTATATAGTAGTCCCTTCAGATCCACCATTGAATTTACTTTCTTCCATAATTATTATTGTCACAAAGGAGTTTGGAACTGTTAAGCCTTATCCATCTCCATTGTAATCAAATTCAAAATCAATACTTAAAAACTTTGGAGTAATACTTGATATCTAAAGCTTCACAAACCAAAGATAATTTTCTCAAAATCTTCTCACTACGTAAAACAATATGTTCACAGGATGAGAATAATGTGCAGTGTCTTTGTGTAGACACAATTATCACTGCCCGAGTCCAATGGTTCTTTAAGACGCTGCGAAATTAGAGCACTTGCACAAGTCAAAACTTCATTTCTTCATTCTACATAATTTGCAGACAGTATCAGTTTCTTGAACCTAAGATACTGATTTACATGTTATTCTGGTTTTGAGTTATCAGTGAGCGCAAGATATTTAGAGTCAATTTGTTGGCCTTGACTGAATTCTGATGTATTGAGGATAGTGATCCCTCTCCTACGTTAGTGATAATTTTAGGTGGCACAGAGTTATTGTTATAGGTGTCATTAGGTCAAGTTATGGTATTATTAGTATAAGTCCTTGACAGGTAACATTAAGACTAATAATCCTCATATTCTAGGTATAGGCACTAAGTTTTTTTTTTAACATAAAACACATTTTTAATGAGTTACTTGGAAACAAGTATAAAAGTCTAAGCTTACAGGGCGTGACTAATTGTAAAAATATCTACTTGAGTTGGAATTATTGACTAAAGAAAGATATAGATATTAATGTGCTGTGGCGAGACACAAGCAAGTTTCTACCCTCAAAATACGGAGACTTCTATTATAGGAATACTGTTTGTGGTAACTATATGGCACCTCTAACTGTGGCAACCTTTTGACAATGATCTCCATGACAATAATTTTATTGAGACTGCTGCTAACCACAAAATAGAACTAAAGTTGATATGATGCTTTTGCAAGTTACAATTGTGCTCTTATATGATTAATGTTGGTATTTTAATTAAAATGTCCTCAAATTATGATACTTCCTACTGATTCAATACAAACAGGTATTTATTATCTTTTAATTACGTGGAGGATATCCAAGAACCCAACTTCATAGTTCTGTTGAAGTATATTGTAGTGCAAGTTAAAGAAGAAGTGCATTGGATCTTAAATTGATATGTTTTATGTTGCAGGTCAACTTCAAAGAGGAGCACATTCCATTCTTACATTTCCTAACCAATATTTGTGCAATTATTGGAGGTAATTCCTCGTTCTTTCTATCCTCTCCTGCCTGGGAAAAATAACAGTGATAAATTAATTTCCTATCAACTTTAGTCATATGATTAAAAGTTATGAACTTTTGGACCAGTCATTTTGGAAAGTATATCTAAAATGATCTCTGATTAGTTGACGGCATAAATATATTTACAATAACACAATATCAAATCTATGTTTTCATGTCACCCAACTGATTAAAATTTAAATTCAACCTTTCTGCGCAGGTATATTTACCGTTGCAGGGATCATAGATTCATCAATATATTATGGTCAGAGAACAATCAAGAAGAAGATGGAGCTTGGAAAATATAGATGATTTGGTCACATTCTGCACGAGTGCTCAAATTTCCTAATTGAGTCTTCTTTTGACGTACTTGGTTGGGTGGTGCATTGAGTATAGTTTATAATGTGGCAGCATATGCACATGATGCCAAGGGTTAAGCAGAGCCATAGATTCAGTTGATGCATGAAGTGTATTTTTGGATCATGATTTTTCATTCAGATGTAGCAATTTCATTTCAGTTGCTACTTTGGTGGCTTTTAATAGATGAAGATGAGGAGTGCAGAGAGTTTATTGGGAACTTTTAGATGTTTTTCCTGCATAGTACGTGAAATGGTTGATTATGCATAACATACGGTTCTTGTATTGCTATCACAACTAAGTTGTAATCTTTGCCAATATTTTCGTTGAACTGGAGAATTTGAAACTGTTAAGTTAGGATTTAAATCTTTTGTCCTGTTTCCTATCTACTTAGTTAATGTTCATGATTCAAGGGCAGCAATGCTATTTGATGTGAATGAGAAATGTTTCAAATGCTTGTTTCTTATACCTAGCAACTATCTCTTAAATTTTGGCTTAATAGTCTATTTAGTTTAGATTGTGAATGCTTGTTTCTTCAATTTTCTGGTTGATTGAAGTTTCTCCATTCTTTAAAATTATACAACTTCCATTTATCTATCTATCCATTGTTAATTAAGATAATTGTAAATTAAATTAATTAAAAAAAGTTTCAATCTTGCTCAAAGTTTATCGATTAAAACGACAAATTTTACTTGAATTAAAGAAGTTATAAAGAAAATCCTATAAACATACTGTTTAATTTTACATCAAATTTTTAATAAAATATTGTACTTCCAAACACTTAAAAAGTTATTCCATGCTTTATAACTATTGTAAATTTCTAAATATTTTAATAGAAAATAATAGATTGAGTATTTTAGGCTGGAGGAAATAGATAATAGGATCCAAGTTAATAGAATTTTAATAAGTTCAGTTATGTTTTAGTTTATGTAAAATAAAAAGTTTTGCTTTTAAGTCTGTATAACTTTCTTTTTGGTTTAGACTCATCTACATCTCTAATCAAGTGTTTAGTTTTTTCATGGTAGATTTGATTATCAATTGACATGTTATATATTAGAATGAGTAATTACAAAAGTCTTTTACATACTTAACTTTTTTTTTATCTCTTTCAACCGTAGAGTTTCCTTTACCTTTTCTGAGTGTAATATATTCTTACCCAGGTAGTAGGTAAATCCACCATATTTTTTACTTTAATTCACCATAAACTAAAATTCTATCGAGTAAACTTGCTAATAACATTCATTACATATGTTAGGACAAGTGCAAATCATTATTATATATGTCGCAGAGCCAATAATATTTGTATATCAAGAACATTCATATAGTTATGATCCTCTATCATGTAGAGTCATTTAACTTTTAGTGTTGAGTTTCGAAGTTATATCTTTTCCCTACCTATACTCTACGTGATAAGATATTAGTCTTTTTCTTTTTCAAAAACATAAGTATACCCATACCTTGTTGACTATCTTCTCTTACTACTAATTTTAACTCAATAAATAAATAAATACATGGTGATTTCCAAAATAAAAATTTGATCACTTATAAACAAATTGAATTTGTAAAAATAAATATATTAAGGCATGCATTCAATTATATTTTAGAAAAATAAAATACATTAAACAATAGAAGACCAGAAAGTATTCTAAATTAATGACATCATTATAACTATTTCTTTAAAAACTTGACACATCCTTTCCAAAATAAAATTAAGTGAGCGAAATTTGTAAATCATTTTACAAAAAGTAAATGACATAAAAAGGTTGAGAATATAATAGTTAATAAATATAATAATTCAATCAGCAATTAATTATATGTTATTTGCTATTGTCATAATGGAAGAACTAAGAGAATATGTGCAATTGTGACAGAGAGAAAGTGAGGAAAAAGTAATTTAATTTCAATTCAAGTTTGATCTCAGTCTATTTTTTTTTTATCATCTTATCCTAATGGTTATAATTATGATTGTTTGTTTTTTATTTCTCATTCTCAGTTGCTTTATTACATTCATCAGTGCAATTATTTCTATCAAACATTATTTATAAGTCTTGTTGTTGGGATAGTTATTAAAATTTTATTACATTCATCAGTGCAATTATTTCTATCAAACATTATTTATAAGTCTTCTTGTTGGGATAGTTATTAAAATTGTAAACAAGATAGACTACATCCAGTTTAGTAATTTATTTTAAAAAAAAATAGAAAATCATTTTGATCATTTTTATAGAGATAATTTTGATATTTTTAATTTTTTTAAAAAAAACAGAAAGTCATTTTAGTTACTTTTATAAAGATAATTTTGACATTTTCAAAACTTATGTGGTACAGAAAAAATCTCTCAATTTCCACTTGTGAATGAAAATTCTTACTCATACATGTCACCATATCAATTTACTTCTCATTTCTTTATATATATATATATATATATATATATATATATATATATATATATATATATATATATTCAAATTAATGAGTTCATATTATGTTTTAAAATGGTGGCATGCCAACAAATCTGTAGGCATCCTTCAACTATTATTAATTCAAAGTGATACATGATGTGTTTAACTTTTATACTACATTCATAGTTATAATACTTAATCAAGTTAAAAGGACATGTCATTTATACTACATTTTCACTTGTTGAGTTTTTTTTATCGATAGCAAAACGTCGCAAGAAAATATTTATTCTTTTAGAGAAAGTCGAACATTCTCTATTTATCTTTTCGAAAAGATAATTGATTTTCTTTTACGTTTTTAAAAAAGTAAGTAAGAAAATAAAAAAATTACCATCTCTGATAATTAATCACAAAATTTCTTCATGTGTCATGTAAGATTCATCTAAGAATCTTAATCTTTAATGTAACCTATACATTAAAAAAACGTGACTTTTTTTCACCCTCACACTTCCTGAATTAGAAGTTTCACTTCTCTTCTTGGTGCTCAAGATTGGCTGGAGACCAACAAACTACAGAACAAACTATTCGTAATTTTTTTAATCTTTTCTTTCGGACTGATTCAAAGTTTGATCACTTGCTGCTCTCAAATTTATTAAAAGATTACACAAACTATTCAGAATAAGAATTCGTAGCAGTCTTTTTCTTTAACAGTTTTGCATCAAGGAAAAGATAAATACAAGAGTGATAGAAGATAAAACAATAATATGAGAAATGTTTGCTCAAGGATCATGGAAAATTTTCAAAAGAATCAATAGACAAATTGAGCTTGACTAACAAAAATATACCAAGATTAACTAACAACAATAATGGGAATGATGAGTGTGGGCCTACAAAAGTTACAGAACTACTAATTAGTCTCTAAGAGAACCTGAATTCCTCCCTGAGCAACCGAAACATTGGAAAGCTTTAACTTGATAGCTTCAAAATCAGCATTTTCCATCTCCTGGCTAGACAGCCAGAGAGGCAAACAATGATCAATCAAGTCCTGTCCACAACTCAAGGGTGAACCTCCCTTTAAACTGCGGCTTCTCCCAAACCTTGTGATTGTTGCAAGGTTAGAATCAGAGGGTTCCTCAGCATAACACTCTATTATCTCCCTGATGGCATTGCACCAGATTGGTCGAGCTACCTTAAGGAAGTCATGCAACACCAGCACAGGAAGGTTCACACTTCCCAGCTCAGATTCATTGTGCCCTCCTCTCCCATGATAATCTGACCCTCCAATCTTTAACAGCCCATAAGCATCAGCCAAGTCACTATATGCTACAAACCAACACCAAGAATTAGCATGCAAGCGTTCACTAGGATTTTGTTCCTATCTCTACCTGATGATATGATTCCCATCACACAAAATGAATGCTTTCAGTGTTCATACTGCTTGTCTTATGACTAGATAATGTGCTAACACTATAGATGATCAAAAGGGTGGAATAGGGCAAGTGGGAGGAGGGGTTGGAAGTTTCTGTTTTGGGGTATATCTGAACAATCCTAAACTATGCAAAGCATCATTTTTAATGATCAAGCAAATGAGAAAAGTTTTGTAGAGATCATGCATGTACCTGCAAGCCTTCCATCACTTTTGTGGACTTCCATCCCATGAAGACCAGCTTCTTTTAACCTTCTAACAATTGGAACTGGATGTTTCAATGCCCATGGATGAGCCAGAACAGCAACACCCCCAGTATGACAAATCATTTTTACTGCTTCCTCAGCCATAGGCTCACTTCCCCTGAAACACAATGTTCACATATGCTTAACCATTTTCCCTAACCACACAAATAGCAACAACCTACATGAGCAAACAATGCAATATTACTTGGAGTAAGCGGGTCCCCCATCGAAGAGATACCGAGCAAAGGCTTGTCTGAGGTTTTCTACATAACCTGCCTCAACCATGGCCCTGGCCACATGAAGTCTCCCAGGGGCAACCCCCTTGCCAGCAATCCTGCAAACATGCTCCCATTTAAGAGGCAACTTGAGTTTGTTCAGCTTCAAGACAATGTTCTGTGCACGAAGAAAACGTCCATCCCTTATATTCGATAGAAACTTGTCCAGCTCCTCAAACCTTTTTGGCCCAATGCTGCTGTAATATGCTAAAATGTGAACTGGTTCCTCTAATTCAGAGTCTCCTCTGCAAGTGGATTTGCATATGTTAGAAGTGATGTAGATATTAAGCTTTATATTCATTTTCACAATAGCATAAGTGCCAATTCAATTAACAAGCATCAAGAATATGTAATATTTGAAAATAAAAATTACCTTGGAGAAAATATGGAACTAATTTCAACACCTGGGATGATCTTGATGCCATATTTCCGAGCTGATTCTACAGCTTCAGGAATGCCTGCCATAGTGTCATGATCTGTCAGAGCAAGAACTTTCACCTGTTATGAGTAAATAATATTAATTAAAAAATAGCCTACCACTAAAAAGGGAAACCCTATGAACACCAGGGGATACCTTAGGCAATCCTCTTTTACTATCATGGGCAAACAGGGATTTTGAATTAACTGAAAAAACTCAATCCATAAACAAACCATTGACCTTAAATTTCAGTTGACTTTCTGTGAGCCATACCATCTCTCAAGTATCCTCATTTAATAAACAAAGGGATATTCAGAAAGCATATTGGCTGAAAATGCCCATATTTCATGAAAATCTCAGACAATATATAAATATTAATCCACTCTGGTTCTTTGGTTTGGGGATAATACCAAAATGAAAAGTTAGTGCAAAAGACAACTAACAAACTCACAAATTCATATTCATCTGACTTCATTCTAAAATCTTGTCGTATTTCTGGTTATGAACAACAACTACCTAGAAAAAAATCCAACAGGAAGGTAACTGACTGCTTTGGAAGTTTGTTCCAAAAGACAGTTCCCAATCACACTCATGCAAGTTAGCATAAAAAAACACAACTTTGAATGATTAATAAAACGATCTGAACAGTGAGACGAAGATTGAAACTTACGCCATTGTTGTGAGCTCTCTCAACAACCTTGGAAGGGGAGAAGAACCCATCACTGAATTTGGAGTGTGAATGCAATTCAAAGAGGAGTTTCTCCCCACCTCTCCCCACAGGCTTCTGCACCCCAAAATCATCCACAACACAGGAAGCAGCAGAAGGAGAAGGAGAAGAAGAAGAAGACGATGATGATGAAGCAGAAGGGTGATCCAAGAAAACCCACTCACTGACAAACTTGAAGGCGAGAACTTGGTCGTGGGTCATCTTCTTCTTGGAGCCACCCCTGTTCTTCTTCTTCTTCTTGGTCTTCTTGTTAGTACTGGGTGCGGCCTGAATCACGCACCCATCTCCCATGAGTGACTGTGGCGAAGAAAGGAGTAAACTTTGAAGGAAAAATTTGGTTGTTTGTTAGGCCACAGGGTGGGGAGGGTGAATTGTTAGGGTATATGACATGAAAGTAACGTAATGTAATGAGTGAAGAGAGAGAAGGGTGTGTGGGGGCTATGTAGGTGTGGAGATGCAGGAGAGGGCAGGGGTTACTTACCCTTAAACTGAAGGGCAGTCTTCAGGTCACAGGTGTCCTCCTCCTTAGCCCTTCCATGTCTATGCTCAGACAGGTGTACCCCAATAGTTATACTCTGTTTTCTGTCATGTACCTCCTGCTATTTTTTTTAACCTGTGAATTCAATTTAATTATTGAAAGATTCAAGATTAAAAAAATTATATTCTGTAGTTAAGATTTATGCATAGTTTATTATTGATTATAGTAATATTAATGAATAAAAGTGTTTTTTTAGTAATCATACATAATATCACCAAAATCCTAAACCAGTTTTTAAATATTACTTGTACAAACTAATATTGGCATTAAAGAATCAATCTAATTTTTACTCTCATATCCGAGTTAAAAAATTAAATAAATAAATGACATCATATTTTTAAAAGGGAAAATCTTCTTTTAATTTGGATAATTTTGTTACAAGAAAAAACTGGGTTTTTTTTGTCTATAATAACCAAATTTAACAAACTAATAAAATGAATTAATTTGTTCCAAAACGGTATATTTTATAGGCAGAACATGTACACTTTTTATTCAAAAAGTAAGAGTTGTTAAAGCCTGCACATCAGGTTGAATTAGTGGTTGTACTTGGTTGGTGAGGAGAGCATCTTTATTTCAGTATATTTCATTCAAAATAAATAAAATTGCTTTTTTTTAATTATAAAAATAAATACTATTACTTATCTATTATAAATACATTAAATAAATATATTTTAAATTTATAACTTATATTATTATTAAATTAAATTTTACTGTATATCACCAAATTTTAGTAGAAATAAATTTTCTAAATATTCAAATTGTAATAATAAATTAGTTACATAATGTTATAGGAGATTTTCAAATTAAAATAAATAAAATTAAAAGTTACATGTATAAATAAAATAATTACTTGAGATAATTGAAAGATGTTTTTTTATTGATTATAAAAAATAATGTATATAAAATAAAAATGCTAGCTTGAGCTCCATAGTGATCTATGTATTGGTAGGTGATGTAATAATTAACAAATATGAGACATTATAAAATAAGAAAGTTCATGTTTACTATAAATATGAGAAAGATAGTTTCTAAGATTAATCCAAAAAATCTAATGATAAACCTAATTAATTAATGTTTACAATTTATTTATAAACATTAAAAGATAGAAATAATAAAATAACAAAAATATAATACTAAACCTAGTTAATTAATGTTTACAATTCATTTATAAACATTAAAAAATAGAAATAACAAAAAAAGGTAGAAGATGGTCTTGCAAGGAGACAATGTAAAAATGTAAAACATATCAAATTTCATTGAATTATTCTTTATTAATTAATTATTTTAATATTATTATTTTTTAATGCTCAAATTTTTTTCATCGGATTGAATTTAAATCATACCACCGTAAGTAAATTTAACAAGATTTAAAAAAAAACGTATTAATATATTTAGTATTTCATCTCAAAATATCTATTTAAAACTTTTTATCTAACAAAACAACCAAATACCCTAATTAAATAAAAAAAATTAAATATTTAATAAATGTTCAAAAAAAAATTTAATACAATAATAAGATGTATTATTAATATTAGCATTAAAATAAACACATATTTACCAATGATACATCGTTATTTAAATAATAATATAATAATCATAACATATCTAAAAGATAGTTATTTGGCTAAATTGTTTTTTTAATTTTTTCCTATTAAATGGTTAATTTGACTTTTAAGATTTAGTTTTCGCTATGTGTAAACCAAAATAAAAAAATCAACAATATTATTTAGCATTTTTAGAGCTCCTTGTTATGAAACACTAACTTTTCTGTTTTTTAATAATCAAAAATATATTTATATACATTAAAATACATAAATAATTTTGATCAGGTTTCACTGATTTGAAGATATGAGTTAAAAATTAGTCAATGTTAAATTTTAGCCCACTCTAAAAAATTATAAATATACATTAAACAATTTTGTTATAGTTTTTTTTTTCACCAAAAATCTCTAAATCATATTTCAAAATATTTTCTCAATCTCAACTTTTCTAGAATTATTTTAAAATATTTTCTCAATTTTCAACACTTTTATAGTAGGTTCGAATTTTATTTTCTGTAAACTCTATTAATTTGTATTTTGCATGATATTCTTTCTATTAATTTAGAGAAATAATTTATACTTCTAGTTAATTTGTTACATTTGTATATCAAACTTATGCATCAACTCATATTAAACTTATTTATATTTGTAGTATCAAACTATGGAATCTAGTCTAAAGATTTATCTACTAATTAGAAAATGTCTATAACTATCATTATTATGGAGTTATTATTAAATACTTAACCTTTCAATTAAAATAAACCAAAAGATTAAAACTAAAACAAATATATTAAAATTAAAAATTTTCTAGTATAATTTTGAAATTTAAATATAAAATATGTATTATTGCAATATAATTTAAAAATAGAAAATACCAAGAGAAAGTAGGACGGTAAAATACAAAATCTGATTTAGTTTGGTCTTTTATTATGTGTTTCAGAGTCTATGCATGTGAGTGGCAGCAGAGATGTAATGATTTAGACTGCAACAACTCAACTTTTAAAATTGCATGACTTATCTCTAGCTGCTGTTCAATTCATTCAATCTTTACAGTTCCAATTTCTCACCAATTTTTATAGTCAATTTTATCTTATACTGTATAGATATGTATTCCCTTTCATCATAACTAATGTAGTACTAAATAATATTTATTACTACATATTTTAAATGAATTTAAAAATAAAATAAAAAAATTATAAATTTAATAAATTAATAATTACATTTTAAAATAATAATAAAATAAATTCTTTTACAAAATATTAAAATCTAAATCAATTTTAGTTATTATTTTGATATTTTTTATTTTAATTATTTACTAGAAAACACAATTATTAACAAAAACATGTATATAAATTTAGTGCATTCATTCTTTTAATATTCACATGAACAAAAAAAGACTTTTAAAATTACAATATAATTTCTATAATAAATGTAAGCTACAAGTACAAAAGAAGAGCTGTTTATCTTTTTTTTCTGTCATGGTCAATCTGTTCCAAGTAATCCAGAAATATGTAAAACAGGTTTGAAGATCACATGCTCTGGTATGAATGAAGGGATCTAAATCTGTGCTATTATTAATTAATGCATGCAACTTCTCTAGGGTCTAAATTATATATGCAAACCGTTGGAAAATTTGGAGACTGTGACAGTGTGTTGTGCAAGCATAAATTTTATATAATCATAAAAAGCTGAACCTGTGACGTAGATGTTTCACTGTGACTACTCTGAATCAGATCTCTATAACACCTCAATACTCAAGGTGTAGAAGGCACTACCATGAGGGTTGCAAAGCTGCATGCAGAGAGACAGATAAGACTCTTCAGAACCCTGAATTGACCATTGGGTGTAGATCCTCCAATCTCTTATTTTCAGATAAAATTATTGATAAACATATTACTATAATATGAATTTTTAAGATTAAAGAGATTTTTTTTTAATTCTGAAAAGTATGTGTTTATAATATTATATTAAAATAATAATTTTAATCATAAAAAACTTTTATAAAATAATAAATTGTGGAAAGAAGGGTTCGGTCATCGAGGGTTGTCAAAGAACACTTTAGTGTCTGAGTAGGTTAAAACCTGCACGTGTTCAAAGATAAAAGTGGGGAATAAAGCATTTATGCAAGCTATTTGTAGGGTTTATATCAGCTTTCTTTCATCTTCATGTTCATGTTCTTATGCATGTGGCATCTTTTATTCAATCCAATACTATATTTAATCCTACAGCACAGAAATATTCACTAAACATCTCATGCAAGTGTAAAATTATTTTAAACTATTTTTAAACATATGCCAATCAATTTAAAATTATTTTAACAGGTGTTTTAATGTGACTTTTTGTGCCACTTTTACTGAGAGAAATAAGTTGAAATAAAATATAAATTTTAATATTAATTATTTAGTAGTAGAAATAAGTAAAAGATATCGTATAATTTGATTTATTGTGATAAAAATATTATTCAGATGAAATAATACTTATTGTACTCTCATTTTATATTATATATAATTCAAGATGTAAAAGTATATAATAATTTTTATTTTTAAAAATGTTGTATTTTCTTCAGTTTTACTAAACTACCACTAATAATTTGTCTTTCTATAAATTAATAGTTTTAGACTGATATATGTAAATATCAAGATGTTAGGTCACAGATAATCTCTAACAGTAACAATATAGATAATCTCTAACAGTAACAATATGTAAAAACTGATATATGATAGTATCTGAATTAATCATATCAAAGCAGTGTCAAATATTGTTTTATAAATAAGTCAATAAAGTTCATGTGAAAAGATGTGCATATCTTTAATGTTTGAGCTCTGATAATCGATACTTAAGTGTTGGAGTAACTTTTACAGGTATTTCCTACTTAGATTGGAACAAAGACCTAAGAACGAGAAAACGATAAAAAAAAATAAACATTTAAGCAGGACTAATTGTCAACTTTTCCAAATCCCTACCAAAACACTTCATCTCATATATATCCCTAAAAATAAGAGTAATGACCCTTTTAGAATTTACATATACCAATTTAAAAAAATCTGTGTTTTTCAATATTAAGCGAATATTTAGTTTTGTATTAAAACAAGATAAATGTAAATTTATGATTTACATTTAAGTTAAAAGTATTTTAAATATTTCATTTTTTTATGTTTAAAATGTGAATTTAAAGTTACAATAAACATTAGATCAAACATGCATTGAATTGATGAGCAGACATAATATGTGTATATTAACACATAAAAATTGTAATAACTATAAACAATATAATATATTTATACCAATAAATTAACATTTAAATTAGAAGTTTTTCACTAACAAAATGGAGATTACTATTTAACACCAACTATATTAAAACTTAATGGTTTAACAAAATGGTTTCTTCCTAACAAAGTATTTTTCATGACAAGATTTACTCTTTAACACTTATAATATTTTTATATATTTTATAATATTTTTATATATTTTATTTATAGTAAAGTTATATGTTATTAATATTAAACGTTTTAGACTAGAAGTGTTAAGTATCGTTTCGTATAACTTGTTAAGAAGGTGATATATTATGGGGTTGGCTATTGGACGATAACATATCAATAATCTATGAAATTATTAAATATACAACTTATAGTCACTATACTAGATAAAATGAAACCAACGGGATTTAGCCAAGTGAAATAACTTGAGTAAAAATAATATTTGAAGTAATACCCTTTAACAAGTGTTTCTAAAAACTTCTATATTTGACACCAAGAAGCTTCTTCACCTATTTAGCACGAGACTGAGAACTTAAGACTCGTCCTAGACCTAAGAGATGTCTTTAGTATAAAAAAAAGTGTAAATAGTAAAAGTCTAAAAAGATTTATCTAATTAAAGTGAGTTGAGAGGACATATACCTATACAATTGGTCATTGAGAATGACTTATATATATATATATATAACTTATATTTTTCATTTCTAAATATTTTTTAACTTTTTTCTCCTTAACCGTCATTAAATTTGTTTAGATAGTACTTTCAACAATCAAATATAGTTATTTAGATAGTGATTTTAAACAAAAAAAAAAAACTAATTATTAGAAATGAAATTTTAAAAAAATTAGTAGGGTGAAAAACAAAAATTGAAATATATCAAGAACAAAAAAAAAATAAAATAAAATGTCTATATTATAATAAAATATAAATGGCATAATATTGTTGTTCACTTATTTAGTTATCTTTAATTCAAAGTTCTTATTTTCAGAGTTCAAAATATGATAAAACGCACAAATTTCATAGGTTTCGCTTCTTATTAATTAAGGATGGTATTTTTTTTTTTATTTGGAAATAAGATTCACTAAAATTGATGATTTAATTTCACTTAATGGTAAAGACAGGGTTATGAAAGCATAAGACACTATATATATATTTGTGATAGTTAAAATTGTAAATTTTAATATCAAATCAATTTACTAGGCTCATAAATATTATAGATATACTTCAACTTATCAATACAAACCTTAGTAATGCTTAAGATGATAAAAGATAGAAGATTAATTAAAAGATTGATTACAATATACTTTAACTCATGATCATTTTTCTATTTTAATACCTATAAACTATTTTAGTTTTTTAGTTCCTGAAATATTTGTGTTTGTTATTCTCTTGATATGTGAGATCTAAAATACCTAAGCAAACAGTAGTAGGGGACTGAGAATGATAGTAACTTTACAGCATATATATAATGAGTTTGAAGGCAGAACCTGTACCCTATGTACCATATTCATCAAAGCTCAAACGTGTCAAAGGCACTTTAGAACACCTCTAGTATCTACTTTGTAAACTGCATCAACACTCAACACAAGTCTCCATTTTGACAAATTACTATATATGCCTCAAATGCAGGCAGTAGTTATAAAATGGTGTGGGGGACACAACATTCTAATACCCTCTGTGTTATAACTTGCTTCTGTTCAATCATGAAGCCAAAGTACCTGAATACCATCATGGCAACTCTTTGCTTCCCACTTTCACACAAGTTTGTTGCTTTTGCTTATCATCACATTTTCCAACTCTGCACTTAATCTGTGTATTTGGACGTATGACCGGTTTCATGTAATCATTATTATGCATGTTCCAAAACTTATTATGTAAGAACATCTTGAACAACAGTTTCATTTTTATAATCTTATATAAATATTAGGTTTAAATGAGTTTTAAGAAATTTGAGGAAGATTTTCTTTAAGTTGTACTAAATTTTAATTGAAAAATTTTGTCATACTAAATATTCAATTTGTTTTTAATTTTTTCATGGTATGTCAGGTTTAATTTTTTTCTTAATAGATGATACGATGATTGTTTATGTATTTATTATTGAAAACTTTATCTATGTTTTTGTCAAACTCTAGAAATCATGACATAGATGGATGTGGATTTAACGGAGCACGGTCCCTAAAAAGGTTTAGCATTAAGTCTTTGAATTGTGGTTTCGATTTTCTCTCCCATTCACGGACTCCTCACACTTTTTGATGCTGGCAAACTTTAACTTATTTCCTTTCTTCTCACTTTTTCTATAATCCCTCACACTTCAACGTTGATTCATGGTTCCAATTTTGTATTGTAGAGAAAATGAAATGTTTGTTAAGTGCATTTGATTTTGGATGAGTTAGTACTTTTATTGTCATTGAGTTTTCTTCTTAAATCCTAAGGTGCAAAGATAGACGTGAATTACGTTATTCATTTGGAAACCATCCGAATTTTATATTTCAGAATTGAAAATTTTAAAACAATATTTTTAATATTTTCATAGGTATAGGGATGCAGGAAAATTTGTCGTCCAAACGATTTGCTCACACATAAGGCTGCCAAAGTGGACCGAACCAGTGGGTCAATTTGCCACTAATTTGAGACTGCTTCTTCCTGCACCTCCATATCATCTTCCTGCACCTCCATACTCTAGGCAAATTTACCATTTAATTCTTTTTAAAATATTTCATATCCCATTATACCCTCCACCATCCCTTTTATCCTTCTTCCTCAACTTTGCCTCCACCCAACGCCACTGCGTTCGCACACCACCACTGCATCCCATTCCACGACGGCTGCACCTCTCCCTCCACCCATTTTCACTGTCGAACAGTTTTACGGTTTGTAGAAACCGTAGATAATTCAAATTTTCTCTTCTACGGTTTGTACAAATCGTAGAACAATAGTAATTTTTTTCTGTTCTGCGGTTTGTACAAGCCGCAGAAGAAATTTTTTTTTTTCTGTTCTACGGTTTCTACAAACCGCAGAAGAAAAAAATTTGCTACTGTTCTACGGTTTGTACAAACTGCAGAACAGAAAAATATGTTTTACTGTTCTACGGTTTGTACAAACCGTAGAACAGTAGCAAAATTTTTTCTTCTGCGGCTTGTACAAACCGCAGAACAGAAAAAAATTTCTATTGTTCTACGGTTTGTACAAACCGCAGAAGAGAAAATTTGAACTACCTACGGTTTCTACAAACCGTAGAGACTACAAACCGTAGCAGGGTTAAATTTGTAATTTCCTCATGTCTATTATTGGAATTTTGAAAATTATGGAGGTGCAGGAAGATGATATGGAGGTGCAGGAAGAAGCAGTCCTAATTTGATTGAAAATGTAGATATTTTTAACTCATCAAATCCACTATGGGAAAATTCTTCCTCAACCTTCATAAATTTCTTTTGCATCCTAGTAAACAATTTTTTTATTTATTTTATCTTCTACCGATTGGAAGTTATTTTTTCTTTAAAAAAAGTTTTTGCATTAAATAATTCAGAAATCTTTTTTAAATTTAGAATTAAATCATCTTAGATTGTGTAATTTAGAACTCTTTTATAAAAAAAATAATTTGAATTGTGTAATCTAAAAGTCAAAAATAATTTTTAAAAAACTTTTAATTTACACAAAATTTATTTTTTACATTTAAAATAATTCAAAAAATATCAATTTTTTTCTCTCGTAAGGCAAGATTTATGGAGGTGCAGGCAAGATTGAACTCTACTGTAGTATTCTCCATCTAACTGGTGAACCAAATGTGCAAAAATGGGGCGAGACACTACAAGTGGGAACAATAGGACATTTTCTTAAAAATTAAAATAAAAATAAAATCAAATAAAAAATAATGTAAAAGATTAACATGTACAATTGTACTGTTTTAATTATTAATTAATTTAACATATAAATATAATAATTCTTCTAATTTATCCAATTAAACACGTTAATTAATTAAATAAAGAATTTTAAAATATTTACATATTTTTACTGATAAAATAATGTGTTTTAATATATTTATGCAAACTGGCCGGCTCGCTCAGTCCATTTTGGGCAAGCCATCGGTAGGTGGAGCCAATGTCCAATGATTTCTTTTTGTATATCCATAGTTTCTTCTTACACTTCCATCCATCAAATATGAGAAATGTCCAAACACGAGGTCAAATTTTTATATTGTTTAATTGTTGTTCCGCATTTTAAAATCAGAAAAATACATTGCAAATCAAATTGTGATGTGGATTGACACCAGGATGTTAAGTGTTAAGTAGCTACTCCTCATATTATTATTAATCGACCAATGAAAATACAAAACGTGCAGATACATTAATTGTAATTGTATGCCTAACTAAAATTGTAATTCCATTTTTTTGAGTGCATACTCTTTTACCATGTTTAGCATAACTCAGTTATGGAGACTGAACTAAATGAGTTTAGCTATCAAAAACCACAAATTATCCATATTCCCAACTGTACTCAAATACATAACAAGATATCTCTATAGTTTAAATTAAAGAACTTACTGTAATATATTTTAAATCACTTATTAATCAAATTTATGACGTATTGTATCATAAATGAAAAAAATATTGAAAGAATAAACTATAATTGATGTTTTGTGTTCTCTATTTATTTCAACTCCCAAAGCTCAGAAAGCAAATATATAGATTATGGATTTCTATTGAAAACCAAAAAAGCGTGCTACTGCATGAACTAAGCATCCCCCGAAGAGAATCACAGAAGGGTCAAATACCAAATGGGGGTACGGGTGCATGTTGGATAAGGAAAAAAAAAACAGAAACAAAACTCTTCCACTAATATAGACCTCGAGAGCCCAAGTGACCTACAAGATCTTAATATCCTCAAATTTTAAGATTCCTGGAAAATTACAGATTAGGCACAACATAATTAGGCCAAAAGTGGTCACATGCCATAACAATGACTCTATCCACAGCGCTCTGTTACTAGAAAATTGGCATAAGATGTCTTCAATCATCCTCCTCAACGTCCACACTGATGTCTATAATTTCTTCAATTCCGGTGAAGGTGTTACGAGATTGCAATGAGGGTATATTGGGATTAGAAAAATAAAAGTAAATTAAAAAGAGAAGGATATTTTACATATTTGGTACACAGCACAGACTAGTTAAAGAAGAATTATTTGATAGAAGAACGATAAAAGAGGAAAAGGAAAGTTAAGTAATTTGATTGGAGTGGGTACTAAATAAAAGGAGGTAGAGTGACTGGTTATTTGACAAACTTTACATTTCAGATTATCAATATTGGGCAAGAGGGAGGTGTGTGGGTGTATTTGCTAATATCCTACACATGCCAAGAATAGGGCCAAAGCAGTCCTTGTATAAGACTTGCATAATCTTACCCTCCTTAAACTAGCTTTTGGGATAAAGCTAGGCCTAATCCATTTCTAATATATAATTTACTTCTATACAAACAGCACATGCTTAATAACTGCACGCATGGACTAACTAAATTTTAGTTTATAAATGAACCAAGACACTGTATAAAGGATAGGTATACAAACACTATATTGTATTACCTGAGCATCGAAACAGTATCTGATAACAAGGAGAAAACTCTAAAGTCCCCTTCAATGCTAGACAAATAGAATGAAAAACATTATTTTGGAACCAGGGTTTAGAAGCCAAACCACACTGCAAAACTGAATACAAGAGTTCATCCCTCCAAATATAACAAGAGTAGCAGAATTGAGCAAATGAAGTTTCTAGTTCCAGCACGAAAAACGGTTGTCAAACAGATTACTCACTCAAACTTTGGCACTTCTAAACCTACAATCGCCAGACAGTATGGAGTTCAAATTATCCTAGGGACTATCAGTCTACAAAATTGTTTCTGTCATTCTTCTAATGAGTACTACAATAGATTCATTAACATTGTCACATGTAACCATATCCCAATGACAAGAATCAAAAAACTCTAAAAGTTATTCTCCACATCCTGTTTGAGCAGAAAATCATACGTAGTACTGTATTTTTTTCATAATACAATATCTATTACGTGATATCCAGATGATATCAGAAATTAGAGAGGTACATCTGAGTATACAGGTAGTACCCAACCAGGAAGCAGGTACATATCAGAAATAATTGATTCACATACAATCTTCTATGGGTAATAATAAGCAACAATATAGAGGAGGCCTTGCAGTGACATCTCAGCATAAATTGAATAATACCCTATTACTGAGCACAGAGCATCATAATAATCAGAGGTAGAAGCTGAAATCTCCAGTAAAACCAACCGCAGGAAAATCACAACTCATTTATAAGACCCCATTCAATTTCCTCAATCTTCAAGAGTACAACAATAAGCCCAAGGCAGAAGCACCACACACACCATATTGAAATTGCAAGATTATAACCAGACAAGGCACACATCCGAAAAACAGCATAATTCCATCAAGAAAGAAAGTCAATACAGCTACCTAATCACTCGGTAGGAAAAAAATAAATTAACATATATGTATAACCTAGAAGAAGCAAAAAGAAAACAAAAAAAAAAAGAGTTGACAATGCAGCTATGAAGTTTCTATTATACAAACACGAATTCTTCTTACAGTATGAAGACCTACAGTAATAGTACACGGCAGCAACGCTTATCCTCCTTCTCCTTCTCATCATCATCATCATCATCGTCACTTGGAAACCAAGAGAATCTCAGGCTTTTTGACCTTGGTGGGTGTGTTGGCATTGGAGTTGGAACCAGCATTGGCCTTGGCAGCCTCTGCGGTCCTCACATCGAGCTGAATGAGACTCCTGGTGGCGAGAATGGCCTGCGGCACCAAATCGTGAGAGGCACGAGAGTACAAGCAGCGAACGGCGAAGGAGGCGGCGTCCTTCACGTCCTGAGAGTTCAACGGCCCCAGGAGGCAGTGTCCGAGGATTCTGAGCGCGGGTTGGAGAATCTCCCAGGGGAGAGGGATTCTCTCGCCTTTGGCGTCGTGAATCTGGTTCTGATCGGGAATCGGGGCGTCGTCGAATTCACTGCGGCAGGGGCAGGGGGCGGCGCCGGCCCAGGCGGCGGCGAATTGGCAGAAGTCGAGCTTGGACCAGGCGGGCATGTGGGAGATCTGGGAGAAGTAGCAGTGGAGGGCGACGCCGACGATGGCGGGGCGTTTGGTGGATTTGACGCCGAGTTGGGGTTCTAAGGGAGGGGAGATGAGGCCGACGGAGGGAGGGGAAAGGGATTGGGGTTTTCGGAGAGGGGCGTGGTAGATGGATGGTTGGGAGAGGTCTGGGATTGTTACGAGGAGGGGTTTGCCGTTGCGTGATCTGGTCTCGGCGGCGTAGAGGGCGAGGAGGACGGCCTCGAAACCGGCGAGGGAAGGGGGCTCGGGGGAGTGGATGCGGGAGAGGTAGAGGCCGGTGAGGAGAGGGACGAAGGAGAGGACGACGAGGCGGAGGTGGGGGTCGGCGGAGAGGAAGGTGTCGTAGAGCCAGTGGCAGAGGGGGTCGGAGTGGGAGCCGGAGAGGGAGGCAGAGACGGCGGCGTAGGCGGCGGAGGAGGAGAGGAGGGAGAGGGCGGGGCGGTCGGAGTCGGCGAGAGAGGAGAGGGGGTCTTGGGAGGAGGAGGGGAGGATGGCGGCGAGGGCGTGGATGCGGGAGCGGGCCTTGGAGACGGACTCCCACCACGAATGCATTGGGTCGGTGGGTGGTTTGTTGGGATCGGCGGTGTTGGGTGTGGGCATGGACGAAGACGGCGACGATGAATCGCTGCGGTTGAACTCCATGCTCCTCTCACTCACCCTCACACTCTCGCTCTTTTTGCTTCTCTCTCTACAAAACTACTGCCACATTTATTTAATACCCACTCCTGTCAAATTATTCATCTTCTCAACTTCCCTTTTCCCTCCACGCCACACATTTCTTTCAGGATCTACTTCCTTTCTCTCTTGATTAGCCCTCAAATCAAAATCAAAATCAAAATCAAAACCAAAACTATATTTCACAACACAACTAATAACACTACATAATTAGTGATTTCAATATAATCAAATACACTACGAAAGTCAATGGTAGTAGTATGATACTTTTTCTACAATCTCTAAAATCTTCTTTCTGCTTCAGAATTACATGGATGCAATGGACTAGTACTAGTCCTAGATTATGTCTGACAGTAGCATGTCATATTAGCAAATCATTATGTCTGACAATTAATAATACAAGCCCTAAAAAATCATCTAAACATTGAAAGGGCGTCAAAATAACTTTTTTAAAAAATTTAAACACCGTAGTAAGCAATCTAAATACCTTTTTATATTTTATGTAAATTTTGTATGACTTTTAAAGTAGTCAGAACATTAAAAAGTTGAAAAAAGTGTTCTAATAGAAATTATTTAGGATTTTGAGGTTTTAACCATAGTTTTTTTTTTTAATTATACAATGTCACCTAAACCTAGGTTTAGTTTAACTAATATAAACATGGACTTGTTTTGATTTGGCTCAATCTGAGATTGGACCAATTCAATTTCATATGATGAATTTAGTAACAAATTTTCTTGTTTCGATGCATCCAACCTAGTTTGAGTCACTGTACTCTTTTTTAGATGAGTTTCACTGTTAGCATCCAAAAATAGACATTTCCTTGGAGTGTTTTTTAATAGCGCAAATGGATATAGTGGGAGAAGACATGAACAAACTCAAATTCAAATGATGAACAACATGAGGAAGCCATATATAAGAATCTGCATATAAATTTTTTCATATAATTTTTCAAGAAAATATTATTTACATCTAATTACTTTATATGTCAATTATTTATAGTAGCAATAACAATTAAAAGTTTAATCGTGGTCAACTTAGTTATGAGATAAAACTATCAAAGAAATTTAGACCTTCTAATTAATATATCCTTTAGCTACAAGTCTGTTTTTATATCTATCTAAACTACAATCAACTTTTCTCTTGATTTTATATATACATCTACTTCCCATAACAGACTTATTTTAAGGCATATTAGTAGGAATCCAAGTGTTGTTATTTTCTAAGGTAACATTTTCATTATTCATAGCTTCTCTCCAATGAAAGTATTCAGAAGCATCTTCATAGCTCTTAGGTCCATGACCAATATTAATAGAAAACACACCATGTTTGAAATTAGAGGACAATTTGTCACATGTCATGAAAGATGAAATAGGATATTTGATGCAGAAAGGTTTCTCATTTTTGGTAGAATTAGTCATTACCTAATAGTCTTTAAGATATGCAGGAGGATTTCTAACACAAACGACACTTCTAGTAACATGACTCAAATATTATCTTTGTTATTAAAATTTTTGTTTGAAGTGGATATCTCATCATGATCATTAGTAAAATTTTCAAAACCGTTATACAAAAATAAAGAAAATTGAGTAAATGAATTATCTTTTTGCTTGTAATCATGATAAGAGAAAATATTTTCATAAAAGATAGCATTTTGGGATATATTTATGTTGTGATCGATCAAATTAAATACCAAATACCATTTTCTTGTTGGCTCTGTATCCGAAAAACAGACCAAGACAAACTCTAGTATCAAGCTTCTTTCTTTGTGCAAAAAGAATGTTCGATAAGGAATAGGAGTTCAATTAATTAGATAACAACATTTTTTGTAACATAACACCAAAATTGTTGACTGAGGTTAACTTGAAAAAGTAAAACTCTAGCAACATTAAGAATGTGTTGGTAATTTCTTTTAACTATATCATTTTTTTTAAGTGTATCCACACAAGTAGTTTGATGAATAATGTTATGAGAATCATAAAACTATATGTTTTAATTTTTAATCCATTATCAGAATGTATACATTTAATAGTTTTCTAAAATTGTGTCATCACATACTTAACAAAATCAATCAAGCATTTTCTCACCTGAGATTTATTTTTTAAAAGTATCGACTAAGTAAATCAGTGTCATTCATGGAAATATTATAATATGGACTCCATATATCAACATATATAAGATCAAATTTACTTGTATAAGAATTACTCTTAATAAAAGAAATGTTTCTTTACTTAACCAAGTGTCATATATTAAATATATTAATGGAAGAACATTGTCTTTTTATTATCTCAATTCTTATCCCAATATCAAGTGTCATATAACATATAATCCAACTTTAACCTCAACTACACCAATCCTCAATTTGATCTTTATATTTTAAACTATGCAATATTTTGAAAAAAATATAAGTTCAAGATTGTTACTACAAGACACACTTCTTTTCCATTACTAGTAGGCACAAATTAAACTCTTTTTTTCATATTTTGTAGTTTTTTTTCTACTTTTCTATAAAAATTCGGAAGAAATAAATTGCCAATAAATTTTTATGGGAATTTTGTAACCTCCCGTTACAAAATATTTGAAGAAAAAGTTTCATGAAATATAAAAAATTCTAATAGTGAACAACAAAAGAATCAAAACCAAATTTCTTCAATTATTCTTTTGTGGACCAATGCTTGATAAAAAGTGGTACAAACATTTAAAAAATGATCAGCATTGGTTGAAACCTATTTCTGAGTCGGTAATATACATATTGTTTCACATGAATAATTTCCAGACAGTACAGTTTTGTTTATGCAAGGAAACAGTGACTTGTTACAAGCATGTATAGGGCAACATTTACAGAAGATTTATTTGATTGAGAGGATAACTCAATTAGTTATTATAATTGAAATCCCTTCTTATAACAAGCAACACATGATTGGATAATTTGTCTAGTAATTATAATAGAAATTCCAATTAAATTATCTAATAAAACTCAGTCATATATTTTTATTTATGTAAAAAAGGTTTCATTCTTCTCAATAATGCGAGTGACAAACAAGGAGCATTTAATTTTACATAATTATAGTTGAAGAAACAACGTCCAACCACGAAAAACCGCCATTAACGGTTGCATATGTAGCATTGTTTGTTACTTTCGCTCATCCAACATCTTACGTAATAACCTATAAATCACACACAAAACATCACTAACAGTTCAGAACCAAGCTCAAACAATGACACTCTCTGCTCTCTCCAACACCTTCTTCTCTCCCTCTTTCCCAGCATCTCATCCCCATCAATCCAAATTCTTATCTTTCACATTTTCCAGCCCCAGATCTCAGCCTCTGGCTACCCAGTTGAGGAAAACCATCGCGACAACACCCTTTACAACGTTTTGTTCTCTGGATTCTGCAGATGCTCCAAACCTAGACACCCCAATTGAATTCAGTACGCAGTTTTGGTTTTTTCTTATGACACTTGGATTCTTTCACTTTCCATTTTCTTACACGCTTGCTTTTTGGATTTTGCTGTTGTTGTAGGGTACCCTGCATTTCCAACATCGTTGGACATCAACAAGATTCTCGAAATTCTGCCACACAGGTAAGTGTTGGGTGCATCCCTTGACTGTTGTGCCTTTGGTGTTTGGTTTATTTTCTAAATCTATTTTCTTTGTTGTTTCTGGTGGGGGTTTCATTCAGGTTTCCATTTCTTCTAGTGGATAGAGTGATTGAATACAATCCTGGAGTTTCTGCAGTGGCCATAAAGAATGTAACAATAAATGATAACTTCTTTCCTGGACATTTTCCAGAAAGACCAATCATGCCTGGTGTTCTCATGGTTGAGGTAAACACTACGCTGATTTCAGAGCCAACCCTCTCATGCTAGTTTCGTCTAATTGTGTCTCTATTGCTTAATTTGGAGTGATGTGTACGAACCCTGCCACCCAAATGCAAAATTTGAATATGGAAACTGAATACAATACGATGTGAATAGCAATGTTGGCTACACGTGCTGGAGATTCCAGTATCGACGGTTAGAGATTCTAAAGATAAAATCTTTTAATATTTTATAAATAGGTGATTTTTAAGATTGAGTTAAGTTTAAAGTCCATAATATATCAGAATATATCCTAACAAAATTGTTAGACATATCAATATCACTATTAGACTATTCTTAAATATATAGTTTCATACACGAGAGAGTCTTGACATGAGGAATATATTGGAAATCCATTTCAACTAGAAATAAGGTCTTTTAATATAATTTATAAGTAGATGTAAAATTTTCCTTTTACATGCTTTAGAAGCTGATATTATAAAGTTAAATTAGACTTGTTTAAGAACGTGCTCTTTAAATACTTTAAACTTTATCATGTTGAAAATTACAAAAATTGAGTCTTATTTAATGAGTTAAAACTCCTTAATGAGTATAAGCGTCCTTCTTGCTTGTTGCCTTAAGTTTCCTATCAACTCAATTTCATTTATGGCTTGTATTTCATAGGCATGTATTAAGTGGGGCACATGGACCTAGGGTCTAGCGTAGCTATGGTTTATTTTGTACCAGTTTTAATGCAAGAATCACATGGATATCTGTTTGGTCTCTATAATGTTGCACCTTCATTAGAATTCATAACTCATTTATATTCACTTTCCTGCTGCATAAGATCCAATCCAACTCATGAAAGAGATTTTTTGTTGTGTCTGTTATATTCTAAAGATTCTGTTGAATTATCCTGGATGCAGGCAATGGCCCAAGTAGGTGGCTTGGTTATGTTGCAGCCTGAAGTTGGAGGTTCTCGTCAGAATTTCTTCTTTGCTGGAATAGACAAAGTGCGATTCAGGAAGCCAGTGATTGCAGGAGACACGTTAGTTATGAGAATGACCCTAACTAAACTGCAAAAGCGATTTGGAATAGCAAAGATGGAAGGGAAAGCATATGTTGGAAGTGAAGTTGTGTGCGGGGGAGAGTTTTTGATGGCTACTGGGAGTTAATAACTAAGACAAATCCCTCCAAAAAAGAGTTGATTCTACTGCACCTCTATCTTGTTTCAGGTAGTTTAAGCCTAGATTATTTTTTATTGATGAACATGATCACCATTTGAGTCATTCCACCTCATGTACTTCTCAAACACAAATTTCATGCTAAGTACTTTTCCTCACTGCAAATAAGTATGAAGATAATTTTCAACTATCCCTGTCCCTTTCACTCCATCTGGTTGGAAATGAAATACAGATGCAAGTAATTTACGTGAGGTGCCGATATCATAATATTTATAATACAGATACATGGTGAATGCATCCAAGATTAGAGCATAGAATTTGAAACGTCTCAAGGGAGAAATTTGGCTCTCTAGGACAATGATTCAAGGTGTCTCCCTAGTGTACATTATTTTGTTTTACAAGCCAAGAGCACCAAGGGGTGTCTTGCCCTGTCCAGCCTCAAAGTAGAAAATGAGCATGGCCAACATTGCAATCCTAGCATGCTTTATCTCAGCCAATTTCAGTCTCTCTAGCTTCTCTGTATCCGGAATGTAAACACCATCCTTGATTGTGCCAGCAAATCCCAAAGGGTCAAAGAATTTGCCCCCAGGGTAGCCTTGATCTCCAGTAGAGTTGACAAAGTTCTCAGCGGTTCTTGACCATGGGGTAGCCCATTCCACTGACTGAGAATCTGGGTTGAAAAAGTCCACCCATCTCTTGCTCTCAACCCATCCCATTAGAAGCAATTGGGTACCCAAAAGAGAACCAAAGGAGAAAGGAGCAATTGCATTAGGATCAGCTCCAGCCTCAAACCATGGAACTCCACTCCAGGCCTGCCCAATAAAGATACCTACAACTGCAGCCATCGCCCACCTCCCATGAATCAGTTCAGCTTCTCTATACCATTTCAGGAATGCTGGATCTTTTCCTAGTCCTAGAGGGTCAAAACCATAGTCACCTGCTAGCCTGCAATGTAAAGGAAATGAAACCACCAAACTCTTAACACAAAAAGGACTATTGGGGAGTTTGAGGAATACATAGAATTGGAAGGGTTAACAAAGCAGAATGATCAAGAGAATTGAACACCACTTTGGCTAAAACCTTAATAATGCTGACACTTTTTATAGTTACTCTTTCAAATTTTCATTTGACCAGTCTTTTTCTTGATTTATAAACTTATCGAAGCATTTGTCTTTCCAACAAAGAGTATAAGAAAGAAAACAAAATTGAGCAGTGAGATGGGTGGACTTACGAGCCATCAAGCCATTCCGGGTCAATGAAATTCCCACCACCTTTGACAGCAGGAATCCATGACTTCTTTGGAGCGGCAGCAACTGCCACAATAAGTCTTTTAGGACTAACAGCACCACCAACTTTGGCTCCAATGCCAGCAGCAAGCAGTGCCTCACTCCTCTTTCCTCCACACAAGAAGTGAGATCCAAACCTGCTTAACACAGCACCAGATGTTGCAACTGCCATCTTTCTTTCACCTTACTATAGCTTGCTGCTGGAAACTGAGTCTGGTTTGGAGTTTTGTTCGAATGCACACACTAAAGTGATCTTATATTATATTGACGTGGGAGAAAATCCGAGGGAGCTCTAATAGGAGGCCAAGTAGGCCAATGAAATCTATAGAACAAATCTCAAACTCTCGTGGATAGATTTTGGACTAATAGGAACTTGCTCTTCATCCCCTTCCCTCTGTTTCATGCAACCACGTGTCTCACAATTTCACCACATATTGTATTTTGCTCCACTTCATATCTTGTAACACAGTGTCCATTATCCACTGAACAAAACAAAATATAATGTTCGAAAACAACCCATAATGTTCAATCACACATTCATATAGAAATGGGTTAAGCAATGTTAAAATCAGCCATAAAAGAATAAAGAATCAGAAATATTCGGTAGAAAGTAGTTAGAATGATTAAAAAACCAAGAGTATAAGAAACATAGATGAAATCACAAATCACATTAATGGATATGAAATTCATATTGGTTTCAATAGCTCTCCTAAGGTAAAAATAGAATTAGCAAGAAAATGAAAAACAGGAATAAATTAAAAAATGATAAAAAGTCGAGATTAATGTAAAAATTAAGTAAAAAAATTCATGATAAGATTTAAAATACCTCCCCGAAAGAATCTTCGTTAAATGGAAAGAAAAGTAACCCTTCAAACACATTTTTCAATGAATAAGGTAACTGTAGAATTTATTCTTGAATTTATTGAGTGGTCTCTTCTTCATCTATGTCTTCATCATTGATAAATCGTCAGAATATATGGGCCTAAGCCCTTGACAATACTATCATCCAAAATCTCTTCAAATATGCTTCAGTGTTTTTGAAAACTAAAATTAAAGCTTTTTAAAATGTTTTAATTTTCAAGTCAAGATTTTAAAATAGATTTTAAATTGTTTGATAAAGTTTATTAGGAAGTGTTCTGTAACGAATAATCTATAACAATAAGTTTTGGATTATATATTTTATAATGCATTCCAAAATTCTTATTTTGGAGATGCTTCCAAAATATCATTAGTAAACTTTTTAATAGATTTTAGATATCATTTACTGAAAAGTGCAAGGATTATGGAGATGTAAAATCAACAACCCATGAGTTAACAAAACTAAGACAATTGCTTCCTGCACCCTCTCATTTATTTTCTGCAACCCATCACATCTTTAAAATACTAAAATTATCCTTGGTGTATAAAATTGGATTCCGGAATTGATATTCCGGAATGAATATTAAAAGGTGTAAAAATAACTCTTGAAAAATACTTTTCGGAATAAATTTTAGGGGTGGAAAAGTAGTTTTGAAAAATATTTTCTAAAATTGAAAAATGAGTTTCAAAAAACATTTTCTGAAATAAAAAATTGACTTTTGAAAAACCTTTTTCGAAAATATTCTGAAATGCATTTTTCAAAAATCAAATTTGTATTCTAAAAAATATTTTTCTGAAAAGACAGATTTAAAAAAAATATACTTTCAAAAAACGTTTTCCAAATTTCTTTGAAAAACAATTTCCAATTGAAAAAAAAAAAAAACATTGACACCCGAACGTCACATCTATGCTCAGTCACCACAAATATGCAAAAAACCCTCATAATACCCATATATTCAAAGGGTGGTGATATATTATTATTTTATTTATATATAATATTTTATAATAAAATATAGAATAAATTGAAATATAATATGAATAATGATCTCAAGTATTTTCCATATTCAAATCAAAATCACCTTAACAAACCTAACAAACTTCTCAAACCATCCATACATTCAAATCAAAACAATGCTTCACCAAAATTTCCAATCACAGATCAAAAGGCTTACCTCTACAAACCCAAGGAAATGCATACCGTTGTTAACCACTCGCCGCTCCTCACTGCACCTCCCCAACACCTCTTCCAATATGCCTCCAAAACCTTGCCTTTCCCTTTAGTCTTCACTCACAGGGACATTATCATCTATGCACAATTTTGATGGGGTGCAGGAAGCAATTGCCCAAAACTAACCCATTTTACTACTTTCTGTCACGGGCCGATTTTGTATTATTTACTAAAAGGGAATGAAAGCTTTAATTTTAACTCATTGTTAAGTTTAACTAAATAAATTAAGACTAATTAAACTTAAAAAACATAATATAAATTGCTAGGATTTATTAAACAATATTCCCCTATTTATGGTGAACAAGAGAGGATCTAAATATATTTGTAAAGTAAAAAAAAAAGTTATTTTCTATTATTTAAAACAAAAATATATCATAAACTTAAACCATTTCAAATCAACGTTAACTTTTTTCTTCCAAAATTTTCTCACCCTAGAGAACTAAACTCTCGAATTTCTCCTTAGAAATTAAACGGGGTCGTTCTTAAACGCTCCTCTTTGTAATGTTTTTTTCTCTTAAAAGTTGTATAAATATAAACAACTACGTAAAATTGTTATGATAAGTATTTTTTCTAATAAATTTTCCATCAATTGAATATACATGTTTAGTGACCGAGACTAGGTAGGGGACATTGATATACTTTTCCACCGTGGGAGATAATTTTATAGTTGTTAGATTATTTTGTTTTTAATTTGAAGGCTAAGATTAGTTCAAGAATTTTGAAAACACTTTAAAAAAAATATTAAAATGAGTTTTCAAATGGATAAAAAGAAATATCCTTATTTTAGTGTATTATTTTCACTTATGCTTATTGCGTCATGGCATTCCCACATGGTTTGAAGTTGTATTATAGGATAATAAAATATCAAAATTACTTTCAGTTCACGTTTATACAACAATTATACTTTTTTTTTCTCTCGCATGCGTTGTTTGTGTGTTTGTATGTGATAGACTCTATTAGAATAGTGTTGCTCTTTGAAGAATCGTCTCGAATCTTATTGCCCTATTATACCACTTGAAGAGGTTGATTTTTTTTTTTTTTGAAGTTTTCTTTATTATAATTAGTGTTGGTTTGGTCTAGATTGGGTGACTCGGAAAGTTTCTGAATTGCACAATCCATAACCTATTTTGAAGCTCTATATACATTTCAGGATGTACATTTCATAATGTATTAAAACATTTCAGATTGTGCATTCTAAATCTGAAAATATATTCTTTAATGTATTTTTTACAAAAAAAAAAATTACTAATAATGGAATCATTGTGTATTAAATAACATTTATTAAATTTCATTGACTTCCTTCTTTGATAAGATAACACAAAATCTTCTTATTTTTCTTTAATTGGTAAGTTATTTATGACTTATTTAGCGGATTGGCATGTACCAAAGGAGATATGTTTTTCCTCCTACCTTTATACTTGTAACACATCTTATATTGTCTTTGATCTAACATATTGTCTTAAGTTTTAAAAACAAACTCCTTCTTTGTAAATGCTGAAAAGAAAACATAGTAAACTTCAAAGAATGAATTTAAATAGCATTTATGTTTATTAGTTCCCAATATAAGATGTAGAGTCTTTTGGTTGAGGTAAGGAAGGTTTAGAGGTGTAGTTTTGTAGTAAGGTCATTTAGGAGAAAGGTTAGAGGAATGTGGACGAAAAAAGTATTTTTTTTTTGTTTATGGGGGAAGGTTCTATGTGAGGTTTGACAATGGTAGGTTTTAGTTTGATATCGGTTGGTGTGGTTGGTATAATTTGGGTTGCATGTTTGACACAAGTTCAATAAGGTTCAAGTTGTGGGAGATTAGGTTAAGGGGAACGAGATAGTTTATGTTTAAATATAAACATAAGGTTGATGGAAAGTCATTAGACAACTTAACTTGAAATTCGTCTAGTTGTCTAGTTTGGTAGTAATACTTCATAATTTTTTCTTTAGTGGATGATCTATATCTTAATCTTTTTTAGGGTGGTCATGTAGATGACGTTAAGATTTTTCGTTGCATTGATGGCTTGAGAGAGATTTATCTTGAAATTTGTTAGATCATGAGAAGAGAATGTTGTACAAGAGAATATTGAATTTAGACTTCAACATCCAAGTCTAGTGTATAAGAATGAATGCTCAAAGGTTAATATTGTAGTGACTTTTCATGTGGTACAAGCAGAACCTATTCACATGGGATACATGGTCTTTTGACCCAATATTTGGAAGGAATATGTTGGATAGAATTATGGAAGATTTTGCACTTTGTCTTCATCTTTGATAATTGAAAAGCATATTACTTCATATTGTTAGGGGCATTTCTTGGTTTCGGTTAACTATACAATTCAATATCATTGTAAAAGAGCCAAACGTCTCCTAATATTTTTTGTACAAAGTGACTTCGTCTAAGCACTATGTGTATTATTCAACAATGTTGTTGTTGCTAACGATGAGAGTAGTGTTCTTTATATAATCTCCATGGTGGTTCCTTTAGCTTCATGTGTAGTGAACCAAAAACATATATAAATATCGAACTATAGGTGAGATAGATTCGCATAAGTGGATTATGTAACACCTATTAAGTATTCTTTGAGATTGAATTTTCACATTAAAATTTAATCTAATCAATTGTTTTTCTAAGTAGAAAATTTTGTCAGAAAATATCTTCATTTGAGTTCAAAAGTAATTTCTGATTTATTTTAGTACATCATTAGTGGTAAGCTTAAAAGATTTATAAGAGAAATATAGATTAAAAAAATAAGTTTGTTGGAAGAAAAAACTTAAAAGTTCAAAAACTTTGTTAATTAAACTTTTACGTGAGTGAAACATGTTTCGATTAGGATTTTCACATTAAAAAAAATACAATTAGTATATTTTTAGAGATTATAAAAGCTAATCATTTCAACTGTTTTCTAGACATAGATAAAAAAAAAATCGATATATTTTTTTTTCTTCTCAACTACCTTACACATATTAACACACCCATTAAAATTTTTATATGCTTCATGTAGACATTAGATTATGTGTGTACATGAAGAATGCACAAATTAAACTATATATGTATACATCTGCTTCTTATTTGATAATGAAATGAGGCATGAATCAATGAAATGACATCCTTCGTTAATATTTTTTCATTCCTTTAACACATATAAGTTATGATGAATTTTAAATTTTGAATTTGACACCCCAAATGAAATTACAATTTTAACCTCAATGTCATGTATATTTATTAATAAAAAAAATCCACGTAACTGATTATCATTTGGTTGTAATGGGATAGTGGTTGTCAATATATCACTTTTGTTTTAAATATTCTATCCCACACTTCTCACTTTCTCTTTCCATTTTTCTATAGTTGAAAATTTATTTTAAAATGTGAACTACAAGTGTCATCATTCTATGTGTTTTAATATAATATCTAAAGTAAGAAATGACCCTATCCCCAAACTAATACATCATCACCATCATTTATACATGCATGGTTTGAAAATCAAGAACTAAACCACATAATTTAAAGAATAAAATAGACAACAAGGACCTTTGAACCTTTCCATGAATGATTATGGGAAGTTGCTTGTTGACAATGCACAAAGTCCAGCTCCTCCAAAACCCTACTTAAAGCCTTTTTATCAATTTTTTAGCATGCATCAATGTCTACCTACGTGTCCATTTTTTTTCTTTTTCTTTTGAATTTTGGAGCCACACAAAGGCACAGGGTATAATAATTAGTGTTGTGTGTTCCCTTTAGGCGAGGATGGTGGAATTTGCTTCCATAATTATCACTAATTTTGCCTGTGCTTGTGATTCCAAATCATTATAATCATTTGCACTCTTGGACCCAATCTCATAATTATGTGCATCTCTGCTATTTTTTTCAAACACTTTTGAGTCAAAAGTTTTCAAACAAATCAACTGAGAAAAATCACCAAGTAATTACCTCTCCTTTTCATTCTGTGCAGAGTACAACGTACTATAAATCTCTTACAAACCAAGAAAATCACATGCAACAAATTTGAAGTTTGAACTTTGAACATCTCTATCACTTGTTGTTTGATGTCTTCAACAATTTTATTTTTTTTTAAATTTCCACAGATTAATAAGATATGAATAAGACGTAGTAGAACATTACATGGTTGCAAAACTAACGTGGGAGACATTTTAATTAGGGACCGGACCAAATTATCATTCATGTTAAAGATCATCATCATGTGAACAACTCATGCTAACTTCGTATCACTTTCTTCCATTTTTGTTCTCTTTTTTATTTTCAATAAAAGAACATTGTCCGAGGTTAATATGTGTATATATATTATTTAAAAATGAATATTTTTTTCCTAATGTTTTTAATTTCAAAGAGAAAATCATAACGATGCTCTAATTATCCCGTAAGTAATATTCTTTCAATTTAAATACCGTTTTAGGTTCTTCTGAAAAAATAATAATTCTACTGTTAAAAGAAGTAAAAGAACTAGATGAACCCAATTTATAAAATGATTATGCTTTTGATTTGTCTTGCCATGTGATTGTAATTTCTGTCCTTATTGTTTTGAACGAATTCTTTACCTGTGCCAGTAGAGAGTGTCAAGGATCAAGAATGAATCCATCATAGTTTTAATAGCTTTTAAATTTTACATTCTGAGTTTTGATGTACCTGATGACACTCATAAGTAGGGACAAAATTTGATAATAATGATATTTTTTTCTCTTGTATGAAAAGATATATTTATTTTCAATTGCATCAACCATTAATTAGACCTTCATGCTCATAAAAGCTTAACCTTGGGTTTAGATAGTAAATTTCTTAATTTTTCGGACATTTAAATATATTTAATTTTATTAAGTTTTAATCAAATATTTCAATTATTACTAAATAACAAAATTCTTTAAATATTAAATAATTATTAATAGTAAACAATATTAATATTAATAAAAAAATTAATTAGTCAATCTTAGTTAATATTAATTTTTAATTAAAGTTTGTCAAGATTTCTTCAATATTAATATTGATGTTGACTGAAAATTGTTTTGAATTTATTTTGTCCACGTTTTTATTAATGTCCTTTGACGAACTTATTCAATTGAAATTGATCAAAAACAATCTTCATTTGTTATCTTAAATTTTTCTTAATCAACATTAAAAAAATAAACTAATAAAATTTGGTGTTGATGGTAAAATAATAATTAATCACTATAAATGATAATAGATAATGTAGTTCACATTCACTAAAAAAATAGTTTTCCTAAATAGAAATTGACCTCGAAAATTTTGGCTAATATTAAATAAAAAATAACAATTATTTATAATAACAATAATGATAAAAATTATTCTAAAAATTTAAATAAAAAATAATTTGTATTAACATTAATAAAAAATTATAATTAAAATCAACCAAAAGTAATTATTCTAATAATATTTTAATATTAATTATGTTCATAAGGTCCTGAAGAAAAAAATATGAAAAAACACATAAATTTGAAACAATTTGAGAATATAAAAAAATTTAACTTTTACTTTTTTACCATTGGATATTTCAAATTCTTTTATAAAATTAAATTACCTTTTTATAAAAGAAACTACCTTCCTCAGACGGAAAAAAAAAAAAAAAGTTTTCCATCAAAATTGCTGCCTTACAGCTTCGTTTGGAAATTCAGTTAACTAAAAGGTAATTGGACTTAGGAAAACGTGTTCTCAACCGAGTACATTTAAGATTTGAACAATAGTAAAAAGAGTTAATAAATTGTCAGCTAATAAACTAATTAAACACTCTTAACAAAAATACACATTAAAAAAAACACTAACTAGAAATTATAGGAAGACAGAAAATAATGCAATTAAATATAAAGTATTTACAATAAATTTTATACGTGTTCTCATGACCACTAAGTCGTGTTTGCGTGTTGTGGTGAATTTGTGTCTACACTGTTTGGTGAGTTGTGAATGCACAATTTCATCGCCATTGGCTATGCGTGTTAGATTGCATTTTCTAAATTCACACCTATTTTCTAAAGTTTCCTTCGACAAAAGAGTAAAGATGAAAATATATCTCCTACTTTAAGTGGAAATTTATCACAAATTCTCATATCAAAATACCTTTTTAAGAATAAGTAAATTAAACGAAACAAGCCTTTACGTATTTTACCATCTTTCGTTTCATCCTTTTTAGAAAATGAATTGCTTTTCAAGTTTTTACTATGCTCCATTTCTAAATCGCAATAAGCATCATGAAACGTCTTTATAATGCGATTCCTATTATTCTAAATTTTGTCTAAATAATTATTTTTATCTCAATTAAACTACCCATGTACAGAAATACAAAAAAATACACACAATAAAATAAAACTAAACAATACAAATACAAGAAGTTGAAACCTATTATAAAAAATATTAGACTAATAATATTATATTATTTATAGACTAACTTATTTTCAATTCCTAGATTTGTCGATTTATGAATAATTTTCTTTAGGAAAGACATGTGATATCTTGAACTTCATACCCGTATAAAGATTAATGTATTTTGTCCATTTACCTTTAATAGATCAAGAAACATTGTGAGAAGAGAAAAAAGCTTGACACACAGAAGAGTCAGACTCAAACCAAACACACTTATAACTAGCAATCTAATAATGTTCAATAGCCAGAATAGGACCACTGATGATTTCCATAAAAATAAGAAAAATTGTCAATATACTCTTTCTGACTTTCTTTGGAAATACAAACAAAAGCAGTAAAACCAAGACAACCTCTAACAACACTGTCAATGTTAACTTTTAATCTAATCAACATCTAGGAATTTTCAAACAATTTGGATAAGAATAACATCTTTCCTAAACCTAGTGTTGATACCAAAGATATTCAAAACAGAAAAGTCAGTCATGTATAGATTTATTAGAGATATTATTTAATGTTAATGCTAATACTTTCCTAAAATCTTTTATAGTTCTTTATTCTCCAAATCATCCAAATAAAAAATAATAACATCTAACCTAATGTGTTTAAACAAAAGACTCCCTAAAAAATGAAAGAAAAAAAATTAAATCAGATGGAAAAAATATAGATAAACTAAGAAAGATTTGTTAGAACCAATATCATGTAAACATAGCAGAAGGACACTAATTCCCTACGTAAGGAACAAATAAAACACAATATGACACCTCTATCAAAAACCAATTTTTGATAAAGAGCTAAAAACTTAATGAGAGGAATGAAACTAGACCAAATCAAATCCTCCGAATAGTAAAAATCACAAGAGAAAGAGAAAAAAAAAGAAATTATAACGACCTTCTAATTCAATTGATTAAAATCCTCCAACATCAACTTTCAGTTAAGAATATTTAAAAACTGAATTATTGTCATTTCAAACAGGAGACACCATAGTTAAAAGATTATTTTCATTTAAAATCTACACAATTTTAAAACAACATAATAACTTTATCGATATTAGATATTAGGTTAAAAATTCAATTAAGAGATAAAGTCATATATTAAATAAAAATAAATAATATATAAGTATAAAGTCTCCCAAATCTATTTTGGAATAAAATTTTTAAAATCCTAAATTTATATGTTATTTTTATTTAGTTATAGAAAATATATAAAATTTAACCTCTTCTATGATAATTTTCTTTCTAGCACTCATCATAGATGGATAAATGGTTCATTATTGATATTTGAAATGCATTGTTGAAGTTGAAAAATGGATTTTGGACTTGGTTTAGATTCTCGCCATTCCTTGCACAATTAATGGATCACATTGGAAAGTAGAGGTCAAAGGTCTTCTTTTCCAACTTGTAGGTCCTGCCACAAAATCGCCTTTATCCACGTGGGAGAGTGGGAAATGAGTAACAATTAACAAAAATATAAACTTTTAAGTAAATCATAAATTTCATTTTTATGTGTTCTAAAAATTGATTTCTATATCATGGGAAAAAAAATTAATAAAATGGTCTATACAATTAGTTTTTGTCAATCAAATTAGGTAATATTTAGGAAAAGGTAGTTAAAAAAAACTACCTCAAAAACTGAAAACTAGTTGAAAGCTACAAAAGCAAATAATTAACTAAAAGTAGATAGTTATGTTTGACAAGACTTTGTATTTAACTTCTAATTTTACTGGCTTGTAATGTTTTTCAATTCGTTACTTGAAAAACCATTTTTCAGAACGCTAATTTTCTTAGCTTTAAACTATTTATTAGATTTTTTTTCTTTTCATTTTTTCTACTAAAGTTATATTCTATATATATATATATATATATATATATATATATATATATATATATATATATATATATATATATGTCATGTTTTTCTTAAAACAAAAATAATATAATGTAGTTATTTATTTGACTTAATTAAAACTATATAATTGGTTTTACTGAATAAAAAAAAATTTACATGCATAAAAAGAAGAAAATATATTAACACTAAGTTGGGTTTGTCAAGTCAAATTCTAAGTCATCTATTAGTGTATAAATAGGAATTAAATTTCCCATTTTCATTCTATACTTATCTACTTTCTGGTGTATGAGATAAACCTTAGAAGAAACTATATGGAAGGTTTGAAGAATGACTCTTTAATTGATTATTTAATGTTGAAGTGTGACATTATTATTCAAGTTAACAAGAGAGTGGAGAATATATTTTATAGATGGTTATAAAAATTGTTGGTAAGTCCACAACACTCAAGTTTCAATAGGATTTTAGTGTATGTAGTGTTATGGGTTTTTTTTTATTAGTTGTGATTTAATTATTGATTTATTATGTATGGTGACTTTTTAGATTTTAGAAAATATTGTTAAAAAAATTAAGATAAAAGATTATTATTTTTTTCATAAAATTTATGGTAGGTATCACTATGAACTTTGATATCTGAGTTAAGCTGACACTTCAAAGATCAAAATCATAAGTCATGATATGAAATATATAATTAATAAGAAAAAAAAGATATAAAATTATGGGAGACTAGGCCAAATCCATGGCAGTAAGAAATAACAAACACTCCCAAACCAAGGTAAACAAAATGAAACATATGGAGTTGATACCTATTATGAAAAAAACTCTAATTTAATAGCAGGGAAGATATCATATCATTTAAAATCTAACTTGTCAGCAGCACAATGGTTTTTCTTATGGAATATATGAGAAACTTTGAATTCAATTTTTTTACATATCTTTATGCACTTTCTCCAACTTCCTCTGAAAGACCAAGGAATGAGATTAAACCAACTAAATTCTTGACAAAGTAAGGAAGAGTCACACTAAGCCAAATACTATTGAAACCTTTATTCCAAGCAAGCTCAATAGCCAAATGACTCTCATAACCTAGGTATATAAAGATTTTTGTACCCAAGAAAAGAGGAGAAACTACCTATATATTTACATCTGCTACCAACAAAAAATACATGCATATGCTACAAAACTCGAACATCCTAGTTATTGTAATAATTAATAATTGAAAATGGAAATTTCTTTTCAAAGTTTTGAGTAGAGAGGCCATCTCAAGACTCATTAAGATTTTAATTTTTTTTTAAAAGATGAAAAGAATTAATGGAGTTCTAACTGATCTAATTTGTGGTAATTATTAGGATTGAGATTGTTGTAATTTGTGTTTAGGAAAATATAGAATTTGAAATTAATAAGGTAATAAAGTTTAAATTTGTAATAATAATTTTAATGTATGTCATAAGAATAACTTTGTTTTTACAAAGGTGTCACAGACATGCTGGATATAAATTGGATTAGAAATTCATTTAAAGAGATATAATATTGGATTAGACCTTCATTTAAATAGATATAATTTTAAACATATAGATATCCACGAACCAATATAATGTACCTTTAGATATTATGACTTATTTAGTCATGATTTTATATCAAAATACAATTTTAGATATTATCTAACTAATGGTTTGATTTTATTTAAATTAATATTTAAAGTTTAAGTTGTGATATTTTAGTGGGCAAAGGTTGAATTATCATCATTAAAGTAAAAAGTTTATGCTTTTCCCCTTATTTTAGGCATATTAAAGGATTGAGTCACATATTAAAGTTAGTATAAAAGTTGTAGATAATTGCATTAGTTTTTAAACAAGATAAAAAAATCTTTATAGAATTAATATAACTCTATATATTGTATTTAAACTCTACAAAGGTTATAAAAAATAATAAAAAACAAATGAGATATCACTCATAACTTAAAAGAGGTACCGTTGACTCTTTATGTGTTTAAATTCTATGCATATATATGTATGATAAGGTATATATTGAAATTTGTAATGATATATATGTATGATAAGGTATATACTGAAATTTGTATTGATAAATGATATGTTGTACTATAATAAAATGTACTTTAAAATTTGTTTTGATGAACTTACATGCAGTGAAGTTATGAGATTTTTTGTTATGTTAGTTTATATGTTTTGTGTTTTAAGAAGTCTAACAAATAGTTTAATAATGTGAAAATTCTGTTTGTTCATTTCAAAAATATAAGTATTGATTTTATAGACTGAAAATCCAAATTATCTTAATCAAGATAAACAATAAATAATGCATTTTAGTTAATATAATCTAAGATAATTTATAGAATACTTAATATAATAATTGAAATTAAAATATAAAATTAAAATAATTTGTTAATAAAGAATTACGAAATTTTAAAATAAACATTTATATTTCTATAATTTAATATTTATCATCTACTTTCACAGATAATTTTTGGCAAAATATAATAAGTCATCTTAATAATTTAAGCTATGAATTCTCTTTTATGAATAAACCTCTCAATTTCTAACTAGTTTTTCCTTTCAACTTTTTTTAGAGTGGACTATGTTTGAGACCTAATTTCAACTAGTTCTAAGTTCTTTTCACTAGCTGATAATCTTGTATGATTTTATTACGAAATTACTAATATTGGTAAATAAGCTTATTTTAAATTCTCTTGAAATGCAAAAATAATATTTCATTTAAAAATCCAACTTATAGCTTTTACATTTACTTTTATCTTTATAGTATTTATTAAGTTTTTATTTTACTATTTTCTATTTAAGACATAATTTTATTATTTTATTTTCTCCATCCACGCATAAAACACGACTTTATTATTATTTCTATATAAAGTAAATAATTATTTTAATTTTTTACAAAATATGATAGCTGAAAATTATGGAAAATAATTTTATTATTATTATTATTTAGATGCTTCTGTATTATATTTTTGTAATATTTATTTTACTATTTCATAATTATACTTTAATACATTAATATTTATAAATGGTAGATTTGTTTTACTTTTAGTATTTTTTGAAAAATATTTTTAGTATTACATGGTATATTTTAACTCTAATTTTAATATTTTATATCTATTTAAAAATGTGTTATTTTGACTTTATTTTCAATTTGAAAAGAAATATTTTAAGATACAGATTAATAATAGATAAACGTATCTCATGATATGGATAATTCGTCTAATATCCATTTTAATTACTTTTTTTCTTAACAATTTCTTTTGAAAGTTAAAAGTGTTGTGGTAAACCTTACATAGATTTAAATATAATCATAATTTCTAAAAATTATGCTAAAATTTTCCTCAAATTAAAAAAATAATAATTTTAATCTCTGAAATTTACTAAAATATGATTTTAGTTCCTACCTATTAAATTTAAGAGAATAGAACAATTTTAAAACACTCATTTTAATCCTTTAAATTCAGTGTTTAGAGATTAAAATCAAATATTTATGGATGATTCTTCTTTTATATATATATATATATATATATATATATATATATATATATATATATATATAACGAATTTATTATTAATATATTTATTTTGCTTATGAACATTACAGTATTTCAAAGAACATATTTATAGATTTTTAAGTGAGAAAAATAAAAAATCATAAACTAAAATCATCTAGTTGAAAATAAAAATTTTAAATGATTATATAAGAGAGTTTTCTATATTACTATATACATAATAAGTTAATTAACTAAAGAAAAAATCAAATTCAATTTTTTCATATTCCTATTTTATGAAAATAATCTATAAATATATGTGTATATAATGTGGTTTATTTATTACAATTCTTTTTTTAAATTGTTGGTGGGGTAGATGTGGTCCTGAAAAAATAATATTACTTTAGAAAACTGAAAAAATGCTTTGATTCAGGTGAGCATAATTCGAAGTGGTGAAGATGACACATACACACTCACATCTTTACCCTTTCACACTTCCTTTTCATAAACACCTTCTCTCTCTCTCTCCAGCACAGGTATCAAAGTTACACACTTTTGCACACTTTTCAATTTTTCTCAAACTATTTTAAAGAGTCAATCTTCTAACAACCTTATTCAACAACAATATTTAAGCTATATTTAATACATTTTACAGAGTGCATTTATGATTGGAAAGATAAACATAAAATTATACATTTTTTTTAAATAAAAAACATTACTAGATTACATTTGTATCATTAAGTTGTTGTAATAATGTATTTCCACAATTCAAATTTTACCTAGAAAGAGAATAAGATTCTTACATTTATCATTTTATACTTCAAGTATTACATTCTAATTATTCAAAACAAATCTCATTATTAACAAGTGTTTAAATATGTATAATGGATTATGCACTTAAATTTTTTTTTTCATTAATAAGAAACGAATATACAACAATATGAAAATATGAAAGGTTAAATGAAAACACAAATGTCATATTACACCAATGCAATGTGAGAATTTTTGTTTCTACACTCTGCTTTCTTTTTTAATTTTTTAAAATATGTTTCATTGATAATTTTATAAATATTGTATTTACACTTAGCTTTTTGTTGTTTAAAAACATATTAAATATTAGAAAAATATAATTTCTCAATAAAATTTAAATGACAATTTCTTTAAAAAAATAATAAAAAATATTATTTATTAAATTAATGACCATATTCTTTCAATTTCATTTATGACAATTAATATTATTTTATACCTAAAAATTAAATATAAAAATTTAAGTTTAATAAATTTTCAAACTAAAAAAAGTGAAAGAGCATAGATTGTATTTTAGCTTATTAAAACCTATAAAATATATGATATAATTTTGAATTATAATATGAAAAGAACAAATTAGTTGTAGAGGTTGAGGGTTATATAGAGGTTAAGAACGCTTTGCAAATTTTTTGCTATTGTAAGATGATGATAAAATGATTTAGGAGTAATTGTATCACAATAAAATATGATAGTAAAAATTTAGTATAAGTGAAATAGATGATATAAGAAAGTATTTTAACTTTTATATTATTTAACTCTAATATTAGATTACCTATAAATCTTCCTTATAAATTATTTAAGGTTCCACTCGTTAATAATAAATAATTACAAGTATTCTCATTATAACTTTTCATTTACATTGAGAACTCAAATTCCTTCCTAAATATCTCTTTTATCTTCACTTGGAATAAATAATACAAGTATTATTTTTTATGAAATTCCTTCCGACTTTTCTAAGTCTTTTATTTTATATATCTTGAATAAGACTATCCTCGATAACGCACAGACTTTTCTTGTATGTCAGAATTGTAATAGAGTCAGTAGCCTTTTTAGTTTAAGTGTATTTTCACCGTCACTTGTCGTCTTATAGTGAATATATAAAGTTATTCTTGATTATCCTTTTTATCTTTTTATAAAATAAAACCACACAAGTATTTTTTCACGAAGGTACTCCTAATTTTCCCAAACCTTCTATTAGTGCACTTAACTCTTGTTACGAGTTAAAGTTGTAGCATAAGTTTGAAGTCTTTTAACTGATACAATTTTTTTCACACTCAACTTTTTGTTTTTTGTGTTTTATAATACATTTAGTTTTGAACATGCTTTCATAGTACTGACAACACTATTTTAAGAATACAACAACAAAAAGTAAGTAGGTTTGTTGCTTCTATGGGAATACATGAGTCAAATACTATGCTAGCTTTGCAAGATGGTTTAAAATTATATATTTTTTTGTCTTGTTATAAAACTTTGTCTTGTACCTTGTGTTTTTTCTTGTATGAGCTTTAGGTTAGTGTGATCTTCAACTTGTGGAGTTACAACGACATGGTGACATAGTCTAATATAAATTTTTTAGAGACATGGTATTGTGGTTTTTTCTAAGTAACATGCTTTACAACAAATTTATTAGTTTACCAAAACTATAAATTATCTGCTATGATTAAACTTCATGGTTTTCTGAACTATCTTTGTTGATAAAGACTATATTAATTTTACGTCTTAATGAAACATGTTTTTCGTAACCTATTTACTCATTTTATTTGTTTGATTATTTTATCCAAACAGGTTTTATGAAAAAATAACTATTCAATGATAGAATCTTTTGAGTTTTATGTGTTTTGAAGTGAAGATTGATGATTCTAGTAGACTATTTTAGTTGATCTCAGAGCTAATTTTGAATAGACAACATCAAAGCTTACATACAATAAATAAGAACTTTTAGCATGAAGACATAAAAGCATAATATGTGAACAACGTATGTGATTAAGGTATGTATATGTTTATATCATAATAAAAAGACGTTATAAAGCTAAAGATAATAAAACATATAATGAAGGATATAAGAGTGAATGTTTCAAAGTATAATTATACGATAGAAAAAGCATAACAAAACACGTGAAGAAAAAGATAAAACATAAGACACCCTCATGCTATATATATGAGAAGACTTTCCATGAGTTTGATTCAAAATGAATATATGAGTATGCCTAAGCTATACAAAATGTACAAAGATTTTTATAAGTTATATACAACAAAGCTATATACAACAAAGCTATATAACACTAAAATAATATCTTCCCCTTTGTTGAAATCAAAAGGTGGAGACGAACACCATCATGGTTGATACTTATCCAAATGAGCAATGGTAGCTTGTCTTGAGGTTCAAGGGTGAAAGGCCTTGGGTTTGGTGGTTGTTTAGAAGGTTGTATAGGTGGTCGTTCTGGTGGAGTGATGGTTATAGGTTAGGGGGTGGCTTTAGAGAAAGGTGAAGGGGGAATTTGCATAAGATATTTAAGGGCTAGGTTGTGGAGGGAGCGTTTGAGTAATAGGTTGAGGTTAAATTTGTTGAGTTTGTGCTTGGATGGTAGGAGTAGACAATGTGGGCATGATTGGTAGAAACAACGGAGTTGGGGTGAATGTATAAAGTATCTAATAATTTTTGGTAGGTGTTTGAGGTTATAGTGGTAGGTTTCTTGCCAGGTGGAGAGAAGACTTTGGTTGATCAAGAGGTATGTTAAGGTAATTTGCTGAGGGTATGTGTTTATTCTAGAAGGTTCCATAGATTTTTGTTCATAGATGACTTAAAGGTCAGATCTACTATTGATGTATTGAAGGTTTCAGGTAGGTCAAGAAGTGGAAAAGTTTTAAGCCTAAGTAAAAGTTCACGTTGTAGATGAAACATATTGAGATAATTGATGGTAAAAGACTTATTCTATTTGTTAGGTAGTCAATTTTGTAGTTTTTGAGGAGAGGTTCCATATTCATCAACTGGTGGCAGAGTTGGATATCTAATGGGTTGTTGGACTTCATCCTCATCATCACTAATTTGGATGACTTGGGTTAGGTTTTGGGGTGTTGGTGTGGAAACACAAGCAATAGAAACTTATGGGAGATTAACTTTTGTTGATGCAAGTACAATTATTACAGACACATGTTCTACCACTTGCTTAATTAGAGGTTGCCTTTGAGGCGACAACCTTTTTGTGATCAAAGGTGGGTGGTCTTGTAAGTCCCTTGATCGTTATTCAAGTCGAACAATTGGTTGAGGAGGCTTAAAGGAAAGTCTAAGTCTCTTCAACCTTCAATGCGGAGATAATTGAATGGGTTATTGTTGTCGTTGTTGAAGATATCACAACTTAATACAATGTTGAAGTCTTGGAGGTCCTTGGGCCTTTGGACATTTTAGAGGTCATTCGGGATCCACACTTGCTTGGCTCAACAACATTTGGTGCTTCTTTACTTATGCCTTAGTCATTTGACCTTGGTGATAAATAGTCCAACCCATCATTGGGATTGATGGGTGGCATGTTGTACTTGTTGAGGGGTGCAATCTAATTCTTGATCAATAGCAAGATTGGAAATCTTTATGTGCACTTGAGCAATATTGAATATCTCATAGAAATGAGCATCCATGTGTGGAAATACTAGATGGTAGAAGTAATAATTGGTGAAGTCATTGAGGTTCTAGACCATTTGTTCATTCAGTGGCCCTAGGTCCAACCTAGGTGCATCTGTTGAAGGTTCACCTTTGTAAAGCTTGGTTATTTTATGATGAACTCCTCTCAGTTAATGACTATTCGTAAGACTTTGGAGTTTAACCTCTAGAAAAACTTGTGGAAGATGTGTTATGTTTCCACGATATACTTGTGACCAATGTAATGTTATGCAATCCATAAGTGAGTGTAATATCACTTGGGTATTCATATTTAGACTATGTTGGTGATTTAGATACAAGACAATTTATAATTGGTTATGCTTTCTCAATTGAGAATTCATTGGCCAGTTGGAAACAATTTTACAACCTACAATAACTTTGTAAACTATCAAAGCATAATATTGTGCAGAGGCAATAAATGAGAGAATTTGGCTAAAATATCTCACTACTAATATGAGATTTCTACAAGAGAAGACTATTATTTTTAGTAATAGTTTGAGTGTCATTTTCTCAACTAAAGATCAAGTTTATCATAAACGAAACAAACATATTGATATCATATATCTATTTGCTTCTTTCATATGCATTTCAAATAAGACTATTGTGATGAGTAATATGCTAATCTTTTGTTGCACTGAGAGTTCTAGTAAAAGTTGGTTGCCTTTTTATTAATAAGTGTTGCATATAGTGAACCAAATTACAATCAAATCATGATGTTTTAACTCTTATATTGTTAAAAGGAAAGAATTGACCATTAAATATCAAGCTATAACTTTTAGTTTAATAATAAATACTCCATCCAACAATTAATATCAAAACTAATATTGCTAATATTAAGAATTAAATTTTCAGTGGGATAATTATTATAAATAGCACAATTTAATGAGTATTGGCACGATTGAATAGTTTATTTTAAATATATTATATTATATAATTATATAATTAATATTTATATTAAATAATATATTTGTAAATGTCCTAACAGTAATAAATTTAAATTAATAATAAATTAAAAATCTTTTTTACTTTAATAATAACAAATTACTAATTTATTAATTGCACTATAACGTTAAAATTGTTATTAGTAATTAAATTATTAAATTAATAGTTTACGTTTACTAATTTTATATTGGCATAAATTTAAAGTAATTATAATAATAAATTTTATGTTTTCCTAATTTAATGATAATACTTTTATTAATTCATTAGTTTTAACACAAAAATAAAATTATTTTTATTAAATAAAATAATTAACTTGATATTTTAAATATATATATATTTTTTCCAAAAATGTTCTTTTAAAGGTTAACTTTTCTAAATATGCTAAGAGTTTTTTTTGGAAAAGAAATCGGACAACAAAATCTTAAATTATTTAACAGGCCTAATAATTCTTAAATCGAAATATGAAGTAATATTTAAGAGTTCAATAGAGGAAAAAAAAAAAAATTAAAGCAGAGAGGAAAGCAGGGGGGAGGACCAAAATCTAAAATATTAAACACACCTAAAAGTTCTTAAATTATTTAAGAGTTTTGAAAAAAAATAAAAATAAAACAACAGGGTAGGAACAAATCTTACAATATTCAACATACCTATTAATTATTAAATTGAAATATGAAAAAACCTTTTAAACAAAAATATGAAAAAACCAGAATTGGACCCTATTTAAGCACCACTTCCCAATTTCACTTCACCTTCATTTCTATTCACCCTTCCATTCTCTCACTTCTGCATTTCCCTCATTCTCTCTCCAAAAATGGCTTCAAAACTATCCCTCATTTTGTGTGTTGTGGCTCTATGTGCCATTGATCTCGCACAAAGCGCTTCATCTCCTCATGCCCCGGCACCATCCGTGGACTGTTCAAACCTTGTTCTCACCATGGTCGATTGCTTGTCCTTTGTCACCAATGGCAGCGCCGTCACCAAGCCAGAGGGTACCTGCTGTTCTGCCCTGAAGTCTGTGCTCAAAACTGCCCCTGAATGCCTTTGTGAGACTTTCAAAAACAGTGCTCAGTATGGTGTGACTTTGAATGTCACCAAGGCCGCCACTCTCCCTGCTGCTTGCAAAGTCTCTGCCCCTTCTGCCACTAAATGTGAATGTGCGTAAATTCTGCCTCTTTATCTTTGCCCTTTTGTGGTCTTTTTTATTTTCCCATTTGGGGTCTCTGGTTTCTCCTTTGGTTTTGTGTTATCATTTTCTTTTGGGTAGATTTTCTGATAAAGTATGGTGCTTTCGACTGCTGGGTCGGTTAAAGGTTTCATTTTTATGCATGTTCGAGATGGATCGGTCACATGGTGCCTTTCATTGTCATGCCACTTGGGTTATGAACGAGAAACACATCGAGTTAACAATTGTTTATAACTAGATTCATCACAATTTTTGAACTTTTTTTTTTCATTTTTTTTTTACTTTACCCTTTGCTATATGAGATGATGATGGTGGTACCTGGGATACCCTTAGTTTTTTGATGTTGAGCATGGATCTTAGTTTTCATGCATATCACCCTTTTTTGGAGTTTTGTCTCTTTCTTGATTCATGTCAGTAACTGTGTCTTTGATTGTTCTTTGCAGTGTCTAAAGCGCCTGCTCCTGCTCCTGGTATGTTACTTAGTCACCGTACTTTTTTTTTTTTTTCTACTTTATGCCCTTTATCACCTTGATGTGTGGTTTTTCAAGTTGATTTTCATTTCAAATTACAAAGGGGATCACGTGCTTTGTTTTTTCCAGCCTCAATTTAAAGAAAAAAAGAGTCATATCTGATTTTGTAGTTTTGTTTCATCTTTTGTTGTGAAGGATAATTCAAAGCAATTATATTATAGTTGTGAATTCTACAGCCCTGCTGTTTATTGGCACTATCTGTTTATACTCATAAAAATCTGCTAGTTATACTTTCCTATAGCTATATTTTTCTCCTGCACTGTTTATCCCTTGATACCCTTTTTAATTGTATGAAAAATCTTGACTTTTTTGGTGTTAGACTTGGACATTATTGGTATTTATAATTGAATTATTGTATTTTTCTAGCTGGAAAGGTCTCTCCTCCACAAGCTGCTCCATCTCCAAAAGCATCTGATGCTTCATCTTCCAGTGTAAATGGTCCAGCAAATGAGGAGTCTCCTGCACCAGCACCAGCTAAAGGGAACGCAGCATCAGCATTATTCCCAATTTCAGCTGGAACCTTGCTTGTTGGCATATTGGTGGCCACATTCGCAGGCTTCTGAGAGGGGTTTGGTTCCATTTTAAGAGTAGAGAGATGACATGAGGGATTATTTTGATGTTTGCTTTTGGTTTTACCATTGGAACTCTTCTCATTCTATGTTTGACTTATTGGTAGATAAAATTCATTCCCTGAGTTGAGACTGTAACCTCTTTTTTATTTATATAACAATTTAAGATTTGTCATGTTATATTCCCATAGTATTTTATTTGTGGCGTTTCATAAAATAAGTCACAAAGGGGTGACATGGTGCGGTGCATGAGCACTACCACTCAGTTCGAGTGGACTTCTTTTCAACTATGGTTTTCTTAGTCACAACAATCGCTTCTGTTCAAAATTTTAAGAAAACCTATAAAAATACAAATGTAAATAGACAATGGTTGCTAGTGTTCTTGTTTGTACGGTTATAAATGCATGTTTGGTTTGGAGGAGATCAACTCAAAACATTGACATTTTTCTAATCTATACCATGTTATTCTTCAGATTTATGTTTTCACATGTAAATTCTGGGTCTTTCAAACCAAAAGTTAAATGTTGGTTCTTCAAGTGGATATGTTGGGCAGAGGGAGAAATTTTGGTTCAATAAGTCATGAGTGAGAACAAAACAAGTTTGTATTTTGGTTCAATAAGTCATGAGTGAGAACAAAATAAGTTTGTTAGTTTTTCTCTTAGATACAATTAAGTTTGTTGTTTTTTCCTCCTACATAGACAATAAGGTAGTTGGTTTTTTCCAGGGTTGGATTTCTAACTTCAAAATTGAATTTTTCATAATATCTTTTTCAGAGTCTTTCCATGCAAACTTCTAGAAAAATCTGTATTAAGTATTTTGAGTGAAAATACAGAGAAAAATCTGCATTAAGTAATTGAAAAGATTTGAATCTAATAAGAAACAAATCATTTTACTCAAAAAAATAGTACTAATTTGCTACAAATAATAATTTTTTTTTTCTTTACCAACTTCATCTGCTTTTTTGTGGTGTGTGTATGAACTTTACAAGTTTTGCAAATGATTGCTGCCATGCGGCGACCCTTTACACGAGCAGAAAGGCATTGCTGCATTGATCTGTTCTCTGTTCTTTGCTTTTCGGCGCGTGCTTCGCAAAAGAAAGTGAATGTGCAATTTGTTTTTTTTTTTTTTTTTTTTTGGCAAAGCTTTAACAGAAGAATTTGGTTATTGATAATTGTTGCTGCAAATTTGTGTGGCATCATTGTGGAGGAAGCAATGTTGTGGACCATTCAATCAACCACCGCATAAACACTAATGCTGTTAATTTTTAAGAAACAGAAAAGTAAAAAGAGAAGGTTCGTGATGGATTAGGCTCCTTTAAAGTAAATTATTGTTCTTATCATTTTAATTAAAAATTCAAAGAGAATTATTGACTTTAGAAAAAAAAAACGTACTTTTAATTATTAATTAGGAAATTAATAAAGGTTAAACGAACTTGTAAATACTGACTAGAAAGTCAACAAACCAAAATTGTAATAAAATAAAATTTAACATTAATTATGATTAGAATTATTAATTTTTAGAGTTAATTATTAACTTTAGAAGTGTATTTATAATTATTAATTATAAATGAATACATTTAAATTTTTTTATAAAATTGAATATATATTTAATAAATTTAAAGTAAGTTATGACTTTATTATTTAATTTTATCTTTTGAAGATTAAAATTGCACTCTCTAGTTAGGAGAGAGTCAAATCAGTTAATAATACTCCTTTCTCAGAATTTTTGTGATCAGAGTATTTTAAAACAAAATAAGCAAGCATTAATCTTTTTTCAGAACGTAAAAATTTCGAATTTATTTCAACTACGACTAATTCAAAATAAATCTTGCTTAAATATATTTAAGAAGGTAATTTTTTTAATGGAATTTAAATCCTAAACTGATGTGCTACGATGAGCTTAAGATTCTATGGCACACTTCTAGGAGTTGAATTCAGCACCCCATGTTTTCAAATGTGCACTCCCATATGATCTTAAAATGACAAAATTGTTCTTTAAAAAGTTATATTGTGGATCCCATATTTTAAATGTATTTTTTTAATTATGAAAATATTTTTCAGAATGTACACATCATAATACATTTTTTATTTTGTACTCTAGAATATATATTCTGAAATAAAAAAAAACGATACATAAATGAATTTTATATATTGTGGAATACAAATTGATATTTCAAAATATACATTCTAAAATATATATATTTTAATTTGTAATGTAAATACAACATACATTTTAGATTATATATTTTGGAATATAAATTTTTTATTCCGAGCACAATCTAATTTATTTTAAAAGGGTAGATTTGGAATTTCAATTTACGGGGATCCAGTTTGAAAGTATGGGGTGCTGAATGCAATACCCCACATTTTGCCCCACCTAATAAAGACTTCCGATGGCCCAATTTTGTTCTCAAAAAATTCCTTGGGACAGTTGCAGAGTTTGAGCTACAATATCACCGAAGCTAAAATACATTTTAACACATAAATTAAATATGTAATATTATATTGTATTATATACTTAAAACTAAGCCACAGAAAAAAAAATACAAATTTGATAAACAATAATATCGAACAAAATATAAAATAATTCCATTCTAATTTATTTTTATTTTGATTGATATGCACATCATGAATTAGTGCTAATAATATGATGGGCATGCTATTTTAAAAATGAGTAGCAATACAATACAGGCATAATTTTTATGTTACCGTGAGCAAAATGAAAAATTGCTTCTATCACAACATACCTCTCAATAATAAATGCTTCTGAATCATATGAATTTTTCACATATCATTTCTATCTCTTCATGTATCATTCAATTGAGTATATCGATCATAAAAATATATAGCCACATAATTTTATTCCTCTCACTAGATAAACTCTTGAATAGACCAATATTAAAAATGAAGGAGATCCAATTAACATAAAATAATAACAGCTTTATTTTCTAATTCATCCAATTTGTTGGGGTAAATTTGCAAACAAATAACATTGAAGAAGATTGCAACAAATAACATAAGATACTTCATAGGTTTCTCTTCAATCAATACTATATCCCCTATACTACATTATGAATTATTAGAGAATAGTTGAGATTTCACTATAAAATACTGGGTAATGTTAGTACATAAAAATTCAACCAATATATTTGACTACACCATTACATTAATAGTTTTACATACAAGATGTAAAGCCATAAATATTTCTGAATTGAGAATTTTTTTTAACTTGTATTCGAAGACATTAACTAATATTAAACTCAAACTAGGCCGTCATTATACACCCCAAAACAACACAGTTGTCTCTGTCAAGTTGTTTACTTCGAAAATTCCAGCTTGACTATTGACCATATTTACTTCATGCAGATAATACTACCTTAATTTATCCAACTGAAAAAAACACACCTTTTTGACTCTACCAGCCGACCATACCAAATTCCAAAACAAACATGCACATTCATTGCATCAGTCAAACATGGTTGCTAGCCATAGCTCTTCACATTTTTTTCCCATATTTTATACATCAATCATACCTATAAGTCTTGTTTGTAACCTATTATTTACTTTTCTTTGAATATTCAACGTACGTCATATACAAAATGATCAACATAAAATAATGTAGCAGCTACTCTCACGTGTTCAAAGCAGCATCTAGGCTTCTTCATAGCTCCTTCTCAACCATCACAGATATAAATACTAGTGAGTTCCGTTTCCATTTTCCACACTCATCCTCATAGATCAAAAATATATCTGTAGCTTGGTACATAGCAATGGATGCTTTGTCTTTAAGTTCAAGTTCAAGCCTAAGCATGTGCAAGCCCTTTCAATCTCATGGCCTTCAGCAAAGAGTTTGTAATGTGAAGTTTGGAACTGTTTCATGCAGAGCCAGAACCCAAGAAAACTTGTACAAAGTGTTGTCTGTGAGTCCGGGAAGAGCAACAATGGATGAGATCAAGAGGGCTTATAGATCCATGGCTCTTCGGTACCACCCTGATGTGTGCCACGATCCCTCCATGAAAGAGGAGTCTACGAGGCTGTTTGTGCAGCTGAATGCCGCTTACAAGACCTTGTCCAATCCAAGGCTTCGAGAACAGTACGACAGTGAATTGGGTCTGAGAAGCAAAGTCATGAGTGTTGGTACGGACCATGAGAGATGGGGAAGTAAGTTGCAGGAGGAAGTGATTGAGGTGAAGACAAGGTCTCGTAGACGAATGGGACAAAAGGGTGGATCATCAGCTACCAGAATGAGAACACAAAACATGAAAGACAGACACTGATTTTCTTGAGCCATGTGTAGTATTACTCAATTGCTCTAGTTTTTAGGCATTCATTCTTTCATGTAATCATTCTGATACATATATAATATATAATACTTCGGTATGAATTCGTTTTGATACACTTACCAAGTGCTTAAATTAATCGGTAAAATTTTATGCAATCAGTAACTTATTAAATGTATATCATAAGATTTCAGCATCATATTAGATGATTATGAGAAATACTTTACAATTCTTTATGTATGCATCAAAAAAGAGAGAAAGTTGTTTAACTTTTCTACAATTCTCTATTCTCTACCAAGCCAATCACTTCTATTTGATGATTTAAATATCAGATAGAAGTTCAATTTCTTGTAAGGTTCGGTAATAAGACATGTAAGGAGAGCACACATATCCAAGTTGCCACAGTTCTAGTTGGTTTGCTTAAACCCAGAGTTAAATGCATAAACTTCTATATAACCCATTTTTGCATTAGTTTACTTTTAATGAACCTGCATAATTTCACATTTAAATGGGTCTATTTTCAAATTGCTCTGCATATCCAATAAACTAATTCCTTATTCCATGCTTTTAACCTAACTCAAGCTTAAGAGATTTATTCAAATGGTTACTGCTAATCACTTTGGTCCAAAATCAGTGGAATATTCTTCAAAAAAAAACACTGCTATTTTTAGCAAAGTCAGTGGAGTATTGCGGAGCCTTCCTTGTGGAGAGTGATATAAAAGAGGCATTCAGAACCTTCTATCATTGTTGAGCTGAATGAAAGGCTAATTAATCACTCTTACACCAAAGACCCAAGAGGGTTAACTTCGAGAACTTGAGGCCTATTATATAACTCTTGCAACGTGTTTTCATATAATAAAGCCATTACGGTTGGTGGAGCATGGTGGAAGCCACAATTGGCCTGTTTTGAGAATTTATTGCTGAGCACTTCTAAGAGAAAAAATAAGAAAAAAAAATTAAACTTTGTTATAGAAGTTCTTTCTTATTATTTGTCACGAAATTTATAGACATTGTTGACAGACATTCCAAACTGAATCAACTGAACATATTAAATGGATTATTCAACAGGCTCAATTCAGCCAAGTTAAATCTACACCCTTTGGTCTCTTGACAAATCTTTGAGTCCAAAAATAAGTGGAACTCATCAGTTATTTCTCATGTAGTTATGGAGAGGTTGGTCACGAACAATATTTTGTTGTGATGCAACTTATAAAGAATATCATGTAAATAACAAACAAAGCTTATAAGAACAATCCCTTGTATTACCAAGGCAACTTAAGTTAGCTTAAGTTGTGTCTTATAGGCTCGAGTGAAATATTTTAACTCGTCTTCCTTCACTCTTCTACGTTTTTGGGACCACATTTGTGTTTGTTTGAATCATCTTACGTTTTCTTTCAGTCAGGCTATTTACTGTATCTGTGACATTTTGGGTATAACACTACTCTTCATGTCTCATATGGGCCCATTGCAAGTTACAACCTTGATGACATTCTTGGTACTAGGAAAAAACTACTTTACTAGATCCAAAAAGGGTCTCTGTCAAAAACAAAATTGATAAAAGGTATCTGCAGATCAATTGCTATGCCACATAAACCTTTGCAGCATGCCAGTGACAACATATTTAATACTAAAATTTAACAAAGTTGTCCTAGGTGAATAACTATGACAAGTCTGCGTAACCGGATGAATTATTATGACAAGTATATTTAACCGTATGAGCAGAAGTGATTATTGTATTCAACATAAGACAATTTAAACAACCGAGACATTGCATAATGAGACTGACACCTTTGTTTTGTCATCTTCTCTCGTATTCTCTTATGGAAATTGTCAAATATAGTAGTGTAATTTGGCGGAAAAGAAAGTTCAAAGTCAAGAAGTGAAACAGCTTTTTCTCACAATGGTTTTAAGCATTGCCACTATAATTAGAATGCCATAAAAGAAAAAGAAACTGCAAGGTGAAATGGGTAGATACCATTAAATTGTCATTGAACATCACCACCAGAACCAAGTCACTTGAGCAGAGTTCTACCCACCTCATATTCCCTAACTTTATTGTGTTGAGGACCACAAGGTCCACCACCATATAGAGATGTTAACAAATGAGAAGACTAAGGCAATTTTCTAACTTTTTGACTCAAGCTCTGCATGTTCCACGCTGCCCTTTAAGGTACTCTGAAGTGCTTTAACAAGCAGTCCATAACTCTGCCCTTTTCACCTTTGAAATACTCTCAAGAACTGCCACCGGTGAAATGTGCCCCATCACTGTCACCCTCTTAGAGTCTATATCTATACTGAATGATGTAACTCCTGAAATTCAAGGTTTAAAAACTTTATAACCCTTTAAAAAAATGTTACAACCTCAAGTTAAAGTATTTTTCTTCAGTGCAAAACAGCAATCCCCATCTAGTGTATTTTATTTGAATACAAAAATATATGATGTTGAAGTATCATTTACCAAAGTGTCATGTATTTTTTTGTCTACTTTTTACCTTATGAACAAGGGTATATAACTAGTACTGATGAATACCTTCCATCTTAGACAGATGTTTTTTCACCTTTCCAGCGCATCCTTGGCAATGAATTGCAACCCGCATCACAACCACCTGCATTTAACACCCTTCAATGATAACATTTCAAATATGATTGAGTACACGTGAAATGTATAACATTTTATTATCTTATGTCTCATACAATCATAAAGAGATTTGAACATGAGATTCCATTATTCCGTTCAAAATTTAATGAATGTGATCATATGAGTTTAGGACACAAACCTTCCTCGGTAACAAACTAGTAAGAAAAAAAAAATAGACTTTTTATATAGAAGGGTTATTTTATGTAGAAGGGACAAAACTGAACGACGTGGCCTCTGATGATACCATCAATATTCATGTGTATTGTTATCTAATAAAATTCCCATTTGCATAAAAAGGACATAATCATTCTGCTTTGTCTGTGGAATATGCATGGGACTCGGTCAAGTAATATGCATGTGAAACATCTTGAAACCTCTGCAAATGACAAATATGAGGAGGACAAATAATGGAGATCATTTTGTTTCCTTGCTGAATCCACCTTACGCAAGTGGTTGGTAGAGTCCTACATTTCTCTTAATCTAACAAATAATCAATTAAAGGAAAAAAGATGGATCAGACTCCAGTGAGTTGTGTTGAGCCCATAGCTAGTGCAGCTGATAAGCCAACACTACCTATCTATGTTCAAGATTTATGCATTTATGAATCTTATCTGTCTACGGTTCAAACTCTTTCTCTCTTTCATTTCTGGTAGAGATTTCACATGGACTACACTGCAATCCCATAAGAAGTTGGTTTTGTATGAACGAGTTAAACTTAATCTCACTTCTTCTTATTATTAAAGTCTATTATCAACGAGTTAAACTTAAACTCACTTCTTATTATTAGAGCCTATTATAACGACGTTTATTAAATAAACTATCTAAAAATATCTAGTCCCACACACAAAATGTTAATGTTTCAGAGTTAGACTTACACTCATTTCTTAATAATTTCAAATATGATTTGTTTATGGTGCTTGTTTTAATTGTGACATATATCATTTTGATTGTTTCTTATTGTCAGATGTGTAGTTTTGCCCCACAAAGAAGGTATTGTTTGATTGCTTCAATAACTTAAATTTAAAACTTTGAACTACTACACTATACAAAATTTACTCCATTTCCCAGAAAAATTGGTGTTGTGAAGACAGAAAACATTGAGTAGTGCAACATATGAAACTTCATGAATTTGCAAGACAATAAATTCAATAATAAAGAAAACATGGCAAAATGACATTTGCATCTTATCATGGAGGAGAACATTAACAAACCTGGAAGACATTATTATCTGTCTGTGTTTTGAGAAGCTCCCTTGGTTCATTTTTGGCTTGATCCTGATCCTGCCCTCTGAGCTTGATCTTTGGAACTGGATTAGACCTTGGAGGCTCAACAAGTTTGGAGTACTTGGCATAGTTGATCAACCTTGTATCATCAAGAAACACACTTCTTTCAAGCCTCTTTGGCACAACCACAGATCGAGGGTCGCGAGTGCTCATGCACACAGCTGTTGAAGCCTGAGAGTGGCACATGAAACCTCTTCTCATTTTCCAGTCACTGCTTTTCAGGCTCATCATAGGTTACTACAACACAGATATGAAGAGCAGAACCTGTGAAAGTTTTGAAGGCAACAAAAAATGTAGTGTGGTGTGCAACTATTATACTATTGCAATGCTAATGCTGGCTTTGTGAGTTCGAAAGAATAGAAGAAAGAAAGTGACACATACCTGCTGTCATTAGCTAACAACATGTTACTGTGGATGAAAAAACAATTTTGGCAATTTATCTAATAGCATATACATAGGAGGTACAAGTGTCCAAAATCATGTCCTTGTCATTGTTTAATGCCAAGAAATTGACAATATCCTTCTTTTGCTATGAAGAAAAAAGACATCAAACAGAAGCAAGTTGATTCACTATGGTAAAAATTAGACAAAAACATAATGAACATGGGGTTTTGTGTTTACTTTGCCAAAAGAAATAATGCTTTGACTACATAATCAAACTGGTTTTCAAAAGTTAGAAGGGATATTTTTCAACGTTTAACCATTTGTTCAGTTATTCCCCTGCACTGACGTAAAAGAATATTACAACTTCACTTGAGAAAACTAGAGAAATAACCTTTATTTGTTTCAAAGAGATAAGAAATTCCAAATTGAATTGGAATGAACTGTGTAAAGGGATTGGATTATGAATTGATATAGAATTGAAAATATTATTTTTATAGTAATGGTTTAGTGGTAATTATTAATTTTGTTTAGCTATCATGGCCTAAGAATTAAAACAAGTATGCCAATGTGTGGAAGAGTAACACACAAAAAATAGAGTAAAAAAAGACATAATTTAATTTTGATTAAAGTTTGTATCTCAGTAATTTATTACGTTTCGTTTGAAACGTTTCATATATATATATATATATATATATATATATATATATATATATATATATATATTTGTATATAATACTGATATATTTTTGGTTAGAAAAATAAACCTATTTACACATAATGAGAAGAAGGTAAAATGGTTAATTTAGTTACTTAAAGTCTATTTCAATTTAGTTCTAGATTTTGATTAAGTTAGAGTAAAGCTGTTAAAAGTAACTTTCATCTTTTACATTATTTTTTATTTCAGATAGATTATTGTACGTTATTATTAAAATAAAAATTTAAATCCTATATATTTTCGTCAAAATATAATTTAATCCCCATATATGTAACCATTAAATTTCATTTTAATGACAATAAGTGTGGAACCATGTTAAACAAAACAATACAAAACAAGGAAATTACTTTGAAATTTTTTATTCATTTATTAACATTCAAATGCTAACTTAAGAAACATCATACATTTTCAAACACTAAACTTCATTCAACCAAAAAACAATATCAATTTAACATGGTTGGAATTATTTTTCACATATATGTTAAAAATGGTAAATAAATTTGTATATTTTAATATTCTCTAAACTTGTCTCAATTTTATTGAAAAATTCTTGCATTGACGAGATACCGTACAAGTTTATAAAACTCGATTGTTTAAATTGGCCATATGGACGTTCATGAGATGAATATTTACGTATCTCTCTTGTTTTTATTTTAAATTATTAAAATATTCTTACTTTATTAAGTGGTTTAAAAAATTATTTAATTGTTTAAAGTCCTTATTTTGTTACACAATTCACTATAACATTTTTCATTTTAGATAACAAGTGAAAAATGTGGCCTAAAGTAAGAAAAAACGTAACCTTAACTTTAGGTCGTAATTTGACTACGATATTGGTATTGTGGTGTAGTTAGCCGTGAACGTAGCTCAAAACGCACACTTTTTTTAAAAAGTATGGTCTTAGTCTAATACAATAAATCACACTTTTTTCTTAATGTTTAAGCCACATTTTTTCACCGATTGTCTTTTTTGTCAATGTTTGGGCTATATTTTTTTTCATATGGTTGCCTTTTCTTTCAACATTTAAGCCACACTTTTTTAGTCGTTGCCTAGTTGTTTAAGCCACAATTATTTAAGTGTTGCGTATACGTGTAGCCCACAATTACTCAACTGTTGCAATAGAATTTAGATAACTTTAAGCAACACTTTTACAAATGTTGATTAATCCTTCATACCATAATTGTAATATTTCTAAATAGATTATTAATATATTAAGCCACTAATTCATGTTGAACATTATTATTATAATATAAAAATATTTAAATAAAACTATAGAAAATTAAAAGTTATACTCCAATATCGCTTAACAAACTTTGAAAATTACGACATAACAAAAGTATTCGGTTTATTTTCATTTTATGTATTTTTTTCTCCAAATGAACATGAATTTCATCGTGCAAAAAGGAAAAAACAAAAAATATCAACAAAAAATATCAATAAAAATATCAATAAACTTAGTACATGATATTCTTCCAATTTATGAAAGTTTGTATAAAATATTCATGATCTTTGATGGTTCCAATATATACCTAATCATCATCATCATCAAGAACATCAGTTGTAGCATATGTACGTGGAACAATTGCACTACTTTCAATGCCTAATGCTTGTGTAATGATTTCTTCTATATCATTCTCATCCAAATCAGCATTTTGCTTAAGCGCGAACTGATATAGTATGTGTGACCTAAAATAATCCCAGGGGATACTACATCGGTTGCTGGGAGAACCGATGTAAACAGATGTAGTACCCCTACGTTGGGGTTAGTTAGGTCACATACTACATCGGTTTGCCCACCAATTTGGTCCGCACAACAATCGATGTAGTATCTCCTACGCTATGGTTGGTCACATACTACATCTGTTGAGCAAATTGATGTAGTACGCCTGCGTTGAGATTAGTTACGTCACATACTACATCGGTTTGCCCAACAACTGATGTAGTATCCTCTATGTTGCGGTTGGTCACATACTACATTGGTTGGGTGAACCGATGTAGTACCCCTATGCTGGGGTTAGTTAGGTCCATACTACATAAGTTTGTACACCAAATTGGTACATTGAGCAACCAATGTAATAAAAAAAGTATGAGATACTACATCGATTATGACTTTCAACTGATGTAGTTTTTTAATATACTACATTGGTTTTGGACTGATGATTCTTTTCGGATCGCGCTTACCATTAGGAATCGACATCTTCGATTGTGACTCGGCTCACCTGGCCTACACCACAGGACAATTATGAAACCTGCAACAATCTCTTCCTGAACAATTATCTCTCTAGGAATCAAACTTGTGACCTTGACTCTTGTTGGATCGAACGCTTACCACTAGGCAAAAGCTATAATCATTAGTTAGGACACGACTCTTTCTACTTAAAAGTATAAAGTCCAAACGTCACAATTCGATTGTGACTTGGTCCACCTGACCTCTGACATGGGATAATGAATGTCACCCGCAACAATTATCTTTTTAGATTGACTAGATACTTATGAGGAGAAACTTTTGATTGAAATTTAAATTTTGAATTATTGTAACTTTTCACTCTATGTTTGCAATTCAATTTCAACAACTATCACCAACGAAAGAAACTATTTAGAGACCAATATTTAGTTACCAAATGAAATGGTTGTTAATTGTGACAAAAATAGTCACCAAATTAAATTTTGATTGCTAAATAACTACAAAATAGAAATAATGATTGAATTTAGTGACCAATTAAGTCAAATAATTGGTTTCTAACATTAAATACCAAAGTTTTAGTGACCTATGTCATTAGATTCTAAATTGGTATCTAATTAAGTTAGAGACTAATTTAAAATCTAATGGTCACTGAAACCTTGGTAGTTAATGTTAGATACCAATTATTTGACTTAATTGATCACTAAATTCAATCATTACTTCTATTTTGTAGTTATTTAGCAACCAAAATCTAATTTGGTGACTATTTTGATAACGATTAGTAACTATTTCATTTGGTAGCTAAAAATTGGTTTAAACAATCTTTTTCTTGTAGTATATAGAATATCTAGTTTATATTCTATATTTGTTTAAGGTATGGGAATAATTTTTTTTATATATATTTTTATGAAAGGCATGAAGAGATGAAAGCTAATAAATTTCAAAGGCAAGAAGAAGGTCATACAATAAGAAAATGATTAGCGATATAATTAAAAGGTTTTTAATTTCAATTTGCAAAATATTATATACTCACTTCTTAATGTAACAAGAAATACGATTCTTTAATGAAAATATGTCTGTTTTTCCACATAATATATATATATATATATTCTTTAAAATACTTAATATAAAGACCCTTTTGTTTACAAGATATTAAAATTTACTTTGCTTACGTGAGTTTTTTTTTTTTTAATTTCTGAAAGAAACTTACATAAAGTTTTATATTAAATTTTCACTGAGTTAAAGAATTGAAAAATAAAGAAATTGAACTATTGTTTTTTAGCAAGAATATCTTTTCTTGTCGTACTCATTATTATCTTTGTTAAAATGTTTTTTTTTTATCTTTATTCATACACTTATTATCATTTTTTTATGAGTTAGTTATGTTTAGTTTGATTAGTGTTTAATATTTTCAAGATTTAAGATGTGAATGAAATCAACTATGCTTGCTACTGATTATGAATTTGATGAATATAATTATATAAATCTGAAAATTTATATATAAGAAAATAATATATTCATGAAAAAGAGACATTAAAGTCACATAAACATGGAAAAAATTAAGAATTAATATTAATTCAAAATAAATAAAAAATTAAAAAGAAAATTCGAGAAACAAAATTTTGGAAAAACAAGATATTTAAAGGGATCTTAATATTAGGGTTTTAGGAGCATAAAAGATCAAATATTAGGAGCATAAAAGATCAAATAATATAACATAAATATTAAAGTGAGGATTAAACTAAGAGTTGCTAGGAAAAGGAAAAAAAAAACTATTTTAGCGTTTCTTTTAAATCTCAATGCTATATTCAAGCCAACGTATGAATAAGAAGAGAAAAAAAAAATATAAACATGATAAATAATATAACTCTCTAACATAAAGTGTTAAAAGAGTTTTCTTTTCTTTTTAAGTTAACAAGCTAACTCGGTAGATAGAGTAGGTCAGTTGTTATAAACTCTCTAACATAAAGTCATAGTGTTATTTAAATAATAATAATATTAATATAATAATAAGTTTTAATTGAATGTTTAAGTTTAATACACAAAAAAGGTCATCAAAGTAAAGCGTGTAAATGAACATGGCAGTCGCAATGCTTGGAACCGTTCACTGGAAAGGCATGATACCTTGCTTTTTCTGGATACACAAGAACTATACTATAATAAGAATTATATTATGAATTTATGATAAATTATTTTTTCCGTAACTATAATTTAATTTTTTTAAACTAATACGATATAGTTATGACAAATAAAAAAAAACTTTATAATTTACCCTAAACCTTTATATCTTGTAAACATTTATCTTTACTTCAACTTAAACTATTATTGTACTTTTAAGACAATAAATAACACAAATTTATTTCAATTTTTTACAAAGCAAAAGTATACTTGTTTTCTTATAACAGTATAATAATTTGACGAATTTAAATGGAAGAATTTGAATTGGTTCACATAACTGATTTAGATTAGCTTTGTTTGACAACCTGAATTAGTCTGGATTTAGAAAATGAAAATCCACCAATTTGATTTGAATTTTATATTTTGATTTTAAGAATTCAAAGCCAATTTGGTTCACCTGATCATATAATTATATATAATATATATTATCACTTTTAACTAAATAATGTTACTTTTTGTTAAATTAAAGTAATTTTATTATTTAATGAAATACATTGCATATAATTTCTTTTATAAAAAATAACTACATAATTCTCCAATTTAAAAATAACTCTTCTATTCGTATCCTTATAATTTTTTTTTTATATTTTTTTAAAAATAATATGTGGTGTAATCCATTGAAGTTTAATAGGCATCTTTTTCTTAATTTTGTGATTATTATTTTTGTATAATATTTTTGGTCCTTAGCTTCAATCCCTTGGGTGTTACTTTCATCGCCAACTCTTCTTCTTCTGCCTCGTTAATCTTTTGCAGAAGCAATTAGGAAATTACGTGGAACCGATTTCTGGTGTGGATGATGCATTAACAGTAGGTATTGTTGCAGCGATTGCTTTTGGGGATCAATTTCTGGTATTATTGCATCAGAGCTTGTGTTTCTGTTATTGGGGTTGGGGGATTTTGTGGTTATGTTTATCCAATGACACTTTGTTTGTTATTGTTTAACTTTACTGGTTTTACTTTCTTCAATTATTTACCTCCCCAATTTAGATTATAACCGTACAGTTTGGGCCCATTTATTTTAATGTAATAATCAATGATTGCTTGATTAAACAAGTTTCTGTCTCTGTGATCGAGTACGTGTCAGAGTTATGCCTGGTAGTTTCGTACCTTCTGCAGCCCCGAACTTGAGTTTAATAGTTTCTAAGTGGTTCCTTGTGGGTTGTTCAATTGACTTCTGGGTCCTATTTTTAAATGTATGCACATTGTTTTTAAGGGTATAAATGTGGGCATTGCATTCATGTTCTGGAATAAGTTGTTTCAATTCTTATTTCTCTTCTGGAGGGAGACTGTCTTGTGTAGTGGAGTATAAGATGTTTGTATACCAAAATGGCTGTTTTTCTTTGGTTTCTATATGATGTGAGTTCTTCTTTTCTTTTCTCTTTCTTAATTTTCCCCTTTCTGTCTATGGTTTAATCTGTGAAACCAATTTCTGCTGTTGACTTTATGGAATTCCTATTTCTGGAACAATTGGTGTTCTTTTGTATGTTAATTTGTCTGAATGTATGTTTTTAATTTGAACATTTGATTTTAAGATTACACGCTGTTTGGTGGTTTTGTTTTGGAAATAGAATGACGTTGCTGATAACTTGCTGGGAATATATTCACTTTTTTCTATCTTCATCCCTCTTTTTTTGGACGGGGTGATTTTTAGCTTGCTTGCCAGGGAAGGTTGTTAATCACTTGGGTAGTGTGGGGTGGCTCACGCCACAGGGTGGAGAAGGTTTCCTTCTCTGATTACATTTCTTTGTTTCTCAGTTATATATCAGTAGTGGAATTCTCTTGTAATCAGAGCTTATTCTGAGTTTTCTTCATCAATTCTTTAAAATACTATAAGCTCGGCACTAGAGCTCCTGATTCAGGGCATACGAAAGAGACATTGACAAGGCATTAAATTATTTTCTCTACCTAGAATTGTAAACTCGTAAGAGTCTATTAGTAACTCAAGAGTTTAGCAACCTTGCTTATTAGAACCTGATAGTCTAGAAATAGAGGGTTTTAGTCATGGAGTATGAGAAGCGGTTTGAGCTTCTCTTTGTTTCATTATGCTTCGCATATGAAAAGTTCATGTGAAGGATGTTTATGAATTGGTTGAAAGAGGAAAAATTGAAGTTAGAATGATGGGTGAAGAGGTTTGAATGCATTCATGATGTTAGCATGGAAGGTGCAAGATCGAAAGTTGGATTTAGACCCTGGGTCATACGACATGGAGTTCAACATAGAAAATTGGGCTTATTCTCAACATACCCATGTCAAGTGGGAGGTGAACAAAATCCTATGACTAATAATGAGAATAATATGAGAAGGGGGAACCGACCACTTTGAAAGTAACCAATCATACCCACACGAGACTAGTGCCATAAGCACTAATAGAAGAGCCGTGATTCGAACTTGGGTATTTTGAGTTTCTCAAGTCCCACATCTAGTAGTGTGGGAGCCTGGTGGAGTATTTAAATGTTTGGTTCTCCAACCCTAGCTAGCTTTTGATGACAAGTTTCCCAAGTGTTTGGGTGCTTATCAATTGGTATCAGATTTGGATGTTGGTGTTTTGAAAGGGCTACCTTATGAGGTGTTTTGACCAAAGACGGAAGTTTTGGGAAGTGTAACAGTAAAGTGTCATAGTGTGAAAGTCACTAAAGTATCATCTCTTAGGGGTGGTGCTATATTAGGGACTTGGGTATTATAGGGTAAGTCTCACATAGAGTAGTATGGATGCTTGGTGAGTATTTAAGATATTAGAAAGTTCAGGAGACTTTTGGATTGATTTGGTTATTTCAATGCTTTATGCAAGAATTATGGGGTAATTGCCAAGCCTCTTACCCAACTCTCAAAGAGCAGTTTTAAGTTGGTAGAGGAGGCACAAAGGGCCTTCAAGCAGTTGAAAATAGCCATGGAAAGTCTTCTTATTTTGGCTATGCCAGATTTTGTGTTACCATCTTTGATAAGAGACGAATGCTTCAAATGATATTAGATTGGAGTTATTCATATGCAACAGGCTGACCAATGATTTTAATTAGCCTAGCCTTTTAGGGAAAAATAAGGCTTAACCAGTTTATGATCTTGATCTAATGGCAACTCTACAAAATTCAATCACCATTTTGTATTCTAAACTGATCAATAGTTCAAGGTTTTTGTTGGACGAAAGAGTCCTGCAGGAGATTAATTGAAGTGGGTAACTAAATTGCTTGGTTATGATTTTGAAATTCAGTATAACCCTTGCTTGTACAACAAAGCAGTTGATGCTCTATTATGTGTAATGAATTATTGTGATAACGGTCACAGATTCAGACTTGATCGAATTAGCTGAAGTTCTTGAGGATGAAGACTTGAGATAATTTTGTTATGATAGATCCTGACAAACACTCAAGCAGGACACATGGCTGCATGGGAGAGGAATGGGGGATCCTGGAATTAGTGACATCACTTGACCGGGAAATTAATATAAGTGAGGAGATGGAGGGTGAGCAATCACTTGGGTGTTGTGAGGGTTGGCTTCTGGCATGAGGAAGAGAAGGTTTCTTTCTCTACATTTCTTACTTTCGTAGTTCTATTTCAGCGGTGAAGTTCTCTTTTAGTGGGAGATTCAAGGCAATAGATACAGTTTCTATCTAATCAATATTGATATCATATTGGCCCCAAGTAAATAATACAATGGTTGTTCGTTATTTACAGTATAGGATTTAGGGTCTGTTTGGACAAGTTTTCCCATGAGCACATCTTGGAAAGAAAAATTAGAAAAAAAAAAGTGAGCTTCTTCATAAGTTACAATTAACTTATGCACAAGTTACAATTAGCTTACGCACATGTTAAAAATAATGTTTTTGAGGATTTTTAGGACAAAATTTCTATAAATTAATTTATACATAAATTAATTTTAGCTCATGCAGAGACTCATTTCATTTTTTCTCTTCTAGAAGTGCTTACAGAAAAGTGTGTGCAAACAGACCCATATTTACAATTTCTCTGAAGTCCTTGCCAGTTGTCTTCATTGGGTCAGGTATGGAGACTTTAGTCCCTTTATTTCTTGAATATATATGAAACAGTCATTATAGTTCATTTTTCTTTCTGAAAATCTTAGTTTTTCATATTCTGCGCACAACACTCACACTTGTTAAATTAAAGTTAAAGCATTTGTTAGTATAGTTTAGACATCTTTATTTGTGTAACTCTACACAATCTTTCTCTATTTTTGAATGTGATGTGGTCTATCCTCTATAATCTCTTATATATTCAGAACTTATGCATGCATCTTCTAATGTTCTCTTTGCCTTTTGATTGATTACTCATGGAAGTGCTTGGGTAAAAAGCTTATGCCTATTGAGATAAAGCCGTTATTTCAATTCAGCAACGCATTTTCTTGGCATGTACTAACAGATTATATATAATGATGATTGTGTGAAACAGATTGATCTTGCAAGTTTGATTTGCTTGCATGGTTTTGGTTTGAATTTGAAGTGGTTTTAATGGGGAATATACTGAATCTGAACAATTCCAAGACTAGACGGAATGACCCCTATGAGGTTTTACGAGGTGAATCCTGCAAGAGACGGAGGTTGTCATCAAACTCTTGTGAGGATAATGCAAGACTGATTCCGCTCCTTCCTGATGAGATAACAATACAGATTCTAGCTAGGGTTCCTCGAATTTATTATTTGAATCTGAAGTTAGTTTGCCGTGCTTGGAAGGCAACCCTTGTCAGTTCTGAACTATTTAGTGTGAGAAAAGGCCTTGGAACCATGGAGGAGTGGCTCTACATTTTGACAAAAGTGAAAGATGATAAGCTTTTATGGTATGCCTTTGACCCACTTTCTAGAAGATGGCAAAGGTTGCCACCAATGCCGAAAGTGGGGTTTGAAGATGAAACAAAGAAAGGTTTGATTTCCTTTCCCCTTCGGATGTGGAGCATGATGGGTTCGAGTATTAGAATTGTTGATGTCATTATGAGCTGGCTGGGGAGGAGAGATGCCCTGGACTGGATGCCATTTTGCGGTTGCTCCACAGGAGCTGTTGATGGTTGCATCTATGCATTAGGAGGATTTTCAAGAGCTTCAGCAATGAAATCTGTTTGGCAGTATGATCCCATTAAAAACTCCTGGGTTGAGGCTAGTTCAATGTCAGTTGGTAGAGCCTATTCCAAGACAGGTATATTAAATAATAAGCTCTATGTTGTTGGTGGGGTTACTAGGGGTCGTGGTGGACTAAGCCCTCTACAATCTGCGGAAGTGTATGACCCTCATACAGGCATGTGGTCCCAATTACCTAGCATGCCTTTTGCAAGAGCTCAAGTGTTGCCAACTGCCTTTTTAGCCGACTTACTCAAGCCTATTGCCACAGGAATGGCTTCATACAGGGGAAGGTTATTCGTTCCTCAAAGTTTGTATTGCTGGCCATTTTTTGTTGATGTTGGGGGTGAAGTATATGATCCAAATATAAATTCATGGCTTGAAATGCCAGTCGGCATGGGTGAAGGCTGGCCTGCAAGGCAAGCTGGAACAAAATTGAGTGTTACTGTCAATGATGATCTATATGCACTTGATCCTTCAAATTCTCTAGACAGTGCAAAGATCAAGGTATATGATTTTGAAGGTGATACTTGGAAAGTTGCAGCAGTAGATGTTCCTATTCATGATTTCACTGATTCAGAATCTCCTTATCTCTTGGCTGGTTTACTTGGAAAACTTCATGTAATTACTAAAGATGCTAATCACAATATTACAGTGTTGCAGGCTGACATGCAACATGAAGATGCTAGGTCGGCTTTCTCCCAATCAATTTTGTCTTCACCAGATAACTCAATGACTGAAGATGCTGAATCTTCTGGACAAAGTCAAGGGGAATTTTGGAAGGTTCTTGCAACTAGGTGTGGTAGATCTGCTGAACTAGTCAACTGTCAATCCCTTAAAATTTGAATTATCTTTGGGTAGGTGTCGTTTACGGTCCTCTTGTGGTTATGATTTCTGAGTTTATGACTCTTGATTGGTATGCTTACAAGGCAGTAGGTTGCGGAAAATTTCCAAGTTCTAAATGATTCTCATAAGATGTACAAAACAAAAACTTAGAACTACACGGAGCAAGAACATCATTCAAACAAACACTACAAAAGATACGAAGTGTTTTTTTTTTTTTTTTTTTTTTTTTTTTTTTTTTTTTTTTTTTTTTACATTAAGGGAAATT
>Ga0209700_100098_pt1 | contig 121075 bp, 67 predicted proteins | sample SiratroredBW_FD_187528 | JGI IMG/M metagenome (GOLD analysis project Ga0209700, IMG submission 187528) | Root nodule microbial communities of legume samples collected from California, USA - Siratro red BW (SPAdes) (version 2) | ecosystem: Host-associated > Plants > Roots > Nodule | place: USA...
AACCAAGCTCGACCACAGAGCAGAATCGAATTTAGCCCACAGAAAAACCAAACCAAACCAACCCATTCACTTCCGGATTTTACAAATTGACCCCCATCCTCCTCCCTTCTTTCCTCTTTTTTTTTTTAATTTAGTTTACTTTTATTTTCCATTTCTAACCTGAAATTACAACCTAAACTTGCCCTTAAAAAACCCAGCCTCCACCGCAACCACAACATCTTACAATCTTACACGCCATGTAACAACATAAACTACTCCAAACTTCTTTTATTAACACTTCGGCCCCCAAACTTTCCCCAATTCCAGATCCGCCCTCCCGTTTAAAAAAATCACGGTCGGAACAGGACTCTCGAACCAGAGGGGCGCAACGGAGAAGTAGAAGAAGATTCTAGAATAAGGAATGGAACGAAGGAAAGGAAGACGGGTCGGTTATATCAGAGTCTCAGGACCCAAACCCGGAAGCGATGCCGCTTCGGCTCATTCAAGCCGGAGCAAGCGCCTCAGATCCCTTGTGGCGGAGTCGTCGACCGCCGCCGCCGCCGCTGCCACCTGCCTCCTCGAAAACGACGGCAAGGGAAGCGCGCTGGGCGCAGGCGACACCGCGAACGCCGACCCCGCATAAACATCGCGCCCGGACCTGAAATCCACGATCCGGATCTGCCTGGAAACCTTTTCGGGTTCGGATCCGGGCCTCTGGGTCCCGACAAGAACCAAATCGTCACCTTCCTTCTTCAAGGCTTCGCTTTTGAGCTTCGAATCGAGCGACTCCCCTCTCCGGAGAATCGTCACCTTCTCCATCACCATCCCGCTGCTCCTTGAAACCCTCGAATCATCAAAACTCGGCCTTATGTCCACAACCCGTTTTCGTTGCTCGGGTCGGGTCGCGGGCTTTCGGTGAGAGCGGTAAACATTGACGTTGTTGGCGTATGTCCTCCGGCGGGAAAATCCCGGCGGCGGAACACCGATCCGGTGGCTTAAGCAATCTTGCGGTCGGAGAACCTCCGTGCCCATGGTGAAGAAATTTTGAAAATTTGAGAACAGAAAAGGTAGAAGGGTGCAGATCTGAAGGGTTGGTTCTTAGATTTCTGTGGCTGCTTTGTTGGTCGGTTGGTTTGGTTTGGCTGTTGTTGTTCTTCCTTGTTTAAGTTATGTTGTTGATGATGTCGGAAAACAAGGAAGAGAAGGGTATAACGGGTAATGAAAGAGGGGTTGAGTCTGGGAAGGGAGAGAGTGGGGAAGGGTGATATATAGGAGAAGAGGAAAGAGACAAAGGAGGGGGTGGGTTCCACCGACTTGCGTTGCGCGTGAAGAAAGAGAAAGAGAGTGCCTCTTTCCGTTATCGGTCCACGTTTTCTAACACCTCTCTCTCTCTTATTTTTCTTTGTCCTTCTTTCCTTTCAGCTTAAGACCTACCCGTATCTGACGTGAGCTAACGGCGCCGTGCACCCCCGGTTAGGTGTCATTCTCCAAGGCCCTGTTTCCTGGAAATTATTATTTGAGGTGGGCTCCAGCTGGGGTTGCCCAATAATTATGCAATTTCCAAGATTTCTCTTTTATTTAGAAAAACAAATATAAAAATTATTGATGTGCTTATTTTGGACATTGCTAAAATTATAAAATGAAAGGAGTGGCTAGTATATGTGTACAGTAATAATGAAAAAATGCCACCTCACCAGTATTCTACACTCCTATTCCTAGTCAACAGTCAACTATTCAAACTAGTGAATATTATATATCAATATTATTAGTTTTAAAGTAAAACTTAAAATAGGAAACGATATTCATTCACGGTCATAATTAAGTACTGTTTACCCGTAGCAGACCAGACTAGTAATGTTTTTAAAGTTTTCTTTTTAAACTAGATAAATTTGAAGTTTTTATTTGATGCTTGTTTTTTTGCCATATAGGTCTATTTTAGGACAAAGCATTATTTCGGACATACTTTTAGGTCTAAATTTGGAATTAAATATAACTTTTTAGTTTAGAGATTCTTATTAAGAAAATATAGTATTGTAAGATTTTTTTCCGCATTTATGTAAACTTGTTATGTGATTTATCTAACGTGGTTTGTAGCTACAAATGTGATTTCTTACTTCAACAGGAGTAATTTTTTTCAACTTCACATGTAAATTATGATATAATTTGAAAATCACTTAAGAAAAAGACTTTTTGTAGTATCAATTAAAGAGAAAATTTGTGAGTGTAATTTTTTAAAACAATAGTTATAAAATACAATAAATTTTACTTTTTATAATTTAATATAAAACTTCTAACACTTTGTATTTTTAAGATATATGCCAGGTGTACTGTCTTAAGTCTAATCAAGATTACTATACTACTCCACCAAAATCCTAATATAATCATAGTCATTGGTGAAAACATGATACTATTTAGTATTAACAAACATTATCTTCTGAATAATAATACATAGGGCCTAATGAAACCTCGCTCATATTAATTACAAACTAATACGTGTGAATTTATATAATAAAGAGCAAATGATTTTGCACTTCACATGGCCATGTTCATGCTCTTATAATGAATGCTGTTGAATAATTCCCTCTTACCTAGTTTTTAAAGAGAATCTAACATTGGGTGTTCCCTTGCCACCCTTATATTTTCTAAACTATGATCATTCTCTAACCTATTTTATGCAATTCATACTATACATTGTTATTATTTTATACTTCTTTCTCTTTGATTTCTCTAAGTCTATCTCTTAATGGTATCAATTTTATTATATCAAAACAATTCGTCAATCCCAATAATAATCCATACAATCAAAGCCAATCTTTGTAAAATATAAACAAAAGAGGATGATCATGAAAATATTAAAAAGCAATGGCTGAAATGGACATTTCAACTTCTTCATGGGTGTGAGTGTTTGAATGATGTAGGCGCACTTAGTCAAGCATTCCATTGCCTACTCAAACAGAAACACTTGCACATTTAATCGCCACCTGTTTCAGATTTTTTTGTTTTAAAAATACCCTTTAAAATATTTTAAAAATAAAATTATAGGTATAATCATTAATTCAAAAATCAATAGCTAAAATGTGTAATTACTTAAACTATTGTACTTGGTTAGTCACAATTTTCTGAATTAATCTTAATGACAAAAAATACTCTATTTATGTTTTAACTTCATTGTTTATTCCACTTTGTTCCTGTGATATTGTTTTTTTTTTAATGTGACCCTTTTTATCAATTGGATTATTTTTTACTGCTATAAATTGTAGTAGTTTTAGCAATCATGGTAGTCTTTTAGCACCGCAAATATCAATAGTTGACAAAGAAAAAATGAAATTGAAATATGTAAAAGGGTAAAAAAAAAATTCTAAATAAAACAAAATCAAGAAATTGTAATCACTAAGTTGTTATTTTTTACTTCTTTTTTAAATAATACTACTAAATAATATAAATGATTCCCTGTCCCCCACTTGTCTCTTTCAATATTTTCACTGGAATAATTAATTATAAAAAAGAGGAAATGAAATATGGTTTACGTTTTTCTTATATAAGGTGTGGGGTCGAATAAATGTTTTCCATAATAGTTAATTGATTGCAAAGAATATGGTGTGTGTTTAGTCTCCTTTTCCCTGTGCAGTTGGAAGACATGGAATAATAAAAAGTAATAGAGAATGGGATTTGGAAGGAGGAGTGGAAATATCCAAAGAAGAGACAGGTGGCTTGAAAGGAACATGGTATGATTCAAAGGATGGGATCACAAAATGGGTTCCACTTATTTCTCAATTCCTTCACTCATTCTTTTAATATTATGATAACTTGTTTAGTTCGTCAACAAAACAAGGTGGGGCGGTCAATTTTTCATTTTTTTTAATGTAATAAAGTTATGTGCTTACCCATGTATAAAAATAAAAATAATTTTAATTTGTGAAAAAATTATGTTATAAAAGTGATTGGCAATTAATCTTATTTGTATAGACAGTGTGGTAATCCTGAATTCTGGAAATGGTAACTGACCTACCTTTCACAAGTTGAACAGAAAAAAATATACCCTCATTTAAAAAATGTAAAAGCATCCAACATTGACGAAAACACCTTAGATTTTGAAACAGTGTATCGCATACCCTCACGAAATGTAACTTCAGATGCTCCTTTGGTTTGAAATTTGAAGCATGACGTGAAAAGAAGTGGCCAATAATTATGGAAAACTTGAAGAGTGGTAAGAGAAAATCTCCTTGTACATCATTCATGCTTCTGGCTCTAAATGGTCCACCAAAAGTTATGGTCATGGAGTACCTTCAGTAATGGATCAGTAATTAATTATGTGAATGGCCCCACTAATTGCAAGAAAAATATCAATTTTCCTTTCCCATTTCTTGTGAAATGAATGTGAAAGCCTTGTTGCCATAGAAATTATGCAAAAACATGATGTGAATAATTTTCGCATTGTGAATTTTGGGTCACAGAAATTACAGACCCAATATGCACCACAGTGTCTCTTGGTCTCTCCTTCAAGTCCTATCCTCGCTCAAACGTAACCAAGCCACAAGTTATAACAACAAACAAAACAAAGCACTTCATAAGATAAAACGTCTTCCCAGACACTCATCGTGTCATCTTACTATCCAAACGCTCCCTTCTCGTTCATCGACAAAACATCATACTACATAAATAAATCCGAAACAAAATAAATTTAACAAAAATTCTACTACATTATACTACTATGTAACGGTGTAGCGGAGGAGGAAAGAATAAATGATGCTGGTTCAATCGAGTGGTTCCAATGTGGAACTTCCGGAGGAGTTGCTTCAAGTTCTACCGTCTGATCCTTACGAGCAGCTTGATGTGGCCCGCAGGATCACCTCCGTTGCGCTGTCGACACGTGTCAACGCGCTCCAATCAGAGTCGTCCACTTTGCGCGACGAACTCGCCGATAGGGAGCGGCTCATTGCCGAGCTCCAGACTCAGGTCGACTCCTTAGACGCCGCTCTCTCCGAAGCCGCCGATAAGCTAGCCCGAGCCGACCAAGACAAGGTCCGAACCGGTCCCTCAACCCGGTTCAATTTGCAATTACCAATTATTTTATTTATTTATCTGTTTGGCCTGAGATTATTAATTACAGGAGAGTTTGGTGAAGGAGAATGCTTCTCTTTCCAATGCGGTGAGAAGGCTCACCAGAGATGTGTCCAAGGTGCAAATTCTGAATTTTTATTTTAACTTTTTTCAGCAATTCCCATGAAGTTTGGTTCTCTATGGAATGTGGATATGGTTATTGGACTAATGGGTTCTCAATGTAATTGCATGCATTGCAGTTGGAGAGTTTCAGAAGGACGCTTATGAAATCCCTTCACGAGGATGAAGATAATTCTGTACGTTACTTTTATTTATTAATATTAATATTAACATTATTATAAAAATGGCATGTTATCAAGTGTGGTTAAGGTTTTAATAAAAATAAATAAGTTTTTTTTTTTACAAAATGTTTGCAGAATATTTACTTAAGATTTATGTAGTTATTAATTTTTTAATTAGTTACTCTTCACTAGTATTGCCTTGTTTCGTGTGAACATGTTCTTTTCTTTTATCTTGGCTGGCTTAATTATTAGTTTAGTAATATATGCGATTATATATTGTGAAATATTAATCGGTCCACAGTTACTGTCCTGTTAATGGGGAGAAATGTTAGCTGGTTTTCCACCACAGGTTAATTTATGGTTGACATAATTTTATGTGTTATATAATTAAATAACATTAATTATTTTATCTAAATTTAAAAATTTAAATACATGTTTATAATAACTGCCTCTTACGAGATTTTTTTTAAACCACACACTCTTGAGATTTATCAATTTTTATATATTTTACTTTACATCAGTATAATCTGTATGTGTGACATAATTAAGTATTACTAAATAACTTTTTATAAATTTAAAATTTCATGTTACATAAAAGTTGATCAAAACCATAAACAATTGGTATCGAGCTTCTCTGTCGTTTTCTTCATTTATTTACTTCCCCTCCCCTTGTCTATTTATAAGGATGATTATGAAGTTCTCTTAACAAAACAAATTATTACCATGTTTGCACAGTGATAACATGATATTCATTAGAAATGTTATTGGTGGACGTAACATATGGTTTCATTTGAGTTTGGCACAGGGAGGAACACCAGACACTGCCGCTAAGTTGCTTAGTCAAGCAAGTATCACTTCCTCGTCGCAATTCGGAGGTACATTCAAACTATAATTAATTCTTTAGTGCCACTAAGTTCACCACCAATTGGTCAAAAATTAATCAGGGAGAAATGTTCTGTGTCATCTAAATTAATGAATGGCATATTATTTCTTTACATTAAATAATAAATACGCAAATTTTTCTGCTAAGTAATGGCAAGTACCAATTGAATGCTTTTCTCATTCTGGGTTGTGATTGGAGTTCTGGTTTGACTGCAGATGAAGATGCTTCAACGCCTTCTTCTAGATCTTCTTCAATGCGAATAAACCCTTCTGATGCGTCAAATTATTTTTCAGAGGATCGTGAGTCTGATGGTGTGTACCATCATCAAATGGGATAATACAACTATATACATATATTTGTGCATGCATCACCAAAATATGTTATGTTGTATGCAGGTTCAAGATCTCGAGCATCACACAGTGTTGTCTTAGCATCTCAAAGTAGCACCCCTCGCATTACTCCTCCAGGTTCCCCTCCTAGTGTGTCTGCACTCGTATCTCCAACAAGAACATCATCTAAGCCTGTGTCTCCAAGGCGCCATGCAATGTCCTTTTCAACCTCAAGAGGAATGTTTGATGATAGGTCCTCAGTTGCCTCACAAACTGGTGAATACCTTCAAATCATTGCCTTTCTTGCATATCTTTTACCATTTTTTTTGTCTACGTTTTTTAAAATAATGCCTCGTTTCACTACTTTTATGTTTCAGGTCGAACACGGGTGGATGGAAAAGAGTTTTTTCGCCAAGTTAGGTGAGTGAGGTTGCTTCTTTCCTAACTAATTTAACTATAAAACGATTTGCAAATTAACATGACATTTCTGTAATAGATTACAAAATCTATTTGAACTTTGTTTCGGAGGGGTTAACCATGCTGAATTGAACCTCTAACATCTTGTAAAGTTAATAATATTCTACTATCATTTATCTTTTGATGTTTCCTCCTGTCTTTGAATTTGAAGCAATGGTTTGTTAGCACAAATGTTAAATTGTGTTTGATATAACAATTATTTGGTCGTGTTTGTTATTATTAGGAGTCGCTTATCTTACGAGCAGTTTGGTGCATTTTTAGCAAATGTGAAGGAACTGAATTCTCAAAAACAAACCAAAGAGGTAACTAATATAATCCCTGTATATGCTTCCTTCTCCCATGAATCTAAATTTTAGTTAATTAGTTGGCACTTGTGTGAACTGCAGGAAACACTACAAAATGCTAATGAGATTTTTGGGGCTGAAAACAAAGACCTCTATACTATATTTGAGGGATTGATAATGCGCAATGTTCAGTAGCCCTGCCTTCACTAAACTTTTGTTCCAACTTTGTAACAACTCATGATATTTCCTCTACTTTAGCAACTTCTTCCCACAGTAAATTTCTCAGTACTTGTTGCTTGATAAAGTTTTCTTTGAATCCTACAATGTTGTTTTATTATATTTATTTAAAATATCGTATTACATGTATCAGGCTCTAAAAATTTTTATGTCAAGCTTTAAAAAATAATCTATATTAAGTATATAAGTTGGATTTTAGAGCTTGGATTTAAAAAATGCTTCATGCTCAAATCTTATTATTAAGCCTATCTTCGACCACGTTTTCTTTCCTAATATTGAATGATCATTTGATTTTACTAGACTCTAGAAAAAAATGGAATAAAACGCCATCCCAAGCAACCATTAAAATGTTAAGCAATAATTTTTTTTTAAAAAAATGTCATGGATGGCTTCAAAATTCCCTGCAGATTTTTTATGTGGAAGAAATCAACATGCTTAAAAAGCAATCAACTTTAACGATTTTTTGAATCAATCACGTGCACATGAATCTTTTGTTATTAACTTGTGAGTTCCAAAAGAAGGAAGCCCAAGCTGGGAATGTAGACCTTATACTAAACAATGATCATAATTTATTTCCCTTCAATATTTTTTACATTATTTGCTTCAAACTCACGCATTTTCTCCTTTATGCATCTGAAAGCGAGGCTTTGATTAAGTAACTCCAATCATCATCCTGGGATTCAGATTGCAACTAGCTAGGATTAGAAATATCCAATGTTATATGGTTTCTTATTAACTTCTCTACAATTTATTATATTCTTATTTTTTCTTTAAAACTATTTTCTTTCTCTTTTATGTAGTTTGGTTGTTGTGTTATATTTGAAGAACGATTTCTAGATCTTTGCTCAAAGTAATTCAGCACTACTTTGATTGGTGAGCTTCAATTTATTTTCAATGGAGCAACCTAATATGGAAATATGGGTTATATGTTGATTTTTATTTGCACAAAAATTAAAAAAAAAAAACTTAAAACGTTCATTTAAAAAGATAATATTAGTCAAGGGACAACTCAGTATGTTATAATGTTTGATAACATGAACTAAAAAAAAGAGACTAATTTGGGTAACTATCCTTTTCATTCCAAGCTATATATTAATTAAAGTCACTAGTTATTATGGCAAAAAAAAGTGGCATGGGTTGGCTTGACCTCTACGTGCAAGTTCGTAAGCCTTTCTCAGACAGCCACAACCTTTTAATTAAAGTCGACTAGAATATTTTCTTCATTCGTTAAATTAGTAATCTATATTTCTTTTGCATGAAAGGGAGAAGGGAATTCAGATTTGCTTTGAGAAGAGACGATGAATGAGCAACTAACCATAGCCGTATTTTGGGCATAAAAAAACGGTTTGAAATAATGACAAGGTTGTAGTATTATCATAGGAAGTAGGAAAACACAGAAAAATCATGCCAACCGCTACTTTCATGTCTCTCCATCTCTCTTTCTCTTTCTCCCTCTCTTTCTCTTCTCTTCCTCTCTGACTCTACATGCGTGCGCGTCATTCCCGTGGCTACCCTTTTGGTTCTCGGAAACTCGTCTTGCTTAGCCTTGGCCACCATGAACGATGAACGAGAACCAACAGCTTCCTCGAGGTACCCATCTTTCATGCACATGCTTTTTGCTTCCTTCTTCGTTGGACATACCTTTGCATTCTATTTGTTTTTCCATGCCACGTTTGCTTTCCATCTCATTCATTGTGTTCGTAATGTTTCACGTGCCAATGGGTAGTAAATAACAACATTTTTATACACTGTGTTTCCCAGTTTTCAACCATGTCATGATTGATGTTGTGTTGATATTTTTGGCGATATTCTTGTGTTTCCAATTTTCTTTTGTGACATTGTTCGCGGCATGCATTCCGTCGGTGGATTTTTGATCACACGTTGTTTTATTGGAACTTGATTTTAGTCTCTTTATGTTGGCAGCAATGGCGTCCACAAGATAGAAAGAAAACAAATAGTTGAAAGGGAGAAATCTCTGTTTAGAGGCAGACGTCCGCGACCTGGGTTTTCTGATTCATTCTCAAGTATTGGTAATTAAATTTTCCTTTCTCCGAACATGTTGCTTGAAGTATTGGACCTTGCTCTTTCATTTGTGTACTAATGCTGAAAATGAATACCATAGCAGAATTGGAAACTCTAGACATTGAAGAGGGAGGCCCACATGAGCACTCTCCTAGGAGTCAAGGGTCTGAAACACCAAGTTCAAGGGCCAGCACTTCTGATTCGGAGAGTCAGGGGTCTTTAGTAGGAAGTTCACCTAATGCTAATAACCAATGGCGTGGTTTCTTTAAGTTACTGAAGAAAGGATCCCAAATGCCTTTCCAGACTTTTCATCCACTTAAAAATGTTCCTAAACTGACAAGAAGAAAAAGCAAGAGAATCAGGGAGGACCTCATTCCATCTTTGAATTCTCCGGCTCTGCAGTCATCTTTTGACACTGAGTTTGGCTGCTTCAAATCTTCCTGGAAAAACTTCTCTCTGGCAGAGCTCTTGACCGCAACAGACGACTTTAGCCAAGGTATGCAATTGGATGAAAAAGAAACTACTAATTGCTTTCTAATTGAAGAATTCAAGAAACTATGAAAGAAACCCTTGTTTTCTTTTCTTTTTTTTTGTGATGATATGTTGACATCGTGTTTGCTAGGCTGTTAAGCTATTTTATATGTTTACTTTTGAAGATAATTTGATTGGGGAGGGAGGCTATGCTGAGGTCTATTTAGGCAAATTGGAAGATGGAAACTTTGTTGCCATTAAACGGTTGACAAGAGGGAACCAAGAAGAAATGACTGCAGATTTCTTGTCTGAGCTTGGCATTATAGTACATGTGGATCACCCCAATATAGCTAGATTGATTGGATATGGTGTTGAAGGAGGAATGTTTCTTGTTCTTCAATTGTCTCCACATGGTAGCTTGTCATCTATACTTTATGGTATAAATGCTAACTAACCATTTTGAGTGTTTCTGCAATGCCTTGCAAATTTTGGGAAAATAGAAGTTCTAATTTTTTTTCTTTTTACTTTGCATGATTTCAGGACCTAGAGAGAAACTGAACTGGAGCCTCAGATATAAGATTATTTTGGGGACTGCTGAGGGCCTCCGCTATCTTCATGAGGGGTGTCAAAGAAGGATCATTCACAAAGACATCAAGGCTTCTAATATTTTGCTCTCAGAGGATTTTGAGCCCCAGGTGCCTACTTAGCCTCACTTCTTCTGTTCTAAATCAATTTACCATCCTAGAACGTGCTTTTTTAAGAGTTTATATGAATGTAACTGATGTTTACTCCAATAAGACAAAAAGTTTTATTTCTCTTTTTCCTGCATAAGACTGTGTAAATTGTCCATTTAACAACTTTTAAACCTCAAATCAAACAAACACCTAATTGTTTCATGCTAATACTATACCAGATATCCGACTTTGGGCTTGCAAAGTGGTTACCTGACCAATGGACTCACCATACTGTCTCCAAAGTGGAAGGCACATTCGGGTTTGTATATTTAACATCTTCACAAGTTTTCCATCTATACATTTTATTCATTCCCCACCTATCAATTAACTCTCTTTTTTTCTGTTTTTTTTTTTTCTTTTGCGTTGACCTTGGATGCCACAACAGCTACCTTCCTCCTGAATTCTTCATGCATGGTATAGTAGATGAAAAGACAGATGTCTATGCTTATGGCGTGCTATTATTGGAGCTCATTACTGGTCGACAAGCTTTGGATAGCTCACAGAGAAGTCTGGTGATGTGGGTATGTCTTGTTAAGCACCTTCTTGACATGGAAAATGTTTTGTTTTAAGAGAGTATAGTTTATGCACTTAAACAATGTAAAGGATTATTATACTGCGATCCAATCACAATTGTCATGCATGATAAACAATGAATAAAAGTTAAACTCAAATTTTAATATGCCCTTTTTTAAAAAATAACTGTTGCAGGCAAAACCTCTGCTATCTGCAAACAACATCAAAGACCTAGTCGATCCAGTTTTGGCTGATGCTTACGATGAAGAGCAGATGAAACTTGTAACCTTAACAGCTTCTCTATGTGTAGACCAGTCTTCGATTCAGCGACCAGATATGAGCCAGGCATGTCCTTAATATATTCAGTAGATTGATAGAGCAGGTGGATTTAGACAAGAAAATAACAAACAAATTAAAGCTTTTAATGCTGCGAGTAATCTTTTTTTAGATCAGACCTATCCAATACACTCAGTGTTGCCACCTGATATAGAGCATGTGTGTTTTTTGGTGATTGGATGCAGGTGTTAGAGATACTAAAAGGGGAAGAAGAAATCCTAAGAATCATGAAAGAACGGTCGAAGGTAAAACTTCAGAGGACATACTCTGAAGAACTCTTAGATGCAGAAGAGTACAACTCAACGAAGTTTTTGAATGAGAGGGATAAACATATGGAGACTATTCTTGGCTCAGTTACAGACGAAGGAGATAAAGTCTAGTATATGGTGTACTTGGGATAATGTGTGTACACGAAACTTCAGAAGTTGAAATTGTAGGGCTGAGATTTATTTTCAGAACATGAAAACTGATTCTGACTCTACAAGAGGATTCAGAGCTGGCCGGACATTGTTGAAAGTGTTTACAAAGACACAGAGAGAGGTAGAGACAGAACATCGTGTGATGTACCATGTTTGTCAATAGTTTATTTAGCTAAAATGATGATGAAGTTGGAGTATGATTTGTGAAGCCAAGTTCAAGCTTCAGGATGGTTGCGTTGGATGGGATTGCTGTTTTCCATTTTGTCCACACACATTCAATGATCATCAGCAATTGGAAATACCATTTTCAGCAAGTTGTTTTATTTTCTAGTGTAACCATAAGCAGATTGTCCAAGAATTTTTCTTTAATTTGTTCCATTTGTGTTAAGTGAGTTTTATGTCTCACCTCAAGTGTTACCACTGGGACTTGGAGATGGATGTAAATTTTTAGCTTTTAGTTTTCAAATACAGATTTCAAACATCAAGACAAACTGTCTGCTGCTTAAAGTATGAATGAATTGCTTTCTAATTCAGTTTCAAAACACGTTTAACTATCTGTTTTCTTTTTTAAGTTGTTTTGGATTTTGACTTTTACTTGTAAATATAACTAATTAAACACCTTCTTATCTCTTAAATTACAGATGAAACAACTGTTGCTATAAACACTAATAGTTGTCCTTTTTTAACTACAACAACCAACAATTAAGTAGTGTTGGCTTTTTATGTTTATAATTTTGTTACACAACAACAACATTTTTGTAACACTCTAAAGTGTGTAATGTGACACCATAATTTCGGAATATGAAATTATGTGTTTTCATATTATTTAAAATTACAATTTTAGTATTTAAATAAAATCTAATATACCCTCTGTTTCGTATCTAATTTATTACTTAAAAACTGTTTGAAAAAAACAAAGTTAATACTAAATAATAGGAGTATTCATGAATATAAAGAAGGAGAACAAAGAAAAAGAGAAGAAATATTAGTAAATTAAAACAATATCGATTTTCAAAGTTAATATGACTCATTAAACTATACTTCAATTTGTGTTTGGATGAATATTTTTCAGTAAAAGAAAATAATGTTCCTGATGTAAAAAGGGTAAAAAATTAAATTTTACGAAGAAACCATTATATAATCAATCGATTAAAACCCTATATATATAATTCAAAAAAATATTAAAATAAAATAAAATAGGAAGAAAAAACATTTCAAAAAGTAATAATAAAAATAAAATCATACAATAATGGTAGTAGTATAATTTAATATTTAACTTAAGTTAATTTATATGAACAAGGGTAATTTGATCAATTAATTAAATATATCACTGTATAATTTTTTTAAATCTATCCTTTCGATTAAATCAAATCATTGGTCAATTTTTCTTTTATTGTTAATTCTCTTTTATAAGGAAAATGATGGTTTGATACTATAGTTGAAAAAAAACTTCCATTTGATACTTTTATTTATTAATATAATATTATATATAAATAAAATAATAATATATGACAGTGTGAAATGATGTGCTGGACGGTGTTAAAATAACGTTACCCTTTTCTTAATCCAGAGAACACCATGTTTAATGACAAAATCAAGAGTTTTTTTTTAACAATAATAATAATAATAATAATTAATAATGACAAAAGGGGTTCAAAAAGTCAAAGTGTATCTAATGTAAAGGCAAAGTACAGAGGAAGTTAGTTAGGAATTGAAAGGGAAACGAAGATGAGTAGGGTTTGGTGTGTAGTGGTATCAGCTTTGGCGTTGATGATGCAATGTCTCGGAGCGTCAAGTTCCTACGCCGGCTCCGCTAGTGCCATCATAGACCCTTCCAAGGTCAAACAAATCTCGTGGAAACCGAGGTCTGTTTGTGTTTCTGCACATCTTTTGCTTATCAAACTAAATTTGGTAGCCACCGAATGATGATTGCATCGATTTGGATGGTGCAGAGCTTTCGTCTATGAGGGTTTCCTCACGGAATTGGAATGCGACCACCTGATTTCCATCGCCAAATCGGAGCTCAAGAGATCCGCGGTGGCCGATAATTTGTCCGGTGAGAGCAAGTTGAGTGAAGTCAGAACCAGCTCCGGCATGTTCATTTCCAAGAATAAGGTTCCTTATCTTCATTTATTGCCATTAATTGCTTTTGTAGAATTTGATTTTATGTGATAGTGGTAGATCCAATGTCAATCTTGTACGTTGTGTATGTGGGGTTGTAATGTAACTATGAAGGAACATATATTTATTGTCTTTAGCTTAATTTTTTTTGTTGGTAAAAATGGTATCATGAAGAGACACTCTCAATGCTATCTTGTAGGTCCCAATAACTTGGTGGGACTAGCAATAGAAGTCCGTTTAAAGGATTACAACACAGGTCTAGATTGCAAATAGTTTAATCCAATTATAGATTACTCAACTGGTCGGTCTTTGAGCGTTAGCGGGTCTCTCTCCAGAGAGGTTTGCCAGCAAGTATGACTTTAATGGCGTCAAGGAAAATTGAACCCGCGTCCATGGGGAAGATGAGAGTTAAAAGATTGTACTGATCTTCTTATAATTTGGATAGTCATTTCCACCCATGAGATAGAGAACAACCTCTAGTGACTTGGAAATTCTATTCCACTCATGGTTTGGAAAGTCATGAGTTAGGGAATAACGATGAGGACTGATTTATAGAAGAATAACAGGTGAGTTAGGGAGATTATTCTGATTGGTGTTTGTGAGTTGTCCTAGGTTCGAAAGGTTTTCTAAACATTATGGGGGGTTTTAGGTTTGATATGTTGATTGAACTTTGTTGGGTTCCTTTTTTAATTCGTATTATAAAAAAGAAAAAAAACTGTGCTGAGTACTTTCTATGAACTTTTTTTTACTCTGTTCTGTTATTTTATAGGATCCCATTATTGCTGGTATTGAGGATAGGATTTCGTCATGGACCTTTCTTCCAAAAGGTATTGTAACCTGTGGAACTTATATCTTAGCCCTGTTGATACTTTTTATTGCGTCTGGCTTTTACTTGCACATGATTGGGAATTATATTATTGTCATTTGTTATCACTATTTTCCTTTTTTGTTTTTCTGCTTCTATAATATCTGGATTATACACAATCAATTTAATTTTTAGCCAGAAACACTAGCATTACAAGTGAATGAGAAGCCAGTCTTGCTATTCTCTGTATCTTGTCACTTGTTTAGTTATGGTAACACAGTCTTTGGCTTTAAAGGAATTCAAACAAGGACTTTAAAAAACATAGGAAGAAATCAGTTCTATACCAATCATGAATATGTTTACTTATTGAATAGAACATAAGCACATTATTTCAGGACTGAACTGTGATGCTAATTTTGGGTTTTCGGCTATTAAAATTTACATTTTTTTTTAAGTTTTAAGGAACCCATTCTCTCTCTTCCATCTTCCTGCATACCATGGCCCTCCACAGTTTCCTTTCCAGTCCTATTCTGCATGTCAGAGTCCTATTGTAAAATTGATGTGTGGAATTGTTTATTGCAATTCTCATTCCTCTGAACATCTACTAAAATGGCAAAATGAACTTTAAACTTGTCCCAATTAAATATAGGAAGCTATTATCATTTATTAATTGAAACAAGGAAACTGTTGATTGCATTTAGTGACATCTTATGTGTTCAGTACGCTTTTTATTCAAATAGCAGTTTAGAACTTTTAAACTAACTCCATTAGATCATTCTCTGAAAAATTCCTATTTTTAGCTTGGAATTCTGTTTTCAAACAGTCCTACATTACTTATTTCCTGATAAAAACTTTCCACTTTTATATTCTTAACTAAATAGCATAAATTAAAATATTTTCTTTTTTGTATTGAAGACTTGAATGGTTTAATTTGTGTGAATTTAGCTTTTCCATGACTCTAAGCATTGGCTCTAAAGATGTCAGGGTATGTAGAAAGCATGAAGGGCATTACTCTTCAATCCTTCTTTTTTTTCCTGTGTATGGTACCCATGAATTCAATTAGCTGCTGCTTATATTTAAGAGTCATAAGCATTTGTTACATCATCAATATTCAATAAATGCTTGACAAGTCCCCATACGTACCTATCCATTTGGAACCAGTTAAAGAAACAATTTAAAGCATTCAAAATTTAATGGAGAAAATCAGAAATAGAGGGACCAAAGAATAGTTATGCGAATCACAAGTATCTTTTGCAAATAATCTTCATAAAACCATGAGCCAAAAAATGTGTCTATATAAATTGTTATTGTCTAATCAGTTAAATAGAAGTGCATTTCCAGCTTCTCTCCCCTCCCTTAACTCACAAGACAAAAATGTTAAAATAAGAAGGCAGTAGTCAATTCCTTACAGTATTTGATTATTAAATTTCAGAAAATGGAGAAGACATACAAGTATTAAGATATGAGCACGGGCAGAAATACGACCCTCACTATGATTACTTTTCTGATAAAGTTAATATTGCTCGGGGTGGACACCGAGTTGCCACGGTTCTCATGTATCTCTCTGATGTAACCAAAGGCGGTGAAACAGTGTTCCCTAATGCAGAGGTTTGTCTAGTATTTCTCATATTTCCTTAGAAATAAAATATAATGGTGGTAAGTCATTGCTCTTATTGTTTTGTCAAATTATTTTTTATGGTATCTCCATAATTATAATTAGCCTTGTGTTCTAGCTCAGAACCTTATTTAGTTCTAGATTTATCTAGTGTCAACTGAACCTATCACTGTGAACTAATTAATATTTAAGTTACCCAAAATGTCTTGTGAGATTATATTAACCTCCGAGTTTCTCTCATCTTTTCACTAGTTGCTCATAATTATTCTAACGATAAGTCTAGAGACTGCGCAAAAGCTTTTGGTTTTAGAAAGTTTATACTTGATTGGGGCCTCTTTGGTATATACTCAAATCGGTACTAATATATATTTTGATCTTACTTGTGGAAGATGCATGCTAAGAACATTTCAGTTTTTGAGAATGGTAGAGGTAGAGGGGAATAGGAGATGCAATAGTTTCTGCGATATCATATTCTGATTTTTTTCTACGTCAATAATCATTTTCTTTGGCTCTCTTCTGGTTTTTTCGATGCTATAGATGTGGCAAGTTTCACAGCTGAAGAGTCAGAACATCCTAGTTTTGCAAAGGAAATGTTTTCTCCTTTTACATCTAGTAGCTAACTTCAATAAGATAATTATATAATTCTGGTTACAGGAATCTCCAGATCACAAAGGTTCTGAAACAAATGATGATCTCTCTGAGTGTGCCCAAAAAGGAATAGCAGGTGGGCAATTGGACATATTTTTTTTTTCTTTAATGATTTTTCTTCTCCACTAGTGTCTTATGCCACATTTGCTGCCTGTCAAATTATCTTGAATAATTATTCTGTTTCCTTCTCGTCCAAGAAATTTACAGTGAAACCAAGAAGAGGTGATGCACTTCTTTTCTTTAGTCTCTTCCCAAATGCTATCCCAGACACTAGAAGTCTGCATGCAGGATGCCCTGTAATTGAAGGTGAGAAATGGTCAGCGACAAAATGGATTCATGTGGACTCATTTGATAAAACGGTTGGCGGGGAGTGCAGAGATCAGAATGAAAACTGTGAGAAATGGGCTACCCTTGGAGAATGCACTAGTAATCCCGAATATATGGTTGGATCTGCAGGTCTTCCTGGCTACTGCATGAAAAGTTGCAAGGCATGTTAGAACAAGTGTTACTGACTGCTTTCCAGATTCGACGTGGTATTATGCATTTTTTTCGTGAATTGTAATGTATTTTGTCTCATTATATTGATTAGCTCCCTGATTCCGTTGCATGCTCACCTTCAAGAGGTGCATTTGTGAGTTATGAAGTTGTAATGGCAGGTAATGCGGGATTCACCATTTTTTTGTCGATACTTTTTGTATGTAAAACTACAAAAAGGAAGAGAAGAGGAAGTGTACGTTATTTTCGCTATTGTGATGTTTTGTTAATTTTGTTACGTTCAATTGTTGCTTTCGTGGAATGAGAATATATCCGGAAGTGTTTCTAGAATTCAACTTAGCTGGAGTTAGAAATTGAACCAAGAGCAGCATACTATTATCTCATAACGAAATACATGAATAATAAGCCTAATTGGTGATTACAAAAGTATAATTTGCTGAATTTTATATTGGACTTTTACTCCCTGCGTAATGAATCATTATAAATTTATAGGAACTATTCGTGAACTTATTTTAAGGAGAAGATTTTTGGCAACTACGCTGAAGAGAAGAAGGAAGTAATTGTTAATACGAAATGGTTAGCGTTATCACTTACTGACAAGTATAAAAATAAGTAAAATCGTGATTTATTCATCACAATTGACTCTGAAAGAATGATTGTAAAGTTCGTGTTTTGAACGCCTTAAAAGTTCTTCGTTTAATATTTTCTTTATGAAATATTAGAAAATAAAATAAAAACATATAACATTATTAAAAGGTGGTAACTGATGCATTTTCCTAATGAAGGAAAGAAAATATTGTTGTGGGCCAACCTCCTTGGTGGTGTCTCATAATTTGTGTATAAATCGATGAAGTGCCTCTCTGGTTAGGCGTTCAGTCATGTGAACGTGGATCAACTCGAGGCAAAATTATTTACTTCTGCGTCATTACTGAATTCTGGTCGTTATTATATTGGAAAAAGTGGATCAGGATTCAGATCCAAACAAGCAATTAGATTACTAATCTTTTCTCAAAAAGTGTGTCATGTTAGAATAATTGAAAATTGTAAAGGCACTTTGTTGTTTTGTGCATTAAACTGCTTCTTATAACGCATTTTGTAACCAGGTCAATTCAAGTTTAATGGTTTTATTAAAGAACAAGACTGGTGAATAAAGTTACACGTTTGGTTTATCAGTGTGAAAAATGATGGCAGGTTTTTTGCTTTGCGGTGAGAGGGAGTTCCGTGATAAGTTGAGCCACGCACATGCATATTCTAAGCAACAAATTTTGAAGGCGTGTTTTTGAGGTGTTAGATACGAATGGATGGTTATTTATTAGAAATTGTTTTTTGAGATATTTAGGTGGTAAAGCATGGTATTGTATTATGGAGGTGATGAGAAAAGTGTTGTGAAAAGTAGAAGAGAATAAGAGAATTGACAATGAGGACAGTTGGTGGGAGCATAGGCTTCCAAATGGTGAGGTTGGGAAAGAGAGAGAATGGTGTCAAATCAGAGAAATGAGAGAAAGATGGGCATGTTTTGTGGTCCTTGTCTTCCCAAACAGATTCTAAGTGCATTGCACCTACCAACTCACACTTTCATTACATTCTTTTTCTCCTCTCTCATTGGGGACACTTTTAAACACAATTACAAACAATAATTAAATTGCTATCCTAATCTATATGATTATATTATATATTGCATTGACTTTAAAATAAAATTGTGAAGGTAAATCAATAAAAATAATTAAAATCTCAGAGTTAAAAGTAAATAATCAATTTTATTATCTATGAATGTAAATTTGGTTATCACTTATTCAACTAAATTCTTATTTGACCAATAAGTTTATTTAAGAACACTCCTTAACACAAATTAATTTAACTTTTATCTAATAAAAGTCGTACTAGTAAAATAATTCTATTTGTTTAATTTTTTAGCTAGTGTATGATTTTTTTTATTGCTCATTTTGACATTATAGTTGAATAAATTTTATTTTAATCTCTATAGTCAAAAATAAAATATTTTAGTTATTGTACTATTTTTGAAATTTTTAGTGATAACGATTTGAAGAAATTTTAAAAATATGCATAGGAACTAACAAAGTTAAAATGATATGTGTAAAGGAGCAAATGAATTTGAAATGAGGACTAAAATATAAAATTAGATACGGATTAAATGAGTATTTTTTTTATAATTTATAATCTTTTTTACAAACTTTGTAAACATTGGTGTTTTTTAACTTACAATATTACATAATTTTGAATTTGGATAACTACTGTGGATAAACTTTTAATATTTGAAGCATATTTTTTTCCTTTAGTACTTCGATAGCATTTATCCCTATAAACATTCCTGTAATTTTTTTTTCTCCAATTATTAGCCTTCTAAATTCCTATAAACCTAAATAATAATATTTAAAAACTTGAAAAGGATAAAATATATATTAAAATTTTAAATATCTAAAAAATAAATATAAATTATGAAAAATGGAGAAAATATTAAAAAATTATTCATCTACAAAAATGAGTTTATTTGCAAAACGGAAGACAAATTCATGAGTTAAATGGGTTAACCCATATAAGTTCACATTTAGTGAGTTAACCCTAACTAAGTTTTAATTGATGCAAATTTTGAGTCAAACATGGCAAATTACAAATTCTGACTGATCTATCTAACTTTTAAGGTCAATCTACCATCAAGCAATTCTTCTGACTCAATAATGTGTTACATGTGTGGACCAACAAGTGCCCGTAGAGATCTTCTACAATATTTATGTGATCACAAATTTCCATTTATCAAATAACTAATTTATTATTAAGGAGGTTTTCATGTAAAAATATTTTTTTTTTTCATTCATGAAAACCATGTTCATAATAATTTTATTTTCTATTAATCATGTTTCATGAAAATCTCATAAATATATTTGATATATCTAAAATGTTGATGGAATGAGAAACATAATTATTTCAATATTAAAAAAACATTTTCAATTACGAAAATTTCGAATTCTCATTCCATCTTCTTCGAAATAAAGTTTGAATTTGGATTATTCACTGTTTTCTTTATGTTGTGTCTCGGCTTTACACACAAAACAAAAACAACAGAAAAAAAATCCAATAAAAAATTTAGACTTATAAGGTTTTACTATAAAATATAATTAAAAAAAATCCTAAAATGGTTAGATTCTTGGTAATGATTTTTAAAATTATCATACTAAATATAATAAAACATTCTCAACCTAAGATTATTGAAAAACTTAAAAGAATTTCTTTTACCAAAGCTTGGTAGATTTACTAAACTCACGTGAGAAGAGGTTATAATTGATAGGTTGTTCTCTTATTTCTTGTTGTTTAGTGATAATTTTAGTCATGAGTTAATATTCTCGCTTAATTAAGTTAAATATATAAAGAAAATATATTGTAACATATCATACATCGAAATTATCAATATTAACAGAAGTAAATCATTTTCTTTTTTTTCATACATTTCACAATTTTTTTCTTATTTAAGAAGATTCATTAAAATGGGTCATTTTTTTTTTTTTGAAATTGATAAGTCATACTTGAATTCACGGTTTTAAAATACAAAAATTATGCACATAGCCATACTAATCGATATTTTTAAAAAGATTGAATGGAATATTTTAAAAAGAATTAATATTTAAAATGTATTTATTTCCTTTTTTTCTGGTTTTTCACTTGTGTAATAAAAATGGTGAGGAAGATTTGAGTGAGGAGAAGAGAGGGATTGAGGAGGCGGGAATGAGAGGAAATGTTAGGAAGGAGTGAATGAAGGGTATAAATAAGAGAGAGAGGGAAAGTGGGGTCCCAAATGGTGCAGAGCAAAGAAAGCTGAAGAGAAGAGAAGAGAGGAGAAAGGAGAGCAATAAAAATCCTTTCTTCAGAGTATAGACCAGACACCAAAACACAAACCTTAAAATATTTTCCCCTCTCTCTGTCTCTCATTCAAGGTACTATTTATCCCTTCATTTCATTTTTTCACACTCTTTCATTCACCAATAATAAATAAATACAAATATTCACTGCTTCTTTTGCAACACAACATAATATAACATAACAACCACCACTGTCTTCCTCTGTTGTGTTGTGTTGTGTTGTGTTGTGTGACAGACAACAACCATGGACGTGGGTCAGATGCAGAGACAGTGGATCGACTACACCAAATCCCTTTTCCTCGAGGTAGCCCCTCCCTTCCACGCACACTCTTTGTCTTCTTTTATTCTCTTTTCAGCCTTTTTAAATTGGTAGGAGTAGATCTGTTGTTGGGTTGCTTTCAATTCTTCATTTTTTTTTTATTGTGAGAGAAGGGGTTCTTGGATGATCAGTTTCTGCAACTTCAGCAGCTTCAAGACGAGAACAACCCTGACTTTGTCGTCGAAGTCGTCTCTCTCTTCTTCGAAGATTCTGAAAGGCTTCTCAAAGATCTCACCTTTGCCCTGTCAGTAGTACCGTTTCCTTCCATGCCCAGTTTTATTTTAATAAACCAGAGTTTAAAATGGACCATGCATTTAAATAAAACAACTTCCCAAGCTTTGTAATTTTTTGAGTTACGTTTTATTTTATTATTATAATTTAATGGGTTGGATTTCATGCTGTCACCTTTTGTTGCCGCGGAAAATCTACACTTGGTTGTGAAAGCATTGATTGGATGATTACTGCAATGTTGTTTGTTAGTATGTTTTATGTCAAGTGATGAATTTGGAAAAGTGCATGATCTTCCATGTTCTTGGGGCTTTTCCTGTGCAGAGATCAGAATGGCGTTGACTTCAAAAAAGTTGATGCTCATGTTCACCAGTTAAAGGGTAGCAGTTCAAGGTATGGGGTTTTATTAAAAGCCAACCAAAAATGTAAAATACCATGCAATGCGAATAAATTGGACTTTTTGTGCCACTAAGTTGTGTTGGTTTAGGTCTGTCCTTCCAATGCTTGTGAAACTTTTGGTTCCTCGACAGGTTGAGTTTTAAGCTTAATTAGCAGAAACGAGTGCTATGCTATTCTGTCTTGGTTTGCTGAGGCAAATTTGTTTTTGTTTGTCTGGTCCACAGCATAGGTGCACTAAGGGTGAAAAATGCCTGCATTGCTTTCCGCAACTTCTGTGAGGAGCAGAACACTGATGCGTAAGTTGTTAATTTTCAGAAAGTTGTTTAATAGTTATGGCTCTTGAAGGATAAGTGCACAAGCTTGAATGAATAAGCTATTCGTGCTTGAAGTGCTCAGGTGTGCTAGTTTGGATGATTTCATGGTCTGATCATGGAAAGTTTCTGATTACCGCAGGTGCCTCAGATGTCTGCAACAAGTGAAGCATGAGTACTGCCTTGTCAAGAATAAGCTTGAAACACTGTTCAGGGTATTAACTAGATAAAAAGCTTAGAACTGAATATCATTCTATTTAAATTCTGGAATTGTAATTTACATTTCTTTTATGGATTCTTGATGCAGCTTGAGCAACAGATTGTGGCAGCTGGTGGGTCAATCCCTACGGAACTGAGTGTCAGTGGGTGACTGGGTGGTTTGTAGAGAGATGCTTGTATTACGATTCTCTTTGTTAAAGATTATCCTTTATCTTATGTCTTATGTCCATGATGAATGTATGGTTTTTTGTGAAGATATAAATTTCCATCCAATGTACCTTTTTCTTGACCAAAAAGCTCCTCGTAATTTGTAATCTCTTGCATGCTTTAATGAAGGATGATAACCCCATTGAATGAACTTTGCCTCTTGTATTTCTCTTATGAACAGTAAAGAAAATTAGTGGTGAGAGCACAACGCGGTCCTTTGAACGCCAGCTATACTCTAGATGCCTTTGAACAAAACGCAATCCTCTGAACATATATGAATAATAGCTACAATAATGATGCCTGAATAATACCTTAATTGTATAAATACTTATTTCTCACTTTATATTTCTCTCCACGTGTTACCAGTTCTTTCTATTTCGAGATGTAAACTATCATTGGATGTACACAAAATTTCACTCTCAAGAAAATGTTTGGCCATGGGGAATGATACATGATTCTTTATTTACCTTAAGTGAGAAGGGGTGAACGTGATGGTGATGGCATGAAATGGCAATATCCTATAAATGACGGTATTTAGGGTGAAAGAATATGGGGATATAAGCCAGTTGTCACCCCTTGGTTGAAAGAATGTAGGGGTATAAGCTAATGGAGTTGCAAAGTCACTTTATTTTGGAATAAGAAACTGGCAAGGACGGCAAAAAAGTATTAAAAATTGGTGTGGAAGATAAGAGAATCTTGAGGAGATATGATTCCTTAGAAGTCAAATCATGATGTAGTGGCCTTGTCCCTTTTTGTCTACTCCTTAGTGGAGTAAATCACAGAAGGCAATGAATGCCCAACATGACCATAGGCCATATTACCAAACAAAATCGTTTTTGAAATTTGATGTTGATATTCTTATTAGGATGCCTATCCGCAACCTTAGACATGCTAACCCGACAGCGGTGTCACCTCACCAATGCCACGCTAACGCACATGCACTCAAGATTTTTCCTCGTTTCTGTTGATTGATACAATGAAACATGACAAATAAATAACCATAACCTACATACCCGCCATATTTTTATTTTTATTCTGGTAGAGACAACTGCTACTGGTGATGGAATCTTTAAACTTTGAATATTATACTATTTAAAAGTTTATGCTCCTTATTACTCGTGTTTGAGACATAAGATTTTTAAATTTATTATGTATTGGTACACTGTTTCATCTAAAGTTGATATAATTGTCTTGTAAGAATAAAGGGCAATTAAAAGATGATCTGTTGTATTTTGGTTTTAAGTATTTATTTATCGTATACAAAGTTGCTCTATTTGTTCTTTTCCTGTATGAAACTTGAAAGTGTACATTAAAGCTCAAACACAAAACAAAAACTCCATGTATAGAATAAGAAAACATGTTCTTTTAACAGGGAATCAGGAGCAAGTGCCCTCTAGCTTTTGTCATGAGGAATGTGGATGACTCCATTTCCTTCTCTGATCTTCAAAGCTTCCTACCTTAGCCGATTGGTTCCAGTCACCGAGCCTGTTTGCATACATCTCATGATAAGCCTTGGCATTCACATGCCTTAAAATTCTGACTAATTTTCCATCTTCCTCATCCACCACCATTTCTCCATCCATGGACACATCTCCTTGTGCCAAGACTTTAACCGGCTTCACCTCAAATTTTTCACTTAGACTTGAATGGTTGTCAGTTAGGACAACAACACCAAGAATTTCTCCTAAGAATGTATCCTACGACATTGTAAACACAAACCATAAGTAGCAGAAGCAATATAGAAAACCAAACGGTAATAGTAAGTATCATATGATAAAGAGATTAAACGAATACATTAAGTAAATAGTGTATATATTGACTGTAATTTTTTTAATGTTGTGATTCAATCTCAAATTGACCCTAATGACGAATGTGGTGAATTTTGAAAAAGCAACTTAAGAAGTCATTATTAGCATGATTTGTTGTTGATAGTGTGAAAATTTTTACTATACATTGCATAGAGATTAAATTCTTTCAATCTATAGAGTAAACAATAATAACTGTTCTGTAAAGGGTTATTCGTTCACAAATTGAATTGTGTAAAAAGTGTGTAGACTTTTAAAATAGCTTCCTTAAAAGCCGTACTTATCATAATTTATGGTTGGTTGACAGTGTAGAACCCTTTAACGTTGACATAAAAATTAAGCTTGAAACCTATATGTTTTTGGTGATATTTAAATGATTCTAGAGTTGATCCAATTCCCTTTCGTTTCAGTCTCAAAATATAAAGTTATACCATATGCTGATATCTGTGGTGGCTTTGCTTCAGACGTTGTAGCCTTAATAGAAGACGCTTGGAAAAGACAACTTCAGGTGTCTGTTCAATCCTACGCAACCAACATAAAATGTGTGAAAACGAACTTGCTTTATGTTGGACATTGAGTGGAATGAGTGTGATGTTAACTTCCGATTGAAACACTATTTTGGCTGCTAAAGGATCTAGGAACATATTAAATTCTGCATATTGGTTGGAAGGAACAGAAAATATATTTCCTTTGTCATGGACGTTCTTGTTGATGTGTCCTCCCACTACATAAACCTCCTGAAACATATAAAATTGTTGTGTTGTGCCATCACTGCAAATTATAATATCATAGCTGCAATTTTGCCTTAACATAACACAATACTAAGGCAAAATGAAGCTAAAATATTCAGTTTTACTTTGGACTAAAATCTATGTTTCATCAGAATGACAGCAAAAATTCCACTTTTCAAGGACTACTACGAGCCTTTAATTTGACTTGTGTGAAGTAAGTTAGATTTTTATTTTTAAAAATCAGGTAAATTTGTTTTATTGATTGGGTTTCTTCTATTTAAAACTGTTAAATTCTTATTTTCAAACTAAAGCTTAATAAATTAAATGAACTAAATTATTTTAAACACTTTTTCTACTTAAAAGTTACCAACTAAAAAATAAATTTCTTCAAAAAAATTATAAATTATAAAATTTCCCTGTCCAAACCCTAATATCACAATGCATAACATCAAACTTGATCTAAATTTGTTACTTAAAAAAAGTAAAATTATTTCATATCTCAAGTCCATCTCAAATTCAAAAAATTGCCAGAAGAAAAATGGTAAAGAAATCAAAATTTTCTAAAATTTAACAATAGCAAAGGTTTAGTTGACTACAATATATATCAAGAGGCTGAAATCATGCACAACTTAAATTAAACATGTTGTGAGAATGATTGTAAAATATAACTTACCTCAATTCTTGAGCTAATGTTTTTCAGTGATACAACCTTTGCCAAAGTAGTCAAGGGTCCATTGGTTAATACTGTAATTTTAGATCCAGGTTCAATTGTTTGCACTACAGACTCCCAAATTTCCATAGCCAATGGTTGTCTGAAATTAAGGTGATCAGTATCTTGAGGAGCCTCAAACTTCATAGAATTTATAGGTGTATACCTAATAATCAGTCACATATCAAATTGTTAGTGTTTATTGTGTGTAACCTTTTTAATTTCGCATTGATCATGAACATGCTTCTCTTTTATCAGATTTAAGCTTTTCATATTTCCATCCATCTTGGTGGTTTCTTACCATAAATTCTAGTATTAGGTGACTAAACGTTTTTCTAATTCATTCTTCAAACAATTTTTAATTTTACACAACAAATTTCATCATTTTAGTGACAATAAATAACAACTTGATCTCCCTTGTAAGCATCAAGGTTTTGACAATTTCTTATGCATGAGAACGTTGATAACATAACTACAAAAGCACCTTCTGGGACTACGTGGCAAATCACGAGCAAGTCCATAAAGAGTGTCAGAGTCCAAAAGTCCACCATTCCCATGAGGAATGGCTTTAGCATACTTGCAATCTCCAACAAGTAGGAAGAGTGGGTCTGATTCATTCATTGCAAAGACTTCACCTAGGCCAACTGGGATATCATCACGACCCATCATATGTAGTAAGTCATAAATGACATCTATTGTTGCAGCATTTGCCCACCCAGTTGGGCTCACAATTATTGCCTGAACCACAAGCCAATATGTGAGTTTATGTCTTTTTAATTCAGCTGTGCAAAAAAAGTATAATAATTCCTCACAACACTTATTTTATAACTATAATAGTTCTTCCTTGACTTCAAGATGTGACAACTTTCCCTCTTCCTAAATTCATGAATAAAGATTTTGAGACTTTTTGTGTGCGCACATGTTTTGTGTCTCGACCTTAAAATATGGAGCACCTTAAATGAATGAAATAGCAATTAAAATACCTTAAGATTTACAACTTCAACATCAACTTTAAGGAGGTAGAATAGAGCAAGAAAATCTCCTATACTCATGTCCATATCAAACACAACAGGTTTCCCCAGTGTTTTGTTTTGAAAATTTGGCATATAAGTTACTTCTTTGTAGTAAGGAAACTGTGTAGTGAAGTTGAACCTCCCAGCATTTTGTGATTGCTTTAAAACCTGATAATAACCATAATCAAAGCAAAGTTCAGATAATCATTCATTTATGACATTTGTCTCCTGTAAACTAAAGTGATGAGGGCATTAAAGAGTTGTCAAATAGAACATGAAAGGTTGCAAATTGTGACAATGTCAACTACAAATAATAAAATGTAAACTAAATTACAATCTTAGCAATTGATTTTTCAATTAGTGATTATTATTGCACTTGATCCTTTAAAGTAGATATAAGCCAGATCTTATTTTATAGATCCAAAAATAGTCAATATACAATTCACTTATTGATGCGATTCATTATAAATAAATTAATTAGGGATTTATTTTACACAATATCAAAGAACTATTGTGAAAATTAAAATTAATAACTGTGACAGAAGAAAATCTCTAAAAATATCTGTAATAATCAATTAAGCTAATTTGTGATGGATTTTATGACAGATATATATTACTATAAAGTTTGTTATATATGTAGTCACTTAAATTGATAAATATGTTTTAATAACGAAGTTTGGGATGAAAACTATAAATCATTGATTTTTTTTTTCAACATAAAGAATATTACAAAATTAATTTAAAATATTTTATGACGTTTTATATAAAGGAATTTTCGTCCATTACAAAATTTTGGTTATAAAATCTACCACATTATGAATTATATGTTTGTTAAAACTTCTCGCAAAGAATTGTATCCCTCACAAAAATAACGGAGATTTTAATAACTTTCATAAATTATTACGTTTTTTATTAAAAAATTATAATTTAATTATTTATCAAGATACAAGAACTAATTATTGAAAAAAGTTATTATTTGTCTTCCTTTACATCTCATAGGTTTTCATTACTCTCAATAATTTCACAACTAAATATTGTTATTTATGTATCTCACATTAATTCAATACAAGGAAAGAAACATAAAAGATGAAACAATAATAATATCATCTTCAATAGTTTGTGAGTTTTCTTTTTTATATGTTATTTAATTTTCTCATTTCTCATATTTAACAAAAAATATGGCTATTTTAATTTGGGGTTTAGAGTTTAGTTTACATCAAATTAAGTTGAATTTATGTAAAAGTTTTATCATTGAAATGGTTATTAAGTTTATATGGTTTCCTTAATACAGTAAAAGGCATAGATAATGCCAATAAGATATTAAACAATGGATGTCCTATTTATGATTAAGTCCTTCCAAAGCTAATTCCTTGATGCTATTATTTAAATCATTGTCTAAATTAAATATGATTATAGTTAATACAAAAGTAAATATCAATCAGGACGACTTTATTCCGCACCAAAGTTGATTTTTTGGTAAGAAAACAAAATTAAATAGGTTAAAGTAAAGCAAACTTACATGTAAGAAGCTTTTAAAATATTCTTTGTCAAGTGGACTGCTAACATCTTGGTTAGGCTTTGCTTTAGTGGCAATAAGTACCTTCACTGAGTTAGGACCATCCACCTCAGATGTATAACCATCCTATATAGCACATTTTGTAATGAATAAACACAAGCATTTTGCTAAATTCATGCTTAAGTATTTGTATAATCTCAAAGCTGAAACCAAAGATAAAAGCAAGTACCTGACATCTACCTTTCCCATTCTTCACAAAGCAAAATTGATCTCTAAGCCCTTGTTGAACATGACCACTATGCACCCCACCTTTCTTTAGATTGAATTTAGGTACTTTGAGGCCATCAAAGAATGGATTGGAGCCATCACATATTCCAAATGGTTCGTTTGAAGTAATTACAGTTATGTTTGTGTACTCCATGTCAGCAAATTCATTTTCCCTTTCCTGTTTCTTATTGGAGTTTATCATGCTTGAGATTGCTACACCAGATGTGAAAGAGTCCCACATAAAATAACTCTGTTAACAATGAGTCATTATTAGTATAAATTACCTTACCAAACAAAATGTGTGTTTAATAAGAAAAATTATAGGCACATATTATATATGCAAACATTATTGAGATGCTTTTACCGTGTAAAATTGGTTGTCAAGCCAATTATCAGGAGCCATTTTAGCCATTTTCAAGGACTTGAAACAGTACTGTGCCTCGTATGTGTCTTGACTTTTCTCAAATTCATCAAAGAATTCTTCAGTGATGGGGATTGTGTTTGTTGCATCAAGAGGGACAAGGGTAACAGGTATACCAGAATGAATAACCTAAGACAACGTTTATTGGTCAAAATCAAATCATATCCGAATTTAACTTTACATATAAGCCTATCAATACAGACCTTGAACATAATGCTCAAATGATTACTATTGTTGTTAACTTAACAATGACATTTATTTGAGGTGGAGAGAAAACTAAACAATGATGACTATTATTTACTTAAGAATGCATTTATTCAGAATGTATTATAAATAATTTTATTCTCTAATATGAGGAAAAAACTTATATAAAATTCTACAAGTGTTGTTCTTCCATATAAATTGAAAATTTATCTAAATAATTTCTAAATCCTTCAATTCGCAAAAATCATTAAGATAAAACTCTAATTCTAATTGAAGAAAAACATACATTATAATTAGTACATATTAGTTTTGTGAATAATATAAATAAACAAAACATGCCACTAACAGATGTTTGAGGGCCCGTTTGATAATAACTAACTTGTTAATAATGAACAATTCTGCATATAGTTTGAGACTAACCTGATATGCTGCAAAAGGGTCACCAAATATGTTGAACTCTGCATAAGGGTTAGCTTTATAATTTGTGAATAAATTTCCACGGTCACCACATTGCTTAGGAACACAGGAAGAGGAAGCATTTTGAGGGCAACAACCAGTTGGGTTTCTTGACCTTACACCACCACCCATGATGTAAATATGCTCCACATTTTTCTTCAAGTGTGGATTATTCATAAGAAAAATAGCAATGTTTGTTTGCACCCCTATCACAATCAAAGTTATGGGACCTGCAGATATTTTGTCAATCAGCACTTGCTGAGCAGTTGGTTGCTGTAAGGGAGTGTATTTTCTTCTCCCCTAATTCCATGATGGAATCAACAAGAAAATGAGTATTAGTGTAGAGATTACAAAATATTTGAACAAATGATTCAGTTTAATTTCAATGTAATTCTAAGCACTTTCAAAGGTAAGTTGCTAAAGGACCATCATTATGGTGAAGCACGAATGAAATTCATTATTAAAGGAGAATGTTGGACAGTTAAGTACTTATTTTTTATATTATGGTAAGGAGTGATTATATATTATAAGTAGCATGCTGTAATTAACAATGTATATTATATTATACCTGTGGAAGGAAAGCTTTTCGTATGCCGTAATTAGTATCAATATCTAAGTGCCCTCTTCGGCCCATAGGAATGGCTTGCCTGTATCTGCAACCTCCTGTTGTTGTCATTCCCTAATCCAATGAAATTTCATTTGATCTAACATTTCAATCATCAACATGAATATTGTGTTGTATAAAACTTAAATGTAGTTTTATTGAACAATCACATGAAGTTTTACCTCAGTAAAGCGGATTATATTTACGAAATTAAAATTTTAATCAATGACCAATACTAAAAGTACTGATGAAACAATAAGTTTTGTCTTATCATGTGTTTCTAGGTACTTGGAGGCTTATAAAAGGAAAAAGAAAAGGTGACACCTACCTGTTCTATAATTGAGAGATATCCACCTACATTTGGGAGAATGGTACCGGTTGGGAGTATTCCACCCTCTCCTCCCATTCCAACTGCAATGTCATCTCGTCCCATCATGTAAAGTATGTCATAAACTTGATTCACAGCATGTCCAGCGTTAGTCCAAGCATTTGCATTAATTGTGACTCCCTATAGTTACATGTATGGAGACTTAAAACATCACAAACTTCCAAATCCAAAATGGTAAATAATGCTCAAAATGGTGCATGACATAATCATCCTGTCAATCGTGCCAAATATGCAATGTCATCTTCATAAGATCAAATTTAGCTAGTTTTACAACGCATGAAAACAAATAGAATACTACTTATGGCTTATCCAGTAAAAAGAAAAAGGTAAACACTTTTTACTATGACAAATCCTTTATTAAGTCAATAGAAACTTCAGTCAGATTTGATAAAAAGTAAAAATGATTTCAACCAAGGAGTAAATTATCCAACTTAGTCAATGAAAGCAATGACAGTAGAACAAAATTAAGAAAACAAATAAAGGCAATACACCATGTGTTGCTTAATTTGCTTTGGTGTACTGACCTCCAATTGAAACTCTGATCTATTGAGCTTCAAAAGGTAGAGCAGAGCAAATACATCATCAGTATCAACATCCGTATCCAAAAGAATTCGACGAAGTTGGCCTTCCACAGTAGTTGCCAACATAATCAATACCACAGCTACACAAAACTTCATTGGAAACATTCTCTCTATATTTGAGAGTAACCAAGAATTCTGTTACATACAAATTATGCAGTACAGAATGTCAAATAGTCAAAAGGAGTTTGCATCAACATAAAGTAAGAGTAATGAAAAACATATAAAGAAGAGAGAATTGAATATTGTGTGGAGTAAGTGAAAGGCACGTAAATAAATTACAAGGAGGTAGAAGTAGAAGCAGCTTAAGTAATAGGCTTGTCAGAAAAGTAGAAATGAAAAGCAATTTATTTTAGATGTTCATTGGCTTTGTAGTGCACAAAATAGCATACATGCAATATTAATCTATTCTGACAATCCACAGAGAAGAGAAGGATAAAGAAGGAGCATAAAGAGAATTACTTAATTATGAAATAACGAAAGGATAAAAGAGTATAATAGGATTGGGGTGACTCATGATCTTACTTGTGGTTACCTTTAAAGATCTGTTATTCCATTTCTTTGATGAATAACATCGTTACAAGTGTACTTCTTGTTGTTTGGTCTGCACCATAGAACAGGGACGACAATGAAAATAATAAAAAAAACATGTTTTTTCATTTTTTTTTTTGGTTGATTTTTACCTTTTCATTAATCTTGTTATGCTAGGGAATGATTTTGACTTATTGGTAAAACAGAAAAGACAAACAAAATAAACAGTGAGAAATGAACAAAGTAACAGTATAATATATAATATAGATAACAGAAAAGAGGATGATCAGAACTTAAGGCAGAAAGCAGTTACCAAAGGATGTACAGATACAAATTTGGTGCTGTAAAGTTTGGTACAGAGAGCTTTCTTGCTGCTTCAATAACAGCTGCTGTGATCTCCAAATGCTGAGTTATGGATGGTGGCGGCTTAAAGATGGAGAGTTCCATTATTTTGAGTAAAGGAAATCAGAGAATGGTCTTCGTTATTGTTGGAGAAAAGAGTGTTCCTATGTGCAGTTGACAGATTCAGAGAGACTAGAAAAGTTCAGTTGAGAAGGGAGAATGCCATTGGTGCTTGCTGCCGCAGAAATTATTGAGTGATGTTGTGTTCATTTTTATATGTAAGTAATTAATTAATTTTGCTTTATAAATTATAAAAATTTAAATATCTTGAGATCATAGACAACTCATATTCCTTAATAATTTCTGATGGCCGTTGAAAAAAAAAATAGATGTTTGTGTTAGAGATTAAATATATAGTTTTTAGATAAATTTATTTTAACATTATCATGAAAATTGCTGGTGTGGGATTGTGATTTTTTTTAAGGAATCAGTGAGCGCTAATGACGCGTAGAGAGTAAATGGTATTGATTTGTGAAGCCAAAAGTGGGTTTATTATATGAAGGAAGGAAGGAAGGAAGGAATGAGCTTTTTCCATTGCATGTGCACTTAATCACCTACACGAATATATACCTGAGAGAGAAAGTCAAATTGTAGTAATACAAATAATATAATTCTAAAAGAATTAAAACTTTTGTATATTTTTTATATTTCTCTGACCTAATAATTATATTTATTTAAATTAGATGTATAATAAATTAAATATTTTATTTAAGTTTTTAAATAAAATATTTATTTTTTTGTTTAAATCTCTCAAACTATTTTATTCTAATTTTAAATCTATTGAGATATTATTACTAAAGTCACTTACTGTATTTCGATATTGTTAATTGTCTATTGATGAATTCTGATAAGAGATCTACTTACAGAATATTTTTCAACATTTAATCAATAAAATTAGACAAATTATAGAATATAAATATAAAAGTAAATAAGAGAATTAAGTAAGTAATTCCTATATGATGGATCTGTATTTATATGTTTTTGGACTTAAAAAGGTAAAATATTTTAAAAGATATTTAAAATAAATAAAAAATATGATTGATTATTGAATTCTGTCATTCAATAATTGTATGTACATGTATACATATTTGAGTTATACAAGTATATTTGATTTGGTTGGATTTTAAATTATTTTAGGATGATACATCTTTGTCTAGGAATAACATAGGTTCATCTTTGAAGCATATTAGAATAAGTCCCTCATTCGAGGTCAAAGAGAAATGAAGATTATATTTACAACTACTTTTTCATCTCCATATATAACACTAATGTTTTGACCCCAAGTTTACTGAGATAACATTATTAGGATCAATATTAACATTCTTTCTTCAAATCCATTAAAATAATATTATTAGAGTCAATTATTATGGGAGGTATTGTCCACTTTGAAACTCAGAGCTCCCTAACAATTTTGTCCTTAAAAAGTTTCAAAGAAGATAAAAGAAAGAAAATATATTTCAATTATCCTTAATATCGACTTTTATACTATATGAGACTATTGAATGTACTAAAACAAACCTCAAGTTAAGGTATAAGCAAATCTAAATTAGTCTTTAAAATTATTTTTCTATTTCCCCAAACCAAAATTAAATAACATAATTCATCTTTAAAATCACTTTTTTATTCTCACCGAAATTGGGTCAAACCAAAATTTTGACCACTAACTTTCTAAAACCTCTTTCAAACATTACTAAGCAATTCAAATAAGGTTGACCTTAACAATTCTATCTTAAATGACTTAAAGTTAAAGTTAAAGTATTTTAAAATCTTTTATTATTATTTCTCTTATTATAATAACCTATATATATATATATATATATATATATATATATATTTATATTTTATATATATATATATATTTCCATATTATATAATAATATATCATATCAAGAAAGCTAATAGAAAAAACTTAAAAGATGGATTATTACTCGAACTTAATTTACTCGTAAAAACAAAATTATCACAAATAATAAAAGATACTAAAACAAAACGATTAATTTATTAGACAGACACTATTTAAAAAAATATTAAAACCTAAAATGAAAGTTGATCATATATATTGAACATCTAAAACTTAATTAATTAAAAAATTATATAAAATTTCAATTTGTGTTATGTAATCCTTTCCCAATTTCATCATAATTTTACAAAATTTCATCATACATTAAATTATTCAATTCTAAAAAAATTAATGTGGTGTATCTACTCATAGTGCAATAACTATATTCGTTTTGAGAGACATCAAATGCTATGCTATAATATATAGTTTTAAAAATAAAATTGTGTGTATTAACGTGGATGACTTTTCCGAAAGAGGAAATGTCTATCATTCTTCAACTGAAAAAAGAAAAGGAAAAGAAGTCTCTTTATAATTTGGTCAAAAAGTGAAGTATTTATATAGATGCAATGGGGCACTGCCACTAATTAGCATATTCTCGCCACTATATATAGAAATTTCAAAGAAAAGATGTTTTGTCTGCTCCAACTAAATTCTGATTTGTTAGGGTTTAGAGTCAAATGAGTTGAGTAGGGGTGAATTAAACTTCAGATTTTAACAAATTACTTTTTAAATATATATATATATATATATATATATATATATATATATATACTTTTATAATTTTTTTTTAGATATTTTACTGCTTGAAACAAAGTATTGAGTGAGCTTATTTTATTTATTTATTTTTTAAAAATATTTTTCTACTAGGATAAGCATATTAAAAAAAATTATGTGTTTGTCTAATTTATTTATTGTAAAAATATGTAATTTTTTTGTGTTTTATTAAATGATTTGTTTAAAATAAATATTTATTTACTTCAAAACATTTATTTTAAGTTGAAAGAAGTGGCTCATTCAAAAGCAGTTGGGCACACAACTTCAGTGTTGACTTGGCACCGTCACCTTATCTATATATTTCAGGCTAATCTTCCCATGAAAACTACTTGAGCAAAACTCAAAAGTTGTGACATTTTTTAAGCGTTTCATTTGTTAGTTTTGTCTTTATTAAAACTTCTCTTTTTATCTTTAGCAAAATTTCTGTTCTTTTTATTTTCTTCATACTTAGAATTTTTCTATTGATAACTTTCATAGCTTTTTTTTCTAAAATAGATATAAATCTTATTTTTAAAATAAAAATAAAATTTACTTTTTAATATGGTATAAAAATTTATTTTAAAGATGTTTGGTATTATTATATTATTAAATTGTTATCAATTATCTACAAGTATGTTTTATGTTTGAGAAATTTTTCAACTCATCTATTCATAACATTTTAAGAATGGATATTTAAACCATCTATTTAAAATGTATTTTATTTACTTGATTTGTAGATAAAAAATTCTTTATCTAGTTTTTTTTTTCTTATAAGGATTAGCAGGTTTTTTACTCATTTTGAAAATCATGAACTGAATATTTTGATTAATTGATTTAGAAAAAGGGAAAGATAGAAATTGTAAAAGTAGAAAAATAAAGATGTTAAAAAGGTTAATTTATGCAGCAAAAGATGTTATGCTTTTTGCGACAAATGCCTCTCTTTAGTTTGGGCTTTCGTCCTTGATTAAACTCTCATAAACTTTGGACACGTGAAAGTGTATACTACATTCATCTTTTTTTCTTCTTTTTTTTTCATGGATATTTTTACTTTAGAGATAATCCTTTTTTAAAATATATTAAGTATAGATACTTCTTTCAGTGTCTCCATAATCATCTAATATAAATAACAAGTTAATAATCAATGTTCTTTAAAAAATAGATAGAAATCAAAAAGACTATTTACCCGACACTATCTAAAATTAATTTTATTACATTTAAATTATTTTAACAGTCGATATCTACATATAAATTATTACTGACGATATTTAAAAAAGAATAAACTCTGCTACTTTCAAACAAATCAAACAAGATATTTTTGTAAAGGTGTTGGAGTAGTGCTAAAAAATGTGTTGCATTTTTAGTGGAAATGGATAGGGACGAGAACCCTTTTTCTTTTCATGTGAACTTGGGTATATCTTTCCTTCAAAGTTAAGAGTTAATTTTCTAAAATACCAAGATCCATTAAAAAAAGCAACTTTTTTTTTTCTATAAATGTCCTTTCATATGTTCAAATTCAAGAACAAGAGTGTCTACTAATTATGTCACACCATGTTAACTGAGATGAAAAACTCTATTGATCAACAAAGCTTGAGATGAATTGGCAACTGATGGATCCATTGACCCCCCCAAACTGAATACATTTTTCTTTATCTTGCTAAATATCCAAAACTTAATGATAAACTCTTTCACAGAAACAAAAATGGCTTAGGATGAATAGATTGATTTGTGTATCATCTTATCATGTCCATTTTTTTTCATATATATCATCATGCTGTTCCATCTTTCATGAATCATGATTCATGAAACTCCTTCATCCAAAGAGCCTTTCTTTTCATGAGTTTAATTGATGGGGTGTTGAATGTACGGCCACCACACTCCTTGACCCAATATTCTATTAAAATCATAATTGCAGAGCATCAGAGGTTCAAGAAAGTATGATCATGACACATACATAATCTAAAAATCTAATTATTCTCTGAAGTTCAATAATTCTATATTATATTATTTAAGAGTTGATATCGAGAAGAATTTAAATATATCTTCTTTCCTTAATTATTTAAAATATCTTTTAAAAATAAAATTATAATGAAATTTCAGACTTTAAAAGAGATAATATCTTAATTATAATGATTAATCTTAACTATGTGAAGACTAAGTTTGTGTTCGACATATATTATAAGAGTAAATGATTAGTGAAATGAAAACATTGACCAATCTATATGATGAATGCACTTTCAGTGTGCTTTTGAGGAGGAAAGTAACTAAAAGGGATATTCCAATAGCATGCTGGTAATCATGAACCTCAATGCACACGACCATTTAATAAGGATCACACACTCTTGTGATCCACTTTAGGATACAAATAAAACTCCACCCTTCATACATAATCATGTTAATTATTATCAAGATTAGTCTTTCATGCACTCATAATAAGCCAGTGTTTTCAAAGTTGACGTAAAAAGTCATATCTAACCACCAATAGCATGCCATGATGTTGCACTTATTGATGAGCTGAAATTATTAGTCTTGAATTTTGGATAACTTTTTTCAGCAGATAATCCTCATTTAAGGCTAATGCATACTTATGAATTACTTCAGTAGTCAAAGATGACACTTCGGAAAGGATGAACAGTCATTTTTAATTAAGGTCAACTGTCTGGATTTGGTGCCTTGGAATCTCAGCTGAAAGTGAGCCCCATTATATATTTTAGAAAAAAAAAATAAGTCCAATATGATTTGTTAAAAAAATATTAATTACCATATATATAAATATGAAAAACAATTCTCTTCCATGATCAGAGATGTCCAATTATTTTCAGGAAAGATCACGTGTATTACATTTAAAACTCAAAATTAATGACATTGATTAATTTAGAACAACCACGTATTAAGTAATCAGTAAAAAAATTTATTGTCAACAATTATTATTTAGGATAACCAATCAGAAATTGTGTAATTTATTCACAATAATATATATATATATATATATATATATATATATATGAATTATTTTTTATGTGTAAATTGGTTATGTTAATCTTGAAATTGAGATAATCAATTTGGAACTAGATTAGTGATGATACGTTGAAAATTGATGGAATATTTTGATTTTAGATTTTTTGTTTGAATTGTAAATTATATTAATGATGTTAGGTTTGGAATTGAATATATATTAAGATGATTTGATAGAAAGGTTTTTAGACTTTGAAGGATTGTAATAGTAAGTGTTGATTTTAGAATTGTTTTTTATTAAGGGTATGTTTAATGGAATTACAATTGAATGTTATAAACAGGTTATAATGGATATTTTAGCAAATATGATATCAAGACAAAGCTTTTTTCTCAAAGTATTTTCAATCAACAAAAAAAATATTTAGTATAGATATTTACTCAAGAGCGATATTTTTTTAAACGAAACAATTTTCGTTCGAGTTAAAAATCTTAATAAAAAAAAACTATTTTTTTTTTAATTTCACTCCACGAGATTATATCACTCAAACGAACTTATAAGATTGTATCTCCCAAGCATCTTTATTCAAAAGATTAAAGAAAAACAACTAATGAATTTTAAGTTAATGTATGTCAAAGGCTTGTGAAGGGTTGAATTTTGTTTGAAATCCAGACATGATCAAGATTTACAAGGACTTGAAGAAGAAATTTCTTTGTAAGGCTGGGATGAAAAGAAATGTTACCCAGTTTATAACTTTCTGTTTGACTAGTCAAAAAGTCAAATTTTATCACTAGAAGTCCTAGATTCACTTCAATATTTTCTTTTTCTGTACTTGTACATACTTTTTTTATTTTGATTTAAGTATAAAATTTTAGATTAAACTTAAATTTAAAATTTAACTATAAACAGTTAAGGATAAAACATCTCTGAAGTATTGTTTAGTTAAAGGAAAGGGAAAATAACGGAAATAATTTTGTATATTTAGTGTAGAAGAGAAAAAATACATTACATTATTTCTCTTATTGTCACTCTTCTTTCTCATTATCTCTTTTCTATTTCTTTTCAACTAAATACCTTTAATTTCTATTTTATTTTCATCTATCTTTAGGGGCATATTTTTATCTCCTCTTTACCAAACAAAAAATAAAGATGGTCTCCTTACTTGAATCTATAGGAAAATTACATTTGTAGTTAGGAAGATATAACAGCCCAGTAACGATGTGGGACTCATTTAATACATTAGGGGACAACATTATACAACAACTAAGGCTACATGTTCATCCCTGATAGACTTCCAAAACTCGAAGAAAAAGGTATAAATAAACTTAACAAATTTTTGGGACCCTTTCTATCTATAACTGTAGGAGAATAGAGTGTAGGAGAATAGAGAATAGAGAATAGAGAAAGAAGAGCAAAGACACATAACTTCCATATGGTTAAAGAAATATATCATGGATCCAAAGAGACACAATGTACAAAGAGCATGAACTATATATAAAGCAAATTTCTCCGACGAATTCGGCCTGCTCTTCTATTTGGAGCAGCAGTGGCTTCATCACTCCCAGGAAATTCCCACCTAACAATGTCACCATCCCAAGCTGAAGATATCATCACTGGATAAAAGGGGTGCCAGCTACAATCTCGTACAGGTGCTTCATGATGATCAAGTTTAGCAACTTGTTCACCACTTACCTAAAATATAAAATTATTAAGTCAAATCATCATACAAATGCAGTTAACTATTGAAAAAATATCTGAGAAATTTCTTTTACCAGGTCATATATATATACAGAGGAATCACTAGACCCGGTATAAATGTACTTTTGACCAGTGCTGCAACAAGAAATACAGTGTCATTCACATTCTTAAGAAAAAAAAACAAAGAAAGGAGCAGAGAGAACATGGAACATCATCAAACTGGAAAAGGTTTTATCAACTCCACCATGCCACAGCAAGTCAAAATGGTATCTTCTATCCATATTTCCATAAACATAAAGGGGTTTGGAGAAATAATTTCAAGAATCACCACAATCCTGAAAAACCAATTTGATTATTTCATGAAAAAAGATATCCTCTCAGCAACATATAGTCCCAACTCCAGATGAAACTTGTTCTATTAATTCAAATCTGGCTTTTATAATCCAGTGACGCAAGAAGATGTTCAAAATATTGCAAATTTATAAAAACCACGGATGACAATGAAACACAGCCACATCCTAGGTACTCCCTGAAACATATTCCAGTTACTGAACTAACAGCCATTGATTTGGTTCATTACTATAAAATATATAGCTATTTCGATATGAAAACAATAAATACAAACATCACAAGCAATTTCAGCACCTAAATACTGGATAAGTTAGAATCTTATATCAAGTTAAAGAGCAACGCTGCACCAATTAAGAAAGTTCCAAAAGTTCAAGTTACCTGTATGAAGGAGAGAAATAACAGCGCACTAAAGTACGCAACACCGAGTGACCCTTATATGTTGCCAATGACTGATCATGAGGATGCTTTAGATTTCTTGCGTATTCAGGATAGTCCATCCACCGATAGTCCCATTCATCATCTCCAAGACCCAGACTGTTGGTTTAAGAAAAAACATAATTCTTAAATACACATCACAGACTATAAGGAGAAAAAATAAAAGGGAGTCACATTTCTTGATTTTTCTTCAACCAAAGTGGCCCCAACATAAAATATCATGCCAACTCATATGGAAGAGGAGTTTGGCTTTACAATTATCAATAACTAAGATGTATAACCATCAAATATATCAATTGAAAGAGTGAGTTCCATTCATGCAGCATCAATAAACTACAGAATTCTCAGTCCAATTGTTCACATCACAGTTCAGAACCAGAATAACATTTACAAGGGGTTAGCAATAGAATCAATCAGACTCTTGTGATTTTGTAGATCTGAATTTTCATATTACTATTAGTTTTTTTTTCTTTGTAGATCTTATTTTTCAAATTACTATAAGTTTTCTTTGTCTCTGTATTCTTTCTTCTTTCTACTTCAAAGCAATTCAGGTTACAGAGAGAAGCTATAAAATTCATTGGCATAACTCTGAATATACGTAACAAAGTGAGAGATAAAAAAGTTTTACTTTATAGCATTAGAAGACATCTTCCTTATATCCCATAATTTGGTAGTTTGATCTTTTCCATTTGAAATTAAATATCGACCATCCCCACGGCTATTAATGAATGTAATGCCTTCTAAATGTCCCATTAAGATACCAGCTGGTTGTCCTTTGGTGACAAAGCAACGCCTGTCCCACACCTGTACAAAGTCACAACAGCCATGAATATTGAAAGTTATTAATAGCGCAATGAGCAACAACTTGATAGTTGACATTAAATCTTCAGCTCATTAGTTATGAGCCAGGTCCAAGCTTCAAAGAACACTTGTCCTTGGGCTTGCACCTTGAGATGCAACTACATTCATAGATATATACTCATTATATAATGTGACATTTATAGAAAGCTCGTTCCTTAGTATGCAGCATCAACCAAAGATATCCAATTCTTGCAAAGCTTGGCTATAAACGACAACCAATAAGTCACTAGGATAAATATTGTCCAACTTTTGGGCTCTTTATATTGTCAAGCTTTTTCTTGTCTTTGAGAATGTAGTTAATCCATTCATCTAGACCTAACCAGTTACCACATCAAATGTTAGTAAACATGTTCCTCTTTTTTGCAATTAAATAATATGACTGAAATAAATATACTAATAGCCACATCTCAACTAACTTCACAAGCAATATAGGCAAGCAATAGAAAGCCTACGATTTTTTTCCAAACTCATCCATATAAAACTTCCAAGCGTTTGAAGAATACTCTTACAAGGCACGAAGGTTTAAAAACGTCATATTTGAGTAAAGATGAATTTGCAGAATTTGACTAATTTCAACGAAAAAAAAAAATATATCTTCCAAAGCCTAACCTTGGAAATCACCAATGTATTCTGCACCACTATATTGTGAAGAAAAAAATTTTAAGAAACCCTTAATCTTGGAGAACACCCAAATGGTGGTTCATCTTTACACCTTCCAGAAAGTTAATTTATTTTATAGTAAAACGTCCTTTCTCATATTAAATTCCTATCAGAAACATTTAAAAAATAAATAAATTGATATTAAAATATTAAATTCCCCATAGTAAACACATACTTGACAGTCTTCAAGTTAGTTAAAATAGGTCCGGCAGAAGAAACAGAAAAATGAAATTCAAGTGTCCCATGACATATGAATTAAATTAATATTTAAGAGTAAAACTTACTACACATTTATATATAGTGTTGCTCTGCTACAAACTACCCAGAGGATATCTTTTAGTTCTTCATGATTACGAAAAACACACTTGGTTTTAGTAAAGATGAAACAACAAAACCCATATCCTTAGCTTTAAAATAAACTAATGCTAATTGCATTGCCATCGACTAAGATCAAATTAAATCAACTACCCTCTCACCATAACAGTCTAAGGGTCTGTTTTGACAAAGCTTCTCCAAAAAGTTTTTTTTTACTTGTTCATAAACTAATTTTAACTAACGCAAAAGTCAATTTCATTTTTTACTTCATAATTTCTCTCTCCTAAAGGTCCTTGTGGAGAAACTTGTCCAAACCAGTCCTGACAATGGCTCTAATGGTGTGATCAGTACTATAAATTTAACTCACCAATAATGGAATAAAGACATGCTGTAAAAAAAATATCACTACAAACAAAGAAATCAGCAGAAATTATCAAATTCATTTTAACCAAAAAAATATGAATATTACCTTGCAGAAACTATCATCACTTCCGGAATATATTAGATGGCCAGATTCGTCAGCAAAGCAGACAGTGTTAACATCAGACTGCAACAAGAAAAAGACACATCAGACAGATCCACCTTCCAATGTCACAAATAAAGGTCCACCTTGATTCACTATATTGAATGTAAATTCTACAAAGATGAAGGAACAGGCAGAGAAGATTCTCAGGCTCCACATTTGGTTGCCTTCCCGAAATCCCCAACTTTATTCCAAAATGAACCATGACAGAATTTTGACTGGTTCAGGAAAAAAGATCTAAATTTAATGTCAGTTATTATTCAGATTTTAAGCAATCAGCCAACTTTTAATCACTATCCTCATATATTTCAAGTTTTTATTTAATTATTCAAAATTAGCAACTAGTCATATCAAATATATATGATACCTGGTGAGCAGGAATTCTAAGGCTCAGCCTATCTGCTCCAAGATCATATACACATATTGAGCTGTCACTAGTTCCAGCCACAAGCTCTTGCCCATCCGTTGAAAACTTGACAGAGAAAATCCCAAATTCATCATCATCTTCATCAGAAGAGAAATTTAACCCATGGTGAATTTCCTGCAATAGTAGAAAGGTTCCCAAATGTAAAGCAAATAATTATTTAATGTGTGGGCATACAAAGATGCATACATACGTTACTGGTGAAAGAAAGGCACTCGTTGACTGGATTTTTTAATTGAAAGAAGATAGAGAATAAAAGTTGGATAGAAAAAAACAAAAGCAGTCATAATAAGCAGTGAAAGGGTAAATTATTTAAGAAAAAGTAGAAACCAAGATAGGGTATTTTCTTTATTATCGTTACAGATATCATAAAATATTTTAGGTTGGAAGCTTAATGCATAAGAACAAATCTGTGTATGCTACTTAAACAATAAACAAAAAGGTTGGTTGCATCTTTAACAAAGAACATTACAATTTTTTGCATCTTATAGGAGCATAAGAAGCCTTTCTTCATTTTACAGAGTTGACTTGCTTAGAATAAGGAGACAACCTTTTGCATTAGCCACTGGTTGATCTTACAAGAATAACACAGAATACAGTTAATGCAAATAATATATTTTCACACAACTAGGAAAATAAGTGTAAATGTAACATTTGCTTACCACTCTATAACATTAAAAATCTATGACACTATATTTGACTGACTAAAATGAATGAGAGTGAACAAGTTTCAGTACATACTGTAACGTTTGCTATTGACTCTGTTGCTGCAGATCCAACAGTAACAATATGGATAATTGGTGACATACTGGCATAAACCTGCAATAATTAATCAACAAATTGTCAAATGTTAGCAGCAAGAAGTTAAAAGAAACAAAGAGGTCAACCGCTCAGACTTACAACAAAGGTGTTACATTCACAAGCCATGATCAAAATCAGAACTTGGATTCTCTACTGGTTTTTTCACACTGTCCCTCTAAGGTGCCTTCAAGTTACATTAATTTCGATATTTAAAATACATTAAAAGTATTTTTAATATATCAAATTCTGTGTAATTTGGAGGCACAATAGAAGGAGAGTACCTAAAGACCAGTAAAGAATCTGGACTCTCAAAATTGGTAGGTAGTATATAATATCAAATCCTTAATCCTAGTAATATCCATGAACAATGCCTTCATTAGCAATCAACTCAAACTTACAAGAAAGACTTTATCTGGTGAGAGAGATGTATCAGTAATTGTCCACCGTAAGTTTCTAGCAGAGATGTCCTTTTTAACTTTCCAGCCCCTATCAACATCATAGACCCGGATGTGGCTTCCCTGTTTTACACCAAAGCACAAACAACTACAAATGAAGATCTAGTGACCCTTTTGTACTGGAACAAAACTCTTCAATTTAACAGAACCATCTTCAGCTTCAAACATAATTTAAACAAACAATTACATTAATTACAATGATAATGATAATAATGACCTGGAATCCAGCAATAAAAAGAGAACCATCATCAGAAAACTGTGAAACATAGGCACGGCTTTTCATCCTATCGACAATCCAAGGACCTTTGGTAGGCAAATAGCGGCTTAACACATGACATCCATCAGCTGATGAAAATCTCCCTCTTCCAGAAAAATTACCTTCTCTACCAACTAACATTCTCACAGTAGATGCAGGTAACCTCATCCTACCAGGAACAGCACGGCCCAAAAGCTCATGGGGACTTGACCGAAGTTTTGTTAGCTGTGCAATTTCATGATCAAGATGACAATCCCTTTCTCCAGCTATTCCACCCGCAGAAGATTCATTACTGGCACCACCATCACTACAAGTACTCTTATTTTTGTTCAACCGACTCATAATTCTCTCTATATCCTGAAAAAAGCACAAGAAACCCAGAGCCATAGAAATTTTTAGCCACAAATACTCAACAATATACGGAGAATCTTATAATTTTGAACTGTTTCAAACCCAGAATGAGTTTCAACATTCAGCGCTAACATTCAGTGTCAAAGAGAACCCCTTTCAGTCTCACACAGTAAAGAAGCAAATCAAATGAAAGAAACTAAAAACAGATGTTGCTCAAAACCAAAAGCTTTCGTTTGCGGGTCTTTTAGGTGGATGCAGCAAAAAGGTGGGTGCGAAATGAGGAGAACAAATTAATTGAACAAAAAGAAAGGAACTTTAGTCCAATTACGATAATTAAAAGGAAAACGAATATCTGGGTACCAATATGAAACTCGATTGAGCTAAGTGCACAGCGAAAGATCAAACAGTTGAAGTGAAAATATAAATAAATTCATAAAGGGACTATTGAAGGTAACCTCTGATTCGGAACAAGAAGTGAAGTCTTCAATTGAATCACTTGCTTGGGTTTTGGTGTTACAGTGTTTGAGTGATGTAATTTGGGAAGAATGAACATTAAATATTGGAAAATTAGAAATGTCAAAGGCCCTTCATTTCCTTGCCTTTGCTTCGTTTCTTCTCAATTTGCTATCTGCACACGTAAGGTACACACAGAAGGTGATACTGACTCCCAGGTTTCAAGCTCTAACTTAAATTAAGATTAAAAGTAATGAATAATTTTCTTATTAAAAATTAAAATGCTAGTAATTATTTGTTGGCAACTGTGCATAATTGGAGTAATTATTTTATCTGCAGGGAAAGATAACATTGTAGTAAAAAGTAGTTGCATTTAGAAAAAATAAATTCATATGTTTTTTCGTCAGTTATCAAAATCTAAATTTTATTTGATTCATATTTATACATAAAAAACTAAAGATATCTCTTAGATTTAAAAACAAATATTATTTAAATTTAGAAACCCTTACGCCCAATAAATGAAAATATACACACAAAATGCACTAGTACTTTATATATATATATATATATATATATATATATATATATGTATATAATATTAAATACAACTTAAATTTTCAATTTATTGAGTTACATTACATCTTAAGACTTATTAAATGATCAAACATATTTTATATTTTAAATTTCGGTGTTATTGTGATTTTTCGTCGTAAATACAGAATACAAGAACTTGCAGTTTTATAGTCCATATCCACTTCGTAACAACTAACACAACACATAATCTCAAAATTCACAAAACATTTAATTTAATTTCATATAATAACGTATCATTCATTATCACACATCTCAAGATATTCCTTTCCATATACACATATAAGACTTACACAAAGAAAGTCACACTACATTTATTAAATTTTGAGTCTCATTATATATACATTTCATGAAAAATCATTTTTCCTACTTCGATACAGAATCATATATACATTTCATGAAAAATCATTTTTCCTACTTCGATACAGAATCATGCCTAAACGTAATATTTAAAAATAAAATACAATATCTAGTGTGACTCCCTCACTGCTACGTTCAAAGTCCCACTATATAGATGAATCTCTTATACAAACAAAGTCACTGTTAATAAGTAGATCAAATTATTATTTTCTAGATAGTTTTTTGGATTTATATGCTCTAAATTATCAAGATAAGGCTAAATTTTTACTTCTCTTTTTGGTACTTTTTCCATCCATGAAACATTCCGGTCACATTCCAAAAGCGCAGGATTAGTATTTTATTTTAGAAATTTGCATGAAGATATTTATGGAAAACTTTATATGATTCAGCTTTTGATACACATTTAGAAATGCCATTTTGTTTCTACCGTTAAGCATTTTTCGTAAATTCAATATTAGAAAGTGAAATAAATCTATTATGAATTCCTGAATAACCAAATAATTATTATGCATTTACTAAAGTATATATAATATATTTCCAAATCATTGTTGTAAAAAAGGAAATATTCTAATTATCACATAATCTATAGTTTTCTTTTATATTTGGTAAAATTGATAGCCTTCTTTTATATTGCTTTCGCTTTTTACTACTTTCCATTATTCTTTTATTTATTATTTTTAAAGAGCTTCCTTGTTTTAATTTTGAATATGTAAGATAATAATTATTTATCATTAGACCTTTCTTTTTATTTTTTTAAAGATAAAGGAATAATAGTATGGAAATATCAAATTATTAAATCAGTGGAATAAAATATAAACTATACAAATATTTTATGGAAATATAAATATTAATGGTTTTTATTAATTTCGCATGCTCTAAAATTTTTAGTACAGTAACGTGGAGTAACAGTGAACCTCATCTAAATCTAATACAAAACGTTTGAGTTTAAGAGGATTACACAGAGCAATTGAATAAGAACAAAACTTACTATTCTCTACTTAAAATTAAATCACATATGTATGAGTAAAGTAAATTTATGATGTATCTGGTTAAGGTAATAATTACCATCCATCTAAAAAAGTAAATTAATGACGAAGAACATGGTAGGTTCTTAAATTTATTTTTTCAGATCAGTACTGCAACAAGAAGAAGAAAAATACTCAAATTAATTATCACATAGTGATTGAAAGCCATCTTCTTCTTCTTTTTTTAATCCATGAAATTTCATAGAACCTCAAGTTCGAACTAGATGGCATCAAGAAGCTTGGTTGAATTTTGGAAGCAATTAATTACTCACAAGCTGAACGTACAGCTGGATTGCTGTTTTTAGAGTAAACAACAAATCCACTAAAAAAATCAGAAGAGGCAGAGGCAGAGTCAGAGTGTTACAGAATATGGCCTTTTTTTTCTTATCAAATAAGCAAATAATATTTTATTACTAGGCAGCCAAAAAATGGATATGGTACAATCTGTTATTTGATGCCTTGAGAATCCTAGATGGATCCAAAAGAATTTGATAAATGGTGGTAATTTGCTTTCTCTCTATGAACTAATGCAAGCCTGAATCTCTTCCAAAGTTTTTCCTTTGGTTTCTGGGACTACTTTTGCTACAAATAGAATAGTTAAGAGGGAACATCCAGCATACAAAAAGAAAGTACCTGCCCAAAGAAAAAAAAATATATATAATTACATTTCATAATAATATAGTTTGCCTATAATTATATAAAGAATGCTAATGAACTGTGTTTCTACCCGGAGAACTCCAACTCATAAGAAAGTTGAAAGTATATGAAACTATCCAAGCTCCTAACCAATTCAACAAAACCACCAAGCTTCCAGCAGTTCCCTTCACGTTTATGGGAAAGATCTGAAATATGAAAAGTAATATCAGTTACATTATTATAAAAACATCAACCGGTTTGATAAATTTTGATATCATTTTAAGAAATAAATTTTAAATTTAATTTAAGTTTATAAAACCAGTTTGTAAGATAAAATTTGCATGGACTTGTAACTTAATGAAATTGTAACCTATTGAAATGTTTAATGTTTCATTTTTAATCTATGTGAGATGTTGAAACTTTTTTAGTTATATGGTACAAGAGTCTAAAGTATCATTCTTATAAATTTTGGCGTCAAATGATACATACCTCAGACATTATCACCCAAGGAACTGGTCCCATTCCAATTGAAAATGCTGATATATAGAGCTGATCACAGTAAGATTCAAAAGATGGAAAAATTTCAGGTCAAACTAGAATTTGATGGAACGTGGGGAGAGGGGGGAGGAATTCATGATGCAGAAGAAAACTCACCAACACGCCAGTAACTGCTAATATAGGTACCCACTCAAGCAATAAGCTTTGGTCCTGATCCATCAAGTCATGAAGAATTTTAGAATGGTGACACACATAAGGACCATGTGTGGATAAAATTAGTGAAATATAACACATTTTATACTGAAGACTTGCCTTGAGAAAGAAAGCAATTCCTGCTATAAAACAACCTAAGAATACCCCACTTGCAGAAACCTGCATGTGCACAAGAACTTTTGTTAAGCATCAAAGTTCTTACTCCACTTAATTTTGCTTGGTCTTGATAAATAAGTGCTTGCAAATAGATTTACCATTATAAGAGGTCTTCTTCCAGACCTATCCATCAAGATTGCTCCCAATATAGTAAATGGAACCTGTCATTCATTGCAAACAGATGAAGTTCAAACACAAATATGTATGCACATTATTGATTTATGAGAAACTAGTATAGGGATAAACTACCTGCAGACAACCATATGCTATGGTTCCAGCTTTTCCTGAAGAAAATCCTGCAAATTCAACAGTTGAAGAAAAAATAAATATGACAAACCGTAGAAACTGGTTTCTATTGATTTTCCAAAACCAGCATGTATCTCTTCTCACTTACCAGCTGCTACGAAAGTCTCAGCCGTGTAGAATCCTATGCCATTAATTCCAACAGATTGTTGACATGCCATTAAACCAACCCCAATCTGAAATTGTGACAAAAATGCAATTTAGGTCTTTTGAGAAATTATGTTCATTGTGACTAAATTTCTGCAAGAGAAGTGTGTTACTTACAACTAAAAAGCGCACATATTTGCTTTGGAACAAATCCAACAGATTAGTCTTTGGAAGGCTTTTAAAAGTTTCAATAGAATCCTGTTTAGCCAAAAAAAAGTTAGCTAAGGTCACAAACATGTCAAGTTGTTTTGAAAGGTTCTCAATCAGCTTGGAAAGTACCAGAATTTCAGCAGCTTCATCAGAAATATCCACATCTTTGCCCCGAAGACTCCTTAAAGCAAGTTGAAATTCTTTTTCACGGCCAACCTTTGCCTAAAAAAGTACGTGGAAGTTATTTTTCATTGCAAGATTAAGAAGAAAATTGTGTATTAATTTGGTCCTTAGTGGCCAAATAATGCTTACCAGCCATCTTGGGGACTCAGGGATAAAGCACAAACCAACCACCAAGCAAATGCAAGGTACTAACCCTGCACAGTTCAAACCAAGGAAATAATAGTTATACCTTCATATCCATAACTATTTACACCTTAGACAACAATTCAAAACTAATGCTATTATGTACTTACCCGCTAGTGCAAGCTGTCTCCAATTTATGACACTTCCTATTAAGAATGAAACTGATATTCCAGTAACAATCAAAAGCTGCAAAACAATCAGAGTCATAGTCAAATTTCAACTCACTTGTAATTAACTCTTAAATTTTAAATAAAGAGCAAAATAGGAAAGTTCTTAATATTTCCTCACCTGATTTATTGTTGCAAGTCCTCCTCGAAGATTTTTGGGTGCTATTTCTGCTATGTATACAGGAACCTGTTCCATTTTAAAGACTTTTGTTATATATATTATGGTGAAGAGGCAACATATGAATAAACAAGCATATTTAAGTAAGCCTAAACTTTATGAATGGAATAAGTGAAAGTTTCATGGTTATCAAAATAGTTACCACGTATGAGATAATTCCAATGCCGTATCCTGTGGAAAATCTTCCCAAGTCAAGGGAGTAAGAACTCTGCAATAGACAGAAAAGAATAAAAACCTATCTGGTATTTTGCAACAACTTTTCTTCATATGAGCACATATCTGCAGAAAATGAATACCTTAGAGAAAAAGACAGCTAACCATCCTGTAATGCAAAATCCTGTTGAAATCCTCATAGCCTGTTTCGCATGAACAAGAGTTTAATATGCATTATGTGTTTTATGTTGTGAATCAAAACTCATCTTTAACATAATTTTAAATATATTATTAGAGTTAAGATTTTATCATACATAACAGTTTACAATTGACCGACAACGTAAAAATACAAGTCCTTTTCGCACTATTATTTATTCAAAAAGTAATAACTAATATGTTGCACAATACATGGTTCGGAACATAGATTTTGTTTTTCAGGCATTTAGATTTCACATACCCCTTTCCGGCCAACGAAATCTGAAATCCGGCCACTGGTCATAGCCCCAAGCATTGCACCAATGGTCACTAAAGAACCAAACATTGAAAACTACAAATCCCAAAAAGAAATATATCAGAAGAGAGAATACTATATAAATGAGAATGTGGATGGAAAAGTAGATTACACTAACCTCAGCAAGAGATAGATTAAGATCTTCCCTTATAGCTGCTTGAGTGGGAGCTGAATAGCCCACCTGCCAAAATAAATAACTTCAGCCCAACATAAAAAAGGTGAAAGCCTTTTTTTTTCTGTATATTTGGTTTGATTTAGAATGTTTCTTTCTCAAGTCACACGCAGAAATTTTCACTTTCTTTTCTTTTTATTTCCCCTTTAACATAGTCTTGTCACGATACAACCTAGACTGTGGCAACTATAATTTTCCTATGGTTCAAGATATATATACTTACACAAGTTCCAAATGTGAAAGAGCCACAAACAGCAACAAATGTGCTAAGCAAAACCATTGCAATGGATCCATTTTCCGCACACCCAACTTCTTTGTCAGTAGTAGCAGCCTCCTCTGGCTGAATGAAGGGCTCTTGTAAAGACTGGAGCTTGGTGGCTTCACCACTCTCCACATCCCTTTGCTGCTCAATGGCCATGTTCTTAAACAAATAGAAAAATGGCCTCAAAAGGGCAGTGACAACACAAGAGCAATGAGCTAGAGAGCAGAATGCTGTGAATAGAGGACATGCAAAAGCATGCTATTTATATTGCATGAAACATTGGAAGATGTTTGCAATGTTGTCATGATACTGTTCCTGAGGGATGGAGGGAAAAAGGGTATGGCATGGTAAAATGAAGAAGCGTGTGAACTTAGAGTGTTAAGGGCATGTGGAGATGAAGCTGTCACTGATGTGGCATTCAGAAGAGAACAAATTTGAGAGTGTTCTTGGTGATGGATTGGAAGGTGCAATCCAAGTTGTTGGAAAACAAGTTACATCAAGTGGCAGTGCATGATTGCCCTTTGTTTATTCATCACACCTTACGTGGTTCCTACTCGGATGGAACAATAACAATATAAGATTATATATATGAGTTGTTTCGGATTACTCAAACTAATCGAAAGTACGCAACATTTCAAAACAGTTTAAGAAATATCTAAGTTCTGTTTTTGAATAATTCAACTTTAACAATTAAAAATAATATTTTACTCGTTATAATAATAATAATATAATAATTAAATTTGAATTAAAAAATATAACATTGTAAATTGATTGAAGTTTTTAAAAACTGTTTTGATTAGAATAAAATTAAAAATAAGTTATAATGTAATCTAATAAAAGTTGCAAATTATACTTTTCAATATATAAAGTATGTATAAATAACTCATATAAATTGCTTCTATTAAAGGTGCTATGATAACTCATTCCATGTCTCAATGGTTTCCAGTTTACAATGATCAGAATGTCTGTTTTCAATTATGAACCATATCCAATCGCTCTAAAATTTTATAAGCTAGATTTTAGTCTTTCCGAAAGTATTATTTAGTTTTACCTTTCTAATTTTTAATATTTTTTTTTTCTCAAAAACTTCACTGTCTCTATTCAAAAGCAATAATGTTTTTAACATTTTGTGTATCTTCCAAAATAATAGATCTTTTATCTTTTTTTAAGTTCTTTTTTTCAATAATAATCCTATATAATTAATACGGTATTATTTACATGAAAAGTTGACACGAAAATAGTTCAGAAATTAAGAAAAGTTTCTACTGAATATATATTAATCTAATGTCTTAAACAGTGCATCGTAATCTTAAAAAATTATTGCTTTTGAAACGGGACGAACATATGATAATTATGGATAAAAATAATAGATAAACTAAAATCAAATTTTAAATTTTCTATAAGTATCAAACGTGTATTTTATTCTCAATCATTAGTAGCCACTTCAAACTAACAAGGATTTCTCTTTTCTCACGTCATGTTGTACCTATTCTATCTATAGTGGTTTCTTTGCTTAAAATCTATATCTATTTCTTCATCAGAGTGTTCATTAATAAGAAATTTTCCTTTTATCATTTTTCTCAATTATATTTATACTCATAATTTATGTATCTCTCTTTTATATTCTTCTTTTCTTTCTGCATCCTAAGGATAGAATATATCAATGATTTTTCTTAATTTATACCAGTAGAAATACATAGAATATAACAATGATTTTTAAATATTAAAATATTTTTCTTATTTAAGAAATCAAAATCATATTAATTAAACTATAAAGTATTTAAGTACAATACATTTTCTTACCATTTAGACAGACTAACAAACATACTACTTCTAAAAAGACATGTTTTATTTTCAATTTATCTTCTAACCTCCAAATTTTAAGAATGTCTATTGAATACGCAATTCATGGTAATTTATTTACTTTATCAGATTTTACTTCACTTCAGATAAGAATTTCTTTTAAAACCTTAGAAGGTGTGTCAAGTGTCAACTACGAATTTTGATAAAAGTTGGCTCTATAAATTGATCTAAATAGGTCAGAGATCTAAATAACAAAAGATTTGGAAAAGAAAACACAAATATAGCTGACCTAAAGTTTATATGGATCTACCCCAAAATTTATTACTTTTCTTCTAGCCCTTCCTTCCTAGTGTTTTAAACAATGGTAAATATCCAAAAAAAAAAAAAAATAGACAGCAAAGGAACTTGTCATCTTCTGCACCATTGGTTTGTTAAGTCTATTGATTGGGGTGGGTATCCCAGGAAGATTTGGTCACACTGTTAGTGAGAAAAATAACATTTGAGAACCCTTTTTACAAAGAATTTGGGTTTGTATTCGTAAATAATTTTTTTTTTGTAACATTTTCTTCAAGTTTAAAAGTTTGTTTTTTAATTAGTAAAACAAAATAAATATTAGTTTCTTTAACTTATTTCATTTATAATTTCCCTTAAATTAAAGATATCCGTGCAATGCAGAAAAACTTACTAATTTTAGATTATATTTTATTGCTTAAAACGGAAATAATACATACGTGCATCATTCATTTTAAAATGGTAAGTTTGAAGATTCTAACATACTGATTAAGAAATGTTTAATTTAGTTAAAAAATATCGCTAGTCTTTCAACTATTTTTATATTTCCTTTGAATCAAATAATGTAGGGTTATTGTTGAAAAAGTAACTTAAAAAAAATATATAAAGGGACTGCTTTTTTTATATAAATAAAAAAGAAAGTAACAAGATTATTGCTTTATAATGGAACTCTCTTTGTAACTTTTTAACTAACAAATCTCTGGAAAAATATATTTTTATTTAAATGTACTTTTAAAAGTTAAGATAATATTAATATTATTCTTTTATTAATTAAATATTTATTTTTATCTAATTGTGAATTAATGTATATAGTGACATAGAAACGAAAAAAAGGGTAAAAGTAAAAAATCTCGTAAGTAATTTAAAGATAACAAATATTTTAATTACATAAAAAGAAAAAAAACAGAAATGCATATTTATGTTTATGCTTAATTTATAACATCAGTGATTAAGCCAGCCGACTAAAATTCAAGCTCAAATTCACACTCGTATACCTTCTCTCTTTATTATTAATATTCTTATTTTACTATCAATTTTATTATGCATGCATGCACTTGTGGATATAAAACAAAGTCTTGTCAATTGCACAAATTAAATTAATAGTACTATAGCTGTACATAAATAATGGACTTTTGTCACAAATGAATAAACAAATTGGAGTGCCTCACCTACATCCACTGTCTTCATACCGTATAAGGTACTACTCTACACGTACTTCTCATTTTGGTTTTTCTTTAAATGCAGAAAAATCAACATAAACTATTACATTTATTATAACTGTGTGATTAGTGATTTTATGTATAAATGAACATATATTCACTGCTCACAATTTTTATGAAAACTTCCAATCCAATTATTGTGGTTAATGTTTCATGACAGTAAGTTAAGTTATAATCGAGATCCAATTATTATATTTATTATAATTAGTGATTTGTGTATAAATGAAGATACTTTAATTTATGATTGACAATTTGTATGGAAATTTCTGATCCAATTGTTGTGGTTAAAAATTACCTTGGTAGGTTCAAAGAGTGAAAGTATATACATTATTATTAACCTCAATTCTTAAGTGAGAGTTTTCAATGTATTAGGCCATCAAGCAAATAAATTTATGAATTAATTAACAGTATATAAGTAATATCAATTACATCATGTGTCTGAAAGTATTAGAAAATATGGGGAAGGTTTTGTCCAGGATCTTCGTATATATCTTGTGTTCTTGTTCTAACATTTTTTTCCGTCTATGGCAAGGACTGGTCAACGATAATGGTCCTAATTGTCCTTCAACAATTTATTATATTTTGCATAATATACTATGTCTGATTTGGTATTCAGTGTTTGTAAGTATGCTACCAACCATTGAAACATTAATATTAATAAGTAGTTATTAATGTGTGGAAAATAAGAAAATTAAAACTAGGATGTTACATCGAGACAGATGAAAAGTCACATGCATCTTCTTCGATGGCGACGGAACATGCTACTATATTAACAACCACTCGTCAATTTAGTTGGGTTAGTTGAAAAATGTGATGAAATTAAACTATTGTATAAACATTGTTAATTTATATTAATAGAGTATGTGGGACAATTTGATAATAATAGAATGGTTTTATTTATAGATTATACATATATATATAGCTCATATGTTAAGTATATCACGCATTCATTATTACTCACTTTGTTTTTTTCTTAACTATCAATTTAAAAAAATATTTATATTTAAATTCCATTTTTAAAATTCAATATAACAGTAATTTTTTTTATTCATGTCATTTACTCTTTCTCTAGTTTTTAATTAGTTTGCATATATGTGTTTATTATTATGGGTAAAAATAAATAAGAATGAAATAGAGAATCTTATAATTATTTTATTAAGATAAAAATAATTTATACTTTTTATTGATATTTTTAAAAAAACATAAACCATGTTTAAAGGAAATGTAAAGAGTATATATTATTAGTGTAAACTTATAACATCTTTAATAAAAATTTTATTTTGTTAAATATATATTATATTAAAAATAATAATCGTAATGCTTAACAGAAATTAATTAATAATGTTTTTTAATAGAATATATTTTAACCCAAAAAATAATTAGAGTTTGGGCGTTCAAAGATGAACTTAATGAAGATAACAGGGAGCCATATGAAAGTTATTAGTAGCATCAATATTAAACAATAAAAGAACTTAATTATGACTTTAATATTTCAGATGTAATTGACTGACTATTTTATTTTAGGACATTTAATTGAATTCTTTGTATATAGTTGTAAGATCTTGACAATTCAACGGAATTTTTGAATTTTTTTTTCTCTAATTTGAACCATGTGCACTTTTTAATTATAATATGTAAAAAAAATATAAATATATCATTGAATTTTTATTCAAAATATATATTATTATCTAATATATTTAGAAGTATTATGTCACTTAAGAGTTTAGATCTAAAGTAGTTTATTTGCATCTTTATTATTTAATTTAATGAGACACGTCTTAAGGACAAATCTTAAGATAGACATTGAGTTTTAAAGTGGAAAATATCTTTATATGATTACCCAATTATTCATCATAAATGACACTTTCTTTTAACATTCTCCTCTGTCATATATTTCGAATTATTGTATTAGAAGATTTCACCTAGTCATCTACTTAGTCATCTATTAGAAGCTTGATCTAACGTATATTTGCAATACTGTTAAGAATACAACACAAAGTCCAACAAGTTAGGCCTAGTTTAGATTTTACTTAATTCATTTAATAATATTTTTAGTCCTTCAAATTTAAACTAAATCCTTTTAGTTTCTTAAGTTGAAAAAATTCATTAATTCTTCTTAGTAAACTTTGTTTAGTTTCTATCTTTACACAACTTTAAAAACTATGAAATAATTGAGTTCAATATAATTTAAGTTTCTAAGCATATTGTCTGTCTTACTTCAGTCTTGGTAAACTTTTTGTTAGTTTAGTGTCTTTTTTAGTTCTCATTATTAGCTGTAATTAATTTAGTACCAAAAATATAAAATATTAATAAAAATAATTAGATTACTTTTAAGGGCATAATTCAATCAAGTAATACACTTAATTTCTTTTAAATAAGATAACCTCATATAGTTTTAAATTTTAATATATATATTTATTAATAATAATTTAATTTTATTATTAATAACTAATTTTTTATTTATAAAATAAATTTATTTACATCATCACATATACATTTTATAATTATCCATTTATCACTTTATACATAATGAATGGTTAATGAAAAAATATATTAATATACTAATAAATAAAATTATTTCGTAATAGTTTTGAATTGAATAAAAAGGAAAAAATATTAATTAATGTTTTTTTATACTAAATATAATTCTAATATATTATATTTAGTAATTCTAAAAATATAAAACACATTTTTTTTCTTTAGATATAAATATTTTCTCATCATAAATTAGAAAATAAATTATTTTACGATCATTCAAAATTATGATTTCAGAATTAATATGTAAAAAAAAAATATTGTATGTATCTTAATAAATTATAATTGTTTTTAATAATAATAAAATATTTAAAAGATTATTGAGTAAAAAAATAAAAATGAAATATTATTATCTGAAATATATCAACTAATTAAATTAAATATCTAAAATAGTATAATTATCTTAATTTCAAACGGTATTTGTTACTTTAATTATATTAATTAATATTTTATCTTTTAAGATTAAAATAACCATAAGCTAGTAATAAGGATTAAAAATAAAAATTAAATATTATCAGATATTTAAACTGATAACTTTTTCTTATACAAACTAAAAATTATAAGAATAAAAACCTATGTAAACCTTAATAAAATAGAACGCTAAATATTTTAACTGTTTTATTAATCATTAACGCTGAGATATAATCAAACTAGTTCAGAAACTACTCAGAATTAAATTCATTATGAGCTCAATTGACACCACGAATAAAAGTAAAAGTAATTATACAAATATAATGTTGCTATAGGTATGGAGCGGAAATTGTACGAAAAATCCCTTTAACTAAAAGGAGAATGGTTAATTAACAATGTTGATTTATTCAATACAAAGAATAAAAAAATTAACTAGTATTACCCCTGAAGCATATACAAAAGATAATTGCTTTATAGTCAATTGTGTAATTATCAAGAACTTCAAAATTATTTGTTTAAATCCACCGATGAGTAAGGAAAGGATATTAAATTTAATTACAAGAAAAAATCATTTACACAATATCTATTGTGTTTAATGAAGAATTTTTAGAGGATGGCCAATAAATATGTTAAATAAGAAATTCAGGAGAAAGTAAATATTATAGAAATTAAAAAATATATATTTTAAATATAAAATTTCACCTAAAAAAAGTAATGAACTTTTTTATATTATATTCCTTCTCACATCAATGTCTCTCTTCTTTCCTGACAAATATTTAAAATTAACTAATAGTTAAATTTATAAATATATATTTGATATAGAAGAAGTTAACTTATAGCCTAAAAATTTGAAATTTAAAATTTGAAATTGATTTATCCAAATAAAGCATTTAAAAGTATAGAAAAATTAAATCAAAACATTGTAATTTTTTAAAAATTTTAAAATTCTATGTCCAATATAAAGTTAGCATCTAACTATTCTACAAATCCTTAAAATTTCAAATTAAAAAGATGACTATAATCATTGCATGGACTAAAACCACATTTAAAATTCATTAATGAGATAAAGAATTCAAATTCAGCTTTAAATTGGTAATGCTCAAATTAGAAACCTTGGATTAAGATTCCAACTACCTAATCGTTCCGATTCCGATGTTTATTTAGTGTTACAACAAATATGTACCAACTATAAGTACAAAAAAATTGAAGCTTCCACTAATAGTTAAACAAACACCTTCTAACGGATACTGCAAACTCAGTAACCCTTCCTGGATGAAGGACGGCTACACAAACTCCAAGACAAACAGCAATAGAAACAATCACAAAAATAGCTGGTCGAGGGGTCAAGAACCCCCTGGCTAAACATCGACGACCATACCTTTCAGGCAACTCTTCCACATTCATTATAATCTCTCTCTTCAAAAGAGGTACTCTTTCTTTTTTATCATTAGAAGTTAGATTTTTCAATACTCCCCACTTTGCATCTGCTCTTGACAGGATACCCTGCAAAACAAAAATCCATGTACCAAATGTATGTTAGTTGCTAGTGCAGTGTCACTACATCTCACAAACTATCTTAAGTCATAAAACCAGAATACCAAGTGGGGATAAAATGCCACATCATCCTAGGGATAAAATTAAGTCCGGTAAGAAACTAAAATCTAAAACTTCAACACATTAATATATGCAAGCAACAAAAATTATCGGCTGAACATTGATAACACAAGTACTGCAATAAAAATTAGCTTTGGACTTGAAGTAATCAGAACCGATTGATTTCAAGGAAGTTGTTTACCATAGAATTAAAGGAATAGTTCTCTATTAAATGTTATGGCACATAAAACCATTTTTTTAAGATATAATTTAGTACTTGAGAAGCCGTAAATCTAATTAAGGTTTGGGGAATGGGAATCGAGCTCTACTCTACTTTAAAGCTATTTGCTCTAGGGCCAACATAATTTAATAAGTAATAAGGTCGAAAGATTCATTCCCCCTTCAGTTACTAAGTTCCTACTATACTATTTTAACAATATTCCAGAAAAACACCCTTTTAATTTGGAACACGGTACACACTACTAAGGGGCCTTGTAAAATGCATGTCTCCGTGACACAGAAATTCATTCGTGTCTAATCCTTGATATACATATAGACACATGGAGATAATAGGGTGTAATGTAATAAATTGAACACAATCTCAAAAGCGACACTTTTTCAGCTGATTCTGCCTCCTTAGTGAGCCAACAAAAAAAGAGTGGTGATCATTGATTGCTTCTATATTTCAATGATTAATCTTGACTATAATTTCTTCGCTTTTCACCTTTTCTTTCTCGGTCTTCTTTCCCTTTTCTCTTCATTCGATCTTACCCATGTTCTCACCACTTTTACCATGTCAACAACTTCCTTCTTAGTAACAATCATTGAGAACTCTCTAATAATACAATAAATTCATTTGTTATCGCTGAAATAAACACACCAACACCTCAATTGCTAAGTTCCATGTTATCAAATTTTACTCAACTTAAGCAGTCAAGGTCTCTAACAAATTGATTCCAGTCGCCACTACTTTATAGCATGAGTTAGACCACATATGTTAATACCAGATGCATCAATTTACTTTCATTATATTAGCAAGAAAATGATCATAAAGTAAAATTAAAGCATCTTAATCTAACCTTCAAAATGCATTCATATTTCATCATCATGGAGAAAAAACTGAAAGAAATTATTAGTCCTCACCTGACTGTTAATTGCAACTGAGATCTTGCTATCTTGGGAGCAGCCGTGAGCAAGTTTAAAGCTTTCCATTTCAGGCTGCACAATTATACTTCCATTTTTCTGATGTTTCTGATATATGGCAATTTGAGCATCATGTATGTGATTCAGGAGTTGCCTTGTATCAACATAACTCGTCCTATTAATCACAAAATTGGATTTCATGTTTTCGGTCAAGATTATCAAATTTGGTAGTATTTTTTTCAAAATGACTGTTGATTCATTGCACATCAGAAAATCCAACAAGTGGCAATATCTTTGGATTTGTGAAGCTGTCATCACTCTGTCAAAATTTTCTGAAGTGGTGTCCTTAAGCAACCATGCTATATCTACAAGTAAGTCCGATGATGCGTGACTAAGTGTAAATGTTTCACACGAGCTGCAGATAGAACCACCAGATGCAGATCGGAATTGTTTAGAAAGGAGAGATGAATCTAATTTTTGCTGCAGTGTCTTCATTTCAGAACAAATTTCTTTATCCGCAATGAGTACAGGAATAAAGTTTGATAAACCGGATTCATTCTCCACCTACCAAAGGCAAAAGAACATAAGAAAACATAAGGGGATAAGAAATATTATGAACTGGCAAAAAGGCAACAATTTGAAAAGAAGTTCTTTCAGGTTGATGTGAAGCATTTATAAATGAATATAAATCAAACTTGTAATGAATCAACAATGAATATTACATTAAATCAAAGGTGAAGACAATTTATCTTAATTTGATGTTATTATCATCAAGACAATCATAATCCATGATATAACGGCAAGATTTACATTGGCTGATCAAGTGACACGTCTAATTGATCAATAAAGCATTAGTACAATTCAGTACTGGATTTCAATGCTCCTAATCACTGTAGCCTAATTGATCAATAATTCTCCTAATCACTGTCGCCATTAGTCACGGAACCTTCTTACATACATTACATGCACTTTAAAACAAGAACTAGTCTAATAAAAAGAACCAATATAACGGTGCTGAATTCAACACCAGAGAGGGATTCTATAAGAATGATATGTTACCACAGTTTGGTACCCTCGCTATGGAGATCTTCCGAAGCCCTCAAATTAGTTATCAGAAAAATAAATAAGTAGAAACAAAAATAATTGCCGATCAAACATGGAACACAAATTATAAGATCTGTTAAGCTCAAAGCACCCGGCTGTGGTCATTAAAAAATATGTCTAACAATCATATATTTGGCATACTCATATTTGTCTCACACTAGACCTGATGTTGCATTTGTAGTGAGCCCAGTCAGCCACTGCAGGCACCAACCAAAAAAGATTCACTTATAGGCTGCACTAAGAATTGAGCAATATCTGAAAGGGACTCCAGGCAAGCAAATTCTGTTCAAACGAAATGGGAATGTAAATCTCGAAGTATATACAAATGCTAACTATGTTGAGTCAATTGCGGATAGGAGATCAACTATGGACATTGCACTTTCCTTGGTAGGAATCTTGTAACTTGGAAGAGTAAAAAACAAAATGTGGCAGCAAGATCCACTGCTGAAGAAGTTTAGAAGTTTAGGGCAATGACACAAGGGATTTGTGAACTACTATGGCTGAAATTCATCTTGGAAGACTTAAGAATGAAGTGGGATGAACCAATGAGACTTTACTGTAATAATAAATATGCTATAAACATATATCATCTTGTGCGACGTGATAGAACCAAACACATTGAATTTGATCGGCATTTTATCAAAAAAAAAAAACGAAAATTAAACAGTGGTTAAATCTGTATTCCATATGTCTCCTCTCAAGACAACCTTGCAGATCTTCTAACAAGGGTTGAATAGTAACAACTTTGAAAGGATTGTTTCCAAACTGAGAATGGAAAATGCATATTCACCAGCATGGGGGGGAGTGTCAACAATCACATTTTATATTCCATATTTAGCAGATTATGAATAAAGTGTATAACATAAATATCCGTGAATATTAGGGATCTGATCATATCCCTGAATAATAGGGATCTGATCATATCCCTGAATCATAAGGATTCGATTACATTAAGTGCTGCTATTATATTTCCAAGGTTAGTTTCCAATCTTGTGTGTGTGTTTGTATCTGATGTACTCTTAGCAATAAAATAATTTTATTCTACCCTAATATTTGAGAAGATATATTTTCCTAATTTGTTCGATGATTTTCTAGCACAACCAATATATATGCACACATAAAACAAACAAAAAACATAGATCAATTATTACCTCAATAAATGCAGGCCCAAAGAGACTTTCCTCTGTATGAGGGACATATATCTTGTATAACTGATTGTCAAAAGCACAAGAAATATTTTCTTCACTCCAGTTATGTGGAGACGGTACACAATAGTCACATTTCAGATACTTTCCAGAAAACGATACAAGAAGCCTGTCACAGTGAGCACCTCAATACTATATAAAACGCATTGACAAATGAACCAAAATCTAAATTAGCTGTACAAAGATGATACATTTGAAAATAAGAATATATCAACTAAAATAAAATGAAGTATAGAGCATATCACATTACATTAGCTAACACAATTGAGATTGGAGAAAAATAGAAAAACGACGTAACAAAGTTAGTGCCACATACTGCACATTTTCCAAGTCTGGGGCTATAACCATATACAGAACTTAGATTTCAAAATAGAAAAAAAAAAAAAAAAAAAAAAAAATATATATATATATATATATGTGTGTGTGTGTGTGTGGGGGTATAAATGAGTCGAGTTATTTGTGAACTATTCATATTTGATTTGTTAAATGCTCAACCAAACTCATTTATTTGTTAATTAAATAAACAAACTCAAGCTTGACATTGGGTTCAATTATTTAAATGAGATACATTGATAACTTGTGAACTATGAAACCCATATACTCCAAAAATGGAAAGGATCACTGTCATACCAGTGTTACAACCGATTCTCCATGAATACTTCCAGATACATATCTAAACAGAATCCATTCTACATATTTTAACATAAAATTAGGATACAACTGGGATTTCGGATTTGTATCAGAAAAGTATTCAAAAAAGCTTCTTGTGCAACAAAGCCCTTCCTAACTCTTGTAAAAGAAATCAGAGCACATACTCCTTCATTCATTCTTGGAACAGAAACAAAATGGATCCAAAAAAGACAAGATTTGGTTTATGTGCATTCCGATCTTTGACTCTAATGAAAAGAGAGATATACATGATCCACATGATGATGGTTTAGACTTCTTGAATTGACAGTGTTGACTCCTGATGAACCAAACTGTAGAAGTTTTTTTTTTTTTTTCAATGCTGGTAATGGGAAAAGGAGAATGACACAATTAACATAAAACAATAATTTAGTAAAGATGCTTTGGAATTCTAGGCTATTGTACATAAACAATACTTACTTTGAATTATATCCAAGATGTTTTTATTGATACGTTTAATCAAGTTTGGTTATGATATTGGCAGAAACTATTATTTTTATGATCACAAATATCTTTGTAAATTGTGATCACCATAGTTATGAATTAATAAGAAATAATCAACGTCTTTTACTTTACAAATATTCTGCATATAAAATACTATGTCAATTTTTGTTAACGTACCCTATATTTAAAAAAAATTGTCCTATCCTATATTTCAAAAAATTGTCATATCCCTTTGTCATAGTAAGTATTTGGGCTTCATAGGTTATCAATAAGTTCTTTATTTAAATTGTTGATGGATATTTTAGCATTCTTTGTTATTTCTTTACTTATCACTCCACATACCACATATTCAACGCATTTCTGCTTGTAGATTATCAGAAAAGCAAATTGATGAAGTTAAAATATTAATTAAGAACAAATTCACAAATGCAAAAATATGTAAGTTATAATTGAGCTCAAACTTCATTTTTTTGAAGGCAAGCCCCGTTTTATGATTTCAGTTTTGTTACTGATCAAAACTTTGCAGAAACACTAAGGATCATCAAGGAAGATCGAAACACAATCGTGGAATTGACCCTTTTTGTGAGTTCTCTTTTAGCTTGTGGATCAGGTTTTATAACCCCATTTCATAAAACCCAATTTAAACCAAAAATAAAGCACAGACCATATGCCTTCTTTCATTGAACAAATTCATGTGCCCGTATTCCTTCCTGAATTAATCCTTGGCTTCATCTCTTTGAATCACACTTCATCTCTCTCTCGCCTCTCATCTCTCACACTAACTGCTGAAACTGCAAATGTGACTTCTTTTTGTTGTTTGTTGTCACGCCCATCTCTCTTGTTCTGTTTAATGCAACAGCAAGAATCTCCTGGGTTTTCTATCTTGAGGCTTCACTGTTTGCTGCAATTACTAGGTTTGTGGGTTCTTTGGCCATGTCTCTCATCTATCTGATTCTTTTAAAATATTTTCATCACAAGGGTTGTTTTGTAATATCCAACTTGACATATTGCTGCACTTGGACAGATTTGTACTTATGGTGGATTAGCGTTGTTTTACATTCTTATAATTTTGAATTTAAATTCAATTAAGTGTTTGAAGGTTGATTTTAAGGTCCTATTTTCTTATTTATGCTACTTTATATGCATCTATATATGAATGTACAGCATATATATGTATTTCATGAATCTTGTGAGATCTAACAACCCATTTTATGATTTCCGGACCTTGATTTTAACTAGTATGCTTCCTACAACTTAAAACAGTATCTATAACTAGGATGAGACAATAGCAGAAAATGGTTACATTATGATCAAATTATAGTATATAAGTAGACGCAAACCTTATCTTATAAGTCAGTTTTATGAGTTGAATTAGGCTTAAAGTTCACTTTAATATATATCAAGGTTTATCCTAACAAAATTTGTTAGACTTATCATGTCACTCGCTATCGGACCACCCATAAATATTTATTCTTATGCTAGAGATGGCTAGTCTAGTCCTTGAAGGAGAGGGTCTATTGGAGATCCGACATTGAATTAATATATGGTCAAATTATAATACATAAGTGAGTGTCTTTTAAACCAATTTTGTGATATTGAGTTAGACTAAGTCCACTAAAACCAAATTAATCCTAAAACATGTATAGGAGAAAAACAATACAAATTTACCAGCAACCAGTTGCATGTGAACCCAATTTCAAGTTAATAGTTTTTCAGTTTATTGGACACAAAAAATACTTAGAGTTTGGGTTCATTGAGATCTAAGTATGCTCCAGTCCCTCTTCCAAATTATTACACATTTCGCACTCCCTTTTCTCTCATGTATGCTGCTAACCCCTACTTTAGATCCTCAACATTGCTAAAACCATATATATTGCACAAATTAAGAGTGTAAGCAGGTTATACAACCCACGATCCTGACCAACCCTATCCAATTATACTTTTTTGAGGGTTGGGCTTCATTTAGTGCACCCATTCAGAATTGGGTAAGCAACCAATTTATGAATTTCAAACTTGTGAACTCAACCCAATCCAATTACATAATAAATAAACAGTAAAAATATTATTTGTATAGTAGTTATATATTACATAAAAAACGATTTTGTAGTTGATCAAATGAATAGTATGAGTAAACATTTCATATCACACATGCTATTAGAATAAATATTCCATTCCTTGCATCCTCTCATATGACCGCATTTAGTGAGTTCTAAATTGATTTTATGATAATTTTAGTATATTAAGAATTATTTTTTATATTTATGCTTTAAGTACTTTGATACCTTATAATATTAAAAATATTTATAAGGTACTTTTATGTGCAATAAAAACTTATAAATTATTAGAAGAGGTAACCATTACATACCGAAATTTAGGCTGCAGTAAGTTACTTCCACAAGCAACAAACTCCATAGGTTTGCCAGCCTCAAAGCATGTAGGGTGAACATAATGAAGTCTCGGTGCCTGCAAGTTTACCTCGACTTTCGTCACAGAAGTTCCATCTGTAACCATTGAAATGTGCTCGTTGAAATTACAGAGCTCGTGAGGGAGAAAAAATAACAAAGAATGAATATATGGAAATTGATACTGACTTGATATGATACGATGTGTTCCAGTATGTTACAAAACATAAAGCAATAAAATTCACATATATTAATAGATCAAAATCCTAACTAAATAAAGAAACAGATCATGAAAAATTAAGAACTTTGTAAACTAATCCAAAAGAAACTTGGTATTATTTAATTTGTTTTAGAAAAATTAGAGGAATAATACAAATCTGCAAGATGGAGGATAAATACCCTACAAAACCGTCAGTATTGTAATAAGGATCAGGTTATATACTAAAGAGAATGAACCAAAAAGAAGATATATATAAAAACACCAATACATAGTTAGTGAACAAACGAAAGAACACAAACCTTTCATAACACGGAAGATTATGTCATTTAGATGAACTAGTGCAGTCCCTCTTCCAGATAGCATCTTTCCAGGAGCAACAAGTTCGTTGACATATTCCAAAGAGTCTTTCTGTAACTGGTTGATTCACAGCAAGAGAAAAAAAAAAATGAAATCAGAAAACACTAAAAAATATTAAAAAATCTCATTTCAGTGAAAACTTGAAAACTGAGGGGAAACAAATTTTCTTATTTTTTTAGTTGAAGTATAAAATTCTAGTCATCAAATTAAAAGAGAGAATATGTATCAGATAGTATATGGTAAACTAAAGCACAAATAAACCTCAATCAGTAAAACTTAGCAAAAACTGTCCAGAGTAATGAGCAGAACTAAGAATCATACAGTTAATCAGTCCAAGATTGAGGCAGGTAACCAGTAACAAGACCACTTAAACACGACACAGGAACACATTATGTAAAGAACATCAAGGTGAGCCCTTACATTTATCCACATAATGTTAGGCATTGCAATAAAACTAGTCAAAATCGTGCATCCAGGGCGGATATAACCCTCCAACTCTACAGGCATGCTTGCCAACCATTGGAATATCTGCACATGCATTTGGCTGCCTGTTAATCAGTTACTAAGACGTATTCAGCAGAACCACTTGTTACTTCAAATACTAAACTGCAATAACAATGCTTTAATATACTTGGTGTCGTAGCCTTCTAGGAAATTCTGCAGGATTCCAATCATAAAGCTTAAACGAAATCCGACCTGTTTGGCACTACAAATGAACTTTCAATCAGCAAAAGTTAACAACAATTTCTTCCACAATACTAACATACATTTGGAACAAAAACAATAAACAAGAAGGGCAACCCACCATAGACGTGTAGGCACTCTTATTATCACAATAAGAAGGCGAATTAGAAGTGTTCCCGCTATTCACTCGAGTTTCACCCGAAACAGGCAAAGACACAACACTATCACTATTAACATTCTGGGCATCAGGAGCTGATCTCAGAATGGGAACAGGCTCATCTTCATGATCTGGCAACACTACTACGTCGTTGATCTCATTACTCAAATTTGAACAGTCTGTGGAATGCATACACAATTACACAGACAGTGAGCATTCTTAACACAGTATTCTTGAAACACAGCCTATATGATTTTAAACTCATGTATAAACTAGTTTTTGCTTACAGAGAAACTTATTCTATTTTATTATTTTCTTTTCCTGTAAGCGGTTACAGAGAGGTTTATCCACTCATGGCAAACAAAATGTAAAATCACAAGCCATATGAAGAAAAAACACGAAAAAATACAAATGAAACCATTAACAGGGCACTGTAATACTGAACATAAACCTTTTCCTGCTTCCGGATCATAATTGTTTTCCTCATTCTGAGTAACAGCTTCAAGTTCCGCCACAGAAGCACCTCCGGAGTCCACCAGGGGCTTTCTCCGCCTTCGCGTGTTATGCCGCTCTAACTTCCTTCTGCAACTTCGTTTCCCTTCGTCGAAATCCGACAAAACATGAAACCTGCGAAGCGCTGACCGTCAAAACGACAACACAGACTACACAATCGCGTGACTAACATTCAATCGAAGCGCATCTTAAAAGATATAACTAACTACAGAGCGAGGTAATTGAATCAAACGATGGCGAAAAGAGTGAAGGAAGGGGATCGCACTTCCCGCACTGCTGGCAGTATCTCTTGGACTCGCCGTGGAGGAGGACGGTGGTGGCATTGGCGCATCGGAGGCAGACTCTGTGTCGGCGGTGATAGCCTTTAAGTTCGGAGATATCGACCTCGCAGCCAGGGACCTGGCATCGGGCGGATGAGGAGGCACGCGCGGTGCGCGCGCGTTTCTTGCCAGGCAAACCCTCGTCCTCGAGCTTGGCGTCGAGTTCGGGGCAGGCGCAGGGGACCCGACCCGCGAGAAAGTTGGAGCAGGTGAGTCGGGGGTCACGCTTTCGGACCCGGTCGTTAGGGATCTCGGGAGCGTCGTTGAAGGGAGAAGAGATAGGGAGAGAGCTATTGGTGAGGTCTTCGTCGAGGTTGAAGTCGAGGAGGTAGGAAAAGTCCCAAATAGAGGAAGGGTCTTCGGAATCGTCCATGAGAGGAAGAAATTATTGGAGTTCCATGGAGAAGACAAATTGTGGGAACCCTAATTCAATTGAATTGGATTGTGGTTGTTGCGTGGTAGTTAGCGGTGGTTGAATGTTTGGCGGAGAATGGAAGAAACGGCGGCTTCTCTCTCTCTCTCTGTCTCTCTCTCTCTCAGTGGGTTGAAATTCTAACAGGGGAGCGATGATGGGGTCATAGTGGCGACATTTGCAAGTTTTCTCAAGTACGCGCTTTCTTCTCTCACGCGCGTTTTGTCTATTAACATTCTCTTTTTCTTCTTCTTAATATATTAAATTAAAGAAGTAAATTATTTTTTAATTCCTTAAGTATTTTAATTTAATGTTTTTTTAAATTTAAAAATACAATTTAAAACTAAATTGACCTTTGAACATAATTTTTTAATAATAAATTGATATAAAACATGTAATTATCTAAGATTTATAGCAATATCAACAAATTTATTTTTTAGAACTGACCTGTGACTTGTCTAGATATTCACAGTCAAAATAATCATTTATCTTAAATTAAATAGGTAAAAAATTACTTTAATTTTTTAAATATAATTTAATGTCACTTGTGTCCTAAAAATATTAGATTAAAACAAATTATTTAAACATGTAATTTGTTTATTAATTAAGTTCTACCTCTAAACTAATGTTTAAAAGGAACAGATCATTTTTGTTTCCTTTTAATAAATCGTGATTTATTAGAATGATGAATCCAATGATTAAGTCTTTAAGATGATAAATTTTGCTTGATTGAAAAGTATTGATATATTTTTTTATAAATAAAACAAGGTGATAGGTCAATTTTATACTGAATTTTAATTCATCGTCGTGTTAAATAACTTAATAAAATAAGATGGTTTTTATTTTAAATTTCTTACCTATGTTTTTTTAGAAAATATAATTATAAATTATTTATAAGAAAAATCTTTATCTTTTAAGATTTTCTGAACACAGTTGCTATAACTTATATACAAATATACCTACCATATGTATAATATATTGTCCACAAAATTAAGATATTATTTAACAATATTTGTAATGAACAGTATCAAAGTGATTAACGTGTTGGAAATGTACAATGTACTCGCATTAAAAATATTTCACTTAAGATTAACATTCACGAAAAAGTTCATACACTTGTTTTACAATGTCTAATGTATAAACTTTAGGGTTTAATGTTTATCTAATATATACTTACTCACTACATAATTCACAAAATTCATACACCCATAAAAAATCATATTATAAATATATTGCATTATAATATTATCCATCCTTCAATTAAACTTTTTATTTTAATTATTTTAAAATTAAGCTAAAACAGTTCCTTCATGTAAATATGTAGAAGCTATACTAATTAAGTTATGATGAATAGGTGAGTTTTCTTGACAAATAATTTAAAAATTCAATAGAGAAAAATATGTTACTAAATTTCAATATACATTCAACTTTTACTAAATTATGAAGAAAAAATAATAAAAAAATGATCATTAATAATGGTAGAAATATATGTTGATATTTAATTAGCTAAGTAGTTATCATTATGGTTAGTTTTTAAATATTTAATTAATATTAATATATTTCTAAATGATAAATATTTTTCTAATTTTATTTTATTCGATTTATAGTAATTTAATAAGTCCATGTGATTGATGGAACGAACCATCGTTGTCAGTCTCTTGTTTATTATAAGTTCTATGAAACATGTTTTCAAAATGATATTTAGATGGGAAATAAGAATCAAAATAGAAATAAAAATTAATAAGAAAATTTTATTGGAAATAAAAAAAATGTAAAAATTGTGGAAGACTAAAAGTAAAATGTAAAAAAAATTAATAAATACAAAAATAAAAAATACACAAGTCAGCATTATTTATTTCCTCGTGTGTCTTCGTGAATAATTTGTATTCAACGAATATTAGGTAGTGAAAAAAACATTATCGATGACCCAACTGAAAGAAAAAAATTATTGCAAATTATATGTAAAATAATTCATAAATTTAAGTAGAATATGTAAATTAAAAAATCGCTAAAAAACACAATCAAGCTGAGCATAATTGGTTTAAGAAACGAACTTTAAAACATTTAAAAAAACCTTTTAAATGGTTGATTATGAGAGAAATTAAATGCAGTGGTTAGTGAATACAAAAAATAACAAAGTTCGAGATAACAAAACAAAAAGTAAAAACTAAGAATAGATACTTTTACATCTATATATTTAATTAATCCAAATAATCTGATATGGATTTTACATTAAAATTTTAAAATATCCAATTATAAAAAATACTTATGTATCTAAATTTAAACATTAACATTCACTCTTTGAAACACCTTTTAATAAGATTTGTAATGATAATCAATTTTTGACCCATATAATTCCTTTTGAAATTAATTATACATTATGCTAAAAAGAAAAAAAAAACATTTTTCATGTGAATATATTTAAATTATATTAATATTAATTCATATTTTATATTTTTATCACAGTAAGATAATAATTAATAAAAAAACCAACAAAAGGTAAAGAGATAATAAATAAGATCATCAGATTAATTTATCATATTTTGCTAATTGAATAGAAAGGATTTCAAATCTCTTCGTTTTTATGTTATTTTATTAAATAATTATATTTTAAAACTAACTACAAAATATAATTAAAAAATATTTATAATAACACAATTTAATTATTCCGCTAAAAACACGAGTTCCGAGTGTAGTCATCGTAGTCATAATTTTGAGTTGTATACAACAGTCCCTTCTCTTTTTGGACAGTAGAAGTGGTAACTTTCTAAATTAATTATTATATTAATGCATAACAGAAGGCATAATTTTTGCATTTGTCAAAGAAGAAACAGTGATTTGGAGAATCTTGACCTGTGGAATACTATAATTATAATCCTAATGGATGCAATAATTGAACCCAAACATTTCGTTAAGTCAGAAATGCCCTGCACCCTATCGAAGTTTAAAGAATTTAAAAATTGAAGACAACATTAATAATCATTATTATGCTAATTATATTTGTATCACAATCTTTCAAAATAATAAAGGAGAAACAAATAATGGACAAATTTTATGGTAAATAATTAAATAATAATTCTAATAACAATAAAAACATTGATTATGTTTAAAAATTTGAATCATATTTGCAAACCAGGCATAACAATCTCTTTGAACATAAACTTGAAAAGGATGGTGGTGAAGGGAATCTTTTGATTGAGTCCCTTGAACAATGAAGGGCCATAATTGTACGTCATCTTTCAAATCCCAAATCAACTCATACTCACGACAAATGAACAATGTCCCAATCCCACATGCAAAAAAAAGTAAACAGAACAAAAAATTAGTTATATATTTTATTCAATTTGGTTTAGCAAGTTTGATTAAACATCTCTTAATTGAGAAAATGCAATATTGTGTTTTTCTTCAAATTAAAAATACAATAGTCAACCAACAAAAACATTGATTTTTCTTTTATTTACATGTAATTTGTGCCAACATGTAATGATAATTTATAAAACTAACTAAGCCAATTTCAACAAACAAAAACTTCACTGTATTTCTATAAAGGTTATAGGATTTGATTGAATCTTAAAGATTACACTGTTGTACTTCTAAAATTGAAATACTTCGTTGAATCTTTTATTTACAGGGAGAACAAGTTAAATTAGATAAATAAACAATATCAAAAGATAATTAAGAAACAACCTTTACAGAATGGAAGGTGTTTAATTAAAGAATGTTTAGAAATTGCATTTAAAATCAGAATATGTATCGTGATAATTTAAATTTTATCTATAATATATAGTTCACTACTCCAGCTTTTATTACATAGTAGGTAAGTTTGGCTATTAGTTATTTCTTAAATCCTATATCTCCTAATTAAGAGTCTTTTTTGATATATTAGAAATTTGTAAACGATCTGGTGATGATCCTATAATATATTTATGACAATACATAACCTTTATAAAATTATTGTACACTTTCTCAAATCAATAAAACCAAGAGACCGACATAAAATCTTATAATAAGATAAACAATTCATTAAGAAACAAATAATATATATATATATATATATACCAATTGAGTATCATTAAGTCGAGCAAATTGTTTAAAATAATCCTTCAATCAACACATATATAATAATAATAATAATAATAATAATAATAATAATGATGATAAACGTTGCTCCTAATTTAGAAATAATTTAAAACTAAAAATTGTCACCAAAATTAATTATTTTCTAAGATAACTTTATATATGTACTTGACAAAGTGATAGTTATTTTAATTGATAGTGTGGTATTTAAAAGTTCGAAATTGAAAACATTTTTAACTTCTTTTTCCTATCACAGTGAAAAATTTTATCAAGTTTCAAGCCATTTTTTCACGTGCTTAAATCAATCAAATGAAAATAAGATATGAAGCAAAAACCTTCAAACTAATAGTTACTCATTTCTTCTTATTGTGTTATTAATAGATTTATTTATCAAATTTTAGATATTATTATATTCGAAGTGTTTTTATTTTTTTCTCTTGTGATATTCAACCATTAAGATTTTCTTAACGATGCATATCATATGGTATTCTTGTAGATCTTTACTATCAATTATGTATTTGCACTCGTTATAAAAAGAGTGGTCATACGATAATATTTAGTATAATTTCCCACCTGATCATAAGTTCTACAATGAGAAGAGTAATCTGATAAAAATTGACAATATCGACAATAAGTTTAAAAGAAACAAATTTAAAAACTAGTAAGACAAATGAAATTAAAAGGAATGACAATTTAACAATAAGAGTGATGATAATAAATGCAATAATGTTAGGATAAAAGTGTCCAAAACTATAAATGATAACGATGCAACAAATAGCTACTGCCAAAAATGACAATTACAAAAATATGAAAAGCGAAAAAATAATTAGAAATTGTAAACAAAAAATACCTAAAGAAATGTGGAATGTTAACTTTAATGTCATATAATTAAGAATTAGTTGTTTATAGTCTGCTAAATGTCGTAATTATAATTGAAAGGTAAAATTTGGAGTTCTATTTCGTCCATGATTTCCAAAAAAAAAAAACTCTAAATGAAATATGAAGTACATAACAATTGATATGGGTGTAAATTTTGTTAAAATAAATATGAAAACTGTACGGCAGTTGCTTCCTGCACCCTCCCAATTGTTTTTTTATTCTATCAATCTTATAATATATCACAATTGTCTTTGTCAGAAATGAAAAAGGTAAAATTGTTACAGCTATATTTTTTAGTGACAGCGGCAGTGACAGACATCAGTGGTGGAAGAGAAAGTTTTTTTGACACTATTTTGAGGTAAGTGGATTTATGTTTGGGTGCTTTAATGACTGTTGTAGGGATGCAGAGAGATTACTGAAATAAGTTAGAAGGGATTTCGTTATGAAAAATGAAATCCCTAGGAGGCTACAAAGGTGGGAAATCATCTTATGAAAAACTATTTCTGTAATGGTGCGAGGGTGTGAAAAATGCTTACAGAAAAGTATTTCCATAGTGAAAATAGAAGTAGAAAAGTGACTTACAGAAAAAGTTTTCCATAAAAGAGGGTTTCAATTACGAAAAACCCTCTCTCATGAAAAACGTTTTTCATAATAAAAAACTCTCTTACGGAAAATGTTTTCCATTATACAAGAACCTCTTATAAAAAATGTTTTCTATAATACAAAAATCTTTTTTAAAAAATATTTTTCATAATACAAATCCCTATTACAGAAAACGTTTTTCATAACATAAAAACTTCTTACAGAAAACGTTTTCTATAATACAAAAACTTCTTACCAAAACATATTTTTCATAAGAGATTTCATAACCCCACAACCCAATCTCTTAGGGAAAACTCCTACCTTCTTTTGTATTCATTAACAAGGCTATAAATGTCTATTCATGGTGCAGGAAGCAAATGTGAGAATATAAAAAGCAATTGCCAAACTGTACTGCACCACGAGGCCCATAACTCCATCTTAGTAACCCTTTTTCTCAAAAAACAATTGCTTACTGCAACCCATCCATCAAATGCTTCCTGCACTAGTAAAAATTTCAAAACTCTAATTTTGCCCTTGACTGGAATTGGAGTGTAAGGTGTATTCTGAAATGGACTTTCCGGAAGTTAAGAAATATATTTCGGAAAGTGATTTTTTTAAAGTTAATGGAAGTGGTAATTTCATTTTAGGTGTTTTGGAAGAAAAAAATGTATTTCGAAATAAACCTTTTGGATTTTTTTTTTCATTTTAGAAAAAACTTTTCATAAGTGTTTTTTCATTTTGAAAATAATTTTATGAAAATATTGTATTGTGTTCTAGAGAGGACTTCTCCGAAGATTTTTGAAATCATCTTTCCAAAATATAAAGCAAATGACGAACTTGTAAACCATTTACTCTCTAACAGCCGCTTATCACCTTTCTTCGTCCTAAATTGTCGCTGATCACCTTCCTAATAACACTAAACACAAATTTCACCAAAATTCAATCAAAAATAAAATTTCACAACTCTTAAAAATAAAGAAAATAAATAGAACGAGAACCTACCTTAAAAAACGACAACACTGCTCTATCTCCAGCGTCCCGCCACCACCTCTGCGACAAACCCAGTCACCACCAAAAATTAAATCCCTTTTATATATATTCACAGGGACATTTTAGTCATTTCATATCAGTTACGAGGTAAGAAGTAAATGATGAGTTGCAGGAAGGAACCGTCTTCTCAAAAACACGTTCCTAACTTAAGGCCCAACATCATCGTTACCCAAACACCATAATTTTCTCTCTCTTATTGAAGAAGACTTTCTCCATAGTGTATTTTACCGTTATCACTTTTCACCACCTTCTTTATTTCTAATGTACTTGTTTGGCATCAAATTGCTATATTTTTTTTTATCTAATTGTTATTTAGATATTTATTTGATACCCAATTAATTTTCTTACCAGATTGTTTTATTTTAAAAGTAAAGTGTTACTTCCAGTATATACATGTTCATCTTTAAAAAAATTGACAAAAATATCCCTAATATTTGACACTCCATAAGATAATAAAAATATATGTAGTTGTGTATAAAAAAAAGAAAATCTTATTAAGTTATACTTTTTTTTCCAAGTGTTGTTTATTTTTTTTTCCGGAAAAGTCAATGAATGTATAAATTTTTATTTTATTTTAATAAAATGTTTATATACTTTTTTATTTTATTTTATTTATTTCTACATCATAATATATATATATATATATATATATATATATATAAACTAATTAATATTTAATTGAAAAATAAGGATATCAATAATAAAATAATATTTAATATTCTCTTGAATTTTGAAAATGATAATTATAAAATAATTTAAAACTTACAATTTAAAAAATAAAAAAATCAATATTGTGACAAGATAAAAAAATACAATAAATATAATTTTTATTATATTTTTCATTAAAATAAAAAATATAGTTTTAGTAAATTGTCGAGATACTAAAGTAAACTTATTTTATTTGTACTAGTATAAATACAAGTACTTTACAGTTGTATATCCCTATTTTTGAAATCAAACAGTATATTTTTTAAAAATATATATATAATTTAGAATAATGATTTCAAAATTAAAAAATATGATTTATTTTAAGTGGAAAAATTATAGTTATATTTAAAGAAATAAATCGTGTTTATTTATTAAATGATCAAATTGTTTAATTAAAAATTCCAACAAAGATCGTTAAAAAATATATTCTTATATAACGGTATACATTACTAAAAAATAAAATTTTCTAATGGAAATATTATATTCAAGGTTATAAAAAGTAGGTGAATTATATAGTTGTATAAATATTCAAAAATATTGATATATACATGAAAATATGTTTTCATCCTGGGTGTTGATAGAATCCAGTGATGGTAGGAGTATCAAGTGTCAGATATATTTTGGTCAGAAGCATTTTTTTTTTTTAAGTGAGAGGTATTGATAGCAACATTTTGGTTAGAATTGCAATGTCCATGGGTAATGGGAAACTGAGGAAATGAGCAGAAGGAATGAAGCCCATGGGTAGAATTAAACCCCAGTTATTCAGCGTGGAACAAGGCAATTGTTTGCTGCAGCCCCTGATTTGCTTCCTACACTCCATTATATTTTTAAATATCAAAATTATCCTTGGTGTGTAAAATTAGTTTTCAGAATTCGTATTCCGAAATAAATATTGGAAATATAAAACAAAATTTCCGAATTTAATTTTTCAGAATAAATTTTGAAATGCAAAAAATAGTTTCGATTTTTTTTTAGAAATTTAATTTATATTTTAGAAAATACTTATCCGAAAAATATTTTCTGGAATATGAATTAAATTAAATTTTCAGAAAACTTTTTTCAAAATTAAATTGATTTTGAAAAAAAAAAAGCTTTTGAAAACGGTTTTCCTAAAATATTCAAAACTAATTTCCGGAATTAAAAAAAAAGAAGACGAAACTCAATAAACTACACCATCACCCAAAACACACAAAAAAAAACCATTCAAAACCGCTACACAATACCCCTCAAACATTCATACACACTGAAATCAAAAACAATTTACTCAAATTATCAATAATCCATAGAATAAAGACTTATCTCTACTTACCCACAAGAACGCAGTGTTGTATTCACCCTTCGAAGCTTCCTCCGCAACAGCAGCTCTTTCACAGTACCTACTCATTTTTTGTCTTCACTTACGTTAAAGTTCTTTACATATTTGATGATATTTGATGGGGGTGCAGGAAGCAAATCTGGAGCGTAGGAAGCATTTGCCGTGGAACAATTGTATTTCTGCCCATGGACTTTTGCTTCTTGCACCCCTCAATTTTTCAACCTGCTCGGATGAAGCTGGGTGCTATGACAGAATTTTGAACAAGGTATTTCTAAAAGCTCATCTTGAAAAAGGTATTTCTAAAACATATTTCATGTATTTTTAAAAGTTTTTTTTCATGAAAACACATTGCAGAACATATTATATAGATTTTAGAAATTTTGTTTCAGAATATATTTCATACATTCCAGAACTCTTATCCTATTATGAAAATTCCAAAACTCAGTTCCAGGAATTTCAGAAAACCTGAAAATTTCATAAACAATTAATCTTTAAGTCACTTTTAGAAAAGGGTAAATTTGTTATTTTAAAAATTGTGAGAGTGCAGGGAGAAAAGACATATAATTTCTTCATTAGACATCGTCAAGCCCAGGCCCACATCAATGGGGTGCTTCCGTGCAAGGCAATTGCTAACTTTACTCTATAAACTGCTTCTTACATTTAATAAATTTTTAAAATGTTAAAAATATTCTTATTATTTTTATTTTAAAATTTTTTTGTTATATAATTTTTCTCTCTCATACTCAATTGAGTCAAATATTTTTTAATAATATAATAAAAGAAAGTGTTAACAAATTAAAAGTTATAAATATCTCATTTTAACAAGCAAAGTTATAAATATCTTAATAATAAAATATTTTATTTTAACAAACTCTTAAAAGTTAAAATAACCATTAATATTTTTAATTGATTGAAAAATAAAAAATTATATTATATAATAAATAATTGTCCATATTTATAATGCAGTTATATGATAGAAATGTTTTCGAATGTGCGAGAAAAAATAAAAATTATTTAATATATAAATCTTAAAATAAAAATAATAAAAGACATTATTAATATATTAAAAAATAATTTAGTATAGGAAATAATTTGTATCTACAGTGAGTAACTATCCCATCAAAGGCCCAAAGGTGTTACTGCAAAGAAAAAAAAGAAACGCTTACTAAATTAAGCAAAGAAAGATTGCCTTCGAAAAAGAGCATTCTAGAAACCTTAATCAAAGAAAAATTGCCTTCGGAAAAGAGCATTCTAGAAACCTTAATCTGTAAAAAAAATAATAAGTAAAAAACGTCATTTCTACTCGAGATGTGGAGAAAGCATTTATTGAGTGTAATAAACAATTGCCCAAAGTATGGTAACAAGTAGTTTTCCTTACTCAGACCTACTAAAGAAACTAAAAACACTCAAATTTTCCATTACTTCTTGTGAAAAATAACAAAAAATTGGAGTAGGAGGAAGAGGGTTCACTTTGTGTATGTAGATGAAAGCTAAGGAATAAGGAAATATAATGAAGAATAAGAATGAATCTTTTGGGTGGTGTGGTTTAAGTCTAATATTGGTCTCATCTCTAATACACCCACTTAGTAATCCCACCTCTCTTTCTTTTTCTTTTTTGCAGCCCAGAGCTTTAAACTATGGTTTTCATTTCTAGCACTCTCGAGTTACTATTTCCACCCATCTAATCAGTTTTGGTAAGAAAATAATTTTTCTATTTTCAGTCCAAAATATGCACAAATATTTTATAGCATATAACACTCATGTAAATATTTGGAAAATTCACAAAACCAGTCTATATTTTGTCAATTAAGTTATTTTCAATTTTTTCCAATAAGTTCTTCTAACTCATCAATTGGAAAATCATATCATATACTTAAAATTGTACAAAAGTTATATATATTTTTTAAATTGATAATCTCCTTTTTTAGTTGGTTACATAATTAGTTTTTAAGAAATAATTTTATCATATAACAGAGTAAAATTTTAATCATAAAACCTTACATATTATTTATGTAAATATCAGTCATGGTGTAACAAGATATTTTGGGATCACAAAGTAAAATCACCAATTGTTTATCTTTTTCTGCCAATAAATAAAATAAAAAATAATTTTAATTGAATATTAATGCAATTATTAAAATTAACTTTGCTACATGTGTTATCAGTCCTCAACATCACTCACTCACAGACTTAATTAAAGTTCACATTTGACATTTCTAGAAAAAATGTCAAATCTAAACAAATATTATATAAGTAAAGTAGTTCCATCCGTAAAATATTATACAGGAATCACTCTTCTAAAAGTCAGGAAGAATGAAAATGTTAAGTGTTAAGAATTTGGTAAATTCTTTAAATAATGTCAAAAGTTTAATGATAAATAAATTTGAATAAGAGGAATTTTCGGGATTGGTATTGAATGTGTACGTAAATATTTATTTTATTTTAAAATTTATGATGTTATAACTTTTTTACTGTTATTTGATATTAAATAAAAAAAGTGTTTTTTAATATTAAATTTTTATTTTAACATTTATATTTTATAAAAAGAATAATAAATGTTTAAATGAGTATTCGCATCACTTCATTTTTATTCATAATCTAAATTGAAACAAATTTAATATAAATTTTTACTTAACTCAAAAAGAAATATTGTTCATTCCAATTAGATTGATAATTGAATTCAGTAATTTTTTAAAATTAGTAATTTATTTATAAAATTACTTTAACATAAATATTTTTAATATTTATTAATAACTACAAGATAAAAACCATACTTATAAAATGCATATAAAAATAATACTTATAGGATAGAATATAACATTAATTTATAATATGGTTATTAGTTAAATAATATTTTTATTTATTATATGTTCGTAGAAGATTGAATTCATTAAGTTTGAGATTGATAACCACTTTTATTTCATATAATTTAAATAGGAATATTAAATAATTTTTTACATTGATTGTATTGTATAATTTTGGTAGACTGAAAATAGTATTTGGACAACTATTTTTTGACAACAAAGATGGACTGTATACTTCTAACACATTTAAAAGTTATATATCTCTTTAAATGATTAATAATAATATTACAACTAAATAATTTTAAAATTACAATTAAAGAATATTTAGACTTTTCTGGTAAATCCATACAAATATATATAAAAAATTAATATAAATAAGTGAGCATTGAAAAGTAAAGCAAATTTCAATCTAATTTGAATAAGAGTAATTATGTAGGGTCATCACCTTGAAAAAAAAAATTAAGCAAATAAACAATTCAACCTTGTAAAATTGATTAAACAAGTTTGAAAATTAAGTAGATTTGAAAATTAGGTGCAACCCACCTAAAGCCAATATCTTATATCATAAAAAAAATACAATAAAATATTATATTCAGAGTTTAAATAATATAACCCTACTGTTCTGAAAAACACGCCCTCCCATCATTATTTTACGTTCATCGATTTACATTTTTGTGTTAGCAAGTATTTAAAGAAATAAAACCAACCTTTATTTGCTTCATGTGGACGTTGATTCAATTTCCAAAACTCAACCAAACACAGTGTAACAGTGACAAATAATTTGGTAAAGGAATGTTTCTACAAAACCTAACATTTCTAAATAATTTGGTAAAGGAATGTTTCTACAAAACCTAACATTTCTAAATTATCGTGGAAGTGAAACTGGTGACCGTGTTAAAGTTGATGGCATTACTTTGTTTGGATAGTTGTATAAATATAAATTGGATTTTATAAAACATTCTCGATAGATATCATAAATTGTTTATAATTAAAAATAGTTGATTTTATTTTTAATTCTAAACAACTTTTATTTTATTTATATATATATATATATATATATATGATATAAAAATAATATTTTTATTTTTAATTATAAATAACTTATGGATTAGGATAAGTAAGGACAAGGTTACTATTTAAAGAAAATGACAAGTATAATCTTTAAATTACGTGCCACAATTGAATCACAATTGTTTGTGTGACAAGCGATTAGATTTAAGTCCATATTTTGAAATCAACCTATTCTACTATTGTGTGTAAGACTTATTGCTATTCATTTAGTCAAATAATTTTGTTGCAAAGGTGACTGAAAAACAAAAACATCGTGTTTCATGAAGAAGTTCCAATCTAATGCCTTTCAAACAACAATTACAACAGAAATTGTTCAATTTAGTTGAGAAATTAGTGCTTACCGAAAACACTTTTTAATATTTATTTTTTCAATACACTGCTTATTATATATATTTGAATAAAAGAAACTCACGTAACAATTGCTAATAATGTGAGATTGTAAATAAAAAATAAAAATAAAATTGTATCCTATAACCTGATTCTTGATACTGTTATGTTATGACAGATACATCTTCTCTGTGAGATTTGTCATTAGTTATCATGATATTTTGATGACCTTTGTTTTATTTATTTCTAGAAAACGTGGTTAAGTGTTGTTATTCCATTAAAAAGATAAAGTGTGTAAGTATTAACAGTCACACCATATTTGGAAATTTTCTTTATCTAGGAGACAGGTTTACAAAGCATTTAAAGGAGACAGGTTTACAAAGCATTTAAATTTGCAATGATCTTTCTCAAATACTTAACTCTTGAACTTACAAAAATTTATTTTTCGACTATATTGTACCAATTTATATAATGAAATAATTTAATTACACATTTTACTATTTAATTATTATAAATTTTCAACTTTATCACTTAATTTTATTTTATGTACTTTTAAAATTAAGGTTTTTCTATTATAATTAATGTATTTTACTACTAATTATAATGATTTTTTAAAAAATCGTAAATTTATGGTTTAAATTTATATTATAATTATAAAAATAAGAATCAAATCTTATATATAATATGAATATTTGGGTTATATATATTCACTTTTTTTGCTTTTAGATAGATAGATTATATTTAATTTTTGTTATATTTAATTAACCTTATTTATAGATAATTTAATATATAAATTTTAATTATCAATTAATATAATTTATACTGATATATAATATATAGATTCACACTTTTATGTTCTATATTTTATATTGTAAATGCTGTTATTTTGTTATTATTATTATGATAACAAATTTTATGTTTAAATTGTTTTTAAATGCTTATTTCTAGATATATTAGTGTATAATTTAAACTTGATTATTATAAAATTAAACTAAAATTTGAAAGCTAAGTAATAAAAAGAAGTTGTATAATTTTTTAGATGGATTATAATTTAAATAGATTAGAGTACAATGAATTATTTAAATTGTTACCCATTGATATTTTATTTTAAAATATATCTTATAATACTATGAATTATAATTCAGTCTAACTAAAATAGATTTTTGAGAGTGAAATTAAAACAACAATTTTGTTTGTTAGTTTAAGAATTTATTTTTGATTCACTTTAGATTATTACGAATTTGGTTCAGTTCAAACTTTTTTAACAACTATAATTGAGTGTAAATATGTTAATTTCCTTTGGGAATATCATTGATACAATTTCAAGAAAAATTGCTGATGGTCTTTAAAACTAGACTTATGCTTAGTTCTATAACGCTTACTTTTTCAAGTGATAATTTTACATTTATCAATAAAAATAAATATTCAATAATTAAAAAATTAATAAAAAAATATTAGAGTAATGTGAAACTAATACTTGCCATTTATTTCTTTTAATATTTTTACTAACATTCCAATGTATTACTATCAATGTAATTAAAATTTTAATTATAAGTACGATGTACATTTATTATTATTTCTGTTTAAAATAACTGTAAGTTAATTTTTTAACCTTAACCAAGAACAATAGTAAACATATTATTTAATAAAACAATAACTTCGTACTATAATTATAATTTTTTTACATATAAGTATCAATGAAGACTATAAATATTCTTGTTTCAAACTTAATTCTAAATACAAGTTCAATGAAAATAATTAATAACAGATATAAGCATTCTGAGAAGAAGTAGGTGATTTCAAAATTTATATTTATTACTCATAAATATCTAGGAAAAATGTTGATTATTTTATATTTTTTATTAGGAAGGTTATCTAAACATGTGAGGAGGGTGACAGGTACCTTTTAGCATCCCTAGTTTGATTGACCTATGTGATTCAACCTTATCCATGTGCACCAGGACCATAATCCCTGCTCCAATCATCTCTCTGCATGGTCACGCAGTTCGAAAGAGTCTGAATTTTTGACAAACTGTGAACTTAATTCTAAAAAAATTGAAAAATATTATAAGGCTGAAGTAGACAGTTACATATCGTTGTGACATGATGTAAGAAGGAAAGAACCTGCCCCCTTAGAAACAAGAACAAAGGCAATGCCAAAAGGTGCACCAAGCTGAACAAGAACAAGTAACATTTTTTTTTTTAATTTTTTTCCTTAAAGGTATCACTTACCCCTATTTGGCAAGAGGCTGAACCCGTTTGCACCAGTAAATTTTTTGTAGTTTTTCAACGATGACCCACGTGAAGTTTCATTCATAACTTCAAGGGGAGTAATGACATTATAAATTTTTAAATTTTCAAAAATTGTTTTTATAGTTTGAAACAGAAAAGAATGCTACTGAGATATTATTAGACTAGGAAATATTGTTGTAATTTACCAAAAGAGTTAATAAATAATCAATTTTTAAATTATTACAATTTTTAAAAAATTGTCAAATGACAATTACCATCAAGTAATAAATAAAAAATTATTATTATTTTTTAAATAATCAAATATTGGGTATAATATATTAGTATTGGTAGATGAAATTGCATAGAAGATAGAAGATATGACGTAGACGAACTATAAATTCCGCTTTTAACATGCAATAAAAGAGGTATCTTGAAGTACTGAGGTCCGTCTCGTATAAAGTGTACTGCGGGTCAAAGTGCAAGTTGATCGATTCATCATATTATCAAATATTTTATTATTATATATAAATATTTTTATTGATTATTTTATTAATATTATTTATTTATAATTACAAATTTAAATTTTGTTGTATGGTATGATTTTTATTTGTTTGTAATAAATAATTAATTTTAACTGTTTTAATTATTTTACTAAGTAAAACATTGTTTTCTTTATAAGATATTTAAATTTAAAATAAAAAAATTACAAAAGATTCTTTAGACTTCTCTTTCAATTTTCTTAATTTTCGTGAACCAGTCTATCAACATGCAAACTTGCACTCATGCAGAACCAATCAGGTCTATTAGTTGGTAAAACTTATCCAAACTAACCTAACCTATTTTTATGGGAAAGTGTAGAATATATTAACCCACACTGTTATCATTAATACTATATTTATTATAATAGATGTTAAATACTAATGTTTAATTTTAAAACTAATACAATTTTATGTATTCTGAATCTAAAATGTTTTACAATATATAGAATAATTAAAAATCTAGCATATATATATATTTGGATTACTACTGGTTTAAGACTATTTTGTTAAAGTGACAGTATCATTTGCTTACAAGTTGGTGAACTAATTCAGAAGGGGAAATGCTAGTAAATTACTGCATAATACGTATTTTACTGTTGGTTAAAATTTATTAAAAATAATAAGTTGTGAGCAATGTTTGAGAAATAAGAAAAAAGCTAACATAACTTTTTAATTTAAAAAACTTCAATCAATAATTTAAATTTTGTTTGAAAAAAATGCTAAATATTCCATGTACTGTTATTGTTATATAGAAATTTAAAAAAATAAAAAATTTATAAATATTTTATTAAAACCATGAAAATGTATTGTCCTTCTTATTTTATTTAATTTTTTCTAAAAAAGAGACTTAAAGAGAAAGAAACAAATGAAATATTAACATCTCTACCATTCATTCAATATAAAAGGTTAAACATGATAAATATTAAATATTTTGTACACAGAAGCATTAAATGTGTTTTAAATAATAATTAATGCATTTATGATTATGATATGTATTCTTAATACATTTAATATAAAAATTATTATCATTAATGATCTTAGTTTACAGACTCTAACTATCTACCAATGGATGGAATATTTTTCAATTCATTTTTTAAACTAAGATATATATATAAATATATATATATATATATATATATATATACAACAAAAATATACACAACAAAAAGTATTACATTTATTTTAATTAACTTCATATAATAATAATAATAATTTTTTTATTATATTATTTATATAATATTATAATTTAAATCATTAACATTTATAAATTTAGTTTAATTTATTAATTATAATAGAACGACTTAAACTGTAAAAATAATAATATTTTAATAATTATTTTAATTTATTTAATAAAAAACATTAATTAATCAATTTAAAAAGTTTAAAGTTACTATATAATTAAATATTTAAAATATACATATATAAAAGAAATTCTAAAAATACAAAATTTAAAAGAAAATAAAATCTGTCAGTCCGTTGGCCTAGTCTTCACTGGACACGCTAACATTCTTAACTCCACACTTCCCTCTTCTTGGCAAACCACTCCTCTTACTCGTTGTTTTTTTATGAGAATTGTATCTATTTAGTGACATATGATTACTTATATTATATATCAAACTACTTTAATTATTCTATGATTGTATATGGTTTTATAAAATATTTTATTGTATATGGTTTTATAAAGTATTTTGAAATTTCAAACCTTCTATTCATAAACTTAAATAATATTAGATTATTATTGTTCATGAGACATTTATATATGAAATAAGAGCTTTTCTAATAATCATGACATAAATAAAATAATTCTTATTGTCTTTATTATTGTTAAAAGTATATCGTTATTAAAAGTGAACCATGAAACACGTAATATTTCTTCTTGCACAATCATGAAAAGAAAATTGTTTTTAAATGACCTTTGCTTAATGTCACACAAATACAACTTAACTAAAATTGCCTACTGAACACAAAACAACAGTTGGACACCTTATTTAAGCATGTTGCACAACTTCTTGAGACATTTACAACTTATGGTATGATAGAATCAATGTTAATTATTACTATAATATATTGAGAAACAATCCTAAAAATAAATATATAATTGATTAACTCAACATTATTCAACAAATTAATAAACTATAAAACTGAAAATTTATTCGGTTAAGTGTAATTATTGGAGACAAATATACTCATTATCAATACATTTTACATTTTACATATATAATACATGTACTGCAAATAATAAGTGTCTTTAATAACTTAATATATTTATACTAACCACAAATACCTTATAAAAACCTAAATAAAAAATGACTTAAAAACTAATTAAACCACCATAAAATTTGAAATAAAAAAATTATTCATGTAAAGAAGTATATAAATGTAAGAAATCGATTATCATCGAATAACTGATTTCTCAAATAAAGAAAAAGAAACTCCAATGATTGTATTTTTATATAACTTGGGTTATTTTTGTAAATATAAAAGGATTGATATGTATAAACAAGAACATTGTCCGAGTTTTATAATTTTTTTACATTCTTACTTATATTTGGACAGTGATTTATCTATCAAGATATCGGTTGCTGACGTGGCCCAAGGAGGAAAGTGAGTAATTTCATACACATACGATAGAAAGACACATTGAAATTTGCATGTCCGATTTTCAACACGTTGTTTCTTGTTCAGAAAATTAGACTTATATCTACCATAATTTAGTAATTATTTTTTATATAACAATAACAAATTTTATAAAAAATAGTGAGAAAAAATTATTTAGAGATAAAAAAAAATTAAGGCTCCTTTTTGGTTTGGTTTTTCCGCACTTTTTTGTTGTCCTCTCAAAGGTCTTCACATCACGTCCTCGCCTTATTTATATGGCTCTTGCACTTCAGTATCACTCACTGCTGTGAAGTACAATCTTTTCTTCTACCTTGTTACTCACACAGTCACACATTCATTCCTTCTCATAGTCTCTTTTTCTTTTACCCTTTCTGTATCTTCTCTCATGGCTCTCTCTGCATTGTCATTCTCTCTTCCTCTCAGACGCATAACGTCTGATCCCAAAACATCAACCCCTTTGAGTTTGCCTTCTTCCCGTTCTCATTCTGGTGTAGATCTGCTCACACAATCCCCACTCAGACACAACCAGGTTAGAACATGCATGTCTTATTTTTTTCATGCAAGCAGTTCGTATGTGCTTAAAGGGTATCAGTGTCATAGCTTTCATTCAACTCAATTCTGCTTAATCAGTCTCTTCTTTCTTCATCATTTCATTTTCATTTTTTTTTGTTCGGTTACAGAGAGATTTGGTTGTTGACTCTGTCATATCATAGATATCATAGTCTATCAGTTTTGTCTTCTTCTGTTTCATTATTCTTTTTTCCTGTTTTTCCTTTTTTTTTTCTTTTTTTTTTGTTCGGTTACAGAGAGATTTGGTTGTTGACTCTGTCATATCATAGATATCATAGTCTATCAGTTTTGTCTTCTTCTGTTTCATTATTCTTTTTTCCTGTTTTTCCTTTTTTTTTTCTCATTTTCAAGAATCAAAAGTTGAAATTGGACTTGCTGACAGAAATGCTGGTCACGTTTTGGATTGATGTAGGTGAGGAAAAGACAAAATGGGGTACGTGCTGCTTCTGCTTCTTCTTCAGAGAGGGGAGAGTATCATTCCCAGAAACCACCAACTCCTCTGTTGGACACCATAAACTATCCAATGCACTTGAAGAATCTCTCTACCAAGGTACAGTGATTGAAGAACACATGCATATATATTTGTGTGAAATTTGATTCTTATAATTTTAATCTGAACATTGATGCAGGAATTGAACCGGCTTGCGGAGGAGCTGCGTTCTGATATTATTTTCCATGTTTCCAGAACTGGAGGGCATCTGGGATCAAACCTTGGTGTTGTAGAACTCACTGTTGCCCTTCACTATGTTTTCAATTCGCCGAAAGACAAAATATTGTGGGACGTCAGTCATCAGGTTGGTTTTTTTATCTTCTTTGTGTTGTTGGTACTCTAACTGCATTTCTTTGGGAGTGACTCATGGTCAATTAAACAACTTTGTATGAATTTTTCAGTGTTATTCACACAAGATACTCACTGGTAGAAGGGATAGGATGCAAACCTTGAGGCAAACAAATGGACTATGCGGGTTTACCAAACGCGAGGAGAGTGAGCATGATTGTTTTGGCGCTGGTCACAGTTCTACATCAATATCAGCAGCACTGGGTAATTCTTCTATTTGCTGCTAGTGTTTTATAAATTTGGGAGTTCATGCCTACTTCCAAAATTTTAATTGGGGATTTGAGATGAGAATGATGTCAAGAAATTGATCGCATTACAATTATACCAATTATTGACAGTAAGACACAATAGGATTTTGTGTCTAGGTTATAACATTTGACAATTTTTTTTTTTCTGCATAAAACAGGAATGGCTATTGGGAGGGATCTGAAGGGAGAGAAGAACAAGGTGATTGCTGTTATAGGTGATGGTGCCATGACTGCTGGTCAAGCTTATGAAGCCATGAACAACGCTGGATATCTTGATTCCGACATGATTGTTATTCTAAATGACAACAAGCAGGTCTCCCTACCAACTGCTGATCTTGATGGTCCCATACCACCTGTAGGTGCTTTGAGTAGTGCTCTCAGTAAGTTACAATCAAACAAACCTCTTAGAGAACTGAGAGAGGTTGCTAAGGTGAGAAATACAGTTCACATGTCTCTGTAAGGTTTTTTTTTTTGCAGCTGATACTGATTCTGTTCAAAATGAGTTCTTTTGCAGGGAGTCACCAAACAAATTGGTGGCCAAATGCACGAGATAGCTGCCAAAGTTGATGAATATGCGCGTGGCATGATCGCCGATTCTGCATCGACACTTTTTGAAGAGCTTGGACTTTACTACATAGGTCCCGTTGATGGTCATAGCATTGATGATCTTGTTTCCATTCTTAATGAAGTTAAAAGTACTAAAACGACTGGTCCAGTGCTGATCCATGTTGTCACTGAAAAAGGCCGTGGATATTCATATGCAGAAAGAGCAGCAGACAAGTACCATGGTAAATGAGGCATCACAATTTCTCGACTATCTTTGAAAAGACCAAATACCTCAAAGCCTTTAAAGGAAAAGATATGAAGTCTAATCTGTCACTTTGGACACTTTCTCATGATTTTGCAGGAGTAGTCAAGTTTGATCCTGCAACTGGAGAACAATTCAAATCCAAGACTACCACCCAAGCATACACAACATACTTTGCAGAGGCTTTGATTGCAGAAGCTGAAGCTGACAAAAACATTGTCGGAATCCATGCTGCAATGGGTGGTGGAACTGGTATGAATATGTTCCTGCGCCGCTTCCCAACGAGATGCTTTGATGTGGGAATAGCAGAACAGCATGCGGTTACATTTGCAGCGGGCCTGGCTTGCGAAGGTCTGAAGCCTTTTTGTGCGATTTACTCATCATTCTTGCAGAGAGCTTACGACCAGGTAAGCATAATTAACAACCCTCAAATTATATATATATTTTTTATGTTCTTTTATCAGTCACTTAACGATGAGTTGAGTTACTTATCAATGGTCTAGACATGATTAATGCATATGGTTACCTTTGTAATCAATGCTAAAGATGCTAAAGATGATGTGTTGTGTGTCCATTTCAAGGTGGTGCATGATGTAGATTTGCAGAAGCTGCCAGTAAGATTTGCATTAGACCGAGCAGGATTGGTTGGAGCAGATGGTCCAACCCACTGTGGTGCATTTGATGTCACTTTTATGGCATGCTTGCCCAACATGGTGGTTATGGCTCCCTCTGATGAAGCAGAGCTTTTTCACATGGTTGCCACTGCTGCTGCCATTGATGATCGACCCAGTTGTTTAAGATATCCCAGGGCAAATGGTTCTGGTATGGAACTACCAGCAGGGAACAAAGGCATTCCTCTTGAGGTAAGTTGGAATTCTAGAGATACCCTTATGGAGATAATTAGGAAAACAAGTGTGCAAAACAGCTTAACATTTGTGCTGTGACATTTTAACAGATTGGGAAAGGTAGAATACTACTTGAAGGGGAAAGAGTGGCTTTGTTGGGCTATGGACATGCTGTTCAGAGATGTATGACTGCTGCTTCCTTGTTGGAACAGCATGGCTTGCGTATAACAGTTGCAGATGCTCGTTTCTGCAAGCCATTGGATCATTCCCTTATCAGCAGCCTAGCGAAAACACATGATATTTTGATCACTGTGGAAGAAGGAACAATAGGAGGATTTGGATCTCATGTTGCTCAGTTCATGGCACTCAGTGGCCTTCTTGATGGAAAATTGATGGTAAAATTGTGATCCATGATACTTTTATTTTGTATTGCAATATGTACATCTTTTTATAAATACAAGCTTATGTGACTTTGATTTCCAACTGCAGTGGAGGCCAATGGTTCTTCCTGATTGTTACATTGACCAAGGATTACAAGCTGATCAATTGAAGACAGCTGGTCTTGCACCATCTCACATAGCAGCAAAAGTGTTCAATTTACTTGGACAAACAAGAGAGGCCTTAGAGGTCATGAGATGAAGAAATGCAAGGGATTTCAGTAGTCAGACTTTTCATTCCCCAGAGTAAAAAGTAGCATGATTCACCTAGTGTAATACAACTATGTTTGTATAAAAATAATATAGATGTATTAGGAGTGTTCAGTCGTTGGTTTGAATGAATCTGATCAATCTGAGAATCATGTCAAAACCATCAAACCACTAGACTTTTGTTTGAATTCTAGCTTAAGTGGATTTCACCGGAATCAAATCATTCGCCGAACCAAAACAAATAAAGTTGTATGGAGATTGATTCAGGATCTAAATCTAAATTTAAATTTTATTGTCAGTTATTGTGTGTGGAGTTTTATAGTATTTTTCAAAAGTTTTTGCTACTATTTAATTTACATAAAACAATTATAATAAAGTTTTAGGAAAATTTGAATCAATATAAAGTCATTGGGTTGATTAAACTTGATCTCAACTTCAAACCTATTATGAACACTCTAAGTTGCATTCATATTAGCAAATAAAAATGGCAATTAGTCAGCTAGCAATTAATATTAAAATGTTAGTAACTTTATCACTTCTTATTGGCGCCTTCTTTATTTTGATTATTTTAAAAGAATATAAATCGTGTCCAATTTTTTCCTTATTATTTCTAGTGTTTTATAAATTTTAGTGAATGAGATAATATTTATAATTACCCGTTCCTAATAGATTGTTTTTAAGGGGTTAGTCAAGAAAGTTCCAAAAGAAAATAACTTTGATGATTTATTTAATATATATTCATATATTTTTCTAATACTTATGAAAATTAATTTAAATAATAAAAATAACAATATACACAAATAATAATAAAATCAATTATACAATTTTTTTACTACAAATGATTCAACACTTAAGTTCTTTAACCAATATTTAAGATTTGATTTTCAACCAATATTTAAGATTTGATTTTTATGAAATTGCAACTAAACATATTCTTTTATCTAGGCTCAACTCGGTGAGATAGATTATATCTTTTGTTATTAAAAAAATCACTTCGTGAAATATAAATATAATAATATAAATATAATATTAATTTATAAATGTAGACACTATACAGCATAAAGGGTGTGGTTTATTATTTACAAAGTTTATAATTTTAGTGAGATTATACCTTTTGTTATTAAAAAAATCACTTCGTAAAATATAAATATAATATTAATTTATAAATGTAGACACTATATAGCATGAAGGGTGTGGTTTATTATTTACAAAGTTTATAATTTTAGTTTATCCTTCACAACTCCTATTAGATGTAATTTTTTTTATTGGACATCAATATATATTTATTTTTTACAATTTTGGATTACAAACTATTTTTTTTATTTTCAATTTAGAGTTTTTTCTTTTTTCGAATTATTTCGTTATCATTGACTACCAATATCGTTTTAATTATTACGGTTCCTCTCAAGTGTTACCTACACTTTTTTTTAAAGTGCCATAGATTTATTTTTTTCAAATGTCACACTCGTATTTACAATTCTCCAATTTCTTAAATAGTTATTTTTTACTTTTAGAATTTAATATCTAACTTTTTTTTTCTTTTATGCATATAAGAAGAGTTTGATTATCATTATCTTTTTTATGAGAAATTTAAATAAAAAAACATATTTTACATATAATCCATGAAAAAAAGAAAATGATGATAAAAAAACATATTTTACATCACTAGAGTATAAATAATGCAAAAAAATAAATAATAAAATTAGGTATTTAAGTAAAAAATCATTAATAACCAACATTTTAAATATACTAAATAATTAAAATTGAGATTTTAATATAAGATTGTGTTGCTTGTGCACTTCAAAATATCGTACACGTAGTAGAAACATGTAATATTATTTTTCGGACCAAGGATTCCCTGTGATTAAATTTTTATTGTACAATATCAATTAAAATTCAAAAATAAAATTTAAATTCAATTAAAAATTAAGAATCTTTTATATTATATTCACCTTATTTAAATTTAAATTAAAATAAAATAAAATTAATTAACTTTTAATATGTATCTTTTATTTCTTTTATTTTCTTGAATATCTCTCAAATAATTTACTTATTTTATAATATATATATATATATTAAAAAAAATTAAAATCTACTACTTATTTCAAAATTTATGATATTAACTATCTTGTATATAGATATGAGATTAAATTTTTAAATAAATTATTAAGATGGATCATTTATACTCAACACAAAATACCCCATAAGTTAAATATATATCTAAGACCTACATCACTAACTCTAATTCAATACTAAGTAGAAAAGATTTTTTTTTTCTTTCACAAGTTATGCATTGTTTAATTGGTTGAGTAAATTATTGTTTTGTAAATAGATGCTAAAAAACATGGATGTATTTGTATAGATATCAATTTAAATTACTGATACTTTTATAAAGGATACAATAAAATCTTTTAAAATAGAGAATAATGTGAGTTTATGATGATATAAATTTAATTTAAATGAAAAACTATTCAGATAACTAAGTATATAATAAATTTACATTGGTTATTAAATAATGTTAAATTCATATTTTCTATATTAGTTCATTAATTAGTGAATTAAATAACTGATATAAAAGTCAGTGTTAAGATATGGATAAAATTATTGGTAATCAACCAAGTGTGTCATAAATAAATGCTTCATTAGTCATAAATAAATGCAAGGTGATGGTAATTGTAGTGGACTTTATTTTCAAAGTTGTGTTCTACATAGGAATGTTAACCCATTGCATTTTTGGGAAAAAACAAACAAGGAATGGTGGTTTTGTGGCACAAAAATACTTTCACTGTGTTTTCCTCCATTGAAAATAGAAGGATTTCTCACTACAATTTCAAAATTTCTGTTTACAATGCGTCCATTAATAGAGATTCTCAAATTTTAATTATTCAAATAAAAAGTTACCTATTAAAAAGTTTATCTTTCTAACTATATACTTACTTCAATTTAAATAACAATATATATATATATATATATATATATATTATGTAATTAGTTAGTAAGATTTATTGGTTTCTTAGACTTGTTAGCGTAATTAATTTTATTGGTTCTTCTGTAGGCCTTCTATAAATTATGTCAACCAATTAGCGTTATACATCAGTTAGACTTTTAAACAAATTAGTTTTAGGTTTAAAATAAGTATGTAAAAGGTAAATAGGCTATAATAATCCTCTAGTTTAATGAGGACTGATGATGTGTTAAATATTACGATTTTTTTAAATGTTTGAGTTTTGAGGACTATTTCTATGAAGAGTTGATAACCGAAAATTGAATATTTTGGTTGTTTTAATTATAAGAATATTATGTGAATAAAATAATTGGGATCTTGTATGTCTTTGAATTATTGTTAGATGTAAAGGTCTCATATTCAAAACTAAATTGTCTCTTAGGGCATATTTCTTGAAATGACAACAATTTGGATGATGTGGTCTACTACTTAGATTATTTGTATAGATTTAATTGATTATTTTAATCTTTATTTAAGACTAAGAGTATGTATTACTTCTTTTCCTTATTCAGTAAAGTTTTGTATTTTTCTTAAATAAAGTAAATTTGGTTCTTTAGTTGAATTTGTTTATTGATTTGTGGTTCAAATAGTATTCTAAGGGGTGTGAGTAGTAAAGTTCAAATTCAGTTTATCATTCGGGTCCTACAACAGTTAGTGGGCTTATGAAAGCGTGTTTCACCCATGTGTTTTCAGGTTCAAAGATGACAAACTCTAATTAGCTTTCTAGGTTTGATCAAAAACAGTAAAAGAAATAATCCCAAACAGATCAATCCCTTTGGACTTCTTTTTGTAGGTAATCTAAGTCACCAACTTCATGGATAAACATCTTCATCTTCTTCACCTGAAGAAGATTTCGTTCGGTACTTGAGTATATGTTTACTTTCTTTTTTTTACACTAGTAAAAATTGTTCTTAGTTTATGATGTAACGAGGATGTCAGGAAGGTACAAGATAACCGTAGGACCATGCTCATCAGTGACAGACATACCCATAATTTGATCGTTGATTATGCTAAACACCATAATCATTAAACTTTCCATTATTCATAATGCTAATGTCAACCTGGTCCTCTAATTTTTAGTGTAGTATAATGTTGTACCAAAGACTGATCAAATATGCTAGTGACACCACATGCATGTCCATTATCACTAATTTGCAATCACTAGTCAGTTTCTGATGTTGATGGCAGCGTCGGCAGATCCTAGGATGTATTGTGTGAAGTGGATAAACATCAGCATATAGCTAATGATAAACATGTTTCAGTTGAAATCCCGAAATCTAAGGTTCTAGTCTTTGGCCGACCAACCGACACTATTGGCACGTGTGTTGAAATAATAAGGAATGAATGTTGAGACCTAACAAAATGGAGCGGATGATGAAATGAAATCCACCGTCAACATGGAATGTCAATCAAAACCAACCACCCTTTTTCTTTCAACTACAAAATGACACATGGAATTGCAACAAATCTTACCAACATGGTTTGAGCAAAACAGTACTAGTTCTAGTTCATTTCACTTCACAGCTATTAATTATATCATGAAGTGCTAAGTAGTAGGTGAAATTGAACACATTGGTGACAACAAGAAATGAAAGGCGTGGATGTGTCATCTTGGTTGCTCATTGAGGACAGTGCAGATTCTGAAGGAGACACTGGCTTCTTTAGTCTTCTATACCCTAGCAACGTAGTTGCTAACACTGGCCACAACGAGGATGATGCTGAATCTTGTACCTGTGACACTGCTGGTACATGTGGGGATGGTGAAGGTGGTGAAGATGAAAAAGGGTATGGTGAATTTTGCTGTGATGAAGACGAAGGATGTGGTTCAGGTTGGAGCAACTCTACCATGTGGCTGTCAGATGTATCCTTGGAAATAGAATGCTCTTCTCCTTTGGTGGTTGAAGATGAAGTGGAAACAAGGATTGTGAAAGTGAATGTGAATGATGTGGAAGATAAAATATTTTGGGAGACATGCATGGCAGTAGGGTACCCTTGAATGATGAGACCAGATTTTAGAATATGTAAGTTCATTTCACAGAGCTTGTTCATATAGACCAAAGGATAATACATGTTTACTTTTCCTGTTCCAGTCTGCAGATATGTACCTTCAGTCTCGTTTTCAGGTACTGAATAGTTTTAAGGATTATTTCAGTGTTTCAATTAAGAATGTTGAACATTGATCGAAAATCCTGTACACAATTTATTGTACTATAGTGTGTGTATAAGAATTGCATTTGATGCTCCAAGGATAAAGGCAATATCCTCACTCCTCTACCATCAAGTTTCAAAAGAAATAGAACAAATATTTGAACTTGAATAATTAAATGGCTAGTAACACAATAGGAGATGTAACTGTTGCTGTTTGGGTTGGTTTAAATTCAAATTTTTTTTTTCTTTTGAAAGATATGTGGGATTGGATCTGTGTGATTTATGAAAATAATAGAACATTCCTGGTTTGCAAATCTATCAGGTTTTGTCCAAATCCTTTTGGCTTATTATTCCTATTTTAAGTCTTTTAAGTTCAGACTTTTATTAAACTCCAGAGTTGAAAAACCTCATATAAGTTTCATGTGATTTGCCAATTTAAAATCTTCATGTCAATAGTGATGGTGATGGTGATTATTGATTAATGCCAGAAATGATACTAATATATGGAAACATTGAGTTCTCGGAAAAGCATATGAAACATGAACCGAAAGTTGTAAGTATTAGTTTGGATTAGATGCATTTTGTTGATAAAAATATTTGATTCGATCACAAATTGCTATTCGATTTGAATTAGTTTGAAAATAATATTGAATTTTATTCAAGTTTTTATAAATTAAATTAGACTGAATGTTTTAATTTTTAATTTTATTTTATTTTAAAGAATAATATTTATATTTTGATTATATATAAAGTTTTATTGAAGATATTATATGGACACAAAATGTTATTTAGAATTTATTTTAAATATTAAAAAGTGTTGCGAATTTTGAGAATTACAAAAGTTACATTGTCCTATACATTGCCTAGATCACATAGTCTCCAAAGAAATGATTTGTATCATGACAAAATAGGTGGACGTTTGTGAACATAAAGCTGTGGACTTTTTTTTTTTTTTTTTTACAAGAATATGTTCTTACTATCGTTCAATTTATTTATTTTATTTTCTATCTTTGATTAATATAAATCTTAAGTTTTATTAAATTTTTTTAATATTTTGTTTGTAATTGTTGGAGACTATTGTTTACTATATCCTTAATCTTCTAAGTTTTATCAATGTTATTGTTTCTTTATTCGCAATATGCTTATGCTTTCCGTTTAATAATGTTTATGCTTTCCCTTTAATAACTGTGATATTATAAGCATGTGATTATGTAGTTAAGTCTCAAATTCTTATAAATAGGTGTTTTTTTTTCTCTTTCAAATCACACCTTTACTTACTCTCTTCTATTCTTCTACCATTTTATATATATTGAATTCTTTTTTATATTGCGTTCTTTGTTTTGTTATCCTTTTATATTGAGTTTTTAGTTCTTCTTTTATATTGAGTTCTTAGTTTTTTATCTTGTTAGTTTTGTATTCCGTCTTTTATATTGAGTTCTTAGTTCTTTATCTTGTTAATTTTGTATTCCGTGATATCACGTGAGAAGTTTCTATTATACTTTAAAAAATTATACATAAATAAGTCTTTTTAGACTATATTTTAATTGGTACAAATATTATGGAATCTTTTTAGATTAGAGTTTATTTGAATACAGAATAGGAAAATTAATATAGATTTAGCATATGTTGTAATTCAATTTTGTTTGAATTTTGTTTATTTTATCTGTAATTTGATGAGTTATTAGCAACGCAACAAGTATAAATTACATCCAAACAGGAAACATAGAAGGGAACAATCCTCCTTGTAACTATTTGTCTTTGATGTCTGATATAGCATTAGTTTTTATAATAAAAGTGCTATTTACTGAAATAGAAATTAAATTACTCTCTGTTATAGCATAAATTATATATATATATATATATATATATATATATATATATATAAAATAATATAATATATAAACAACGTGACAAAAATTAGAGAATGAAAATAAAATAAAAAATGGGAATGAAAAGTAAATTTATTTAAATGATTTAAATTAAACTAATCAATCTGTTCAGGTTTTGATAAAAAATTATTTTCTTTTCTAAGCCTAATTTTACAAAGTTTAATCTATTAAAACTTTTTAAGTAAATTTTGGAATATCAACTCAAATTTCCAGTTCTATCATTGGATATACTTAAATATTGTATGATAATTTTTTAAAGGTTTTAAACGGCAAAAGAAATCAAATATGAAAATGATTCCTCATTTTATCACAATCTATGTCTTTAGTCTTTTAAAAAGTTAATCAATAATAACCTCAAATTATATTTTGATTTAACTTTGTCATAAATACTTACAAAATTAAGAAAATTTTGTATTTTTTTTATCTTATATTAAAAACATCATCAACATGACAGTGAGTTAAAAAATCTCTTAAATTAAAAGTCAACGAAATTTGGGATGCACACCTCCAACATATCAGGTGATATTGGGGGCAATTGTTGTTCCTTGATTAGGTTTTTATGTTAATTCATTCATGGTTCCTGTCATTTATATTTACTCTACTGGTTTTAATTTGGAAACTGTTCACATGTGAGTTTTGCAACTTTCATTAATTATAATGTTTGAAGGAGATTATCATATAACTTTGGTTCATCACTACCCTAAATGCTCTCTATTTTCATGTCTTAAAAAACTATAATGATAACTCATATCAAGCACATGATATGGTGATGGTAATCTTAAAAGTAGTCTTTCTTCTTACTCAATCAAATTATGAGAATAAAAACTCTCAAATACATATAAATAATGTTAAATGAGTGATTACTATGACTAGTAGTTTATTGGTTCATCCAGAGTTTTTTTTGGTTTACTAAGTATGGACTCAAAGCAAGAGATGGAAGACATTTTAGCAAATGATTAATGGAGAGACGAAAACAGGGTAAAAACAAATTAAAAATTACAATAATTTTTTTTTCGGCTTTGTCATTTTTTCTTCAATTAAATAAAAAATCGTTATCAATATTTTTTCTAACACACATAAACATTTCATAAAATAAGCATAAGATGAAAATAAAGCCAAATACAAGTGAAAAACAAAATAATTGATGGAAAAATCTTTTACTAAATTGTATATATACATACATAAAAAGGAGAAAAAAAAGTCTCTGAGGTGACCAATGTCAACTAAATTGTATGAATAATTTAATTTCTTATATAATCATAAACAACATTGAATATGAGGTGGAGAAGCCAAAGAAAATTGAGGTGGTGGGTGAATGTCAATGTCCAACCAATTGAAAAGGACCTAAATGGGCCACACAACATAAACCATATTCAAAGGCTGTAAATTTGTTATTTTTTTTATTTTTAATTTATATCTTATATTTATATTTATAATATATTTTTTCATGCATTGTAAGTTTAATTGAGAGCATCACGTGTTTGTCTAGAATAAAGGAAACATGACACCTCATCAAAACAATCTTATAAATGGTGAGGTAGTCTATATGTTAGGTAAAACAATATACATGTAAAAAGCTAAAACAAGAATTTCAGGTAACCGTTGTGTTCCATCAAATTGTGAATGCACTTCTTTAAGCAATTTAAATTCTCGTCTATTTGCCTCTAAGATCCTCTCTTTTGAGAAGTATTTAGTTTTGAAAGATTCAAAAATTATAGTCTCACATTAAAAGATAACTTACAACTTCTCTTTTATAGTATGGATAATTTAAAGATATGAAGATGTTGAAAACACATATCTTCATTCTCATTTTATATAGTTAATTTATATCTGTTAATCTAATTTATATCGGTACCAGTGTTTATCACCTCTTTTAAGAATTTATGTATTCTCTTACACTTATATGATATATAACTTATAGAATTTAAATTTAATCCATTCAAAAATATGAATTTGTCATAATGCAAAGGAGATCTTAAACTGGCATTATGTGTCATATTGACTGTTATTAAATGTGCATCACACGTCTGAGCTTTTACATAAATTTACTACTAATTAACTTGAGTTTTGAATGCAATATATTACATGTACATTCAACATTAAAGGAGTTCCAACACACACAACAGACACATTTTAACCCCTCTATGGCTCTCCACCCCTCTATGTCTATCCACTAAGCAAAAACATCAAATCTATGCTCTCTCAACGAAACATGTCTCTCGTTGATCTATGCTCTCTCAACGAAACATGTCTCTCGTTGATGTCTCTAATCAAAAACCATTTTTCGTTAAAGACTAAGATGAAAATTTTTAAAAAGTGGTGACTTAAAAAAAATTAACTTTCGCAAGACCAGAGTTTGGAACGAAAATGTACTCTTATTTCAAGATAATAAACCTTTTTTTTAATAAAAATAAATAAATAAATATATAGAGTCACCAATAACATTAATTTCACATTCTTATTTTCTTCACGCTAATTTTTTGCATGTGTTTCACTTTTTTACTATTTGACATGTGTTTTCTTATACACTTGTGTTTCACTTTTTTACTATTTGACATGTGTTTTCTTATACACTTGTGTTTCATTTTTTACTATTTGATATGTGTTTTCTTATATACTTATATTAACAACTTCTTGTTATGAATGTGGTGTTCATTAGCAATTAGCATCTTCTTAAATTATTTTTGCACATAAAAGAACGTTTTCATTCATTAATTAATCAATTTGTTTAGTTTAAACTTAAATTATTCATGATTTTTTTTTTAAATTGTTATTGATAATTGAACAAGCGAATAAATACTCTAAGAACGTTAATCATACCCTATTCTATTTGGTCATGGTCAACAAATTTAGTTTTCTTCTTCCAAGTAAACTAAAACATTTTTCACAGACTAAGAAAATGAAATCTTGAGACTTAGGAGACTTTGAGGATCACAGATAACAAATTGGAAGGAACTTGGAAGCAACGCAGAATTAGAATTACGTATGAGAAACATCAATCATTGTTATAGCAATAGTTAATCTGTTTTGGATTATTGTTTACTATTAAGATGTAAGAACCTTTTATGTTGTGACTGTTGTCTACATTGTTAACTAAGTGACAAAATATAATTAAATAATGTTTATGATATAATTTAATTTCAACTTATAATGAACAAGTAAGTCCATTGTAGTCAACATCACTGGATGGCTTTTGCTTATCATCTTCCTTCCAGGACCGGACATTGGACCGGATTTATCAGACCGGACAACGAACCGGACTCACGAAACTACTCTGCTTTATTATTTGAGTGTTTACTACTCTCTCCCATTTGAAGCTTCATTCTTCTTTCAGCTTAATTAATAATTTTAAATTCACAAATTGAGTATCTAACTGGAGATTATTTTGTAGTAGTCTTGTCCCAAAACAAAGTTATCGTACCTAAATTATGTCTTTCTTAAAGAAAGCTTATTTAAAAAAAACATTTTAAAACTATAATAAAATAATTATTTCGAGCATCAACAATATTATTGAAAAAAAAAATGAAAATTCTATTAGAAGTAATCAGTGATACCCTCCTGTAAATCTTAATGATTAAAAAAGTTACTAGATATTCTGCATTAATATCGCAATGAGAAAAAGACACCTAACATTTTTAAGTAGTTGAAATTGACAGTAAAAATATTCAGTACATTCTAATGTTTTAATATTAAAGTTTAGGTAGAAAAAGTGACGCAGAAGTTCAAGAATAAAAAGAATTCGGTGTGGGATAACATCAAATATTCCACAAATAATGTAAAATAATTTTCAGGGAAGAAACAGCGGTCTTCAAGAGTTGCTTGATTCTTTTGTTGTTCAATCTTTGTTGGATTCTATTCCTTCACTTATCTCTCTCTCTTTCCTTTTTATTTTTTTCTTCTTATGCCTTTCTCTTTGGTTTTTTCCCTCATTTTGCCCTTTTTGATCCTTGTAATTAGCTATAATGCAAGCTCCTCAACCATCACTCACTGATGAAGCTCCCGAGATTTCCCATCAGGTTCTCTTACCATTTTTTGCGTCTTTAACATGCCAAGTTCTTTTCTTTTTCACTTTACTGTTTCTCCTTTGGCTTTTCCATTTGATTTTACAACTCTTCTTTATATCCTCTTTTTATCTTGATTCCTCATATGGACACTGGATTATCTCCCTGTTAGTTTCCCATTCATATTTTTTGATGGGTATGCCATGCAGTGACTGGGGTTTGATTTTTTGATCCAGTTAAGGGGTTTCTAGTTGTAGCTTGTTCTGCTGTTTCTACTTAAGACTGTTCCTGAAAAGGCCGTGTTTTTAATTGTTTTCCTTAACCGTTTGTCAGTTTCAATATTTAGAATGTTGTTGGGTCAGGATATGTTAATCTTCATTCTTTCCTCCTTATTCTGGGCTGAGGTTGAATTGGACATGAATCTATGTTTAAGCGCCTACCTTATCTGATGAGAGCATGTCAACTTGTGTGTATGTGCTGTACTTGTTGGTTTTGTTGTTTCAATTATAAGAGGGTAAAGGAGAAGAGGAGGGAGAAGATGCATGTGCTCTAACCGGGGGTGAGAAGATTTTGATTTTAAGTTTGCAGGGATTTTTGTAGGTCCTTGAAGTTGATGCATCAGTTATGTGCTCTGATGGATAATGTCGTTTGCAAAAAGGGGTTCTGGATATGACCTTTTTCTTCTTAACTTCTTTGACAACTTGCTGAGTTTTGATTTACCAGTTTGTGTAGAGAAATTTATAGGCTTTTTGCCTGTTTCATTGATTTAAGGACTTGATTCAATTGTTAAATCTCCGTGTGAAAAGAGGACATCTAGTAATGATCAACTTGGTAAGGACAAGTAGTTATTCATCATAGAAATAGATTTGAGTGCAGCCTTTTGATGTGCTTGCATTTGAATTATCGTGTTTGGCATATTCAATCTTTTACATGCTTGCATTTTAATTATTGCATTCATGATGTTTTTTGTGATTATTTTTGCTATATTATCTGCTGTTCTTTGCCAAATCATGCCAAAATGCTGGGAACCTGGCACAAGCTTTTGTTAAACTGTCCTTGTTACATGCAGGCTGTCCCACTGCGAAACAAAGAGGTTTCAGATAGTGGACCCAGTGGTAGGCGCCCTGATATTTCACTTCAAGTTCCTCCTAGACCTATAGGGTTTGGGAGCACTAGTTGTGGGAGGGTTCTGGACCATTCTCAAAGTTTCAATAAAGGGATATCATCATCAAGAGGCTTCTTGCGGGCCTTGAGCTTCAAAAGAAAAGGAAATGTAGTGGATGGGGAAAGAAGCAGCCTACTTAGTTCAGACCCGAAGACAGCTGCAGACAGTTCTAATATGGCCTCCATATCTGAAATTGCTTGGAAAAGATGCACTTCTCTTCCTGTTACACCTGCATCAAATCTGTCTCCTTCAGTTGCTACACCCATTTCTGCAAGGACATATAATGAACAAATTAAGCCACATGTAAGATATCTTTTACTTTGCTTTATTATGGATTTTCAAGATGAAATGTTGTGCTAACTGTACCTGTGGCCATAGAAAAAGAGAATCACATTTATCAGTTAGATTACCCTCAGGAATCAGGATATTGTTTAGAACATGCTAACAAAGAAACTGAACATTTACCTCCACCAAAAAGGGAAGATGAAACTGATCAGATGTGAGATTTTCAATGATGTATTTTAGAAAGCATGAAATTCAAACTCATGTTTAATGCCTTCTATAGTATAATTTTAGATGCATGATTGCATAAAATTAAGGATTGCCTTTGGTATAAAAAAAAAAATTAAAATAAAGAGAATGTCTGTTATTTGTAATTTTGTATGCAGAAAGAGGTTGATCGTTCTAAGGTTTCAAGGTCCCTTTCTGTACCTGGACGAAATGTTGTTATTGTAAGATCTGTCTCTTTTTCTACCCGTAGTGAACAGGAGCAACAAGATCCAAATGATGGTATGTTATGCCGTAACTATTATTACAGTTTCATAGTCCTTCTTTTTTCTGTTTTTCAATTATTAAGCTTGAAGATATCCAATCATTTTCTGAAGGTTGAAATTTATTATAATCCCACCTCATGTATTTGTTTGATGGAATTGAGTTTAAAAGTCTCTTAAGTGGATTAGTTGGTGTTAAGGTTTCAGTTAATTGACTTTTATCATAAACAAATAATTCAAGTCAAGGGTTTGACACCTTAATTCAATTGGGTAGAAATTTTCTTGATCCGTGGGTGATGTTTGGAAGTGTTGTTTGTTGACAACAGACAGAATGAGGGAATAATTATCTAATTTTTTGAACCATAGTGTAATTAACACTGGAGTTACTTTACATGTTACATATCACATTTGAAACTTATAGGAACTTTTAATACTTGGCCAATTAGATCAAATAACTCCTGTGCCGGTAGAAGTTACTGCCGATGAAGAAATTCCTGAAGAGGAAGCAGTGTGCAGGATATGTTTTGATGTGTGTGATGAAAGGAATACCTTTAAAATGGAATGCAGTTGCAAAGGTGACCTGAGATTGGTGCATGAAGAATGTTTAATTAAATGGTTTAGCCACAAAAGAGACAAGAAATGTGATGTATGTAGGCAAGAGGTTCAGAATTTACCTGTAACTTTACTTCGTGTGACAAGCTCTATTCAACGACAAAACAGACAGATGCAAGGTCAGCAGAACCTACATCCAGAGTCAATAAGGTGATTTGAAAACCATTTTCTCAAATAAAACAATCCATTAATTTCCATTATTTACCATACATTTTATATTTGGGTAACCTTGTTATTTAGCATGGGCATATTATGTGTCTTTAACTGAGCCAAATGTCGTCCTGCATTCATGAAACCGACCTCATCTAGTGAAACCAGACTTTTGAATTGTTGTATAAGCATTTGATTTTTCTTGTATTTTAGTCTTTTTGCTGCTAAATTTCTTAAACTTATTTGCAGCGCATGGCAAGACTTTGTGGTGCTTGTCCTGATCAGCACAATATGCTACTTTTTCTTCCTTGAACAGCTACTGGTATGCCTATTTCCTTTGACAAATTACTTCTAACATCCATCATTGAAGAACTCTTCCTTGTGTATATTATCTCCTTTATGGTTTGAATGTTATTCTTACTTTTGGACATTTCTTGCTCTTTTAACCCATTAGGTTCCTCTAAAGCATAGAATTCATGTATATAGAATAGAGCCAAGACTAGAACACATGTTTCCAATATATATTTTACTAAAGACTGTTAGGGCAACAGAAAAATGAGGAGTAGCTACTCATGCATAATTACGGTTGTGTAACACCCTTTCCCTGGTAGAAAGTAGGCTAACTGAGGAGGTAGTATTAGAATGTTTGTTGTTCTCAGGTGTTTCTAATTTTTCTTTCTTCTGACATTTCGGTGTTCAAGAATAATTTGTTTACATATTGCTTGCTCTATGTTGTAGCTTCCTGAATTGAAGACTCAAGCTATTATTATTGCGGCACCATTTGCCTTTACCTTGGGCCTCCTAGCTTCTATTTTTGCTGTCATCCTGGGTAACAACCTTTTCTTTTTGTATTTTTGTTACGAAATGATTTTTTCTTTGAATTTTAATTGTATCTGTATTTGTGTTGTTTGCAGCAATTAAGGAGTATATATGGACATATGCTGCTCTCGAGTTTGCCCTTGTGGCTTTAACTGTGCATCTATTTTATACAATGGTGAGTACGAATGTAGAAATTTCTTGTTCATTTCCCATGATTGATACCAGATGAATCAAATTCCTGCTAATGACTATTGCTTCAAGATTTTCATATTAATAACAGTCATGAAATATCTACTGAAATGGGAAGGCAGGAAGATGTATGCTTCCCTTTTAAAAAATACCAGGGAAGAAAAAGATTTACAATTTGCTACCAGAATGGAAAAACAATTTGTGGAAGGAAATATAAATTAGGTGGCTAGTTGTAGATATTAGCATTCCGTCAAAAACATTTCAGGTTATTTGGATAAATTTATCTATTAGTAATTGCAGGAAAAAGAAAAAGAAATGAATTTCTTCTTCGTGTTAAAATTGACTCATGGGAAAGATAAAATCAACATTTGGATTTGTCAACTTTTTACAAAAGTGTTCTTAGTATTTCTTATTTATTTCACTTAGTCTTCCTCTTTCTTGCATTAACAAGTTACAGTGTTGCAAATAAAAAAAAGGAAGTTACAGTGATGTTTCCTTGTAATTGAAAAAACTATACATCCCAGATCCTTAGTGGATTACTTGACTAAATCAGGTGTACCTTTGATATGCTAATGCTTTTTGACTCTGCTGCAGTTGCATTTGATGGCCATATATGCCATACTACTTTCATCAGTTTTGGGTTTTGGAATTGCTATGGCAATCAACTACGCATATATCCAGTTTATCACTTGGAGGCTTCAAGTCTCTCATGATGATAACCCAGTATGAATCACCTCACGAGAGAAATAGCTTCATGGATTTTTTTTTTCTCTGTATCTACTGACATGATGACCTGTCACAATGTTTATTATGAACCTTTTGTTTGTCAATCAATACCACTACCATGTAGTATAGTTTTTCTCGAAACAAATATCATGAAAATGTACAAGTAAGGGAAACAGAATCTTTTACGATTCTCTATGAAGTTATAAATTTATTTCACCCAATACTTTTCTGTAAGAAAGTTAAGAAGCAACAAAAAATTCTCGTTGCTATAGCAGGCAAACTTTCTGCTTTTGCAAAGAACTGATGACAAGCATCTCCCCTGGTTACATTTTTCATCCGTTAAAGTTACCAATGCTTGTTTTCTCACAGTTAACATTATACGTGTGTATTTTTATTTCAGAAGTTTAAATTAGAAAAACAATACGAAAAGTGACGTTATTATAGGAAGAGGTATGTAAGACCAAACAAAATCACCGCAGATGTTTATGCTGGTGTTTATATCTTTATTACTAGTACTAAGGAGTGTAATTTGGTTCAACAAACTATGTGAATCACAGAAAACTTTTTTTTTATCTGTATTAAATTATTTTAATAAAAAATATAGTATCACAAGAATTATTTTTGAAATGTTATCTTTATTCTAATGGAACTAAATACTAAAGAAACACTCATTATCATATGATTAATAAACCTGTCAAAAAATTGGTATTTTTAGCGGAGGAAAAAGTGGGAGAATGGATTGTCGGAACTGTTTACTGCCCTTGAACGCTCTCTCAACAGTTATTACAAGCAAGAATGAAAAGAAAATAACAATATTATGAAGATTTTTTTTCTTTGGCTAACACTCAACTTCATAATAGACATTGCATGTGAACTCGTTAAATCAGTAAAAGTACAATGGTGCAAGGCGCAAGGCATCAATTTACAAATGGGAGTAAAGAATAAAAGCGAGTAGATACTCTAGTTTTTTTCATAAAGCAATGTATCTTGATAAATATACTCGTCAAAAATGTCAAAAAACAAATTTTTACAGAATTTACAAATTCAGATAAATTGGAATCCAAGTCTCCTCCATCGACAAGAAAAGGCTTATCGTACACTGAAAGAAAAGACCATTTTTGGCTAAAAACATGAGAATTGTTAGTTCCAGGTAGTTTTTGGATATTGTATGAAAATAGTACGCATTTGGACGACCAATATATTTTCACTTTAACCATTACATTACAATATATCTGTTTCACCACTCTTACAGACCTTACTTGCAATATACATAATTTATACAGAGTTTTGAAGTTGTCATTGACATGGCTGAGATTGACTTTGAAAGTTTGTATAGCTATGCCATGAAGGGGCAGTTCAGGGAAGCTTTAGAGGCCTACAACGAAAACCCTGGTGCATTGGAGGCTAAGATCACAAAAGCAGAAGACACAGTGTTGCATCTTGCTGTGTATTTCGGTCAAACGAGCTTTGTGAGGAAGGTGTTGGAGGGCATCAACGAAGAGGTGTGTCTCAACGTATTGCAGATGCAAAACTCGAAGGGAAACACTCCTTTGCACCTGGCAGCAGAGGTTGGGAACGTGGACATGTGCCACAACATGGCTAAGAAGGATTCCAAACTCATTTGTGGTCGTAACTTGGAAGGTGAGACCCCTCTCTTCTTGGCTGCTTTTCATGGCAAAAGAGAGGCCTTCTTATGTCTGCATGGCCTAAAACAAAACTGTGATGATGAGGAAGACTCCTTGGTTAGGAAAAGCAATGGCGACACCATTCTCCATTCTACCATCTCCAGTGAATGCTTTGGTTAGTTTGTCTTGTTTTTTACTTTGATTCTTTGAGTCTAAAAGTCATGCAGGCATTTTTATCAGTTTCTTTTGCATTAACTGTGTTTAGTTTGATTGTTGAGTTTAAAAGTTTCACTTTAATGCACGGTTTACATGAAATATGTACTAATTTTGGTTGATGTGACAAACATCAAACTCTTATACAATGTGTCAATTTGATATGTTAATTGGTATAGCTCATTTAGTTGTAAATATCTTACTCCAGTTGAATTGTTTCCATAAAAAAATTGAATTTGATAGGTTTGGCGCTTCAAATAATTAAGTTGTATCCAAAGCTTGTGAATTCTGTAAACCAGGACGGGTTATCACCTCTGCAGGTTCTGGCTGGGAAGCCTAATTGTTTCAAAAGCTGCACGAGGATGGAGTTACTTCAGAGTATTATTTACCATTGTAAGAATATAACTTTCATACACCAAGGATTTTCTAATAGTCTAAATTTTCACATTAGCTAAAGTGCTCACTACTGATAATGGGTGATTTGTTTTGGTCAGGTTCGATTGTTGATGACGACATTGAGGAAACAGATGATGTACGTTACAATGGAGAAGATAAAACTCACCACTTCCCAATGAACTATGAAACATGCACCACCTTCTTTTCATTGTTGAAGAGTACTAGTGCGTCCTTGTACTTAGTATATATCACATCAAAGTGATCATATTGAAGATACTTCATATATCATAGACTCTATGAACACCCTTTTTATTACCATTAATGATATCATATCACTAATGATATCTACACTCTTCTTTTTCTTTGTAAGTGTTAATTAGATATTTATATCCACTCATATTTACTTCACTTGTTATATCTTTTACACTGTCACAGCAATAGGAAAAGATGACGAAGGTGCAACCAATGTCGAAGAGATAAATGTATCGCAAAAATCTGGTAATTTCCCCTGTTGTATGTGTTTCGTGATGCTATTCCTACCCTCTAAAACCAATCAAAGAGTATAAACATGTATATACCAAGTCATTTATAGAATCCACAAGTCGTATATTTCATTTACTATGGTTTGGGTAAAAAAATAGAAAGAGAAAAGAACAAAAATAAATGTTCATTTGGTTGAAATAAAATTTATCTTTCAAGCTATAAAATTTCTGTACTCTCTTTTTCTTCAATTTGAATTTCAAATCTTCTTCTGTCCTTATTTTATTTTGTCTCGATCCATCCATGCAAACGTATTTTGTAGCATTCATGTTATGTAAACACTAGTGCTGTTGAAAGTACTAATGTTTACGATATTTATTGATGCAGAGGAAGAGCAAGAAAAGAAACGTTACAGCTTCCCTCCTAATTGGGGAGCAGCGATCAGATTCCTAACTCATACGATGAAGTTCTTGCTGATCATTTTCGGTGTTGGTAAATCTATCTCTCTACTCATTGTTAGTCCAAATCACTGAGAAAATGTCAACTGTTGCATTGCATCACTTTCTTTTATTTTTTACACTTTCTTAAAATGAAACGACTATTTGCATACAACATATCATTGTTAAACGTAAAATTACTTGACATAAAGAAGCACTTGACAAATTGAAGTAGAGAAAGGTGAACACATTTTCACTTTTTCTTTGCACAGCATGACTTTGATAACGCATGCAGGAGCAAATTGGATTGGTAAAATCCAACGAAAGAAGGTGAAACACATTCATGCTAAGCGATTGATGAATGAACTGATCGAGCGTACTTCTTCTTTGCACAAGTGTGATTACAGCGGAATGAGTGTTCATGGGAGTGAGAAAAGTAGAAGAATGCAGGCACCTATTTTAATAGCAGCAAAGATGGGAGTGAGGGAAATGGTTGAAAAGATCCTTGACACAGACCCAGTGGCTATCCATGAGGTGGACTCTGAGAACAAGAGTGCTGTTCTTTTGGCCATAGAGAACAGGCAACCTCATGTGTACAGCCTGTTGAACAAGAGATGTTTGATTAGGGAAACTGCACTTCGTCAAGTAGACAAGTTTGGTAACAGTGCATTACATCTTGCTGCCACCTATAGGAGTCATAAGCCTTGGCGTGTTCCTGGTGCCGCAATGCAGATGCAGTGGGAATACAAGTGGTATAAGGTCAACATTCTTCTTATCTCTCACAACCACTTCAAAAAGTTTTCACAAATTAGGAGTGTCTTCACCTATGAAGCACGGATACTCACACTGTCACCTGGCTAAGTAAACACGTATAATCTTCAAAATATAAAATATATAGACACGGATTTATATATATATATATATATATATATATATATATATATATATATCATATATATTTTTTTATATATATAGGATACTTTTCTTATCTGTATAATAATAAGTTTTTAGAAAATCATTGTATTAATTTCTTTTAAGATTACGTTATAATTGTCAAATATATAAAAAATGTCTTTTGAATTGGACGACTCTTGTAAGTGCGTCATTGTCCGATACGTCTCCGAACTTCATAGATCTTAGCTGTTAATGAAAACCTACTTGTTTTAACTTCTTCAAAATTGGTTGTACAGTCCTACAGTTTTAACATGATGGTTTTAGTATATTTTGGATCATAATGATTGTGTTTTTCAGCTTGTTAAGGACTCCATGCCACCAAATTTCTTTGAACGTTACAACAAGAACGGACAAACGGCAAAGGAGCTCTTCATTAACACACACCAAGGACTTGCAAAAGAAGCTGAGAAATGGCTAACCAAAACCTCAGAATCATGCTCACTGATAGCAGCTCTGGTTGCAACTGTTGCATTCACAACCTCGACAGCTATACCAGGTGGTCCTGATAAACGCACAGGTTATCCATTACTTAAGGGAAGACCTGCTTTCAACATCTTCGCTGTGGCATCACTAGTTTCACTATGTTCCTCTGTCACAGCCCTTGTTACATTTGTTTCAATACTCACGTCTCGGTTCCAGGAAAAGGACTTTGCTTTGGACTTACCCAGAAAGCTTCTTCTGGGACTGACCACACTCTTCACATCTATAGCATCTGTCTTAGTGTCCTTCTGTGCAGGGCATTTCTTTATAGTTGAAGATGAGCTGAAACTTGCAGTTTATCCCATATATGCTGCTACGTGTTTACCTGTGTCGTTTTTTGCACTTGTGCAACTCCCTCTTTACTTTGATCTGTCCTTGGCTATGATAAGGAAGGTTCCTCAGCGCAGCTATGAAGTGCACTCCGACAGAACGCATCATCATTAAGTTACCTTTTACAATTTCATGCGCTACATTGTTCTCTTAACTAAAACTTTTGGACTACTCGTTCGTTTCCTTCTTCAAGATTCAAGAATCATTTTTTTGACTGGTTGTTTGTAGGCAATTATCATAAGCACTTTTGTTGTGAAGTGTATATTTTGAAAATCGCATTTCACACTAATTAATTTATTTATACATATTTATTAACTTAAACGTGAGTAGTCAAACTCTTTATTGGAAGTCTAAGCTTTTTTCCTGCAGCAAAGTTTTGGTTGGGGTAATGGTTATGGTACAACTGCTGTGGGCTTATGGTGTTAGCGAAAGGGGTGGTTTGATGGACGTAGAGAATCCCAAAAATATGCTATTACTTCCTGCAACTGAACAAATTTTAAAATAACTATTTCACCCTTGTTTAAAGTGAGTTCTGGATTACCTGTTTAAGAAATTTTTGCAGAACATACTTTTCGGAATTCATGTAATACATTCCGAAACACATTTTTTAGAATAGGATAAGCTTTCCTATATAAAATTTCTGGAATGCATAAAATATATTTTAAAATAAACTTTTCAGAACAAACTTTGTAGAAAATATATAAATATATATATTCTTAATTGTTCTGGAATGCATAAAATATATTTTAAAATAAACAAACTTTCTGAAAAAACATATATATTTCAATTCATAGTTATTGGGGTGTCGAACACTACATATGTAAAGTTAGCGTTGTAAGTATGCAAATTGACAATTTTATATCGACAATTTTATCTTTGTTAGAGTGCTTTGGACTCTTGATGACCATGATCAACCTAGACGATTGTTTGAGGCAATAATAATGTTATTGATATATATTTAGCTCAAGACGTGCTCATAATATCGTGTATTGTATCAATTAAGTATGAAGAGATGATTTCTCGACCTTTCCTAACTTTTGAAGGAGTACTGCGATCTTTCCTAACTTTTGAAGGAGTACTGTTCTTATTGAAAACGGATAATTACATTTTATCAATCATCTTATTATTTGTAACGTTGACTTCACATCCTTGATCGTGCATAATTAGATACATACACGGGTTTGTTTATTGTTACATCCCTACACATACTTCCTCGAGCGAACAAAGAAGATTGATTTGATTATATATATTATAGTTATGAATCAAATCACATAGTCCAAACCAAACAAAATTACCTTCATAACACAAGCATTCATTAACTTATTTATATTATGTTTCCATGGTTATTCAATAAACACAAGTTATATTTCAAAATGTTGTCCACATTTTATAATACATAAGCTACCGTTATCCAAGGTACTATCATAAAGTACTTACATTTTGTATTTTTAAATTTAACAATTAAAAAAAAAGTTTAATTATTAATATTATCATCAATTCAAAATGTTTAACTTAGTTTTCATTAATATTGCTCCTATTAAAAAATACATTTTCATTAAATAAATTATTTATTTTAAAACTTAAAAATACTCTTTAAAATAAATTAATTTGATTTGAAATTAATTCAAACAAAATATAATATATTTAAAAATTTAAGAAATAATATATTTTAAATTATATATTCTAAGATATATAATCTAAAATATAATTTTAAAAAGATAAAAATGGATTTGAGATTATATGGTGCACAATATCCATTTTTATGGTGCACAATTCAATTTTATGGGGATGTAGAATGCAAAACCGTTATTTATAACCCTTTTTACAACACTTTATTTTTGAATCAATACTTTTCTCTCCCGTTAGTAGCACACTACAAGGAAAGCATGAGAACACTGACAGATAAAGTACACGGGATACCACCATAGCAACATACTACGCTATTTCATCTCAAACACTACCACTAAGATTTACAACCTTGATCTGCATCACTCAATCGTCACAAGAAGAACTAATCAACTAAAGGACGAGCAAAAACGCCTTTCTAAGATTTCTACACAATAAATATATTAACCGCGGAGGGGGTAGGACATGTGTTGGAAAATATCTACATATGACTTAAACTACATATTAAGAAGAGGAAAAGTAAAACGGAAACACTCTAATCACATTTAGTCACAGGTGTAAATGTTCTGTTGTCTCTTTTCAACCATACGGTGGAACGAGTTTTCTTCACATTGTCTGCAAAAAGTTGATGCCTGCAACCGAAATGTGCACATCAGGGCTGAACTACCATAGATACTAGCACACAATCACGAAACCCATCGTTTAGAAGATGCAATTTTGTAGGCACTAAATCAGACATTTAAAAAAATAATAATAATAATTGGGAGCAGAAAATTCTGCTAAGAAATTGGCTAGCATGATAATGGCATAGTCTCCAACCCACTAGCTGAGGGAACAAGATATGCATCTAATGAAAGTTTTCTTCCTAAAAGAGAGATTCAATTCTTTATTAAAAAAGAAGAGAAATTTTATAATAACGTGAAAAGGGGCCATAACACAAGATGTGCCAAAATCTGGACACCAGAGTTATACAAGAAATAAACTCAAACGTTAGTGATTCTAATTCATTAGTAACACTAGCAAAAGAAAAAAAAATCTTACCTTTGATACTCTAGCCTCTGTGTAACTATGCCATTCAGCAACAATTCTGAACTGTACACCATTACCCCTGCAGGTGCAAAACATGGTATTCTAAATTTTGCGTATGGAAAAAGTTTTCAAAGCCAAATGAAACAGCTTCTAACCCTTCTCAAGAAAAGGCACCGAAAAGGCATAATCTTCTTCACAGGATAAGATCAGCAAATCATCTGGAACTGTGTGGCCCTTCAAAACCGATTTTCCTACTTTCTCCACAACCTTCGAAAATCGTTACAGGCAAAAATAATAATTGAGATAGATCAAATGTAATGTCAAAAGCTTGCGGAAAGAAAGATTTGTTCAATGTACACAAGTGTACGTTTTCTGAGAAAAGGAGGAAAACAACTACTTTGATTATACAAATAATAATATAGAAGAATTATACTATTATACAAATAAAAATTACTTTGATTATTATTCTATATGATTTGTTCACAAAAAAATATGAAAAGAAGGAACTATCACAATTGTAAAGATGTAATTTTCTTCAACCATATGAGTGGAACTGATGAACATACATGGAGAAAGATGTATACCTGTCCATGAACTGCTCTTGCTAAACTTGAAATAATCTCTTTACTAGGTTTAGTATTTGGGGTGATCAATACTCTTCGACCCTACAGAAAATTATGATCATTTTACTAGGAGCAACATGAGGATAATGAATGTTTGTATATAAAATAGGTTTAATTAAACTTGTATAGCTCCTAAAAGTTAACTTCTGGTTCACTTAGTTTTGGTGTAGGATTTTATCTCCCGTAAGCCATGTTTTGCTGATGTGGTTTCATAATGAGCAACGAAGCTGTAGCACCGAATTTTATGACATGAACTAGTTTACGACTATACTTACATAGATGAAGAAGCAACAAAATTTCACATCAACAATAAACTAACCAGGCGACTCAATAGCATCAAGTTGAAAACTATGGGAACAACTGTTAAAATTAAAACCAGCGGGGTCAAGATAGAAGTGGTAAAGTTAGAGGATTATACATCTAAGACCTGTTTATAAAAAAACAATGGTAACTGAGCCTTATCTCACTGGGTAGGCTATCCATATACACAAATGCATATAGGACATAATGAAAACAATTTATAGATGAGACCGAGAGATGTGTCTGAGAATCCAGTGAATCTTTGAATAGATGGTCAAAATTAGAAATTGCTAAAAATTTGCATTATCTCTTCTAAAAACAAATGACTTTGTTATAATCCCATACTCCAAACTCATTTCACTATGTATGTCATATTTTACCTTTAAAAGGGGATGTTGAACTGCTCGTGCCAGTGAAACTGGCAAGCTGAAACCTAACTCCCTTTCCTTTTTTGCATCCCTCAATATGTGATTTCTCTCATCAATAAAACAGTTAGCTTGTCCACAGCTCTCAATCCATAAGTGTGTGACCACCAGTTTACCGAAAGCAATAGCTTCCAACATATTTCTAGTACGCACAAATTGATCAGCTATGAAATGGGTAGCATCTGCAATGGAGGATACCACAGAAACTCCAAGCCGTGCTAAAATCTGCAATGAGCACCACAATATGTCTGAAAACCACACATTTGTACTTACTAATAGAAGTTTACAAAAAAATAAATTAAACATACCTTCTTCTGATGCTTAATAATATCTCCGTCCAAGTGGCGGCTATAAAGAACTCGAACATCAGTCATGTCCCTCCTCTTCCTTGAATCTTTAGATGGAGTAAGTAATTCAGGTCTGATAGCACTTAAGCTTTGAAGTTCCCTGAGGAGCTCCTTTCGAGATACTTTAAGAAGGCATGATGTTGAAAGACTTTTATTGCATGATTGTTTGTAATATTCGTCACCCATACAAACCGGCGATGCATCATTCACAGGCATCTTATACTTTGATGGAGTTGCAGATGCCGAGTCAGATAACTTCTTCCTGTCTCTTGGCGATTCATCTGAACTGGTGGCTTCAGAATTATTAACATTATCCCCTGGGTTTGCTTTATCTAAATTCAGCTCTGATATTTTCCCTTGTTTTCCATCAACAGAAGATATTACTGAACCATCATGCGGAGATGAGTGATCTTTGCAATTTACATGTGATTTGACATCAGAATCTGTTCTCATTTTTCTCTTCCTAGCAGTAGATTTCCTAATATCTTCGGGTTCTGCAGATGGTTTGGATGAACAAACTAATGTCTCAGATCCTAAATCATGATCAGACAACTTCCTAATTCTAAGAGATCTCCTTCTTTTAGGATAATCTACTATATCCAATTCAACGTCATCACTGGAGCTAACAACACTTGCCTTCAGACCCGAATTCCCAAAGTGACTCGATTTGGAATTATCATCTACTTCAAAGTCATCAGAAGATCCTACAGTAGATTTAGAATTCAATGCTTTGGATGCCTGTAGGCCAATTCCACTGCTTTTCTCAAGGGAATCAATACCTATATTCCCATCTCTCAAACTCTTGGGTGGTATATCACAGTTTATCAATTGATTTACCGCTAAGGATCGTCTAGTTCTGTAGGCAATTGGGGAAAAATGCCAAACACCATCCCGCAATTGCCTTTTGTTGACCGAAGTCCTTTTACTTTCTTCACTATTGCCATCAGGATTATTCAACTGATCAAGCTGGTCACTTTTCAAAGCTCGAGCTGGCTTTCTTTGCACAATTATCGAAGACGAGGATACTATACCATTTTCATTATCAGGGGAGGTTTGGTTGCCTTCTGCATTTAACTTACTCCTCTTTGATCTTGTCATCATACTGTCCTTTGTCTGTTGCCTGACTTCTTTAGTGCTTCTCTTTGATAAACCTGAAGTTTGCAACATTGATTTAACATCAACTTTCCTTTTCCCGTCATATTGTCCCAAATCTTCCTTTGACGAAACCAGCCCCACTTTTCCAATAGAAGAGTTATTAAGTTTATAATTTAAACCACTTCTAGTAACATGAGCAGTATCATTATCAGCAATATCCTTGGCATTGCACAATGTTTCCATAGCCTCAGCAGCCAGTTGAGTATCTGGTCCTACATCCAACATCTGTTCTCCTGCATTAGCATTGGGCTCCATCTCTCCTCTAGAGCAATCAGTGTTAAATAGTTCATCCAATTCATTAGCAAGATTCCGTTTTAACTTTATTGTTGCTTCTGGTATAACACTGTCCCTTACTTTCAGAATATTCATCCCTACTCTTGAATCAGAATGAGCTGCAGTCTTTCTTTTATTAGGAATATTCTCGTCTTCCTTATCATCATTTAGATTTACTCTGCATTCTCTCCTCTTCTGGAATATCGGCAACGACCTTGGCCTATGTGTTTCACCCTTAAAAAAATCGTTCTTTCTCCTTAGATATATATCTCCCCCGCCCTCATCCTCACGGCTATCATCCCAGTCATAAATCCCAGTTCTTCCAGTTTTGCCTCTGTCATTTATGGTCTTGGCCAAACTGTGTTGACATTTTGTACTGGGAATGGATTTTGACTTTTCCTCCATATTCTTAACACAGTTGGATTCTTGATCAAACTCTGTAATATTATCCTCAAGAAACCTATCTACAAAGTTAAGAGCATCAGCCTGTGACAATACTCCGGGTTCTTGAGAGTTAACGTAGCTTAACCCTTCCAATTCACCATGGTGAATAGGCATCTTGTCTAAGTCATCTCCTTCATTAAAAACTCTGCACCTAAGAGAAGTTCCATTTGTTTCAACAGGTATATCATCATTGAAAAGTTTTCTCACTGTCGACTTAGCAACCTTACCCTTAAATCCCGCAACTTCCACACTGTATTTCCCATTATCATTTTCCTGATCAACTCCCCCAACCTTCTCATAACAACTAAGAAAGGACTCCCCTTTATCCTTTACAATCAGTGATTCCTGACATTTCTGACTAGTACCCTTGACAGAATTAGTGACATCCTGATTTTCTTTCAAATCCACCTTGTGAATGGCAGGAGCAGCTTGCCGCAAAGATTCTGCGCGGAGAAAAGTAAACCGCGGTGGCATTGAACCTGAGAAAAATATAAACTTTAATAAACACATTCACATGTTACATTTCAGGGGAAAACAGGAATAATTTACAAAATAATCAACCTCGCAATGTATTTAGTCCTACAGAGAAAGCTAAGACAGTCATGTCAGATACAAAATACTGAAAAAAAAAAAAAAAATAGACATGCAGGGATACCACTTCTCATAAAAATAAATGAAAAAGATAAAAATGAATTAGTATGTATTTCACCCCAAAGTTGAGCTAATCGAAAAAACAATATTGGGATGAAAGTCATAGATAATCCAAAGTTCATGATGTGGAAGCCAACTTTTCTCTTCTTCAGTATGCATGCCTGATAGTGCAAGAAATGGGTATAGACAAATAAAGTTTCCACAAAATTATTATTATTTTCAATTATCACTGAAATTGCCAATACACATTATTACCTAAGAATTAATAAGCCACTAACAAAATGGACATCATTAAAAATCACCACTTCAAAGCACAGAACACTTCAAAATCAACACTTTCAGTTCGCTGTTTCCCTTTCTTTTCAGCAATCCAACTGTTGAAATCTCTAAATTCACATACAAGAAACACAAGCCATGACAACTGAAACAGTGTCAGGTACCTACCAAATTACCAGCAGCTTCCAATCAATACTCCCAAGGACTAAGAAAGACAAAGAACAAACATCGGAATTGACTCACTCACTCACTCACCAGAACTGTTTCGCTGCCACGATTTATCCTTTCTGTTATCCACGGCTTCACCATTGCCACTGTCAACAGATAGCTCATCATCATTCACATTATCCAAAACTTGCGTTCTATCCGATTCACACTCTTCCTCTAGCAACTGCGTCTCATCATCACCCAACGCCTGAGTTTCACTGGCAAGGTTCATCGCTTCGTTTTCGAAAATGTCGTCATCCTCATCAAATACCTGAGTTTCCCCGGCAAGGACCACTGGTTCGGTATCCAAAACGCCGTCGTCGTCGAAAGGCGCAGTATCTTCGAAGTACCGCCACTCGCTGTCATCGCAATCGTCGTCCTCCACACCTGAGATTTCAACAAAACAAACCAAAATGTTACATTTGATGCAAAATTAGGGGTTTCAATCACATGATAGATTTAAAAGAAATTGAATTGAAGAAAAGAAGTACAGACCATCGGCATCAAATGGTTGAGTGTCAACGTAGTCAAAATCTGAGTGGATTCTGCAATCTTCCTTGGCGGTAGAATGATTCGGACTCATCGCTGAAAACCCCTATCAGAGATTAGGGCACCGAAAGAGAGAAGAAAGGATTAAAGAGTCAGAATTTTTTGGAGGGAAAATGTCGCGGGTTTTTGTGTTCTGGACCGCTTTAAAGAACAGTGTAGAACACTACAAAAGGTCACAAACAATGGTAATTAATTGGTAGCTTTTTCACATTTTAGGGTTCTGATTTTGAGTAATTTTTGCAATTCTCGCCTTGTGCGTGTTGGTGGTTGTTCTTGTGAAGTAACAAGTCTAGTGTGTAACCGTCATTCTTTACTCACTTTTTAAATAAATAAAATTCACTTTTGATTACTTATTTACTATATTCAATTTTGTCCTACAATTTTAGTTCCTTAATTTTATGTATATGTTTTCATAATATGTACCACATTTTATTATTTCTAATAATAAAAGTTTTAATATAGTATCGCAGTGGGCATTTGGTCTAGTGGTATGATTCTCGCTTAGGGTGCGAGAGGTCCCGAGTTCAATTCTCGGAATGCCCCTTTTTCATTAATTAACCATTGTTTACGTATATATTTGTTCTTTTAAAACTTAATTGCAAGCATTTAAAGATACAATGTAACATTAACATACAGTAGAATGCACAAAACATAAAATTCCATTAAACAAAATTATTATTAAAATGATCAAATGTTTAGGTATAATATTTTAAACATAAAATAAAACTAAAATTATATTGATAGTATTTTCATCTATAAGGTAAAACCAAGACTTATATTAAAACATTATATAATTACGTTTATTTTTATTTACGTTTATTACCGATTTCAACAAATAAGTTGATTAAATAATTAATTTAATAAGTTAATTTATCATCTTTCAAATTTTAGCTTTTTTTAGTTTGCAGAAATACTTAACTTTTTTTATTATACTGACTTATTTTAATGAGTTGAAATTTAAGATTAAAATTAATTTTATATACTTATTTAAATAAAATAGTTGTTATTATTATTAAGCGTTACCTACTATATTGAAATAGAAAAAATGTTGGAGAAGCAATATATGTCATATTTGTATAAAATAAAGAAAGAAAGAAAAATAAACTTAATTGAAGTTTAAAGTAGTAGTTAATGCAGTTATTTCAAGCATACAGGCAACCTTTTTCTACTATTTTTTTTTTTTAATAACAATGTTGAAGTTCAAAATGTTAAAATTAA
>Ga0209700_100099_pt1 | contig 120920 bp, 60 predicted proteins | sample SiratroredBW_FD_187528 | JGI IMG/M metagenome (GOLD analysis project Ga0209700, IMG submission 187528) | Root nodule microbial communities of legume samples collected from California, USA - Siratro red BW (SPAdes) (version 2) | ecosystem: Host-associated > Plants > Roots > Nodule | place: USA...
AATTTTTTTTTTTTTTTTTTTTTGCAGGTCTTCAGACATACAACGATGCCAAGCATTTTGCCATATCTGCGAAGATACCAGAGTTTAACAACAAGAACAGAACCCTTGTGGTGCAGTATTCCATTAGGTTTGAGCAAGACATTGAGTGTGGTGGCGGTTACATCAAACTTCTCTCTGGTTATGTCAATCAGAAGAAGTTTGGTGGCGATACCCCTTATAGGTATGTCGGTCAATTTCTCATGTTATGTTTTAGAAGATGTATGCTTGGTAACTTGGTTATAAATAGAAGATGAACTTCTATATACATGGACTAAACCTTATACTGTATCAAGAAATGTTAACGGCTCGCTTTCAATGTTTGGCTAATATTTATTGGGACACGTGAAGTTATTGGTGAGACTTCACTTGTTAGATAGAGGATGGGACCCAAATTGTTTTGTGAAGTTTAGTAAATTTTAGTTAACAAAGTTTGCTAGAAAGGAGTATATTTGAATGTATTTTCTAAAAGTAACTTATATAGATTAGGTTTGAATAAATTTGTTGTAAGGAGTTTTTGTAGAAGAACAATAATAAGAAAGAGAGGCATTTAGTTTAGTCTATTTAGTCTGTCACTATGCTGAGGAGTAGAGTGAACTGATTGGTCTTGCTTGATGCAGTTTGATGTTTGGACCAGATATATGTGGTACACAAACCAAGAAGCTCCATCTTATACTATCATACCAGGGGCAGAATTACCCTATTAGAAAGGAACTGCAATGTGAAACGGATAAATTGACTCATTTCTATACATTTATTCTAAGGCCTGATGCCTCTTATAGTGTCCTTGTTGATAACCGGGAAAGAGATTCGGGAAGCATGTATTCAGATTGGGACATCCTTCCTCCAAGGAAAATCAAGGATGTAAAAGCAAAAAAGGTACAACTATGGGACTGAACTTGTTTTAATGGAGAATATTTGTAATTACCTTTCTAAGTATATGAGCACCATTGTTATTGTTAGTACTTTCTGGGGTTTCAGTGGTCATAAATTAAAAAAACAACTTAAACAATCATTCTATGGGGTTCTTTAACCGAGATAGGAAGCATTTTGGTTCTTTTGGTATATTTTACGTCTTTATCAATCAATTTACTTTCTTCTGAAACTTTTTATTTTCACTATTGCAGCCAGCAGACTGGGATGATAGAGAGTATATTGAAGATCCTAATGAGGTCAAACCAGAGGTACTATTTGCCCCCCTCTTCACCATAATCCCCTTCTGGTAACTTGAAATTCTTCATCAAGTTTGCCAAACACCTTCACCTTTACATTTAGCATTTGCATTTACATGAAAAACCTTCTCGATCACCTTTAGGAATCACTTAGTTTAATGTCCATATGAACAATAGATAATATCTGCTATCAGTGTTTTAAGTTGCGATTGGTCAATTACTTTGCAACTATGTTTCATCTGTGCAACCGCAACCACTTTGCAGTTTAGAACAGTCTGCTACAACTGGCTGGGCTTGGCAAAATTATGTTTATTTTGTATTGGAGAGGTTTCCGTTGTCAACAACCAAAAAACCAATTGTTTTTTTTGTATTAATTACTCTTTTAAGTCTCATCGAGCATCATAAATGGTATCAAACCTTTTCGGATACTTCTTGTCTTTCTCAGTCCCTTGCTTACAAGTATTAGACTATTTATTTGAAGTGGCAGATTCTAATAATGATTTAACATCAATTTGATAATTAAATTAATTTTTTATAGCCAACCTCTGCTTGAAAGGTTTTTGGCAATGCATAATGTCGTATGGATTTTTAGTTACATTTCAATGTGCTTCATTATGCTTAATTCTTTTTTTTTTATATTGCAGGGATATGATTCCATTCCAGCTGAAATTCCTGATCCAAAAGCCAAGAAGGTTGATTTGTTTACTTCATATTTTTTAATTATTGACAGAAGACTTAATTTAGCATGGACTTATGAACGTTCTTTTCCTTCTTTTCTTTTGTTTAATTCTTTGTTTGAGTAGCCTGCTGACTGGGATGATGATGATGATGGACTATGGAAGCCGTCAAAGATTCCTAATCCAGCATACAGAGGACCATGGAAACGCAAGGTTCTTAATGACACACATTAAAAGTTGAAGTCATTACTCTTTTAGGCTTTCTAATTGTTGAAAATTGTTGAACTGCAGAAAATCAAGAATCCCAACTACAAAGGAAAGTGGAAGATTCCATGGATTGATAACCCAGGTAGGTTTATTTATATTCTAGCGATTTCTGTTTTTAGAATCAAGAAGTTAGAGCCAATGTGTTAATGTGCTGGTACAGACAAACAAAATAACTAGCTTATACTTTTAGGCTTTGTCATTTATGTTAACTTGTAAGTGTTGCAAATATGAAGTGTACTGACATTATAATTTTATATGGATCTAGACTGTTGGTTTTTGCTCATTTCTTGTTGGCTAGGTATAATTTTGATTAGACAAGAAAATTATAAAATGGTATTCTGATAGTTTTCACTAGGTGGCAACTGACCCATCAATTATTTCAGTTATATCTTCAGCCTTGCATTCATTTAAGCTTATAAGCCTCTGCATGAATGTTTAGCAAATTTGTTGTGAAATCTTGTATATAAACTTACGTATAGCACTTGGTTTAGTTAATTGATCTTTACTTTCTGGTTTTGCTCTTTATGTTACTAATGTCATCTCTAATTACGAAATTTGCTTTACATTTGCTGTTTCCTGCAGAATTTGAGGATGATCCTGATCTTTATGTTCTCAAGCCAATAAAGTATGTGGGCATTGAAGTGTGGCAGGTGTGCGTCTATATATACATACCTTTTGTTCTTCCTCTTTATTGATTGAAGGAACATTTATAAATTCTTATTTTAGTTTAGGCCTTCATTTGGCGTTTTTAAGATTATTATAGTAAGCTTCGTAAACTTTTGAATAAGCTTCCATTCAATAAGAAATTATTGAATAAGTGCTTGATTAAATTGTTTACCCAAACACCCTAAGCAATAATTTTCAGAAGTTTACCTAAACCTGAAAATATCTTTTATTGAATATTTGAAGTGTGACAATATGAACTTTTGAAATTTTAGGTGAAGGCAGGTTCAGTTTACGACAACATCTTAGTTTGTGATGACCCGCAGTATGCAAAGCAAGCTGTGGATGAATTTATGGCTAATAATAGAGAGGTGAGCTTCTACTTCTAGACTTCGTATCTGTTATTTAGTTTGTAGCAGATAGGAATCATAGTATCTGCATTCTCATTTTGTGTAAAATCTCAGGCTGAAAAAGAAGCTTTTGAAGAAGCAGAAAAAGAAAGAAAGGCTCGGGAAGAAGAGGTGACCATTCAAAGCCTAAATGCTTCAGCAGTATTTTTAAACTGTGACAATCATATTTTTCATGTTGCTTTGTACAATATCAATACCATTTGATGTTATGATTGTGTAGGAGGCACAGAGAGCAAGAGAAGAGGGTGAAAAAAGGAGGAAGGAGAGGGATCTTAAATATGGAAATCGGAGGCGGCGCCGAAGGGTACTGTGTTTTGTCCTGGTTTCCTGTCAAAAATTGTTCTTAGAGTTTATTTTTTTAACTTTGCAGTAAAGGTTTTGCTTTATCTTCTATTTTGTGCTGTAGGAATTAATAGTAGTGGGGAGCAAATGACCTTTTTGGATAAATTTCCTCCGAAATTTTTTTAGGAAAAAAAATTAAATAAAATTTTCCATGAGTTAAAACTAACTTGTTCACAACTTAAAAATTAAATTCTGGAAAAGTTATGAGAGAACTTCAAGAAGTGTTTGTGGGAACAAATGACCATTTTGGACAAATTTATTTGTAAGTATTTCCATGAGGAAAAAAAATGTAGTAGACTTTTCTTTTAAAACTTATTTATAATTAAAAATCCAATTTTAGAAAACTTATACGAGAACACTTTTATAGAATAATTTGTATTTAAACTAATTTTAATTTATGAGAAAACTTAATTAATTTTTTCTCTCTTGTGGAAGTGTCTATGGAAAAAATTTAACCAAACATGCCTATATAAAGCACCTTGTTATCTTTCTTTCCTTATCTTTGTTTAAGAGGGAGAGAATATGCAATATAGAATTATTGAATTGCGATCCATTTCAACATTGTGCTTTGGAAACCCTTTCATTCAAAACCTGTAGTTACACTTAGATCAGTTGGGAACAAAATCGGGCATTCCCTCTTGAAAAAAGAATGGTGAATAAATAGTTAGAAGACGTTTAAGTAAGAGGATCTATGAAAGCTTCATGCTTGGAAAAAGAATGGAAAACATTGGTACATGAGTTTGGGACATTTGATGGGTAAACTAAAAGATCGCAAGCTAACAGTTTTTTGTGCTCTCTTCTCTTAAATTTCCTGGCCAATACATGTAAAATTGTTTGGTCTCTTATTAAAACGGCTTTATAATCACTTATCGCTTATGAACCACAAAGTCTGATGTCAAAACTTTGTTTTGCAGTCGGATCCCCACGATATGTATGATTACCATGTAAGTCTAAAATTCTCTGTTATTTAATGCTAATGTGAATATGCCTCTTGGTACTTTATTGCTTGCGTTGTTCATGTAATGATCACTGCCCATAACACGTTGCCATTTAGATAGATATCAACTTGTTTGCTTATTCAAATCTAATAAGATCAATATATCTTCTGGCTGTGTGTGATCACTCGGTGTGATTTGGTGGAGTCTGTATCTGATCAGCACCTCAAAAATTGGCAGAGTGTGCAATGATTCTGGAAAGAGTTTCACATTAAATCCGACAACTACTCTCCTGATAATAAGTCTTGAAATTTTCTCACCTAATAAGTGGATTAACATAATGAATGGATTAATGTTTTGGATTGAATTTTTCTTTTATGTTTTAAGTCCTAATTTATTCAAAACAAACTGAAGATATTCAAACAACAATTTAAGAAAACTATTGTTGTACTTAAATATACAAAATTATAAATAAAATAAATTCCTGAAAGTGTCTCCGTTAACATTGATGTTCCACTTCAATTTAAAACTAATTTCCTGCACTTAGTCATGAGTTGCTGTAAATAATTATAAATTCAATGATTCATAAATGTCTGATAATTTTTCTTACATTGTGTGGAAGTCACAAGGATAAATAATATTATGAATTTGTAATACAAAAAAATACATCTTTCTGAAATTCTTGAGCTACTTTTGGATTCGTTGCATCACGAGATATTTCCATGGTGTCAAATTTCATTTTATTTCAATTTTTTTGTTAAGAGTCAGTTTTCATTTTCAGTACCCTCAGTAAATGTGCATTTCCTTCTCCTTTGACTCTTTCAGGATGAACTTTGAAAGGTGTACTCTGGGTAGGTGTTAGCTGTGTGATTGCAGCAATAAAATGCATCTTTGAAGTTTTTAAAGTGCTGTGAATTGTAGGACCAAAGCTGCAACTGCACCGACATACCGAGCTGTACTGAATTGTAACATCTGAAAAAATAGGTGTCAGCCATTATGTTAACCTCATTTCTTTTGGATTATTATTAGGTAACAGCTGGTCAGCTGGTACTGTTCTGAACGATGGAATTAAACTTTCTCTACCTGTAACCCAAAAGAAAAAATATTGCTTTTTGGTATATTACTTCATTCTCTATATCATATATTCCTCACCTCTTGAAAGCATAAATATATATATATATATATATACACACGGGGACACTTGTTCTTGCTAATAGGATAATATTCTGTCATTGATCTGTATGACAGAAAATATAATTGTAGATTATACAATCATGTCTACATTTTTAAGAATAGAAGTTAGTTAGGGAGTGATTAAACATTGGAGGCTTGAACATTTAAAGATGCAGGCCTATTTTCTTATTTCCTGATTGTATTGGAGAAAAAGTATCTTAATGATACAAGATAATAGGAACTCTCTAATACTTTGTTTGGTGGAAGTGGTTCAAGTGAAATTTGTTGAGGAAATATTTAAATAGTTTTTTTTTTTTTAGAAAATGAAATAAGAATAAATGAAGAATAAGTTTACTGCATTCTTTTATTATAACATATTTTTTATTGGTCTTTCTTTTTAAATTATTTTATTGATCTTAAATTATTTTTTATTTATTACTTTTGTATATATATATATATATATATATTTATATATGTTTAGGTTTTTTTATCTATTATATTTTTCTCATCTACCAACGAAATGATACCAAAAAGGAAAGAAGAAAGAGGAATCTATGACAAAAAGTCAAAAGCATCACGAATAACAAGGAGGAGGTAATATAATCCTTTCAAATAGTAGAAAGAAACTATAGATAGAAGAGAGGGGCAAATAAAAAAAAAAGAAGTATGAACTGTTGTTCCCATTTGATGTGACTTTTATTCAATCTCTAAAATTATGATTGTTTTGTTTTTAATGCAAAATTATAATAATACTTACTTCTCTATTTCAAAACTTTTACTAAGGTTTTTATATGCAAACTAATAAATATTTAATTTATACAAAATTAAAGTAAATTATCCTTAATTATTATTTTACAATTTTCTGTACTACTTTCAATTGTTTGATTTATACGCTTAGAAAAACAATATATATATATATATATATATATATATATATATATATATATATATATATATATTTTTTTTATCTTATATATTTAACCAGAGAACTGAAAATTTTACACAGTATTTATAGTGAAATTCTAACATCACCAAACATTATAGAAAACCCTCAAAATTCTGAAATGAACGAAATAGACTTTAAATTTAGTAACTATCAATCATTTCAACCTTTTAATGTTATGACCAATGAATTTGATTTTTGATTTTGATGGCTATCACCAAATATTAGTAATCAAACATTCAATACTCTAGCCATTATTGACAGTAAATGTATACTTCTTTTTTTGTTTTGTTTTTAAACTGTGAAATATAAAAAATTGTCTATTTTTATTTAAATGTTTCTTTTAAAATTAAGAAAATATTAGTTAATTATTTATTACCATTCACTTAATTTTTAATCCATTTGCATATCGTTAAGAACTTTAGTTTTTAATGGGAAATTTAATTGATAACACACACATATACATATATATATATATATATATATATATATATATATATATATATATATATATATATATATGCATTAGTTTAACTGAATAATTTTACAGCTGAAAAAAATAAACTTTAAATAGGTAATTATATCATGTTTTGAGTGAATTAAAGTAAATTATTAACAATTCAGCTTTTAATATAATAATTCAATTCAATTTTTAAAAAAAAAATTATTTTAACATCAATTTAATTTAGTTTGAAATAATTTTAAATAATTATAATATGTGGATTAATTTTTTTGATTTGGTAAGATTAAGAAACAAAATGTAAAATCTAAGGGCAAAACTTATATTTATTTTGAAGTTATTAAAGATAATTCTTAAACTTTTAAACTAAGAATCCCATGTTTCAATATTAATTATGTTCAATTATGTTCAAGGTAATCAATCTTGTCTAATGGGATCTTGTGTTTTTGTATTAAGGAACAAATAGACTAATAATGCTAATTCTATTTATTAAATGGAGTTTGTTTCTTTTGTTAAACTTTAATTGGCAAACACATTAACACTCTAAATTACTCCTATTACTCATTGAAGATTAATATTATTTATTGTCCCACCAAAAGTGGTCAATCATGACATGAAATGGTATAAAAAAGTTTAACTACATATGTTAAGTATGTGATGTATAAGATTGACTTTGATTAAAGTTTGAGGTAAATTTATGAAAATTCTCCCCTCCAATATAACTAAGTTGTAGTGAAGATGAGTTACACATTCATAAAGATACCTCAACACTAAAACACAAAAGTCTTCAAAGATCTTAATAAAATAATGACATGCAACAAATGCATACTTAATAATGGTTAATGATAATTTGTTTTTATATAGGAGTCAGGTTGAATTAATATCATAACTGTTCATGAAATAAATACAAAAAGTGTAAATAAGGAAAGAAAAAAATGAGAGCAAAACTACAAAATTAGAGAATTAATATAAAGAAAATAATATAAGAGAAAAGAAGAGGTAGAATTATAAAATGAAATAAATGTCTTTAAAGGAAAAAGTCACATATAATTGTTGTGAATACTAAAGGGTATAATAAATAGTGTTTTTTATTCTTATTTTACTTATATTCTACCTAAGTAGTTGTGGAACCAATAATGTTTATCTTTCTCTCTCCATTTCTTAATTATACAAAGGAAGAAGAGTTTTTTTTAATAAACAATTGAACATTATGGAGGAAGGGTACCATATTTAAACAAGTCTAAGCAGGAATCTTGGTGTTGTTGTTTGGTCCCAATAGAAACAATATCATTGATTGAGTTTGGAAAGTTTTAGGGATGATAATAGTGGTGATTGGTAGAAAGAGTTATTATTATGATGGTTAATCAAAATTTTTATGCTTTTACATGATGTACCATTTTTTAAAACTTTGAATCTTTAACTTTTTAACTTATCCGTTGGAAATTAAACAAGCATCAAGTGTAGGAAAAAAGGAACATGGGTCCTTTGATCCAAGAGATGTGTGAAAAAGAAAGCGAGATGATGTTTGTTCCAATTTAAATTAATCCATTTTGTGAATATATTCAGATTCTTATTTTACTCACTTTTCATTTAAAAACAACCAAATTCAAGGAAGAAAAAAAATATTTGTATTAATTCAATTTTTGCATAAATGAAAAGTTTCTGTACTTGTAAAATTTTGCAGAGCTTGTTAAATTAAAATTTCTTTTGTTCAAATTTTGCTAGTTATGAGAGGTGTAAGCTAGTCTGTCTAGAAGGTTTTGATGTTTTTGATCAGTGTGGGTTGGACAATGTTAGGTAATGTTGTTTGCAGGCTAAAGATTTTCAAAACGATTAAAGTAAAAAAAAAATATTAGGGATTAAAATACACTTTTGATTTTACGAAATTGTAAATGTTATCTTGTTTTTTATGGAAATATTGCGCAGGTTAAAATCAAATATTAAATTTGATAAAATTAAATCAGATTTTGGAACATGTTTACATACCAACAACATTCTCAAATCATCCATCAAAGTTTTTTTTTTAGTAAAGTAAATAAAATATTAATGACTTTTTGTAACAAAATGATATTTAAAATGATAAAAACAAAAAATTGACTAAATAAAATAAATGTTAAACTGAATATATACTATTTTACAGGAATAAACGTATCCTATCTTTAATAAATAAAATTATTGACTTGATTGAACACATTTTAAATAATATCATAGCTCAATTAATTTATAATTTTAGTTCAGTTCATATTTATCATTCATACTTAATTAATTTTTTTAAGTAAATTATAAATTTAATTATTTTTAATTAAGTTTCTATTTTGTTCTATTAATATTCAATCTATATTTTACATTTAAGTATACTACCATCTTATTATTAGTAAAATGAGGTAATCGTTATTTCTGTATTTCCATCTTTAATAATCTTTTCTCTATAGTTTCTTTCAATTCACAGTCTATTTGTTTTCTGAGAAAGAATGACTAGATTGATGATGACTTAAAGAGAAAAAAAAAGTAATAGTTAAATTATCTCATTGAAAACAAAATTCAAATGGTAAAAGTTTAAGTATAAATAAAAAAAAATCAATTAATTTAGGAAGTTAATTAAAAAAATATTCAGTTCTATTATATTGAAATTCGAAAAAGTTGATGGAGAATAAATTATAATTAAAGGTTGAAAAAAGAGTAGGAAGGTTGGTAGGAGGTGGAGGAAGAGAAAGGCGAAAAAGGTGGTGGGAGGGGGAGAAGGCAAAATCGTTTTCAAGGGAACAGTAGAGAGAAAGAAGAGTTTGTGTCAACGTAAAATAAATGCAACTTCCTTCTCTTTTCATTCATTTTCGCTCTTTTCACTTCATTCCTTCCTTCCATTCACTCACACACATTTCATCTAATCGATTCGATCAGATCATTCCCCTTTCTAGGGTTTCTCCTTTCTCTCTCACACACACAATTCAACAAACAATTGCCAATTACATTCAACAATATCACAGTAATGGAATTCTGATGCAAACTCTTTCTCTCTTTCTTTTCTAACAATTCACTTTCTCTTCTCTGCTCCTTTCCCTCCAATCTTTCGCCTCACGTTCGATGACTGAAACTAAGGTATTATTATTATTATTATTATTATTATTATTATTATTATTATTATTATTATTATTATTATTATTTATTATTATTATTATTATTATTGTTGTTATTATTTTAACTGAATTTTCTCTTCCTTGCAATTTTGCTATTTTCTCCGGTCTAATCCGAGATCTTACTACCACGCATCGAATACGCTTTTTTGGTATTGTTTGACTGTTTGTGCGAATCTCCGTCTTCGTTATTTGATTTCATGAATTTTCCTGTATGCCAGATCTTTTGAGTGTAGATCTCTCACAAGGATTTTTGGAAGCAATTGATTGCAACTGATTTTGCTTTCTGATTTCGAAAATGTTTCACAGTAGTTTTATTTCGAGGTAATTCGGTTTTCTGATTGTGGTTGGAGTTTTGTGAGTGAAATTCTTGTAATCTAGTATGACGTTAGTGTTGTTCACGCTGGCATTGTAAGTTTTCGTTCACGTGTTTCGGTGGTGGTTTTACTTTTTGCGTTTGGGTGTGGTGTATGTGTGTTCATGTGCTTGTATTATTATTATTTGGTGATATGTGTTGATTACTCTCTGTCTTGTAGGGAAGAAGTGGGTTTTGCGTGTGGCCGGATGCCAGACAACTGTGCTTGCGGAAAGGTCTTTTATATGGATTTATGCGATTATTTTCTATACCGTTAAAAACTTTGCGTGGAGCTAGTCGGTCGTTGAGAGTAGATCAATTTTGCAGTGTAGTGAATCTATCTTCCTCACTGCAGATTGAATTGGTGAGCAAATCTCTCCCTCCTTTTTAATGATGCAGTTAGATTAGTATTCAGTCACTCATGCTGATAAGTTCTAGTGCTATGTGCGAAATCTTAGTATGTTGTGTTAGTGTTACTCATCTCATTTTTCTTTAATCTTAGGTTCCATGCCTTAGGGACAGTTATGCATATCTTTTACATGATGTGGATACGGGTACAGTTGGTGTGGTTGATCCTTCTGAGGCTGGGCCTATTATAGATACTTTGAGTAAGAAAAATCTAAATTTGACTTACATACTGAACACACACCACCATCATGATATCACTAGTGGAAATGCAGAGTTGAAAGAAAGATACGGGGCAAAGGTAAGTCCTTTAGTCAATGTTTATTATACTTTTAATTATTGTTATAAATGTGTTACAGCAAATGTGAGGAGATTTGTTTGTAACAATTCCTTGTCTTACAGGTAATTGGCTCGGAAATAGACAAGGAAAGAATTCCTGGTATTGATATTTATTTGAGTGATGGAGATAACTGGATGTTTGCAGGTCATGAAGTGCATATATTAGCTACTCCTGGTCACACTGAAGGTCATATTCATTGTCTATTTGCAATAATGATCTTAATTTTGTCTACCACTAGATATAGTTAATTGATGAGAAAATGGTTCAGATCGACTTGTTACTTTAGCTCTTTTAGTCTGCTCAACGATTTTCAGTTCCATGGGAATCTAAACTTTATATTATATTCTTTGCTGTTATATTGACTAAACTCATGGTCTTTACTTGAAGGCATACATGTTCTTCTTGGTTTAGCATGATATTATCTGGCCCTCATAGAATTCTAGTCTTTGACTTCCTTTCCCATGGCTAGATCCAGGATTTATTTTGTCAATACTATGGTGTAGGGCTTTTCTGTAAACATTTTTTGGGTTTTGCTTTGGGTAGTGCTCTAATGTTTGGCCATGCAACTAACATGCTCAAGGTGCTGCTAATTTCCTTTATATGATTTTTTTTACTTCTGCTGACCCTCACCTTTTGGATTTATTATCTGTTTGTGCTATAAGCAGGTCATGTAAGCTTCTACTTTCCAGGCTCGGCAGCAATTTTTACTGGAGACACCTTGTTCAGCTTATCATGTGGCGAGCTCTCTGAAGGAACCCCCGAACAGGTTGATTTGAATTGCATTTGTATAGTATCAGTTACATAAGGACAAACCTTTTATTTTGTCCATTTTTATGCATATATTGAGTCATAATGTTTTTGTATAAGTTGAATGTTGGATGTTGATTTCTAGATGTTATTACAAATGTACAATTTGTACAAGTCCGATACTTTGTTAGCCTGTAATGTTTTTTTATCTTTAATTATTAAGAATTTCTTCCATTTACAGATGCTATCTTCTCTTAAAAGGATCATGTCGCTGCCAGATGAAACAAGTATTTACTGCGGTCATGAATATACATTGGTTGGTTGTTTCTACTTTCATTATGTTCCCTGCTTGATTTCCAAGTCTAATTGCTGTGACCTTGACTTTGGCTTCTCAAATTTGACAGAGTAATTCAAAGTTTGCCTTGTCCGTAGAACCTCAAAACAAGGAACTTCAATCCTATGCTGCTCACGTAGCTCACATCAGAAATAAGGGTTTGCCCACGGTAATTTCCAGAACTGAACTGAACTTCTATGGATGGTTTCAACTTTCAAGTGCCCACTCTGGCGGATCTTCCTCACTAACATGTCATAACTCAACCAACATTTTTTTTTTTTTTGTGATCATTCAGAGCTAACATACCGTCGTTGATCAATTTTGATTTGAATATTGCGTTCCACTTTACCTAATTATTACTGTTTTCTTAGATTCCAACCACACTGAAGATTGAAAAGGCTTGCAATCCTTTCCTTCGCACATGGAGCATGGAAATCCGGCAAAAACTAAATATTGCAGCCACGGCAGAAGATGCAGAAGCTCTGGGTGTTATTCGGCAAGCAAAGGATAAATTTTAGAATTTCTTAATTAAATTTAAAAATTCTAAAGATACTTATTCTGTATAGATTAGGTTCATGAATCCATCAATGGAATAATATTTACTTGGTGGTATCGTAATATAATTTTTAAAATTTTCTTCGGCTTCGTTTGAAATGTAAATTAGATTTCAGTTTTGTGGCATGATGGGAATCAAAATCATGATGATGCATGGAAGAAGCTTCATCGTTGAGAAACGCGCTTGTGTTGTTAGCATATGCATATGTGAGAATGTTTGAGGAAGTGGTATTTCACTATTTTGAAACGCTGCATGTTGGCATGACAATTTTCAATGTTTCAAAGTCTAGTTTGTACAAATAAAGGCTTTACGAAATGTTAGCATAAGCCGTTCAATGTAATAATTTATATTATAAACAAACTTAAACTTATAGACCAATTATATGTAATATTTGCAATTGATATCGTATGAATTGAAACCAAAGGATAGAGGATGCAAGCATCAAAATAATGTATTTAAGCATGGATTTGATTTCAAATATTTTGTTTATATGTATGATATCTGGTAGTGGTCATTGGCCGTAGTACCGACTTCTTCACATTCCCTCTCCTTTAGAAGGTCAGTAAGTTGCGTAACTTTTTGAGACTTCTGGAGTATGGTGGGTTGTTACTCTCGCACTTTAAGTCGATGGATGGATTCACCTAAAACCCGAATCTTCAACCGCTTGTGCATTAATCGCCACTCTTGGAAGAAACAGACAGCACCATCATCATCCTTCTCGAATATGACAGAATTACTTTATGCGCAATTCCTGTTCCCAGAAAATAAATACACCTACCCATGTCATTTCATATCTGTTGGTATCACCACACATGGGATCATTATCTGGTTAACCACTTCCAATTCAATACAGTTGGACGTGTCTTAACGTTTCCGTCTTTCGTTTCACAGTCAGCAAAGTACATAATTGTTCAAGGACTGCAATTTAGTGGGCTCCCCCTGCACTGCCCCGGCATGCTAACCCTGACGTTATGTAACGTGGTATGATCATCTTTAACAACAACAAAAATAAATTATTATTATATATTCTTATAATACATTATTATTATATATATTATAATAATAATAATTATTATTATTATAGAATAATAATAATAACAGAAACAAATGTAATGGTTGTTGTATGGCATTGGCATCAGCATCAGAGTCATTAAGCGTCATGATCAGATTATTATCCCTCGCCCTTCCCTTGTCCGTAAGATTCTAAGAGGGTCCCCACCCACTCTCAGTGCGATTTGCTTTGCAATACATAGAAACAGTTTCCGCGCCAAAGGAAACGTAGAACAAGACTAACAACAGGTTAATTTAGCAACTATACTCTCTTTCTCTCTCTTTTTCACTCACATTACATTAATAACGTGATGAATAATTCAATTCAATCCAATATATACATATAATACAACATTGAGCGTTCATTGTTTGGCTGTGGCAGCAATGGCGGTGGACGATCGGTTTGCACATTTGAACCCTAAGACGTGCGTGGTTTTAGGTGGCAGAGGATTCCTCGGAAGATCGTTGGTCCTCAGGCTGTTGAAACTCGGTAACTGGATCGTCCGAATCGCCGATTCCGCTCAGTCTCTCCAGCTCCATCACTCCGAGTCCGTCCTCGCGCAAGCTCTCCCTTCCGCACGCGCTTCTTACTTCCACATCGACCTTACCGATAAGTGCAACATTGTCAAAGGTCCGCAATCCTTTCTGTTACGTCACGTGTTCTTCGTGTGCATCACACTCATTTTCTTTCAATTCCTTTCAATTGTGGAAACTGATATTGCGCTTTATGCAGTTCTAGAAGGTTCTTCTGTTGTGTTTTTTATGGATGTTGCTGGCGTTGATGTTAACGACTTCTATACTTGTTATAAGCTGATAGTTCAAGGTACTCTTTCATTTGCTCTGTTAATTGCAGGAGATTACATGCTTTTTCTTATGCGATTTCATGTTCCATTATTCAGGAGCAAAGAATGTAATTAGTGCTTGCCGAGAATGTAGAGTCAAACGCCTAATATATAATAGTTCTGCTGATGTTGTATTTGACGGTTTGCATGATATTCGTGATGGAGATGAGTCGTTGGCCTATCCCTGGAAAGTACGGTTCTACTTATGTTCAAGTTTGGAATATCTTTTGTGTTTTTTTCCATTTATGTAGATTAGATGTTTTTCAGCTGCGAATGATTAAGCATTTTAATGGGAGGATGTGAATTGCAGACTGACAATATGTTAAGTGACCTTAAGGCTCAAGCGGAAGCTTTGATCCTGAGTGTCAATGACATTGATGGCTTATTGACATGCTCTCTTCGTCCTAGTAATGTTTTTGGACCTGGTGACACAGAATTTATACCATATTTTCTCAAGTTAGCAAGATATGGTTTTGCAAAGGTAGTTTTCCTTTTATGGCTTTGTAGTATTCTTTTGTCAAAAAGATGGTGGCGGGGTTGTTCTATAAATGCTAATGTAAGCTTTACAAAAAGTTAACGTTTACCATTCTTATAATCTTGTTGTAATTAACTTTGAGTTGTGTTATTTGTGCAGTAATATATACAACAATACTTTTTTTTTCTTCTCTCTATCACATATATGTGTGTATAATGATGAAGCTAATTTCACACTGACTATCATACTTGATACAGTCACTTAAATCCATAATTTTGGGTCCTTGATTAGTTCTGACTATTTGATATGCTAGAAATTTTTTCGTGCTCCATATGATGGCAAGTTCAAAATTTCCTATTCTTAGAATTTGAACTTATAGTCTAAGTCAATTCTACAAAAGCACACGTAAGATGATGACTACCCAAACTTCAAAGCTTATTTAAGTTATATCTCTAATTAATGTGAGATTGAAATACCACCCTTGAGATTTCAATTAAGGAAGCCCCCCAAAAAGGATGCTAATGTGATGGGCTATGGGTAACTGCACTTAAGGAAACTTTCCCAACATCTATTAGTTTGATCGTTAACCTAGTTGAATTGTGATTTATGTAGCTGATCTCACCTTGTGGGATAAAATTTTTGTTGATGGTTTCATATATCATGTGATTTATATATTTTGATCTCACCTAGTCCTGTAAAGTCTTATTTTAGAGTAACAATTTCTCATTTCAGTTTATTATAGGGACTGGTGATAATCTTTCAGACTTCACCTTTTCTGAAAATGTTACCCATGCCCATATCTGTGCAGAAGAAGCTCTAAATTTCCAAACAGTTTCGGTGGCAGGAAAGGTGTGTATATATGGAATATCGACGTTACGTGCTGTTTTGATATTCATAAATAACAAAGTATTTTTCTTTTCGTGCAGGCATTTTTCATCACGAATCATGAGCCTATACAATTCTGGGAATTTCTTTCGCTTTTGTTAGAAGGTCTTGAGTATCAAAGGTAAAAATGTGCAGCCTGTTTTAATATATGAATGGAATAGTATTGTCTCTGATGTCACTGATGTTTAGTTGTGTATGCTTGACTTGATGGTATGATATATTATCCAGGAGTTTTAGAATAGGAAAAAAGCTTAAAATTATATTTTCTCTGCTCATATCTATTTGAAAATTTTAGTCACAAACTATATTAAAATAGCCTTTTCCTACCAATTTAGGAGATATCGTAACAAATTAGCTCCTTCTTCGGTATATTTGCTCATTCGGTTTGGTATTTCATTTATTCCTGGAGGCAACTAAAGGCTATTTGTGTTTTTTCTTTATTTGTGATTTATGACCTCTTATGCTGTTAACCAAGTCAGAAAAATCCTTGCTTGAATTGCAGGCCATACATCAAACTTCCTGCTAAGTTGGCTCCATATATTCTATCGGTTTTAAAGTGGTCATATGAAAAGTTGGGACCCAGATACTTCAGCTATCCTTTATTAGTTCACTTTTTTCAGTTAGCTTCCTACACCCGAACTTTCAACTGCACGGAAGCTCACAAAAACATTGGATACTCACCAATAGTCTCCCTTGAGGTTTAATTGTTCTTGCTTTTTTTTAGATTTTTTACTTGCGAAATCTCATATTCTTGTTACTTAGTTATAACTGAATTATATGAGGTGTAACTTTGCAACAACTTCCAAAGAGGCAAAATTAAGATTCTTAAATAAAATAAGGTTGTTCCCTTTTCAATAATGTTCAGACCTCCAAAACCGCACACGTACAGATACACAAATTGGACTCTTACTGATATTCCTTTCTGTTACTTTATGGGGTTCTAAACAGAGTGAAATATTCTACTTTGACAATGTTCTTGGAATTTGTTACTATTGAGATTTGCATTTATATTTATTGATATTGGAAAATACAGGAAGGAGTCAAATTAACCATAGAATCATTCTCTCATTTATCCAAAGACTCATGTTTATCAAGATGCTGTAGTTCCACTGAACAGTCAAAAGTGGATAAGTGGCTGGGTGGAGGAAAAGGTTAAAACTTAATATTTTATCTTGCATTACAGTGTTTACATGCATCAATGAAAGTTTGTTATCTTTAGTCACTGTCAAAGCAACTTTTAGTGGAAATGGAATGACTTGTAGCATATTTATAGGTATAACTTATTGCATGCATATGAGGCTATCTTGTTAGAATAGTTAACTTTTAACCTGCAAAGTATCTGATTAAGTTAAACCTGACATAAGTTTAAGGGCAACACCACCAACCATAAATACATTGCTCATAGGCTTGCCCGGATATTTTCATTTTTTGTTTACTTTAGGGTGTGCTTGGCTCAAATGAAGTTTTCTTTACACTTGTATGGTACAAGTTAAATATGGCAGTGTTCTCAGAGAAGCGGAGAAGTGGGTTGCACTCGGTACCAAAATTTAACCTCTCCCTATTGAACACAAAAGTGGGTTGAAGTTGATTTTTTGCCCATGTTTTTCTACTCTTGACTGTACATTGAGGACCAGGAAAAAAAAAAAAATCTTTTCCATCCCAATCTATTTTTACTGCTCTCCGTATTTTTTGCCTTCCCTGCCAATGTGCCCTTAGATCACTTCAGTAGTTTATTTTTTTCTTATTTATCCCATCCACACCCACCAGTTTGTAGTGTCTTTGGTTCATAAGCATGAACCCACTAAAATTGATGTGCAAATGCATCTAAATGTTAAATCACTTTGGTAGAACACATTTGAGTGATACATAATTAAAGAAAATATTTGGCAGTAAATGTGTTAGCTCTTCTGAATCATAGATATTTTATAACATTGCCAAGCCAAATAATTTTTGCTTTATTTTTACAGTGGCTGACATTTTGTTGTGGAGAGACGAGAAGAAATCATTTACATGTTTTGTTGTGCTGGTTTTGTTGTTTTACTGGTTTTTCCTTTCTGGAAGAACTTTTATATCATCTGCTGCAAAACTTTTGCTGCTTGCCACGTTACTTTTTTATGGACATGGTTTTCTGCCATCAAAGTTGTAAGTGCATGCTCATAAAGACTTTAAATTTCTCTCTTTAGCAATTTTCAACAAATTTACAATGCTTTCTGCCGCCAAATCATGTATAGCACAAATTGCTTTATTGAAATGATGCTTCTAGAGTTGGTCATCTCTCCTCTCCTCTGTTTTCATCCTTCTGGTTTGCTTGCCATGGCTAGATATGTTCTAGTCACAGCTTCTTTATTTAAATGAATTATTTTCGGATTAATGTGGTGTATCAGGCGTTAAGAGCTCCTCATCTCACGACAAGTTGGTGCCAAATACGTAGTGTACATTTAATGAACACTTAAAAGTTGTTTTGGGGATTTTGGCTCTTAACAACCTGTACCTTTATATGTCACTGGAAAAATAAATCGTTCTCTAAGTTCTAACTGTGTGAACTTTAACAGATTTGGTTTTAATATACAAAGGATACCCTTGTCTTATTTTGAGATCTCTGATGCGGTAGTGAAAGATTCAGTTATAACTACAGCATATCTTTGGAACAAGGGTTTTCAAATAATAAGAAGATTGGCCCATGGGGAAGACTGGTCTGCATTCTTCAAGGTAAACAAAATTAAAAAGAAAAAGGCGAAAATCTTGTTTTTATTAATTTTATGTAGGTTTTTCCTTAAATTATATTATCTCAGCATTATATGTTTATTGAGAATGTCTGGGTCTCTTCTTTGGTTTTGGAAAAATGGGTTCTAGGTTTCTATTACTAATGGGTCTCCGGATCATTCTTTTGCTTGTGCCTTACTATACTTGTTTGCGAGTTTGGCTTGAAAGAATGAATAATTCACGCTTGAAAGAATGAATAATTCACACATGAGTAAAGTTTTACTATGTAGAGATACTGGGAATCATTCCCTTCCATGTTTATCTTTTTTAACTGATGCAGATTGCAGTTTTTCTTTACCTTCTGAAGATGTTCCTGTCAAAGTTGTTGATGAAATTGATAGGCATAGGTATGGAATTGTTGAGATGAGTTTTAGAACTTTGTCGGTTTGTGTTCCTTCATTTTTAACGAATCTGAATTGTTCTGTAGGTTTGGTGTTCGCATTTATGGCATTTTTTGTTTACGAGCAATATGAATCAGAAATTGATGGAGTGGTGGATATTCTTTTCACCAGTTTGAAAGATTTCATGATATATTTGATGAGAATTTCTCCTGTTTTTATATCGAGGCTTCTGCATTATCGTGACAACTTTCAGCAGTATGAAAGACCACGAAAGGTAAAAAACATGAGATAGCCAAAAGAAGAAAGTTTCAGCTATGCTATTATGCTCAATTACGCTATATATTTACATACCTAACAATTGAAAAAGAGTCCTGTCGCTATGAAAGAAGATACGGAAAATATAATCACGTTTCGGAGTATCCTCTCTTGCATAATATTCTCTGTAAGCACAATCGAACTGTACTATGTTTAGATTAGATTCAATTTGACCTAAATCAATTATAAATTCCATGTGAAAAGCAGGAACAAGCATCAAATAGTTGTCTATTTTCTCGTTCATTTTCACATCATGATTTTTGCAGGAAAAATTCATTCTCATTCTTTTCGAAACACTATTAATGAATCAGGCTGAAGATTGCAATTTGAAAAAAAAATTATTAAAAAACGAATTGGTACGCACTGCAGTAGTGCAGTGTCCTACATTATTCAAACATGGTACAACCTGAGCAGTGAATTTTTTGATTTAACAAAATGCATAAATTGTGGATAGTCGAATAAAAAATGTTAGTAAAATTCAAAAATTTGTGGGAACAAACAAACTTGGATGTTGTATGTACCAAAACAATAAGATATACTGATATATTATTTAGTAATTAATTACACTGGTGACTGGAGACATGGGTGAGGACTGTTTATATTTTTGAGGACTGGTGACATTAAATTAATATTTAACTATAATAATTAATTTAATTTTTTAAGTTGCAGCAAATTTAAATGCAAGTGAAATTATATAAAAAATGGGTCCTTTAAGATTTTATTATTGGAATGAAACTTATAAGAGTTACCTTAATTTGTGCATTCTCAATTGTGTTGGCTACTTGTAATACTTAGTTCTTTAAGATAATAGTAACACTTGTTTTTTTTTATCCATATACGTGATTAATCACTGTTTTAAACTAATTTGGTTTGATAAAAAAATAAAATAAGATTGACCGATACATTATTTTTACCAAAGATTAACTTAAAACTATTGTGAAAACGTTTGGATCTTAGGTTGAGTTGGCCTCTTTACTTATTATCCCTTTCACCTATTAAGTTATATATAATATACTTTTATATGTATACATATCAAGTTAATTAAAGAGAAACTAATTTAAAACTAAAATGTTTCAATTCAGATATAAATCATTTTAATTATATTTGTTACTTTTAATTACTATCTTTCTTTTAGCTAATAGAAAATTCACTTTTTATAATGAAGACTAAGATATCATTGTGGTTCTTAAAAAATCACATAAAAAAATTTACTAGATTAAACTGCTGTATTATTCTTTGTGTTTAAAAAAATTTAAAAATTTAAACACTTTTTTGAAAAGATACTATGACGCTTCGTCTCACAATCGTGCATCTTTGAAAAAAATATTACGAGGATTAATAGGCAACCGTTATAATATCATTTTACTTAATTTTAAAAATATTATCGTGTTTTTATTTGTCATAATTCTATTTTAACCGCTATTTTATGTAAAATATGATTTTCTTATTAATATTTTAATATTATGTTGAATAATATAATAAAAACATTTAATTAAATTTTAAATAAATTGTAAAAATCACACTTTCACGTCGGCATGATATTTTCATCTGTTAAATAAATTTTACAGCTTTCCAACATAAATAGTTTAATTAAAATTTTGATCTATATATTTTACAATAATTATAATTTATTAATTTTCCCATAATTTAATCTTTAATTATTTGTACTTTTAGTTCCTAATTTCTTTTTACACAGTTTTTGATCATTTGATTCTTAACCATATGTAAGATTGTTTAATTTTCACTTAACTATTTATAAAACTTTATTACTTTGGACATAACACAACTTAGATAAAAAATTTTGTATGAAATCAAAATTATGGATAATTAGTGACTAAAAAGCTAAAATTGCAAAAACAAAAAAGAACCAAAATTGTGAATTGTGTATAATATAGGTATCAAAACTATGATTAAGTTGAATTGATAAAATCACATGTTAGGAATGAAATTAAAGAAAGTAATATCAAATAAAATATTGCCTTATATAGAAAATTTAAAAAAAGTTTTAATAAATCATTAGAGAAAAAAATAATAAATATAAAAAGCTGAAAATTATGATTTAGCGTTTTACAAAATGTTAAAAGTAGCATTTCAAAACTAGCATTATTAACACAATGTGTGTGTAATTAAAAAAAAAAAAAAGAGTATGGGATTAAAAACTGAAATTTGTTCTTTAGAATATAAATTAAAGACAAGCAAAACTAGAATTTAATCGTGTGGTATGAACTAATTTCTCTTATACAATGTGAACTAATTTCTCTTCTGGATCATAATGTAGTGTGAACTAACTAATGTTCTAAATGTAATTATTGTATACACAAGATTGATGAAAAGTTAATCTTAATTATCCCATCCAAAATCTTACAATTTTTTAATGGATTAAAAATGATAGTGGTATAATAATTAAAAACCAAGTAAATGTATCTATATCTATAAACAATTTTTTATATGTAATATTGTTTCTAAAAAATTTCCGCATATCATAATTGGTAGATCATGACAATATCATAGATAGAACTATACACTATGATTACATTAATAAAATAACTTTATTAATAAAAAGTAAAGTAATTTTAATTCTTCACACACCTGCACAAGTAAGGAAAAAACTGAAAAAATAACAAATTTAAAAGATTATTCAAGTTATATATATATATATATATATATATATATATATATATATATATATATATTCAATAAAATAATGAAATTTCGTTAGTATTTTTTAATATCTGCTAAAAGATTACTTTTCTTATTCTCAAACTGTGCATTGTTATTTGATGATTTAGTTAATGATATATAACTAAAACCATGCAAAGTGTTCTATGGATATTTGTTAGATTTTTTTAAATTGAATGCTAGATTTTATTTATATTAATTTTAAATTAAATTTGAAAATTTTGAATTAAATTTAAAAATAATTGAATTAAGCCGTACAAAATTTTAAAAAATTCATATATATTATTTAAAAGGACAATGGAAGTAATAATCCAAAAAAATGGAAGCGGAATATTCTGGGTCTTCCTAGGCAACTAAAAATATATAAATATTATTATATTTGAAGTTTTTTCAACCATTATCTCTGCATAAGAAGTGTTCATTTTCTCTTCGACTTATTTCTAGGGTTTCTCTCCAACAACATTCTCCTCTTTCTCTCTCTCTATCTAAGGTTTTTTGCATTTGGATAGAAGCTATTCCTTCCAATGCCACTTCCGGTGAAACCAATGAGGGATTCCGACGAGTCGGCGAGCCCTTCCAACAACCTCTGGGTGGGAAATCTGGCGCCGGATGTCACCGACGCCGATCTCATGGAACTTTTCGCCAAATACGGCGCACTCGACAGCGTAACCTCTTATTCCGCTCGCAGTTACGCATTCGTCTACTTCAAGCGCGTAGAAGACGCCAAAGCCGCCAAAAACGCTCTCCAAGGAACCTCTCTCCGCGGCAGTTCCTTGAAGATTGAGTTTGCCAGACCGGTTTGTCTTCATCTTTTTGCTTCCTCTTCCTCTCACAATTCCTGTATTCCACCTCTTCTTCTTTCAACTAATATATTCTTCTTATTATTAGTATTTTTGCTATTTTTTCATTCTAGGTTTTTGTTATTTTGTATTATTCTTCCTCGTTGCCATTTGTTTCACCGAATTGCTCGACATGCATGAACAAAATTCAAATCCCTAATTTAAATGATTTTCGCTTGCATGAACAAAATTCAAATCCCTAATTTAAGTAATAGTCGCTTGTTTAGGTCGTCGTGTTCTGCAAAATTGATTTTGGATAAGATGAATTTTGTAAAAAAATTTCTGAAAAAAAAATTATTTAAAATCTATTTGTAATTTTTTTCTTATGTTAAATGAATTTTACCAAACAGTAACCATATATGTTGCATAGAAATAGGCGAAATTGATCCTGATACTCGATATGAAATTGTGAAATCAAATACAACGTAGAAATAGGGTAAACTAAACTCGTTGTCTGCGAAGGCCGGTGTGCTGTTTTTGGATTTTACATTGGTAGAAATCCTTAGTAAATTAGTTGTGTTGGTTATTAGATTAAGACACAAATTTTGTAATTTTTTACAAAAAAAGAATTAAAATTGTTTAAATTTAAGGGGTGAATATTTGATTCCCGAGTCATGATCGGTAAAAAATTGGTTGGAGTCTGGTGACATATAAACTATTGTTCTATTGATTAATTCTTCACATCTCAAAAGGGATCTGAAAGCTTGTTCTGTTGTTATAGTCACTCAGATTTATTTAATTCTTGAAAGAAGATCTAAAATGTTATGTAAACTTGACCCAAGTTATACAACCATGCATCGCCCAAAGTGACAGTGTTGTAGAATAATGCTTCAAATGAGCTGATATGAAACTAATTCTGTCATCTAATGAGATTAGTTTTAAACGGACATTATATTGACCTTAGAATTGTGCTGAAATTTATTTCAATGCGAAAATATTTGAAGCGTCTTTGTGAACAGCAACAATGAAGTAAATACACACCCACGCTAAAAGTCACTGATAGTAAACAAACAACATAATGCGTATGAAACTTACGTAACTGCTAAAATCTGTACAATCATCAAACAACTTTATATTGTTCTGCCCTACATTTAAAAAAATGCCAGCCCTTCAAATAACGTAACTTACATCAAAAGAAAATAAGGCCAAAAAAATTAAAATAACAATGGTTCAATACTAGTATGAACAGTAATTTGTTTTAGTATTTGGTTCTTGTCATAGTGTTTTAGTATGTGGTTCGGGTCTAGTGTGTTTTTTTATATACTAACAGATAGTCCAAACCGCAACCTGATGTTTAGTTGTGATGGACGCTCTCTATATTATTAAGACTTGTTTCAATAATAAAAAAAAAAACATAGACTGCCGGCGTTAAACTTCTAAACATGGCTTCTTGGAAGACATTTCTCTCGTTTAAAATTGGGCGAGGAGCTGAAAACAAGAATATAAAATTAAATTAAAAAACAAATCCAGGATAAGAACTTCAAATTCTACTACTCTATTGGAAGAGAGGGATTGATGAATAACATACGATACGGAGAAGGATATCCAGTTCTTAATTTTCTTCTACGCTAAGATTTTGAAAATAAATTCTGAAAAAGATCAGAATCGTGTATGAAAAGAAAGTGCAAAACGATAGGTGATGTGTTGATAAAAGCAATTTCAGTCCTTAAATCGGAGCGAAACTTCTGGAAGTCTTACCTGGTAGCTTTGGTTTGATACTACTAATCACATAAGTATATGTTATTATTTGAACGTTGAAGCGAGGTTGTATCATGTCATACTTTATTTTAATATCTTATGTTTAATGGTCTCTCATGTTTAGTTCAATTTATTCACCTAGACATAACATTCAACTAGCATTTTAGCAATATAATTAATGAAAGACAATTATTAGCAATATATGTACCATTGGATGTGATATGTACGTGTCAAAGTGCCATAGACAAACATTGACTTGTATTTTTCTTGGGCAAACCAAGATGGGACTTCTTTCTCAATAGTTCAACAGGAAAATTCATAGTAGGAGTTTCTCCTTTGAATGTTTTGAAGCAAAAGGACAATATGCTTTCATTAGTACCAACTATTTAAATCTCAGCATGCTTGTTTCTTTTCGTAAACATCTGTATGTGGATGGTGTTATCTTTACTTTTCTAATGTTTGTTTAAATGACCAAAAAATGTTCTCAGGCAAAGGCATGCAAACAACTTTGGGTGGGTGGTATTAGCCCAGCTGTTACAAAGGAAGAATTGGAAGCTGAATTTCGTAAAATTGGTAAAATTGAGGATTTTAAGTTCTACAGAGACCGAAATACTGCATGTGTCGAATTTTTCAATTTAGAAGATGCTTCTCAGGCCATGAAAATAATGAATGGGAAAAGAATAGGCGGGGAGCATATTCGTGTTGACTTCCTTCGATCACAATCTACAAAAAGGGTAAGAGGATTTTTATATGTTGCTCTTGTTTGGTGTTCTCCCATTTCCTTTTATTATTCAACTACGTACTAGTACAGTGATCCTGATGCCTCATGTTGGTACTTACAGAGTAATTAAAATTTAATGGCTTGAATTTTATTTCTTGCATTGATAAATAATCCATATTTACTAGGGTAATGGTTTTTTCACTTGAAACTGTTATTTGTCTGATTGAGTCAAGCATTTGTGTATAATTGCTTCATTCTAGAATTGGTGGACTGGGTTATTTCTTTTTTTGTAGTTTTGTCTGTTTACATGTTACTTTCATGCAGTTAATGTTTCCTTTGCTGATTGCTGTAGGATCAGTTGCTTGATTATGGGCAGTTACAAGGAAAGAGCTTGGGGCCTAGTGATGCTTATTCTGGCCAGAAAAGACCACTGGTGAGGGTCCTTGCAATGTGAATCTAATTGCAAGTTTGTCACTTTTTTTTGTATAACTCTTGTGCATCTGTCTGTCATTGCTTTGTTGGTGTAACCTTTTAGTTTTAGGAAGACTGGGCCTTATTTACACAAGCATGCTCGTTGTTTTCTGTATATCCTGTGGCTTGAACTTTGTCAGTTCATCTTATAAATACATTTCTTGTGTCAACAGCATTCACAGCCTCCAATGGGGAGGAAAGGCGATGGTCAACCAAGTAATGTTTTGTTGATTGCTTATCCTCCTGCTGTTCAGATTGATCAACAAATGCTCCACAATGCTATGATTTTATTTGGTGAAATTGAGAGAATCAAGACTTTTCCCATGAGAAATTGTTCTATTGTAGAGTTTAGAAGTGTTGATGAAGCCCGACGTGCTAAAGAGGGCCTTCAAGGGCGCCTTTTTAATGATCCTCGTATAACAATTATGTATTCTAGCAATGATGTAGTACATGGCAGTGATTACCCTGGCTTTTTTTCTGGAAGTAATGGACCGAGGCCTGATGTATTGCTGAATGAGCATCCATTCCGACCGTTACAAATGGATGCATTTGGTCATAATCGTCCAATGGTTCCAAATAATTTTACTGGTCAGTTACCACCTAGCGGTATTATGGGTCCAAACGCACCAATGCGACCTTTTGGTCCTCACAGCGGTGTTGACCCTGTTATTTCTGGTCCTGAGTTTAATGAGATCAATGCCCTGCACAAATTTCAGGATGGTAGCTCCAAGAGTAACATTGGTCCAACCTGGAAAAGGCCATCTCCCCCTGCACCAGGGATGCTTTCTTCTCCTGCACCGGGTGCTAGGCTTCCTACAAGATCAACCTCTGGTGCATGGGATGTACTTGACATAAACCATATTCCGAGAGATTCTAAACGTTCAAGGATTGATGGACCCTTACCTGTTGACGAAGCCCCATTTCCTTTGAGGAATATGGATGATCGGGGTTTAGCCCTGGAGCAATCTTATGGGATAGATCCATCAATTGATGGAGGTGGTTCTGGTCCATATGCAAACATTCAAGGAAAGAGTCGCCGTGGTCCAATGAACTCAAGGATTGCAGCTGGAGTACATGGTATGGTCCAATCTGATAATGATCATATTTGGCGTGGAATTATTGCAAAAGGCGGAACTCCTGTTTGCCATGCCAGATGTGTACCAATTGGGAAAGGGGTTGGGACTGAGCTGTGAGTATAGTTTATCCGTCTTTAATCTCTATTAAAAGTTTGCATATTTGCAATAGGATGGAAAAAGTTGGAATAGTTATTGGAATCTGTTCTTTTGTGTTGACTTATTTTGCATTTACCGTATTCTCATTGCTAGCAAAGTCCCCATGTAGGATATTCTCTTCCCTCTTGCGTTGTTTCTTTTCTGCAAGAAATATGTGTTTTATGAATTTTACTGGTTTGTGCTGTCATCAGGACAAATGGCGTGCTTATATTTCTTATGTTTTCTTTATGAAAAAAAAAAACTTAGACTTTATGTTTTTTAGTATATTGGAGGTAAAGATGCTAACTAACTTGCTCATTTTTTTCTTAAGCACGAACCAATGGGTACATGATTTTGTGTGTTTTTTCCTTGAAAATTCCAGTTTGTCTTAATTAATGTATTGTATATATATTTCTTTATATTACTGTTTTAATGTTATAATTCAAGTTTTTGCCTTGTTATTTTTTTGCAGTCCTGATGTTATCGATTGCTCAGCTAGGACGGGGTTGGATATACTTACTAAACATTATGCCGATGCCATTGGTTTTGATATTGTTTTCTTCCTGCCTGATAGTGAAGACGATTTTGCATCATATACTGAATTCCTTCGCTATCTGAGTGCAAAAAATCGTGCTGGTGTTGCCAAATTTGTTGATAACACCACCTTATTCCTGGTGCCTCCTTCTGATTTTCTCACAAGAGTTTTGAAAGTCAGTGGACCTGAGCGATTGTATGGTGTGGTTCTGAAGTTTCCTCAAGTGCCAAGTAGTGCACCTATGCAACAACCATCTAACTTGCCTGTACCAACAAGTCAGTATATGCAGCAAATTCCTCCTTCACAGACTGAATATAGTTTGATGCATGTGAAAGAGGAACAAGCTTTGTCAATGGATTATAGCAGACCATTGCATGAGGATTCTATGCTTCCTACTAAACCAGTCTACCCACCTACAGGTGGGCCTCCTTCAGTTCATTCTGTGCCTCCAGATTATGCTCCTAATAGTGCAGTCGCTGGGTCCCAAGCAGGAGTTGCATTAACGCCTGAGCTGATTGCAACTCTAGCTTCTTTTCTCCCTACAACTACACCATCATCTGCTACTGATGGCGCCAAGCCTGGAGTAGGTTCCTCCACCATGAAGCCTCCATTTCCTCCTGTGGCACAAAATGATGGAAGTCAATCCTATTTATGGAAACAGGATAATCAAATTGCTGATCAGACCACTCATCCTCCTCAACAGTTGAGGAGTATGTATAACGTTCACAATGCTCACTATCAGTCCTATCCACCAGCATCTGCTCCAGCTGGCAATCCTGCTCAAGTGGTCTCTGGCAGTTCTCACATCCAAGATACTGCAGCCAGCATGCATCAGCAAGGTGCTGTTTTATCTAGACACATGCCTAATTTCATGATGCCCACTCAAAGCGGACAAGTAGCTGCATCCCCTCATGGCAGTCAGCATTATCAAGTTGAAGTCTCCCCCAGCAATCAGAGAGGCTTTGGAGTTGTGCAGGGAACGGATGCCTCTGTTTTATACAATTCTCAGGCTTTCCAGCAACCTAATAATTCTATTGCCTTAACTAATCAAGTTAGTGGTGCTAATTCTTCACAGCAGCAGACTGCCATGCCATATACAGTAGACCAAGTAAACCCAGAAACCCCCAATCCGCAACTTTCTGCTTTTGGAGTCGGTCAAGGCACACCGGAGGTGGAGGCTGATAAGAACCAGAGGTACCAGTCAACATTACAGTTTGCTGCCAATCTTCTTCTCCAAATACAACAGAAGCAACAACAAGCCCCAGGACATGGACCAGAAATTCAACAATGAGATGTTTCTTGTAAGTAATTTCTTACTTTAATATATGATCTAGGTTGAGTGTTTAATTCACCCATTCAGATTCTGTCCATATTTACTTTTTTTATTAATATTCTTATGTCATTTATGTGATTGAATATTCTACGTGACTGTCTGGTTGCATACCTTGGTTGCAATTACAAATGATCTGTAGGTTCTACTCCTGAAATCCTTAAAATCATGGAAAAAATAAATATCGAAATCTTGAGCTTACAAGTTTACAGAGATATAAATAATAAGCCCTTGGAAACAATTATATGTGGTTTATGTCCAAACTTTTATAGGGAGTATCCTGGAACAGGTTAGTTTTTCTCTTTTAGGCCTTAGAAGAGTAAGTGCAATTGAGCGAAGGTGTAAGTCGTTTTTCTTAGATAATTGGGGATTAGGGTAGTCTTAATGATGTCATTTCCAAATAGATCAAACCGTACTTGTCTGTTGAAAAAATCCATTGTATGTGTTTGGTCCTATTTAGTCCCCTGGTAAACTGTGATTTGAATTTTTCATTCATTATCTCTTAGTCTCTCTTCTATCATTATCTTACTTTTGTCTCTTCTTTGCTCTGAACTTCGTTACAAATTGTCATACTATCACAATTCCATGAGTTTTCTTGGAAGGTTTATAATATTCTAAAAAATCTATGTATTCTTTACTGTGTGCTTGAGTAAAGACATTTGGTTCCGTTACCTCATTTTCAGACTCTTTGGTTCCAAGCCATCTGCCTGTTTCATCATTTCTCTCCCTACCTTATTTGGTATTTCCTTTTTGTATCACTAGCTTTAAATGTCCTTATGTTTTCACCTTATCTTATGTGTGATATTCGGAAAGTGCCTTACATTGCAAAGCCATGGGCTGGCTTACCTCAGTTCTTTTTCACTTGTCTTTCCGATTATTGTTTTATTTGTGCCTGACCCATTCTTGGCAAATCGTGGTATAACATCTTGTAAATTCAGTAGTGTCACATTTTTGGTGGTGACCATAATGGAATTAGGGTTTTATTGGTGCTAGTTTTTGTCATTGAACTACTTCAAGGTCTGTGATTTCTCTTGTTTTCTGCTGCATGCTGGGTTATTACAAGGTAAACTGTCAATGTTGCTTGCTAAGGTTTTGTTCCTTTCCCTCATCGACTAAGATGTCTACTTAACAGCTGGAAAGTTTTCTTCCAGGCATGTTAGGAAAACTCGTGATTTGAATTTTGGGATGTGTATAGTATTGATATTTTATCTGTATATTAGGCGGTAAACGGAATTGACAGGTAATATCAAGTGAATTTGTATTTAATAAAATTTCGAAGTATCCAGGCCACAGTAAATGAAATAGTAAATGGCTACAGTCTCCTTGCAGAAATCAAGAATAAAATGGTACTCTCACTATTAGGTGCCTCCTAATGATGTGAGAATTACTCCTCAATGCAAAATCCACCCAATTTCCAGTTCACACTCATGCCCCTTCATTTCGTTACTTTCCTCTTAATCTCTCCTCTGCCTCTTGTATGATTCTGACACGTCCCTCCACTCCCCTTTGCCAATTGTCATTTTTTCCGTGCCTGCTAATCCTTTCTCCTTGTCATTTGTCACCCATTTATTTTTCGTCAAATATACCCACAGTCCTTGTTCCTTAAACCCAACATTCACATCTCCCCCTCCCACATTTCCTTTTTCCCCTCTTTAGTGACCGTTACATGATATTAGGGTAGCCATAGCTGGTTTGCTATGGCAGTTTAGTCATCATTGATAATAGGGACGATCATCTGTTAGGCTTGTGCTCTAGAAACCATCTGATATAATGGAATTAATATTGTTGTTATTTGGTCATTGTGGGTAAATAAGTTGTTTCTTACTCCCGCCAGTCTCAAATACAATTAAAAAAACTTATTCGCACTATTTAAGAAAGTTAGTGACATTTAATTGAACTAATTTCATTTAGAAATAAATATTTCTCTTTAGTTACTTTTAATTGGAAATAGATATCAAGAATAAAAGAGTCATTGGAAATCAGACACCAACTAAATGAAGGGCATTTTAGTGATAATTTCATTAACTTAGTTGAGATTTGTCTATATTTGAAAGAACATCCAAGATTTTTTTTGGCTTATATTAGAGATTGGAGGAAGTATCATTTTAGTATAACTCTCCCCATTTAATTTTTCTTCGTTAGTTGGTATCAGTGTGTCATCAACTGACCCATTTCTGACATCAGTAGATTAATTATGTAGTGATACCTGTTGTATGTTACTGTTTTTTTTTCTGTCTCTAATACATGTCTTATTCTTCTTTCTGTTTTCCTTATCTCTCAGTAGTGTACTTTGACAGTTTGGTTGACTGTTATATATTAATAATGACTTATAAAAACTTGGTGATAATAGCTTATTTTCTTGTGTTTTGTATCCATTATTTTAGCTGTAGGCTTTGATCTTTCTTCTCTTCTTTTTTCACCTCGTGAAAGGTAGTTTTTAGGGTTAGAAATTCAGTCACTGGAACTTATTTTATCGTGACTTGTGAGGTGTAATTTCCACTGTGTAAGAATCTTGAATGTGCTTCTAAAGATAATGAGAAGATATTTGCTGATTACATTTGGAGTTAACTTGTTTACTATTTTCCTAGCTAACCATAATCCAGGATTGGTAGACTGAATAAATAATTTTCGGTACCACATGCCAATTGTGGTTTTCCATTTATTTTCCCGATGTTTCTTTCAAAATTCAATCATCCTAAAACTTATCGAGACTTGTGAGGTGTAGCTCCCACCATGGAAGAATATTGAAAGTGTTTCTTCAGATCATGTGAAGACACTAAAAATTAAATGTGTATATTTAGGGTTAAATTTGTCTAATACTTTCCTAGCTAACCATTAGTATATCAAATCAACAAATTTGGTGCCACTGTCAATTGTGGTTTTGCACTAATTTCCCCTATGATTCCTCCTGTATGTGGGATACAGAAATTACAAGTTCGGTTTAGGGACGAGAGATATAATAATGACCTCACGAACTCGACACGGATTGAAATTTATAGGAACTTTGATTGCATCCTAATTGGTTATCAACATGGTTAGATTAATTTTTTGGAACTTGGTTATTGAAATTTTGGACTGAAAACTTTAGATCCTACCTGCACTATTTAAATTTAAGGACAATTATTAATGTGGTCTGTCTCTTGCAATTAGCATGCGTGGCAAGTGCTAAACTCAACCATTTACTTCCTAATATGAAGGCCAACTTCTCGAAGTAAGAGTAGCGTCTAAACTTAGGAAAAGGTATCAGGAATACCATGGAAAGGCGTCAGAAATTTTATTATCGTTAGAGGGCTGATAAACACTCAGTTGCATGCATTGTTATGAATGTTCTATCAATCATGGTGGTTTCATTTTAGTATACGTTGAAATTAAAAAACAGCCAGAGCACGTGGATTTATGTTCCATGTGTAAATGGTTATTAGTTGGAAGTCCATTAAAAATATATGAAGGTGAAAATTCATTAAATATTATATAAAAAGGTGAACATTCAACAGGATGTCAGCAATTGTCAACTACTTTAAAACAAAATTGAGTGATAAATACATATTTAGTTAATTAGAACTGCTTGGTATACTAAGCCTTGATTATGCATTTTTTGTAAAAATATCATACCCTTTTTTAATTTATTTGATTAAACCTAGAAAATTTAAAGACCTCCTTACATTTCTTTATTCAGTCCCAATGACATCGTGCTGATTATCATCTAGTTTTGTGATAAAAGAATGAATCGTTTTGAATTTGTGTTTGGAGAGCATTCGGACAAAATTACTGTCTTCCTAATTGACTTTCGGGTCCTGAGTTTGTTCTGTTTGTTGGTATCATTGCCTTGTAACGAACACCTTCATGTAATTAACCCGATAAACTTATCTGGATGTGAAATTTGAGGAAGGTACTTTTAATTGAATCTACCAAAAACATTAGAATTAATTTTTAAGAAATGGAATACTATAATAACTTTTTATCCCTGATTAATGATTAATGATTGGTTTATTCTGAAAGGACTGGTGATGGTAACAGTTAATAGCCGGTAAGTGTTGAGTGCTACATTGCAGGGTATTCACCCATTAATGCGTAAAATTGTTTGAGGAGTATTCTGAATACCAAAAACTCCTGTGCGGAATTATCCATTTAGGTACTGTAGCATTCGATTCATTTCAGTCTCGTCATTAAGGGTTCGTACTTCGTAGCACCGCGATTTTCTGCTTCATTAGGTGACTAGGTTCTTCTCTGCAGTTTAATCATCCATTAAAATTAAATTTTACATATCAACTTATAAAATGTATCAAGCTATAAAATCTAATATAAGTTAGAAAATCTGAACCTTGATTTACAGCTGCATGACCTTGTAGTTCTTTTTAAACGGTAGGTAATCCTATTCCGTTGGACCTATGATAAAAAATTAGACTCGACGATCTGGCAACATTATAGTCATTACTACGATATGATTTTTATCCTTTTTATTATATATGCATACCCTATCAAAATAAATATATAGTTTCTCCATTGTAAAAAATCTTTACTCAATGTTTTTATGCGCCTCAGATATAAATGCCCAACGTAATTGATGCGATTATTAACAATTGTTAATGGGTTCTGCCAAGTCATTGTATCCTAATCGTGTCGTTTTTTTCCCTATTTATGGACGCATAGGTAATGATCGTGCCTAGAAAGATGCATGCCAAGGTGACCCAGACTTGACCGTTGTTCAACAGCAATTTCTATTTAATCATTTATCCAAGGAACTTTCGTTTAGCCAACTTACTCTTTCCTTCTCACTTTTTTTACTCTACAAAATACAAAGGTGTAAGGTTGGTTTTTATCGATGATACTGGTCAATGTACATAACCAGTTTCTTAGGCTACCCATTCGAACTATGGTACTCTTACAACTACACTGTTTTGTTTTTGGTTACACATTATTGTTGTGTTACTTTGGATAGAGAATTGCGTTAATACTAGGATCTCCAACATATATTTGTGTTTGAAATATTATTGCCAAGTCCAGAGGAGATTGCTTTACTTCACTTCCCACTTGCATTAATAAAAGGACAATCACTAAATTATAATAGAATACATTTTTATTATTTGATTTTGTGTACAAAATACTTAGCCTGATTTTTTCTTCATTAATAAATTGGAGAGAGAAATAATTGTAGATGAACAATGGAATAGAATAAAGTAGGTTTTAGTAGTTTCTTTTATATATTATATACGTCCATACTACAATCTATTTTTTATTTTTTTTTACACTCACATTACAACTTTCATAGTTATTATTTTAATAAAGTTTTATAGCATTTAATTACAAACATACCTTATAATTTTTTTATTAAGATATTGTCAATCTGAGAGTATCAGGTCCTTAAATTATATACTATGCAACATATTACAAGAAAGAGAGATTGTCTTTTGACAGTGATGTTTGTGTAAGAAGATGTTTCGTAGACTTCTCTTTGGATAGGAAGTCTTTCATCTTCTGTCAAATTATTTTCGTATGTAAAAGCAAAGAAATAAAAAACGGGTGTTTTTATTTTATTTTTTCTCAAATTTATCGTGTCAAAACTGACAAATTTGTCTAAAAGATGAAATTAACCATGTACTATCACCATTTCAAAGCACCTTTATTCTTTAAATTGATGGGACTTGTAAATAGTGCAATGATTTGACACTTTTATTTGTTTACCAAATATTACTCAATTAGTAGTTCTTTTGTAAACAGTCGTACTAATTAAGTAGTTATTACTTTTCAGTGTCAAATGTATCAGTGACAAATGAAACTCTAAATATAGGACTCTCATTTGGTAAAAGCATACAGCAAACCCAGTAATATCAAGAATTATTTTATATTAACTAGATTATAAATTAAGACAATAGTATAAAGATACGCAAACTTACATGTGAAGTGTGTGTTTGGTAAAGAAAAAATAATTAAAAAAGATATAATAATACAACTAAAAAAAGGGAGATATAATGATGATAACATGCTATAAATAGAATAAAAATATAGATATTTAATAAAAAAGATTTTTACTCAAAATAATAATTCATTGTTTATTTCAAGGCGAAAATTTTACTCCTCCCTTATTCAATTTTCTTCCATTAAACTCAAACATGTTTCATTCTTTTATCACATATTTGTTGTGATTTCTAATTACGTGAAGAAAATTTTGGATTGGTATATAGTGTAATATTTATATTCAGAAATTAACTCTTGTTATTTTATTTGTTGTAGCAGTAGTTGTCGCAACAGTAATGCCGTTGCTGTTGATTATGATTTTTTTTTTCTAAAGTAGCTTTGTTAAAAAATAAACTCATCTACATAGCATATTAACTATAATACTTATTTAAATAATATAATTTATTGTTTATGGTAAAAATGTTCATTTGATACATCATTAAAAAGAATAAGTCATAATTTAATTTCTGAAAACTTTTTCAAATTGAAACTATAAAACAGTCTTAATATCAGAAAATAAAAATTTAGAGTTTAAATATTGATTTAAGTTAATAATTTGAGTATATTTATAATTAAATGTACTCATGAATTTTTAATTATATAAAAAATGAAATGATATATATGTATATACATGGGTGTTAACTACGCGGTACTAATCCAGTAGTAAACGACCGTATTCGCTTAGAGATCGGCCAACGTGACTATATCAAATAACAGTTCAGCAGATCAACACTGACAGTAGCAGTTGACAGTTGACAAAAGGCTGCTACAGTTAGAGACCTCGACCAATCATAACTAGTCCGTACAGGTTTTGACCTCTATAAATATCAAGGTCCAAAGTTATACCGGTATGATTTCGATTCCCTAATTAATAGTTCCGATATCTGGATACTGACTTTGGCATTGGAGCATCTTTCTGCAGGGTTCCTCCCTCTCCCGTAGGAGCCACCTGATAAAGACACATCTAACATTTAATTTCCAGATAACAGAAACGCGAAGAGTACTGAAGACAACTAACTTGCTGCCTATGTAATAAATATTTATGATTTTTTTTTGTAATATGTTGTTTGTAATAATTCATTGATGTAAGATGTGTATTTTTGTTAACTGTAATAAATATTTTAAAATTTTAAAAATATATATTTAATTTTGGTTTAATGATATTTGTAAGATTGATTTCACTAAAAATAACAAAGGAATATCTAAAAAAAAATTATTGTAAAATGAGAAATAAATAATATATTAATTAGTTATTAAATGTCTACAAACTTGGTAACTATTGTAATAATTTTAATAAATTTATTGAGTTAATGATGTAATACATAAAATGATATTAAATTAAGCTGCGATGCCTTAGTTAGTAATAAAAGACACGTGTTACAGTTATTTGTTTTCTAACTAATATATTATTTTTAGGATTTTTTTTTGCAGTGAAATTTTGTGATTAAAATTAATAACGCTATTAAATTAATTAATGGTGAGAAAATTATTTGATAAAAAAAAAATTAAAGTTATAATTTAAAGAAAAAATTAAATTAATATTGTAAACATGTATTTATTTAAATGCATTAGTAAATATCTCTCAATAATTTCAATTAAAATTTAAAATAAATACTAAAAATACCATTTATTAAGAAAATATGAAAATTGACAAATTCAAAATAGAAAGAACGGAGAAAATAATATTTGAAAAGCAAATAATTAAAATCTATATATTTATTAATAAAAAATATTAATTATTTAATTATTTTTTAATACTTTATATAAAATTTATAACAAAATAATTTAAAAAAAAAAAAAACAAATTTCTCACCATCTCAATTCTTGAAGATAATGAGCTAAAACAAAGTTATGATGTGAATAGTATATGCCCTCTGTCAAATAATTTTTTCTTTCAAATGCCATAGTTTTTTGAACAAATTTGGTTGATTGTTGAGAGAGTGCAATCGAGAAAGAAGAAAGATGGGGTTGGAATCTGTCGGAGATTTAGCCATTAACATCATTCTAAAGAAGTTAGAAGCCGAAGACGTTGCCAGAGTCGCGTGTGCCAGCAAAAGGTTTAGGCTTTCAGCTTCAGAGGACACCCTTTGGATCAATCTCTGCTTCCATGAACTCGCTTTGACCCGACCCATCGATCATCTCGGAAACGCTTACCCTTCCTTCAAGGTCGCTCCTTTTTTTAATTTTTCTCAGTTTTTTTGAGCCTCTGTTTTTGGGTCATAATTATTATGTGGAAAAGGATGCATTGAATTGTTATTGGTTGGTTTCTCTTTAGTGTCAGCTGATGAAGTTGTCTCTTTGTGGAGTTTGTTTTGTTTCTGTGTCTTTCACTTTCAGGCACACGATTTGGTTGTTTGGATGTCCTTGTTGTTGTTCTTCTCCCATGTGTGTTGAAAAATGACTTTGTTGTGTTGACTTGGTCCAATTGTGAAAAGGGTTGAACTTGTTGCCCTGGTTAAAAGTATGCTTATCTTGTTGTGGTTAGGTTTGTTCTAATGCCGTGTGGGATGGAACTGACAAGGATGTGATGATTGGGGGGTAGAGTGATATAGCCTTGGATTAGATGTTTTTTTTGGTGGAATAGAGTAAATGGAATGGAGTGGAATAGACTCCTTTGTGTTCCATAGTGGTCATTCGTTTTCTTTCTTTCATGTTGAGGATGATGGATGCTTTGTTGCTCAAGATTCTTGGTGATACTGGCTTGTGTGTGCTTAAGTTTAAATAATGTTTTTGGTACAGCTAGAAATCAGACTATGTATGTGTTACGCAGGAATGCTATCAAGCATGGAGAGAAGCTTTTGTTATGTATCCATGGTCTCTTGTTAAGCGTGTGAAGAAGTGCTGGGATAGAATAAAGACCTGGTTGACCAATAATTTTCCTGAAGCTGAGGCCACTCGTTGTAAAGGGGCGACTGAAGATGACATTCAGATGTTGGAGAATTTGTTAAAGGTGGAATTGCCACTTCCTACAAGGATCCTTTATCGGTTTCACAATGGGCAGGAAATCGTGAAAGCAAATCCAGAAACTAGTACATTTGGAAGTTCTTTGGGTCTAATTGGAGGTTACTCCTTCTATAATCATTTGGTGAATGTTTATCTATTGCCTATACGTCAGATAATCCTAGAAACTCAGCAAATTAGGCGTTACTTGAGCTTTTTAAGAAGATCCAAGTTTGTTCTTGTGGCTTCTTCATCCACCCTCCGTAGAAAGTTGTTTTTCCTCAACTGTTCCAATGGTCAACTATATGTTGGAACCAGTAAACTTCATTCTGAGAAAGACATAATCCCTTGTGTACCTCAAGATCTGATAAGTTTACATCAGGGATCCAATGTTGAAGAACAGCAAGATGCCATGCTATTGTGGTTAGAAGAACATGGTCGTCGTTTAGAACATGGCTTCATCAAACTCTGTGACAATGAATATGGCAGAAGCATTAATCTGTTCCCAGAAGAACCCCCTTTTTGTTCAACAGCTGTTACTAATGGCGTGAAGGTAAAAGCCTTTATACCACTCTTTATGCTTGCTCTGTTAGCACCGTATCTTATGGCATGGAGAACATTATTGCTATGGTAGTCATTGATGCAGTTTGCAAAGTCATATTGGGTTTACCGGGAATAAATATTGATACTGAGGTTTGGATATTTATAATTACAATATATATCAGGACAGATTTTCTTGGATTGGATATGGAGCTTCTTTTTTCTTTTTGTTGTCTTCATGAATAAAGGAAGCAAATGGTTAGTGACTTTTGCTCATTGATGATGCATGGGATATTCCAATTCACATGCCTTTTTCATCACTACAGAAGTTTTTTACGAATATTTTGTAGTTCCAGTATGTCATTTTCTCTTGGAGACTTACAAGTGTTGTTTTTTCTCAAGGTTCGTGCATCTGCATTGATTATACCTGAGTTCATTGATCCTCACGATGACAGTGAAAAGTACTTATTTGCTTATTCAATCCGCTTGTCCCTTGAACCGCAAGGATGCTTGATAAATGGAATGTCCTTCAACTCTTGTCAGCTCCATTGGAGGCACTGGATCATCCGTGCTAATGATGATGTTGTATCCGATTTCAATGGAGAAGCTGTTATAGGACAGGTATACATTCTCAAATTTTCCCCTCAGTTTCCTTAGATCCGACTCTGCAAACCAGATAAAAATTGGACTGATTTAGTGGTTTCCATTTCCAAAAGTAGCAAAGGTTTATAATTCATAGTTTTGGAACTTGGAAGAATGTCTTTAAACTATATTTTTCTTAGAAAACAAAGAAAATTGTCTTCATTTTCTTAAGTCTAAGTAACTTTGGTAAATAAAGTGGTCAAAATGTCAAACTACTGAGTTGTAAATCTCCCTGCAGTATCCACTTTTGCGCCCTGGTGCACAAGAATTTGTTTATCAGAGTTGCACACCTCTACCAACGCCATCAGGTTCCATTGAAGGCTCTTTTACTTTTATACCTGGCAGGTATGCATTTATGTTATTTTAATTACTGTTTGCGACAAGTTATTTGGTTATCTATGATTAGTTTGACAGTGTAGGAATATCTGAATTTTGGATTGAGCAAATTTCAAATAACAAGTTTACTTGTACTAAGTACACATGAACTTTATACCTAATGGTCTTGGTTTTCAAATTCTGGGTTGGCATTGTCGTTTTTTATTCTGATTTCAGCTTGGCAGACCCAAAAGGAGACCCTTTTCTAGCTACAGTGGCACAATTCCCGCTCCAGCTGCCAGACTATATTTTCTGATTTTGATTCTGAATGGCAATTGCAGCTCCCCAATACCGTTTCTGCACATTATGTCACTTCAGTGAAAGTGGCTTGGTTCAGTTTTTATTCTTCTGAGTTGGACCTGCACAATTTCCCTATATATCATCTATCTGTATTTAAATGTCAGTGTAGTAATATTGGATTTCTTGCTTTGTTGACTTGTCTCTTTAACTTTGTAGCCTTCACTCACTATATACATATATACATATATATATATATATATATATATATATATATATATATATATATATATATATATATATATATATATATGCATATTTAGTATTGTAATTGTAATCTATTGTGGCGTTATGTGAAGGAATGTGGAGTGTAATATTATTTACTTAGGATGTTAGTTGTTAAAGTAAAGGAATGTCAGAGAATCAGATCCATGTATCTGCTTTTGTTCTCAAAAGTGAAAGTATTATTATTCTAGTTCCTACCATCAAACCAAACCAAAGAAAGTGATTCTCCATAAGTGCTTCTCAAACCATTGGTTTAAGATTCACTGGTTAAACTGTTTGCACAATCTGCATTATAAAATAATATTGAAAACTAGAAGTTACATATTTTATAAGCTTTTAGCATTTACAGAAGGTATAAAAATTAAACATTTCAGTTTAAAGTTTAACAATATGTAATACTATTCTTTAAAAAATACAGATATTTTACTTTTTTTATTTTTGAGGGAATAAAATCACACTAACCTCTTTTTTTTTAAAATACTTTTTTGAACGGCTGTGAATTCACAGGCTTTTTTTGACCCGACACCCATTTTATTTCACACGGATTAGTTTTTGAATTGAACCAGGTCTTATTATTTTAGGATAGCTTTTATTATTAAATTTTCCAATCCATGTTCTAGAATTTAAAAATTATATATTATTAAATGTAATGTTGATGATTTTTTACAACAATTCATGTTTTAATCGAAGTTGAACTCATTGGTAATATTGAAGATATAAGAATATAGATTTCAATTTTATCTTTTCTAGAATACTGCTATATCAATTATATTTAATAGGTAAAGAAAGTAAACCTTCACAACATTATCAGACACAGTGTGTCTTGGTTCAACGAATAACAAATTTTCCGTCCATGTTCATACTATGATAATAATTAAAATATTTTTTTAAAGTGATTATATAATTTAGAGTAGATAAGAACAATGGCTCTTAGCATGAAGAAGTATTTAATGTTTTTTATTTAAAGCATTAAAACTAATCAGTGTATTAATAGTATTTACTTACACATAAAGTATTTACCACTGTCCCTTTAAATATTAGAAGGAATAAAAGTCTAAACACTACAATGAATGAGCAGAATAATATATCATATATTTAACATTCAACATTAATCTTAGCAACAGTTGCCATAATACCACTTCACTTAAACTACTTCACCAAACACTTCTGTATTAGAAAGGAACTACATGAATATCACTTTTGTAAAAACATTAAGTATTTATTAATTTTTATTTAAAAACATGTAATGAGTATTTAATTATTCCAACGAAAAAAGAAAACAGTAAATGTATTAGAAATTACAATTTAATTTAATTCCATTACTGTTATCTCAAGCATTTGGTATAATTTTCTGAGGTTTGACCACCCCACAAGACTTTAACTTACAGGACCAAATATCAATATTATATATTCTGATGAAGAAGTTAATTTTCAATAGATTTTATTTATAGTTTGTTTAAAAATAATAATTTGATTAATAAAATTGAATAGAAAAAAAAAATAAAGGATATAAAAAAGAGGAGAGAAGAAAGAAAGAGAAGAAGCTCTGGTGTGTAGTTTGTGCTAACCCAGAACCTTCAATCTCTCATAGGATTTGGGTTGAGTCTTCTCACTCCTCTATCTCTCTCTCTCTCTCTCTCTCTCTCTCTCTCTCTCTCTCTCTCCTATGCGCGCGTTTTTGGAATGCGATGCGATGTGAAAAGGCAAAGGTGTGAGCGATTGTGGTTGCATCTCTGATCTAACGAACCATTCTTCTGCTTCTTCACCTTCCACCAAATCCAAAGGTAATACAATTTTCATTTGCTTTCAATTTCAATTCTTCATGATTCAGCAATATCAATTCTTCATGATTCAGCAATCAATTAATACATGAATCAAATGCTCAATGTCTCGATTGTTGTTGTTGTTTGTTGAATTTGATTTTGTTTGTATTGTAGTGTAGTGCAGCGTAGCGTAGTGTAGGGCAATGGATAGAGACAGAGAGAACAAATCACCGCCTCTGCCACCTTCATCTTCCTCGTCCCAACCTTTCAGCCACGACATCGTCGGAATGCCCGATAATCCGCCCAAAAACAGGGGCCATAGACGCGCCCATTCCGAGATTATCACCCTTCCCGATGACCTCACCTTCGACACTGATCTCGCCCTCGATGACGACTTCCTCGCCCTCGTAGATCATCTCAATTCCCCTCCCTTGCCTGAAGATGACAACAAAAATATTGTCAACAACAGCAATAACAATAACGATAGCAGTGTTGGTACTGGAAGGCCGAGGGTTAGACACCACCATAGCCATTCCATGGATTTGTCCATCCAGCCGGAGATCCTGGTCTCCGCCGCCGATGACGTGGCCGGCTTGGATGCCAAAAAGGCTATGTCGGCTGACAAGCTTGCTGAGCTTGCCTTGATTGATCCCAAGCGGGCTAAAAGGTACTCTTCTACTGTTCTCCTTTCTCTCTGTCTTTATTTGATGTGTCAGTCAAATAGTAAAAAATTGGGTGTTGGAAATGTAAGTGAATAGTTGACAATATACAACTTCTCTGAAACAGTTATGTGAAAATGATTAGGAAGCATCACATTTACTGTATTCATAATAGTACTTCCTCAATAAACTTTAGTGGTAGGTTTCATCGTGTTGTCAAGAATTAAGAAGCATGGAATTGTGGGGAAGTGCACAGGAGACTAACAAGGCATAGAGATCAATTTGAGAGTGCCGGAAGGGTTATTTTATTTTATCGAGGGAAGAGAAAATTCAAAAATTGCAGTAAAAGAGGAAATGGAGAAACTCGTAGACCATAGAAAAGAGATATTGAATTGAAATTATATGTTTCTGAGACAACATAAATGTATTTATATTGAAAAAATGAAATTAATACAATAAATAAAAGAAATCTGATATTATCTAATAAAGATATGATAAAGATTAAATTAAAATATTCTTAATAATATATATTTTTGGTATGTATCATCTACAAGCTTCTTGAAAAAAAAATTATCTCCTCACTCATTAACATGTGTCACAGCAGTGTTGAAGTAAAAAAAAAAAAAGAAACAGTTTTAAATTGTACTCTTGAATCTGACACGTAGGGACACACCATTGTCCGTGCTTCATAGGTCTATATTGTTCATTGGACAAGACAAATCCTTGGTTTTTTCCATTAGCTTTAGTCCAACAATGAAACTGTCGTAATTTTCTTACCTAGTGTTTATTTCTGAATTGATTTTATATAGAAATATAAAAAGTAATCCTCTCTGGTGGTGACCTTTAGGTTTTCTGCATGATATTTGCCCTTCGTGATTGCTAGACTTGTTCATGTTGCTTTGATTGCTTTAGAGTCTGTAAAGCTATGGGCTGTTTGGCACTGTAGGTGTTATTACGTGGTTTGTCCGTAGGTTACTAGTTAAAATCAACTAATAGTCATGTTTTTGCTTCATGTTGCACAACAAATTACATTATTCGATTGCAAATTGTGATTTACATTGTTGAATTTAGTGGTATCTGCTACTGCTTACCTGTTGGCGATAACTGTATGTGTTGCGAATTAATATTGGTTTTGGAAGTTCTGTTAGGGTTACTTTGTAAAAAAAGTTATGGGGCATGGCTTTCGGTTATTTTTCATTGTCTTTTCACTTTTCTTTCTACCTTGCGTGGGGTCGTTGATGTATATTGTGAATAAATTGCGTACGTTTTTGCTCCTCAGAGCTGGAACCATCTGTCCACCTTTCTATTTTAGTAAATCAGCATTCCAACTTGTATATATGTGATATTTATGAATTCCTTTTCCGTTGGGCACAATTGTCCCCCTTTGTTCTCAAATTTTTACCTACATTTTAAAATTGGAGGGAATACTGTCATACTTTCTTGACTTTAAACACTTTCCATGAATCTTTTTATTAAAAGTAAAAAAACTTATACTCATTATGAGTGTGATAGGATATGGGCAAACCGACAGTCTGCTGCAAGATCAAAAGAAAGGAAGATGCGTTACATCTCCGAGCTAGAAAGGAAAGTGCAGACATTGCAAACAGAAGCAACATCCTTGTCTGCACAATTAACTCTCTTGCAGGTATTCCCTAACTCGTCTTCATCTTATGTCGTATTCTTTCCTATACCACTTATGTCAACGTCTGAGAGCTATTTATAAATGTTTAATCTGCTGACGGCTACCAAGTCTCCTCCTTCTGATTGAAAACAAATAGTAGGAATTATAACCGATGTATGTTTGCCTCTTATATGAGCAGAGAGACACAAACGGACTGAATGCTGAGAACGGTGAGTTAAAGCTGCGGTTGCAAACGATGGAGCAACAGGTTCACTTGCAAGATGGTAAGCGTTTTAGATTATTGCTCTATCTTTTTCTTCTCCTGTTTTTCTAAGTTTAGATTAAAAAGAATATTGGCAAACATTGTGAGCTACTAAGCTATACGACTTGTGACCTTTGTTGATATATAGTAATTTTACCTTGATTTATGCTGAACCAAAAGTTTGATCAACTTACCTGTTTTTGGGTGGGGTTGCTTCGTAACATGCGTAGAAGTTAGAAGGTAATCAACATTGTGAAAACAGTGGTTAAAGTAAATTGAACTTGTAATTTATTTCAAAACAATGATAGGAAAATCTAAAACTTATTATGGTGTATGTTTGCATATTGCTACTTGGATTTTTGAATTGATGAAGTATTTTATTTTTTTCACCTTACATTTTAGGTTTGTGCTTTTTTTATGACATTAATGCATAAAATTTGTTGGTAGACTGGTTGGCTTCTTGGGTGCGTCTGAAACTTGCTCTTATGGTTGAAAATGTGATTTCATAATTTCTGTTAATATTTATTTTAGGATTGAAGCAATAAAATTCAAATTTACTGTGCATGGAGAGTTTATCCCGATTTTCTCTGTTACAAGAATTAATTCCTGGCTTTTTCTACCGCCTACAGCATTAAATGATGCATTAAAAGAAGAAATTCAGCATTTGAAATTAATGACTGGACAAGCCATTCCAAATGGAGGACCTACAAACTTTGCTTCGTTTGGTGGGGGGCAACAATTCTATCCCAACAATCACGCCATGTACACTCTTTTAGCTGCACAAAAGTTTCAACAACTTCAAATTCACTCCCAGAAGCAGCAGCAGCATCAATTTCAGCAGCAACAACAACAGTTTCAGCAACACCAACTTCAGCATCAACTACAACAACAACAGCAGCAACAAACAACAGCAACAGGTACTGTAACATCAACAAATGGGGCACTTGAATAGGGAGGGGACACAGATAACCCTTCATGAAATGTAAAACCCTTCAGCAACCGAGGACTATAGAGACTACAAGTTGCCTTCTCTTCGTCCCTTTTTTATTTAACCTGTCTTGTGATTTTATAGTTTGTGTAGGTCACAGTCATATTTTATTTCTTACTCATGAGATGGTCCTAGTTAGAGATTCAGAATTATGCACTGTAAAATTCTTTGGTACCCTTGGTTGGATCTGCGGGGTGGATTTATGTTTATTAAACCTTCTTTCAATTGCTATGGCCTACTGCACAACTGTCCTGTTTAATGTTTAGATTAATAAATAGCACAAACTTTATATACGGTTAAATAGTTACTTTTATTAGCTTTATTTTGATAATCTATAATCTATATTAATCTTTAATATAATTAATTTTATGAATTCTTTTTTATATTTTGTGTTTAGTGTATTCAGTTTGACACCATTATACATTATTGGTGACTACAACCATCATACCGTTATTTGTACTAGTGTTGCAAAAGTAAAAATAAATGTTACATAATGCTAAAGTCATATGCACATAGGAAAAATATAATAATTTTAAATTTACATAAACAAGACAACAAATAATGTGAACATAATTTAGTAACTTGTAAAGCTACATTATTTAAACTGGATATAATATTCTCTCATGTAACATGAAGATGCAAATATCTAAGTTTGTGATTCCTTTTTTCTATCTCTTTAATTATGTGGTTTTGCAGTAGATAATTTCGTATTCATCTTAAACTTATATATTTTTTAAAACCAAATGAGAAAAGGAAAATAATAAATAGTATGTAAACTCAAGATATTAATAAACATGCAAATGAACACTTTAACAAATTTCTACTAGGTGGATGTGAGATACATTTGCATCATAATTATAAATACATAAAATTTTCAAAAGAAAAATACTAATTAAATATTGTGTAGTAATTATCATAATTACTATCATTATTTAAATTTTTAACTTTAAAATTTCGAAATTGAGCTTTTAAAATTTGTAATAATTGTATTTATAAAATGATTTTATGATAGTTCATTATTATACTGTAGAATCCAAATAATTGACGGTCCAGATGTCAAATGTGCAACAAAATCTTAAACAATAAAAAATATTCTTAAAATATAAAATGTATAGAGTGAAGTTTAAATTTTAAATTTCGAAATTATTATCATATTAAAATACTTTTATAATATATTTTTAAGATAATTAATTGATATGAAGGCAAGTAAAACTTATAGTTGTGAATTCAGATGTAAAATCTAATAAAAGTAAAAATAAAAATACAACATAAAATTTTAACATTGAACTTAATTTATTATTATTACATAAAATTATAATATATACAAATTATAAAGTAGAAACATATTTAATATATAAAATATAAAAGTTTAGTTTAATTATTGATCATTTATGTATCCTAACAAGAGAGTCTTACATTTAAGATACTAAACTAAAAATAACATCATGAGTCATGAAAATAATATATTACTTTGTAAAAAACTATTTTAGTAATGATATAATGATGAGATTCGGAAAATTAAAATAAGACTTCATAACATGATCTATGCATTACACATTAGTTTTTGCCTTCTCCATGGATTTCCATCAATGTTATTTCCAATTATTTCCATTGAAGACAACACTTTGAAGCATCGAATTATGTCATGAATGTAGTAGTTTTGTCAGATTATCTTCCTGAAGATAATCACATGTTTACCATGTTAATCCTGAGAATAAAAATAGGAAGTTTAAGACTAAACATTACTTATTTGGTTTGGATCTACCTCTCCAGTCTCGTCTTCGTGGATCCTATGATTTCTGAGGTTTGAGAGAGGACTCATCAATACTTTTGCCTCTGCTGTGCTTCCTCTCATTCTAAATGTGACTTGTGTTGGGTAGGACACAAACAAAATACTCAGGGTCTGCTGATCCAATGAAATCTGAATGGATAGATAGACTAAAATGTGAAGGATCCATTCCACTTCTTCATTTTAGAGGTATTTCAAGACAAAGGTTAAGATTCAAATATACCTTTGTAAGAGGGGTAAGAAAAGGAAAGGAAAAGAAATGAAAATGTTTCTTGTTCACTTTTTTGTAGAGTACAGATTAATCAAATATACATGTAAATAGATCAGATCCAATGCAAGATAGTTGGTTTATTACATTCAATCCGGTTTTCTTTCTAAAATTCTGTTTTTATAGCCCAGTCTATTTCTTGGTAAGAACAGTTAGCAATGCGTTGTGTTAGTAATCTTGATTATAGTATGATGTCTTTCTTTTCTTTCTTAATTTACATCATGACCAAAGAGCTTCAGGTGTTATTCTCTTTACATTTTTCTTGACCGTATAGTTGCTGTTTTTGTACATTTTTTTATATAATTTCATATGTAATGTTGATAAATTAGAACTTGCATGCAAACTGTTGTTGTCCAGTTCTTCCTTGTTTATTGAAATTTAGGTTTCCTAAAGTATTTTAGCTATATATTTCCTTTAATATTTATATTTTTACACTTTTCAGTTCAGTTGTATTTGACGCCTAAATCAAGGTGGAAGGTGGAACTCATGTTGTCTAGTACATGATTAACCTAAAGCCATTTGATCTCATAATACAGAGGTGGGAAGATGCTGAGAGGAAAGACAGTAACAGAAAAATGCCAAATTAGGAATCTTATCTTCTAATCACTGGATCAATAACTTATCATTGTATATTACATTCTCTGCTCATCTGGAACTTTATGGAATTAGACAATATCAGCAATTGATTTGAGCACCAAAATAACTTTAATCCAAGGAAATTTTATGTTGGTACCAATTCAGTTGCTGCTATTTTAGCACCTATTTATTTTGATATTGTCAAATTAATTCTCAGTTTTTTTCCAGTGAAAAATGCACATTTCGATGAATCTGTGACTGAAGATTGATTTGAACACATCACAATTATGTTCAATAGTTCAATTAATCCTGTTAAAATCAATTCTATCTGATTTTAAAACAATCAAGTTATTAATCTCCATGCTAACTTAATATATACATAAAATTGGAGCTGTCCAAAACTCAGTCAAACAGCAAAACAGCTTATCCTAACCGTTCAATTAGGATGTTTAATCACACACAGTAAATTTTCATTTACAAAATGACCACTGCCCTCTGTGCTAGACTGTCTGTCAAGTTAGATAAAATAATCATAAGAGCTCAAGGTGGATGTACAATGGTTAAGTGTATATACTCAAATTAGTCCTTCAAATATTCAAGAGACATCAATTGGACCCGCTAAAACATCAATCTGTTGCTTTAAATTTAATAGTAAATTGCAATGATCACTCTAGAAATTTTGTAAACATATGCTTTTGTAACATTTCCAGTAACCTGCCTTGTAAGTTTTACTCTAATCTTGTTCAAGCAGTTAAGGTTAGTGTAGAGATAAAAGAACAGGGGATGTTTGAATACTTTTACGAATCCTAAATGTGGTCAGTGTAATTTCTCAATATTTACAAATATCAATTTAATTCATTAATATATGTTGGGATACGTTTGATTCCTAAGTTGATGATTGTTTACATTACGAAGAACCATATTAATATACAAAATCTTTAGAGGACAGTGTGATCAAACCTAAGTTGATGTTATGGTATTAAGGTTGTGTGGTTACAAACAGCAGAAATCACGAAAAACCAAACCAGATCATTCAGTGATCACTGATCACAAATAGTAGACCATGTGCCCATGCAGTGTAGAACTAACTTCGACTTCAGTTCCACAAAATTAGTCACTAATTTCTTCTTATCTAGTAAAATGGTGTAGTATATATCTTAATATGATGGTATCGTATATGAGCACAATAGAATCAGATTAAACTCGTATAAACAAAGGGCAAAAAGTAGCAGCAAATTTGCAGTATCACTTCAACAGACGAATATACAGCATCAGAGAACGATCATTATCACAAAACTAATATGCAAACTCTGAATAGGGACATTGATGAATCTTTAAACAAATTATATATTGGAAGAATTAGAATTGCATTGCTATCAATGTAGATTGTGTCAAGGCAACATCTGACATCACAAGATATATATGACTTCAACATTACACAATTTCAACATTTCCATTTGGCAAAGCACTCATCTGCAGTGTTCTGCCAGTGCTTGATGCCAAAAACCGCACAGAAGGCAAGGAAGGATCGGTAACAGATTCAATCTCAAGAAAGCTCAGGTCAAGCGCCCCAGATCTCTTCAAGCTAAAAACAAAGACAAGCACAACCCACCCCAATAAGGAGAGTGCCCAGTAATTGCTCATTCCATGAATCAAACCCCATGCTATAGCATATCCAACAACAATCCCTGACAAGTGGCCAAGAAAACTAGCCTGAGGAACAATAATGGAAGTGAAAATAAGCGATTCAAAGGGCGCAAAACTGATAGGGAGAGAAAGAAAGCCAAAGAGATCCAACTTGGAAGATGGTTGCTTTACAGAAAGAATTGTCATCCACCCAAAAACAACACAGGAATACCCAACAGCTGTCACTCGACGAAAATACTCAAGCTTGAATCTTTGAATCAACAAATGATACATTGCCAGAACCAGCACTCCTGATACAACAACCAACACAAGTGTGTACTGCAAGTAGTACTCAACACCAAGGCCTAAGTGCCCAAGCTGCTCTACCACCCCAAGACTCCACAATGCACTCATATTAAAAACAAGATGAATAACACTAATATGAGAAAAAGCAGAAGTGATTATCCTCCAATAATGCCCTTCCACTGCACTCTCATAACTCAGACCCACATGTGAATACCCAATATTTTTCTTCTGTATATAGAACCAAATCATGCTGCATATTCCTATTATACAACTTGAGGCAGGTTTTTCCAAGATCTCATAAAACAAAGGCTTCCCCATTTCCCAGAACCCCTTTTGATGCCACAATCAACAACACAACACAGCCTATTCAATCCAACGCTCCCAAATCCAAGGGTTTCTTTTTTTTTTTTCAATCTTCGGGAAATCTCAGAAATTGATGAAACCCACCAGATGAAAAATTGCGGGGCTATTCCCCATCACGGAACAGAAGGCTTTCTGAAGGGATTTCACGAGAACAGAACCAAAAAGGTGGAGTCTTTAAGTTGAGGGAGTTCATAAACAACACTGAAGAAGTTGAATTATGCGAAACAATTGTGGGATTTTTTCATTCAGATTGAATAAGGGAAAAGAGTTTGGTGATGAGAGGAATGCAGAATGAGGGTTGAGAATAATGCTCACCTTGATTGAGGTACTAGACGATTCCAGTTGAATCCTTCTATGGCCTGCGTTTTCTGAATCATATAATGTTCATTTTTCTAAATTACATCATATGACGGTAGCTGTTTTTTTTTATTTATTATTAAAAAAATATTTTTTTAATCTGTAAAATAGTTTTATACCACCCTTCAATAACAACTGATTTTATAAAATAAACTTGATTTTTATTATATTTGATATTTTGAATGCATGAAAATCACATTAACTAAAAATATCCTTCTAAATTATCACGTTTTACAATTTGGTATAAAACATATTAAAATAAAATCTTAACTAAATAAAACATTTTTTTAAATTACATTATTCAATGAAATTAAATAACTTGAAATTTACTTATATGAAACAAGCACCCTCTATCTCTATATTTTTATATTTGAGATCGAAAGATGTATAATAATTATCGTATTAAGGCTATTTTAATTTAACTAGCTGATAATATAAATTATTTTAAATGTGCATCATTACTAAATTCTATTTATATTTTTCAACTGTGTCTTCCTTGTTTTACTTGTAAAAAAGAAGCAATTTTTGTATAATTTTACTGTTAAACATTAAAATATAGATTCATATAACATTTCTTAATTTCACACTTGACAGTTAATAAAGGCAGACTTTTATGTAAAGTGATTGTTCTAACAACATCTACCAATATAAAACGTTATACTTGCAATCAATCAAAATACTCTATGCATTAGTGCATTAAACTTCTGTTTAGAATTCAATTATGTAATTTGAGAAGTCTATAATTTTTTTAAGCTATTCAACTATTTTTACAAAAAATGGAAAACATTTTTCTCATCGTTTAAAAAACAGTATTTTTTTAAACATAAACTGTATCCAATGATATAGAAGAATAAGATTAATTTAACTCTATTTTTAACGTAATGTATTAATATTAATACTATAAATAAAATAAATATATAATTTAAATTATATATTTTGTAACATTTTTTGAAATAAATAATGATAATAATAATATTATTATTATTATAAAAAATATTATCATTAATACATAATTTTTTTCGACAACATTAGCAATGGGCCTAGCAGTAGTTTTTGTGAAGGATCTGGGCACCAAAAATAGAATATTGAAACTATTTGGGCCTTACATTCTTCTTTTAAGAGGATTTTTGTCAAACATAAACGCATTTCTTCTTTCACCTCCGTAAATACTTAAATTCTCTGTATAATTTAAAACTCAGAAATTTATTTTGAATTATATGATCTAAAATAGTTTCTATATGGTATAATTTAGAATCCATTTTTAACTTCTAGATAATCTGAAAATTATTTTTTACTTAAAATAAGATATCTGGAGTACATAATTTAAGAAGAACAAAATGAAAATTTTCATAATTATGAGATATGGACGAAATATATGAAGGTAGAGGAAGAAACACTCCAAACATAAATAGAAATGCTAAAAGGGATATAAGTTGAACGCTAAAAATTTATAAAGTACCTTATTTAATTATAAATATATCATAAAACACGTTTAGCTTTTTAATATTTGAAGATTAAATATTTTATTAAACAACAAATAAATAATACAATTAAAATTTTAATAGTTTTACATGGGAAAGGAAAAGTTTAAAATATTCTTACATTCACAAAAGATATAACAAAATTATAATAAATAAGAGTAAATCTCATCTTATTGAACCTATTTATAAGGTTGGGAATATAAAATGGTTAAATTTTTTTTAAATGTATTACTAATATAATAACGTTATACTAACATTCATCAATCAATGAAGTTATCTATAATTATCTTGTGGTGTAAATACTTACGTAAGAATGATGTTCATGTAAAATATATATTTCTAATTATGTTATGTGCACACACAAATTAAATTCATAACTTCGGTCCATGTCTGTTAATGACTATGTAGAAGAACATATATATATATATATATATATATATATATATATATATATATATATATATATATATATATATATATATATATGCTAGGGTTTTGTAGTTAAGAAATTCGATTTTCCCATTAGAAAAACCTCATATGTGTTGTGTCTCAAATTCACAATTACAAGTAAATGATAACTACTTCCCTGTAAATAAATGACAACATGGAAAGTGATTCTTAATTATTAATGTAAAAGGGTCTTTTACTTTCCTGATTTGATTAAGAATTAAATTCATTAAATATAATAAAATATTTGTAAATGAATTAATTCAACCTTTTAGTTCATGTTGGAGATAACTACTAAACATAAATGTGTCAACTAAAGAATATGTTTTCTTAAGCTCAAACTAAAAGGTTTAGTTAGTATTGTGAAACAAAACAACCAACCTTCTCACATTAATTTTGTACATGCCAAATTCCAAAGTTGGTCCCATAAAATTGTCCAACATTTCACATGCACATTCCATTCACTCCTTCAACTTCATCATGGAACATTGTCCATGGTGGTCACCAATTTTGGTACTCAACACTAGCATTTATGAAGGGTTACCATTTCCATTTGGAAAGCAACAATGGTAGTTAGTATTGAATCTGCTTCAAAATATAGATATATAGATATTTTCACTATGACTCAATTTGAAAATAAATAAATTTAATTAAAAATATAAAAAAACGTGTTAAGTTGTATGTTTTTGGTGGAGAATATATGTTTAAAAAATTAATGAAACATAAAATCAAAGACATGTTTTTTGTCTAAAAAGATAAAAAATAAATGCTTGTAATGAAAAGAAAATGTCAAAAGTAGATATAAAATGTTAGAATAAATTCACGAGATTTAATAATTTTGCTAAAAAAAAAAAAAAACTTGGTGCTTGGTCGTATTGTGGAGAGTGATTTCTGTAATTTCAAGCTTCGTTTTTGGTTGAATGTAAAGTACAGCAAAAGATAGTTGAATGGAAAGTGAAGATAGAAAACTAGTTGAGTCACACCATTTTCTTACACCAACCAGAGTCTATTTATGTTACACTTAGAATAATATTTTGTGTTTTTTTTACGAATTTCTCTTTATAGAAAAAAAATATGTAATTAGATTTTCGAAGCAAGATTGAAACACTTTAATATTTTTTTTTATTTTACCATGAATTAAATAATGCTACTTCTGGGATATTGTTTTCTATTATTTACTTACGAATCATGAGTAATTATGCCATACGAAATTCAACCTTTTCTAGCAAAAGCTTGCAAATCCGTTTTAAATATGGATAGTTTTAATATTAAATATATTTTATTATATTGATCAAAATCATTTATTAAATAAAATTAATTAAAAATGTATTTTATATGATAGTTTTTTTAATTCGTATACTTGACTATGTTTGACAATTATGAGTGATTGTAAAAAAAAAAAAAAATCTTAACTGTTGAGTTTTGCAGAAGTCAATATCTAATATAAAAAAAAAAAAATTATGGTATGAAAAAACACCACTATGGATAAGCTTAAAAAACTCCAACTATCACCATCTATTTTATTCTTATTTATCTCTTAGGTTATTTTATTACACCATTTTTTCTTTTGTGTGGTCTCTCTCATTTTTCTTTTTGTGAGAATATTTTCTAAAATAAAAGTGGTTTTGGTTTTCATCAATTTTTCGTTTAGACACTTCAAGTGAAACAACAACATCAACAGAGGTTAGTCTTTATTACTAAGTACACACCCTTGGTTGATTTATACACCTTCAAACTGAGGTGTAACCACGTCATTTTTTTGTCATTATTATGAAAAGTTGACCAAAATTTCACTATAAAAACCTAATTTGTATTGATTAGAATTAGATGCATTCTCTTTTGTTGATTTTGCAGAACACGTAAGTCACAGTCAGCAAATGTAGGACAAGGACCACTCATAAGAATATCTAAAACTCCAACTTAACGCGTTCGATGTGGTACTTCCACAGCCACACGCATGGCAAGGTGGCCCCATTCTCATACTTAAGATCTCATGAAATCTCCATTTTTGCATCACCCTTTCACCAACTGTACCCTCCTCCAGTCACTTCCTTTTCCATGGCCAAACAATTTCTCTATGCATTAATTACTTAGCACACTATCTTTTGTTTTCGCTCCCCTTTTTGTGTTCATCTTTAACTTCATCTAACCTTTTGCTTATATTCTCCGCTCAGAACAGCTAAAGCTGTTCACATTACAAGGTTTTGTCTTTTCGGGTGGTGGCTGTAGTAGAGGTTCTCCTGTTTTGTGGGGATATTGATATTGGCATGTTGTTTTTCTGAACCCCATTTTCCAAAGAAAGTGAGAGAAGAGACACTGCTACGAAGAACATGAAAATTCAGTGTGATGTGTGTGAGAAAGCCCCTGCAACAGTGATCTGTTGCGCGGATGAGGCAGTTTTGTGTGCCAAATGTGACGTTGAAGTTCATGCTGCAAACAAGCTTGCAAGCAAGCATCAGAGGCTTCTCCTTCAATGTTTATCAAACAAGCTTCCCAGATGTGACATATGTCAGGTACTCCTTCACTTTTTCTACTTTTATGATATTGTTTTTAATATTTAGGGTTTAGGATGGATGAATTTGTTTGATTTTGCCAAGAATTTTGGTGAGTGTTTGTTTCATATGAGACGCAACTGGGATATCTAGGTGTCTAGTAATAACCTTGGCTACTTTTTAAATATCAAACATGTTGATTTATGCAACAAAGAAGACCCGATCTAAATTCTATTAAATTGAATCTGTTTGGCATGGTTATGATTTTAATTGTGTCAATTACTCCCATGGCACACTAGAATTTATTCCGGAAGAGGGTGTTTAAGAAAACTAAATAGCATTTCCGCTGAAGGATTGTAAAATCTGATTCCATAAACCTTATATTTAAAATTCATAATCTTAATTCTATGGTATTTCTATATGATTGTTGAAGCCACAAGTTTCTGGTCACTACAATTGTCTGATATCTGTGAGGTAAGCATATGCAAGGAAGAGGTTAGAGATGCTATAATCATGTATCGTTCTACCAAAACCTTATTCATCTTTGACTATTGATAGTAGAGAATCCTCTGTTGAAGTACAGTATAAGAGTTGAAACCTGTGTTGAACATGGATAACTTTATTAACTTTGTGATGTATGTGATGTAACTGTAGGACAAGGCAGCTTTCATATTTTGTGTTGAGGATAGAGCACTCTTCTGCAAAGACTGTGATGAGCCAATTCATGTAGCTGGTAGCCTTTCTGGGAACCACCAGCGCTTTCTTGCTACTGGTATTCGGGTGGCTTTGGGTTCTAGTTGCACCAAAGACAATGAAAAAGGTCACGTGGAACCATCTAATCCAAATGCACAAGAAGTTCCTGTGAAAGTTCCTTCTCAGCAAGTGCCTAGCTTCACATCCTCTTGGGCAGTTGATGACTTGTTGGAATTAACAGACTTTGAGTCACCAGACAAAGTAAGCCAGCTTTGTTTCTCTATTTTAGTTGCATAATTAGCTAAGAAATTAGAGTGATTTTGATGTAAGAATCTAGTATGATTAAGAGGGACCATTTTATTCTTTTGCCAATATCCATTTTGAAATGCCAATCATCACAGAACGTGTGAATACCATAAAATCTGGCCTCACCTTAAACTTTCCTTCAAGTTGTCCCTCTTGTGGGTTACACAACTTCTCCACTCTGTTATAGGTAGAAATCACAAACATGGTGAAATCTGGCCTTTGATGGAAAACACGGTCGAAATTGTAGGTTGTTTGGACTAATTGAAATATTGGAAATTTTGCATCCCCATTAGTTCATAATTGATTGGCTTGGCATGAATGATTTTCATTTATCTCCAACAATGTCCTTTATCCCATGCTCGAGTCCATTGTTCCTTTCGGATGTTGATTAAGCCAATTCACCACCTCTGGACTTTCTTCATGCAGAATTTCATAGTACAAGGTGAACTTGACTGAGTCAAGCCATATCCAGAGGAGTTGGAAGTCGACATTTTTGCAGATAAAATACAAATAAAAAAATATTTATAGAGTGCATGAATGCAGTACTAACCTATATAATGACTTGTTTTTATTGATCAACATTCTTGAAGACCTTCATGAAGTTTTCTGAGTCTTGGAATGCAAGTCACAAAAAATATGCACATAAATTTTTGTTTGTTGTGGTGAGGGATGAAGACTGACCAAAGCAGTTATTTTTAAATTGTTTACAAATTGAGAGATTAAGGTGTATGAGGGAAGAATTTTACTCTCACATTGCAGTATATGAATGTTCCCTCTGCACATGATTAAGCACTGCATTCTATATGTGATTAAGATTCATCAAGGAAGAGGCTAGTTCTTTTAATTTATCAATTAGAATCTGACTTTCTTTAAACAATATGTTGTATCATAAACTGTGTTGAGGGTTATGGTAAGGAGTTGTGGTCACTTAATTAATTTGCTACCCTTGTGTATTATTATAATGTTTGGAACTGATTCATATTTTTCAGGCTCAGAAGCAGTCCCTGGAGTTTGGAGAGCTTGAATGGCTAGCAGAAGTAGGCCTTTTTGGTGAACAGTTCCCTCAGGAACCTTTAGCCGCTGCTGAAGTTCCCCAGCTTCCAGTGACACATACTAGCAATGTTACCTCACAGAAAGCTTCTAAATCCTTCATGTCTTACAAAAAGCCTAGGATTGAAGTCCTAGATGAAGATGATGAGGAGCACTTCACTGTTCCTGATCTAGGCTAGAACACATGGTCATGTAAACAATTGCCTTTGATGAATTGTATATGCATACTAGATGGAGATGTTAATGAACTCTTCAATATGCATTATCTAGCTGAAGCTGAGGACCACCAGGACTATTGCATGTATCTGTGTAGATTGATGAGTTGTATATGCAAAGTTCACCTAGGACACTGAGTAATGAAGTATGTGTTCACTAGTTAAGCTTGGAATGGTTTTATTTTTAGAAAATAGCATAGATTGAATCCTAGAAGACTAAATTTTTTTTGGTCTTTGGACTGATTAATTTCACACGTATATTTTTGTGTTACCAATTTTGGCAGCGATATTTGTATATATGACAGGCAAAATCCAACTTTATGTCTTTTGTTAGATGACAAGCTTTAGTTTAATATATTGAACAGATTAATATAAGTCAAACTTAAAATACTGCTAGTCCAGAATTGGAATCAAATGCAGTTTTTATAATTTTGGATTAAAACTATTTTTCTATAATATACCAAAATCACTTATAAACGTGAAGCTTGATATATTCATTAGGAGACGACAAAGCTTCTCTAATGATTCTCCAAGTTCCCTTCTTTCTGCTTACAAAGCTTTTTTTTTTCTTGACCATTTAATCATTAGAAAGTAATGTCTGAATGATAAATCGATAATTAAAAATAAAGAAGACCGCGATCATAATTGATTATGTGGACTTTATTTGTATATGTATTTAAAATATATTTATTGAATTATCGATTGTCATCCAAATTCACAAATGTCAAAAGAAATAGCCTTTTTGTTTCAAATTTGAAATAATGTAGCATTGCTTGTGTTCAATGTTCGATACATTAAGTTTGTGTCTACGAAATTTAGCCTTTCAAACATATATTATTAATTGAATTATAGCCACCACGTTTCAAATATTTTTTTCAAATACTAAAATGATAGTAAGAAATGTGCAAGTATAAAGTTGTTTGAATATATATTAACATTTATAGCTATATTATATTTTTTTATTTTTTATATAATATATACTAATAAATGCATTGAAAGTTATAATAATTTAAAAAATTGTAAATTGTAGTTTTGAGGGTAGGACCCTTGTTATATTATGGCACAAGCTCTCCACTTTTTATTTTAATTTTACAGAGGGTTGGGTGGATTGCTTTACTTTACACCACAAACCAATTCTTCGAAAATGATCACAGAATAACACACTTGGATTTCGAGGCTTCACCCACATCCTCCTTTACGTTTTTCTGTCAATAAAAAACATATCCATTTTTGTTAATATTCTTGCTTATTAATAAAAAACATTTTGTATAAAATATTTCGAAAGTAATGTAAAAAAACATATCTTTAATCCGATTAATCAAGCCACTGTAGTAAACCAGACAGATTTTTTCAACTACACTACTTAACTGATTGAACCAATTGATGACCCAAAAATTTGGTTGATTGATTTATAAAAACTAAGACTAAATAATTCAAGTCCCGAAGAAAAAGCAATTTTTGGCCAAGATGATGAGTCAAGTTTTCATTCAACCAAACATATCAAAATTTGAAAGAAATCATTTGCAAAAACCGCAAATCATATGATATACCGTTAATGCAGAATGAGGGGGGAAATAAAACATAGAAAACCAAAAATCAAAATCCGTCTTAAGTTGATGGCAAACAACTTCAGCAGAAAAGTGGAAATATATATAAAGAAAACTAAAAGATAATAGCACTAAATTTCTATGCCTCTTTGATGAGGTTGAGGGCATCAGCTTCTGTGGGAAGAGCGGGAATTGCTCCCTTTTTAGTAGTTGTAATTGCCCCACACGCATTCGCAAACTTGAGTACTGCCCTTAACCTTGCTTCATCCTGCAGTTAACGACATTATGAAAATAAATCAATAACTTAAAAATATGAAAAATGTACAGTTGAAAATGCATAGCGATAAAATAATTTTCCAAACTTTTCATGAAGCAGCTAATTTGAAGTTTATTTAGCCGTAGCTTAGCACTCACTTCAAGTATGGATTGATCATCGACAATCTTGCATAATAGAGCACCAACAAAGGAATCGCCTGCGCCAGTTGTATCAACTGTGTTGACATGAAAAGCGTCCACTGATCCATGGAAATTCTGATTTGTGCAAAAACGAGAACAGTTATTACAAATAGAAAAAGAGAAATCAGCATTAACATACTTTGCAGAACATAACCTTTTGAAATGTGAATACCACAAAATTGAAAGAGTTGGGTGTTTTTTTTCTTACCTTGGTGTAGTACCTAGAACCATGTTCCCCAAGAGTGACAAGGAGCAACTTCAAATTAGGGTGCCACAGTGAGAGAGCAGATTCATCATCAATCTTGTCACTTCCGGTGAGGAATTCCAGTTCCACATCACTCACCTTGATCACATCAGCCTTGTCCCATATGCTCAGTATTTGCTGACGCGCTTCCTCAGGTGATGGCCACAAGGGTAGTCGCAGGTTTGGATCGTAAGAGAGCAGACACCCTGCTTCCCTCGCAACTTCCATTGCCTTCAAGTGTGCTGATCTGCATGGCTCCACGATCAAACTTATCGATCCATAATGAAATACCTTTGCCTGCTCACAAATCAAGGTCACATTCAATCACTCGACAAGAAAATAAGACAGAATACATGCATGTACAGCCAATGCAAAACATTTTTTCATTATCATCTATGGCATGTAAATTAGATTTGTTTTGACTTTTATAATACTGTTTTAGAAGAACTCATCCTCAATATGATTTGTATACTATCACAGGTGTATGATAAGTTTATTGACTAACACAATTGCTAATCATAAGTTTTATGGTTGATTGTAAAAAATTTTACACAGTATAAAAGTTTATCTCAATTTTTTTTTATGCAAATCGAGCTTAAGAATTGGACTCTAAAAATATCACCGAATACACTGCCAAGAGTAAATTTCAATGTGGTTATTCTTGTACTTCAAGATTTAAACCACATTAATTTGAAAACAAAAATAGTACTTTATTCATGAATTCATCGCCGTACCGACAAGGCAAAAGGCTGGCAAATTATTATTATTTTTTATTTATGAACATGTTTGCAAGGCTGTAAAATGTAAACAAGGCCCTTCATCTGCAACTCAGAACAAAACAACAAATAAACAAACAGTGAACTGTCTCCCATTATGATACCCTGCCTGCAAACCCTAGAGGGTCTCTATCATTCTCCTCCAGATTCAATTTTATTTTATATTAAAATAAACTATGATATTTTGGCCACACGGGAACAACAAACAAATAATGCAACACAGTATGATAAAACGATAACAACAATGAAGAACAATAACAAATAAAACAACTAAACTACTTGTTGTTGGTTCCCTCTAAGAACCGTTTGAAAACAAAAGCTCTAGATACACTCACCAAAATCACTTTCCCACATCATATATAGTTCATTCACTGAATGATTTATGACAACATTAATTTATACTCTCGCATCTTCACTGTTTCCATTAATTTTAAAATTTGATTTTATTTAACTTCTAAAGGTTCTGGTGGAATCAACAGGGTGGTGAGAACACAGTAAGATGCCCACGAGTGATACTGTTGAGGCAAACACAATTAATTGCTTAAGTCAAAACAGAAAGAGCTTCCTTACCACTCCAACTCTCAATCTAGCGCGTGAATAGAAATAGTTATAGATATCCATAAAAACAAATAAAATAAAAGATTTGATTATTTATAGAGTCAATAGTCATTGGATGCTCCGAAGTTTAAGTTGTTATCAATTTCTTGAAAATATTAAAATTTAAAAAATGGAAAGTGTAATTTCTAAGGCTCTTTTTGCTAAATATATTATGATTAATTTTTCAAAGCACAACGGGTCAAGATATCAACAAGTATGTCTAGTAAACATAAATGCTAACTTTAAACTAAAATAACAGAAAAGAAAGATCACATTTTTTTTATTTTAAACTTTGAAATCGATAAAAAAAAAATCAGCTTTGATTCTCAACGTAACTGTTTCTGCCAGAGTTTGAGTAAAAATGATTCCGCAAAGTTTCAAAATCTAGTATTTTAATGGAAAACTAATTGAAAAGAAAAAACTTTACTAAAAAGTGATAAATCGAATCTTTTTACAGGGACTAGCTATCAGGGAAAAAAAATTGTGAATGCTTAATGTTTATATAATAAGTAAAATTAGAAGAAAAAAGAAAATTTGTATATGTTGAGTTTGTTTGAAGAAAAGAAACAATAGATCCATTATGGGAAGTGGTCCCCACCCGCATTATCCACCTCCATAAAAGTTTCATCCAAAATAGAAAAAACACGTGAGACACGTCACGTGACTGCACCAGTTTTTACGGTCTGATATGATTGCGAATTTGGAAAAAGAGGAAAAAATGTTTTTGTTTTTATTTTTATTTTATTTTAAAAAAACCTGCTACGCTATTCGGGTATACTAGATCCACTAGTGGACCCCACAAGCTGACTCAGCAAACTCTGTTACCTTAAAGCCCACACTCCCACACGCGCGTGCACCATAGACGACACCACGCTCGCAAATTTTCCGGAGAGAAGAAGGAAGAGAGAGAGGGAGATTTTACTTACAGATCTGATGAGTTCGAGATTGAGATCTTCCGGTGTGAGGAGCATGTCGGCGCTGGGGTTTCTGTAGAACATGAACTCACGTTCTCCGTCGGCGCGTAGGGTCACGAACGCCAGCGCAGTGCGCGCGCCCTGGTCAAAGTTGATCCCGTCGGATCTCACGTCGTTCTCCTTGAGGATTCCGGCGAGCATGTGGCCGAACTCGTCGTCGCCGAGCTTGCCAACGAAAGCGGCCTTGCCGCCGAGCCTTGAGACGGCGATGGCGACGTTGGCGGGGGCGCCGCCAGGGGCCTTGAGGAAACCCGGGGCCTCGGCGAGGGAGACGCCGGAGACCGTGGGGACGAAGTCGATGAGCATCTCGCCGAAGCTGACGACGAGGCCGTTGCCGGTGGGAGGAAGAACATTGGTGGAGGCCATGGTTTTTGAGTATGGAATTTTGATCTCAATTACGGAGGTTAAAATGAGAGAGTGACTTTGGATACTAATTTTGTAGAGTTTATATAGGGAAGAAAAAGATAATTAAGATAAGTAAATCAGTTAATATTTTCATTAATCTTCAAATTCTGGTCATAGTAAAGAACAAACAATGTTTCTATAATCAGAAGATATTAAAGCAATCAAAATATTTCATGATAAAACTGAAATTGAATCTTATTTAATAAAATTGTTTTAATAATTAAAATTAAATTTTTTAAATTGTTTTAATATATATATATATATATATATATATATATATATATGTTTAATAACATACAGTTACTCAAATTAAAGTTTCGCATACAAAAATATTTGTCAACATAATAAGTTTATATGCAAAAATAAAATAATATTAATACTTTAATTTTTTTATTTTTCAAAAAATAAAATTAAACCGTGGTTGTTTTCTATTGGACTTATTTTTTACTGGTTTCAACAGATTTTAGATCAGTTTAATACCCGATTTTTGTGCATTATATAGATGTAATTGAAATCGAATTGAATAATATTATATTTAAATATAATAATTGTTTTGGTTGAAATTATACAATTCTAGATTTTATTTTGAAATCTAAACAAATTTGTTTCGTTAAAAAAATAAATTAAAAAATGTAAGAAAAATTTAATTTTCTTATCAACTTTTGGATTAGTTTATTTTAAACACTTTAAATATTAATAATAGTGATTATAATAGATAATTATAGGAAAAACAACAACACTATCATGATAATTAAACTCATTGTTACACTTATGATCATTGCGTTGCCGGTAATTGCGATATTTATTGACAAGAATTTTATATTTGGTTTTTTTAGGTGAATTTTGTAAATTTTAAATTAAAATATTTAAAGAAATTTAATCATGCTGAATTTTCTTCATTGTCGTTTTAGTTGCAGGAAAAGCACATTATGTTGAGTAAATGAAAAGAATTGTGTACCAAATAAATGTGATGGGATATTAGGTATGCTACTCTACTTTAGTGGATTGATATTTAATCTCTCATACATGTGATTTCTTAACCAAACCTTTTCTACTTTAATTAATTAATACATTATTCTTCTCAAATGAATAATTGGCATTATCATAGAGAATATATCATTAATCTAATACTAAAATCTTATTCATTTCTCACACTGAAAAAACTTTATTCGTTTCTTTCCCTTAAAATAAATTTAAAAAATAAAAACGTTATTCGTTCCTTTTTTTAGAGTATAGAGCATTTAATAAATAAATGTTCTAATTATACTTGGAACCTAGGTAAAGAATGACAATATCTAACCATTTATTTAATAATTATAAGTAAAACATAAATAGATTAAAACATTCAATTATAATCATTATATTAAATTGGACCATCCAAATTAAATATCTCAAGACATAACTAAGTTGTTTTATAAAGATATAATTAATTTTTAAGTTTTTTATAAGTTTGAATATTTGGAATTGAATTCCATTAAATTTGTTTGTTTTATTGACTATATAAATGTTTTTATATTGTTTTAATTGAGTTTCTATTATTTAATTTTTTTATTTAGATAATATGATTATTATTTTATTAAATTATTTTATTTATTTATGAAATTTTCTCTTTAATATAAAATTATATTATCACAAATAATGTTCACTATTTTTGTTGAAAATATATTGAATAACGAAATCGTTATATTTTAATATTTTCATCGTTCCTATTATTGATAAAGTTAACAGAAATAATCCTTTTATATCTAATATATTTTTAATAAAAATAATCAAAATTAGTTATCTTTTATATTAATTTAATATCATTTTATATTAAGTATAAAATCTTCATTAAAAAGTAAGTAAAATAATGTAACAAGATAACAATCAAGTCACTTCAAAAAATAAATAAATAGCAGAATCTCAATTAAAAAAGATAAAATTTTTTGAATACTTAATAATTTTTTTTTAATAAAAATACTAAAATTTACCATGAATTTGAAACTTAACTAACTCCTTTACTATTAATTATTAAATAAACAAATCAAAATCAACATTAACATAACCAATTAACCTTTTTATAATAACTAAACATTACCCATTTCATACTTTCTATTGTACATAGATAGATGTAAACATTGATATACATACATGTGTGGAAAAATAACTTCAGTTAGGATGCAAGAACAAAAATCTAAAATTTAAAAGGTTATGAACTTGTTAAATTTATGAAAACATTATCTATAAAAGTTAAAATTATAAACGATACAATGTTACCATAATTGTAAATAACGTATATTTTCTATTATCATGATTATTATCACCACTAATATAATGAAAAAAAAACTACATTAAAAAAAATTTAAAGAAAAAATCATTTTGATCAATTTTTATTGATTCAGTTTTAGCCACTCTTAATATTAATAGTGATAATTATAGTAGTTATACCGAGGATAATTATAATAGAAACCACCACAATACTCATAATAATGCTTAAACTCATTATTACGCATATAATTAGGTTTATTATCTCCACACGATCATTATCTCCAGTATCATTTAACAGTTGTAGACGTGATTTTTTAGGTGAATTTTTAAATTTTTAATAAAAATATTTAAGAAATTTAATCTTAATCGTGAATTTTTTTTTATTTTGATTTGGCTTATTTAATGAAATATCATAAAAAATTTAATTTGATCTTGGAACATAAAAGTGTTAAGAGATCTGAATCTGGCGAGGTTACAGTTAAGTCGAACCCTACTGGAATTTGACATTGGAACAAATTAACAAACGTGCCTTTCAAGAAAAGCTGCACTCTCATCATTCGTGCATGCATCTCATCTACCATGCTCATTATGTGGGTCACAACTTGTTATTTTAAGACTTTTTATAATTTATTTTTGGTGTAAAGTTTTATAAAACTAATTAGGAACAATAACTTATTAAGAAATTATACTGTTGTATACAAAACTATTAAAACACCCTTATTTTTGTATACAACTTTTTTTTTATCAATAATAATGAGCATGCTATTTTTATGTGTTGTTAACTTCCTTTTTTACTAAATAACCTACAAATAATATTTATAAGGAACCGTTCTTGGTGCTATTAATAATTATATAATTCAATTTAAAAGTGATGAACACATTTAATTTATGCTTAATTTTCAATTTAACCAAGTATATGTTCAAGGCAGTGTATGTGTTTTGCTTAGTGGGCTATTGCAAAGGGGTGTAGGAAGTAAGTGAGGGGAGTGTTTGATGAAAAAGGGGAAGTGTCTAGAGAAAACAAAAACTCTTTCATTTCTCCATCCTTCATCTCCAACATTTTTTTATAATGACTAAAACATTACATTTTTTTTTCGTCGTGGAAGAATAATGTCATTGATGAATTGCACTGGTTTTGATTGTGAGAGGTGATATAAAAAGAATATACGAGAGTGTTTTGTTATATCAATTCTTCATTTAATCATAGTTTTTCTGATAATTGAATTGATTTTCATATATAAGACATTAATGGAGTATTGAATATCGTGTCTTTTCAAATTTCATGTTTTTAGAGTTGTTAGATATTTGCTTAAATTGTTGAATGAAGCAATATTTTACTTAGTGAATTAAGACTTGAGATTAACTAAAACTTTTAGTGAAGAAATTCACTCAGTGGATATAAATTTTGTTGAATAGATTTTCAAAATAAGTAAAAAATATAAACTTATGTTTATTCAATATTATATATATATATATATATATATATATATATTCTAATATTATGATTATATTTAAATGTTATATATATTTATGCATGAAAAAAAAATTACCTATCTATATATAAAGTTGATGAATGTGAGTATTGAATCATTAACAGTGATTTAAGTTGTATAAATCAAAGTATAATGTGATCAAAAGTTGATAAATATTCTCTTTAAATAAATGTAACAAACTTATCCGAAATGGAAAGGAATAAAAACGTATACATTAAAAATATTTTAATGTTGAAGCCTCACTTTTTCGAACTCAATAAAATCTTTCAAAGTTCTTTACATATTAAAAAACTCTCACTTTTCCTAAACACTGATAAAAATAAATTATACTAAACACAAGATCATGCAATAAATTTTATTTTGCACATCTATATCCATGGACATTTTCTACATATCTTTATATTGATTGGTTTATATCATTCATAGTAATCTGGTGTCGTTATAATATTCTTGAACATTAGTTTTTCTTAAACCAGTGTAAGAAAATCAATTCCTGTATTTTGTAATATTTAAATAACTATTCTAATTTAATATTAATCTCATTGTAAAAAGACATACATGATGATAAGGAGGCAGCATTGAGAGGTGAGTCAGATGGCATCACAAATAATCATTCATGAAATGGACAATTTGTTTTGCTGATATAATTAGCATTCAATAACAGTATAACTCAGGGATGCTCTTGCATTTTGAATCAATGTGTCAAAGAATCATTAGTGGTAGCTTCAATCAAAACCCTCTCTCACAAGTTCTCATGATGCACTCTAAGACAATAAATAATTGATTTGAAAATTATCTTACATCCCAAAGACTTAATTTGAAGGACTGATATCACAATGTTTAAATGCTTTGGCCACTTGGTAAGTGGAAGCAACATTATGCGAACATAATGTTTTTGATTGTCAACTTTGAAGTACTGTTAACTATGTCCATGAAAAAACGTTTTACCCTGTTCTCAACACCAGCATGCACACACGTGTAACCATGCAAGTGTGTCCAGCAGCACATCATTTTGGTGAATACAAAACTATTTTTTTACACTTAACAAATAGTCTATTTTTCAGATTCCTGCAAGGTATATTTCTATGTGCTTGTTGATTAACTCAAGGTAACTGTTAACAATATATATCTAATCTCTAGTGTGAATGGAACTTGTTATAAACATTGATTATTATTATTATTGTTATAATAGTGGCTATGTTTAGCCATCGAGCTTACACTTCCATGTCGCAATTTAGTAAAATACACCTTTTGTTGATCACCATTGGAATCAGACATGGTGTCCTCTTCAGAATCTGATTCATTCATTGACAGGCTTTCATCTTCAGAACTATCTTCTGCTTCTGACAGCTCCATTTCCGTGGAATCTGCTTCAGTATCCGAAAGACTGGCTGAAAAATAATCACTGTTGAAGTCAGGGGATTTTTTATCTTGAATTCCATGATACCCTTTTTCCTTGGAATTTCCATCTGGACTGTCCAGCACTGATAAGGGATTTCGGTTGTTTGGATCACCATAAAGTGCAACGTGTCTGTAATATAGCTCTAGTTCTTTCTCAGCAATAGCAATGAAGCGCCTCACTGACTCAAGTGATTGCTCATACTTAGATTTCTCAAGTGCCTGCAGAAAAAAAGTGACTTGATTAAGGTAGGAGTTAAACCAATAACAAACTTCTGAAATAATGAAATGTCACTCAACCAAGAGGGAGCAACAATAAGAAATAGTGGATCTATATAGAAACTGTAAAACAAACACACCAAACTGCAAAATATTTTTCTCCAAGGTATAGAAAAAATGTGAAGTTAGTACAGAATATCAACTAACTACAGATTTCCTCATTGCTTGTAAATTCAAATTTGTCATTGAGAATTGGAAGACAGCTGCTAAATGTCCCAATTCTATTATTTTTTTTTATAAAGATGGTGTCTTCAAAGAATTTTAGGAAGGGAAAGATAAAAGTACAACGCTTTTAATTGCATAACCAATCAACCAGCATAAAATTCATTAGTCAAAGCATGAGCTTTGAACCGTCCATGAACACACAACTACAAAATGCAGACTAGAGATCACTATATTATGATACACGAAAAAGCATGGCATAAGAAACTCTATCCTATAGGCCAAATGCTACGTATTTAAACACTGTACTAGCTAGTTCAGCTCCTTATTTGCTTAGCCTTTCACCCATACTGCATTGTCCCACTAATAGCTTGACACTCCTTGGAACACTATACTATTAGCCTCCTACTTATTTATTGTCCATTGCGTGATTTCCCAGCTTTCATTACCAATCATGTATTTATTTACAAGCAGATGCAGAAAAACATGCAGAATGAATGACCTATGATGGGATATAGTACTGAATGGAAATAAGAAGATAAAACAAAAAGATCATACACTCTTTAGTCAAGTTGAATGTACACAATGATTTACTCTTTTTATGGTATAAAGGGCCTTATTTGAAACAGAAAGTAATGCATGCAGACTTAAAATAAAAAAAAACAGATGAACAAAACGGGGGAAATGATCTCAGAAAACAACTATTTTGATTACAGCTTAATTGCTAACTAAAATATTAGAAAGTATGACAATTCAAATCTAAATAGTCTGAATTTATGGGAAAATGTAAAATGCCTGTCATAAGAAGACAATTTTGAACGGATCACATGTATGTGTTAGTGCAATTCCCTGGGTTTAACATAATTAAACAACAATTAGTTTTGTACCCAAGCATATAATAAGAAATTTGGCTCCTCTAAGGTGAGGGGAGTGTATTCTTAAAATTAAGGCGCACTAAGTAACACTGTTGATTAGAAATTCCATGTGTCATTAACTTCAAAAGTTGTTATGCATGTATTTGATTTTATCACACTTCTCAATCATTAATTTTCTAATCACTAATCGTAAGTGCAGTCCCCTTATTCAGTGAAGCATAGAAACACACCTTTTTCTTGGACAGTGTATCAATTGGTGACATAATATCAGGCTGTTCGTAGTTCTTTCCACGGTAAAATATTATAGTGTCATCTCCAATTATTTGAAGTGGAATACCGCCGCTCAATCTGGCAAGTTCTTGTGCATACTCGTGTACTTGACCAGGCTTACAAGGCTTGCATATGACCTTAACAGTCTCATGTTTCTTCCAATGCATATGCATATTGAGAACAACCCCTCCAAATAATCCTCTTCTGCCAATTTGCAGATAATTAGACCTCTTCTGAGCCATTTTCTTCAAGTAAAACCTTTCCTCCCCCGTCAAGCTATCAGGCTTCACAACAGGACCCTGAAGTTTAGGAACTTCATATCTTTTGAGCCTTTCAATCAGCAATGCTTCCTTAATTCTGGCCTGGGGTTAAAACCAGAATCATGCAAAAGTTTAGTACAACTGTATAAGAAAATAAGCATTTCAAGTTTTTTGTTATTGTTGACGACAAGTTTCCTAGTCTCATCATTAGAACACTATATATACACAAAATCTCTGTTAGAACAATGCAGAAAATAAATAGGAGATCTATCAGACCAACTAAAACGACACAAAACCCGGCATCACCTATCATGAGTAAAATTCAATCAAACATGCCTCAAGTCCATAACTGCTACTGCCAACTCTTCAAAATGGACAATATAACTAGCACAATAGAGAAATTTGTCATTTAAAAAAAATTATGTATATATCATCTTAGATAAAAATAAGATATTGTAACAAATTATGTTGATTCTTGCTTTCCCATCAAATAGAAGAATATATAACTGGACATAATTAACCTCTGGCTCTAGTTCAATCCAACTGGTCTAAAAGTGGGAAATTTGATCATTTAAGATCCACACATACTAGCACAAAGCAAACAAACACCATTGGAACCATACAAATGAAGCATTATGCAGCACAAGGGTTGGCATCGATTAGAAACAAATAAAAAAAACAAAGAGGAAATCCAATCATAGCTTACCTTCTCAATCTTGTACTTAATTCTCTCTTCTGCACTGCCAAATCTCTGCTTCTTCTTCTTCCCTTTGACACCAAGTCGACGAGGGTCTTTCCTGTTGGCCGCTTTCCTCTTCTCCTTCTCTCTCTTCCTCTGCATCTTCAATCTCTTCTTGGTCTTCCACTTATCCTTCTTAGGAGGCTCAACCTCATGAGTCTCAAACTTGGTCTTCCCTCCCGTTATCACAAGGTTCACCCTGCCATGGCTCAAATTTCGTAAACCCCACCAATAACCTTGCTGTCCTAGCGAGACACAATGCCTCAAAGGAGAACACACACACATCTTGCTCCTCCCAACTGACCTAGAACACAATGAAATTAGAATAGAATAGTACCTTCACACAACACAGGCCAATTCAAAGCCCTCAACTTTGAACAACCCAGAACCACAAACAAGAAAATCGAAACGACCAGTGTTATGTGCTTCCAATATATTGTCCATATAACAGTGTAATTGGTCTTGGGTAGTGACTTAGCAGATAGCTAAATAAAATGTGACAGTGAGAGGGATGAGAGAGAACCTGGGAGAGACCGAAAACGAGGTGGCGTACGAGAATCTGAGAGCAGAGGATGCTCTCCTTATGGTGCGGAATAACGAAGTTGCCATTGTCGAAGAAGAAGAATCTTCTATTGTGCAGTGTTATGTTGCAGTTGTTTTTCTTCTTCTGGTGCACTTCCCGTATTGGATTGTAGGGATTGGAGTCCGGGTGCTAATCTTACGGGCCCGTACCCATTTCATGTGATACGTGGCAAGCAACTGTTGGGTCAATTTAAAGGTTGACTTTTTTTCAAGGGACATTACCCAATGAGGTATTGACACGTAAGGAGGGCGTTCGGGGTCCATATATGCTTTGCCTTACCTAAACCATTTCCTCTGTGTTCTGCTGTTCTCTCTGTGGCACGGAACAGAGGATTAAAAATAATTGGCGGCATCACACACCGTTTCTGCCACCATCCAATTTTCAGTGAGTTTTTTTTTTTTTCTTTTTATTTTTTCATTTTTTTTTAATTTATTTCGGATGTGTAAGATCTGTTGAGGATCTCGATTCAGCTGGAATTTTAGGGTTTTGTTTCCTTGTGGTCTGGGGGAATAACTGCATGATTGGTAGAATTGGAAGGCACTTATATTTTTTTTTTTCTGTGTTTCTACGAAGAATTTCAAAGGGTATGCAGTAAACAAAATAAAATTGAATCTTGACTTTGTTGTTGTCGTTGATTTTGTCCACTCTCCTGATACGTGACTCTGTTTTTTGCTCCTGTACGTTGGATTTGGGCTTCATTTGAACATTTTGCTTAGAAATTCTGGCTAGAGACGAGGAAATTCCTGTTAAACCTCGGTTTTTGGTCTGATACAAGTGGTTAGTTGGAAAGGAAAAGCCAATGAGAAACATAAAACATCATTTTTCCCTTGTGATTTTAATCAGGACAAACTTAGATAAAGATCTTAGAATTTAGATGTTTATGATGCTGTTCCCTGATTAAAACATGACATGTATTACTTATATCAGTGAAATAAGGTGTGGACACTCCAAAGCCTATTTGATGACTAGAAAAAGATGAAAGAGAAATTCTGTGAAGGTTAACCGGAAAAGAGCACTACAAACACTTTGTCCAAGCTTTGATCCAACGTAAAAAGGAGAATATATTGATTGAACAAATGCACACATTTGGATGCATGTGGACAAACGCTGTTTTTACTTTATTTGTATCTTCAATGGACGAGTTGTTCATCAGTTTCGTACACTATTGTGCAATGAAAATAATAATAATATACCAGATTCTTTTGTTGCTGCAGTGGAGTTTGAGATTGGGGGTACTTGCGAGACAGTAGCAGATGCTGCTATAGGTGAGAGTAGTAGCATAGCTGATGACAACCGAGAAGGTGGAAGTTCTGTTGAACCAAATTACAAACAAGATGAAAGTGATAATGTTCCTCAAGATTCCTCTGGGATCACTATCCCATTTGCAATTCCCACAGTATCAGTTGTTGCGGTTGAAGAGCCTTATGTGGGTCAGGAGTTTGAGTCAGAATCAGCAGCACAGACATTTTATAATGCATATGCCACAGATGTTGGATTCATAGTTCGTGTGAGTAAACTCTCGCGATCAAGGCGTGATGGAACTGCTATTGGACGTGCTCTTGTTTGCAACAAAGAAGGTTTCAGAATGCCTGACAAGCGTGAGAAGATTGTGAGGCAAAGGGCTGAGACCAGGGTCGGTTGCCGGGCAATGATCATGGTGAGGAAAGTTAGTTCCGGCAAATGGGTTGTTACAAAGCTTGTAAAGGAACACACACATCCTTTGACTCCTGGTAAAGGCAGAAGGGATTTCGTTTATGAACAATATCCGGTCAGTTTCTGTTCTTTCACTACTGAACAACTCCATACAATGTTTATGATAGTTTATTGTATCAATTACTTGCTATGAAATTCAGACACGCCAAGTAGGCAGTCTGTATTCGACATGTGTCCGACACTGACACGTGCAAGTATTGATAAAGTATCTAATTCAAAACCGTATCCTATATTTTTGAGATTGCAAGTGTGTATGTGTCTATGTCGTGTCTGTGTCCAGTGTCCGTATCAGATCATGATATTCTGCTAAATATCAGGAAATTTCAGAATGAAGTTTTCAGGATAATATTGGTTCTTTTAACATTTTTGAAAGTGGCATTGCATGATTAGTAAATATTCTATTCAACAACCTTGTTGTCCTACTTACCTCTTTGTTTATGGTACTTTTAGAATGAACATGACAAAATTCGGGAACTGTCTCAGCAGTTGGCAACTGAGAAGAAGCGATCTGCAATGTATAAAAGACATCTTGAACTGATATTTGAGCACATTGAAGAGCATAACGAGAGTCTGTCAAAGAAAATACAGCACATAGTAGGCAGTGTGAGGGAGATGGAAAGCAAAGAACAACAGAGGCAACTCTGATAGGTTGAAGTTGTGTGATAGTTTTTAACAGGTAGAAGAAAGTAGTTCAGTGAATATGTATAGGTCCTTTGAGTCTATTCTTGTGGCATTAATGTAATAACTCATAACAGGCGTTCAAACGCCCTCATAGAATCTCATTCTTCCATTTTACTCCTATTTCCTTTGTATATGTTGAATACCATAATCTTTAATGCAATCTCTATGTACATAAGAAACTCTGGAGAATGTGGTGTTCTCCTTTCAAATTCCACCAGTGGATTTACTGTTATTATACTCTCTTAAAAAAATGTTCTTGGACAAGTATTCTAAAGTTATGTATCATATCTGAATTTCGATGATATTAATAACAATAATTAAAGTAATGAATAGTTAAAAACACACCGTAAATTTGGATACAGTAATATAAATTACCATTCAAATTTTATTTGCAGAATCATTTTATATATACTACAGTTTTGTTGAGCTTGGAGAGATTGAATAGAAAATAATGTGTAAGAAAATCATTGTATAGTAGTTATGATAAATAAATTATTTCATAATAAATAATTCAAATATTTACTTTGGTGAAAACCTTTAAATTTTGGTTACAAAGTTATCATTGTATAAGTTTGACGCAAGAGAATTATGGTTAACTTTGAATCATCATCTACTTCATAAGAAATAATGACATTATAATTACAATAAAATTTATACTAAATACATAAATACATAATGTATCATTTGTTTTGAAAATTTTTAAATATCTAATAATATAAAAGTTGGCCCTGGATAAAGATTGAATGTTCAAGTTTTGAAAGTGATTGTCTTATATCTTTATTGATTATCATTGCAAAAACACAAATATTGACCATTTTGTTTTTTTAAGTTTGAAAGATTGTCCTAACTGAAAAAAAAAAACTAAATTTATTTTTAAGATAAATTTTTTGTCACCAATATTTTTGTATGTGATGACACTAATAAAAATAATATATTTGTCCAACTCATTAATTTGTAATCATATCTAATTACAAAAACCATTTGCTTGATCAATATTTCTTAAAAATATGATAAGTACGTCAACTTTCAACTTAAGTTAATAATTGGTGTATCTGAACATTAAATTTCATTCAAGAATTTCGATGTGAACCATTTATGTTGAATTTCTTAGTCTTTATTTAATTAGCAACTTGAATTTCTTAATCTTCATTAGCAAGATATATCTAAACTTAAATAAGTTTTTTCTTCATCACTTATTAAAATAAAATAAAATCATTTACATATTCAATGGGATAAAATACTATTCCATCATCAACAAGATTCAAGAGACATCATATTATATAAAAATTAAGGATACGTAAACTTAACCAATAATAAAGATAATTCACTCTTTTCAAGTAAAAGTAATATATAAGATAAATGAATTATATTTCTTTTATAAATTAAAATTAGTTTATTCATCTTTTAGGAAACTAACACGAATTATCTCTTACAAATTATTAGTAAATTAGTTAAGAAGCAGATTTGCTTTATATCTAAAGTTTGTTATAAAATTTGTAGTTTGTATTATATTTCATCTCTAAACATATAGAATGATGATACATGTATTTAAAAGCTATACGGAAAATTATATTGGAATTTTGGAAAGGATACACGTTGAAATTAATGATGATGATGAACTAACAATTATTGATTTAATCTTCAATTTCTCCTAATAATATTGAAAACAACCAAGTATATAGTAGTAGTACTCAAATAAAGAAGAATGAATATGAATAATAATTATCTCTTCAAATATTTTATACACTTATGTAATTAACTCACTTAAACTTTAAGATTTTTACATTAAAATGGTGTAATTTGCTTTTATATATATTAGAATGGACAAAAAAAATTATTACGAATATAGATAAGTCGTGTTTTTTTTTGGTATGGTTTTGTTTTAAAAAAGTCATTTTGGTGTAGTACAACTCGAGTTTGAAAAAAAAAATCAAATAAAAAAGTCATGTCATAATAGGATAATTTTAGTGTAAAATGTGGTTAACTAGTATTGTGATGTTAAGACACAACTTTGATTAAGGTATATTAAAGTTTAATTGAAATTGTGCGGATGTGACATGACTTTACTCAAAATAATTAAAGTTGTCAATGATGACTTTGGTTATTTTTCTTTTACACTTATAACGTGTCTAATTCATATAATTTTTTCAGTAAAATTTGCATTTGACTCTTATGAGCTTTATAAAAGGCAAAGTATCTATAGAGAAAGTGAATATTTTTTCATTATATTTTTAAAATTAGAGTGTGAAAAACATATTATCCTTTTCCTCAAAAGAGTATATATTCTTAAAATGTATGCAAGTAAGAAAAAAAAAAATAAAGTGATTAATATCACACTTTTTTTCCTACAAACATTAAGATGTTGAAATATTAAGGTTGATCACAAATAAAAAAGTATCTCATCAAAGTCTTCTTTTTATTATTTTGTATCATAGAAATATCTATAAATAGTTGAGGTACTAGTTTGTGAAATAAACACATCTTTACATATGATATAAAGAAGTTGTGTGAATGAGACACAACTTCAAAACAAACAAAAAAATGTCTTCACTCTCTTATACAACTTCAATTATTTGTGTGTTTTGCACTAAAATAATATTACATCCACATATTTTTATTAAATCCTAATCCACCTTAATCAAAGTCATACCTTAACAACACTCCTATAGTTAATGACAATAATTTCATCTGATTTTTTTTCAACTTAAAATTATGTTGCATCAAAAATGACTTTTTTCAAAATAAAATTGACACAACTTATCGGTAATACATTTTCTTATCCAATAAATAATAAATTCTTTTCTCTTTTCTTAATAATAATTCTTTTATCCATTGGAAAAATATAAAAACAAATTAAAGTTGAAAAACTAAACTTAAAACCAGTAAGTATGAATAATTTCATATCAATTAATCTACACATTTAACAATACATCAAGAATATTTTAATACAATAAATATAAAAGTAACTTTTAGTTCATATTTTACTCAGTTGAGAAAAATATAGTGGATAGAATCAAATTTAATCAATAAATGTTATAATTTATAGACTCAGTTATATTTTGTCTTCAAAGTTTAGGATAAATGTAATTTTAATATCTCAAATTTCTATATGATCACTCATCAATTGTATGATCTTCACGCAAGAGTTTTTCAGTTTTTTACAACTATCTATATGGTTTAGCTTCCATTACTCACCTAGTAAGATGTTTGGATTCATATTTTATACTGCCAATGCCTGTAAAATTTTTAATTCAAAATAAAAAATCTGCTTAACTTAAAATAAAAAAAATAAATAAAAAAACCCTACAAAAACTCATTATTTCTTCCATTTCGCATCACCACCACCCCATTTTTAAGGACGCAAAACTGGAAATGAATGAACTAAACAGAATTCTAAATAGAATCATCAAACCCAGTTAATTAAGTTCAGAGTGAAAATATAATCACCCCATCTTGTTACAGGAACCCTAGCAATTTATATTTGAATATTTCAATTACAAAAATAAAACTGATTATTAATTTTTTTATCTAATGTAAAAAAAAAAAAAAAAAAAAAAAAAAAAAAAAAAAAAAAAAAAAAAAAAAAAAAAAAAAAAAAAAAAAAAAAACTCTTAAAGTTGTTGACTAAGTTTGAATTGAGAATTAATATTTATTGGAAAAAAAATTCAACTATCATGTTCACGGAGGGTAGAATATAAAGAAATATATGAATAAACAGCCAGTCTTATCACACAAATCGATTATACAAAATTGAACCTGAGGTAAATGGAATTAGGTTACAACCCGCATTTGAAATTGCTTATAGAAAATATATGAAAATTTGGCTGAGGTGAAACTGAATTTTAACATGTTCATTGAAAATCTACCATGAAACAAAACCCTCACAACATAATCATTAATCAATGAAATCAATACCCTAGAAGACGAAACTTATTTACAAGTTATGAATGGATTCGAATATATTTTTTTATGTGATTCCGCATTGGAAAAACATTAAGCAAGAGCAGTGAATCCTCCACCCTTCATCATTTGCCGGAATTCCTTGTAATTCACCATACCATCTCCGTCAACGTCCACTTTCACGATCATCTTCTTGCACTCCTCCAGGCTCCTCCCTTGGTGGAGGCCCAGGGAGGCCAGCACGGCGCGGAGCTCGTCGACGGAGATGAAGCCGTCGCGGTTCTGGTCGAACACGTTGAAGGCCTCCCGCATGTCCTCCTCCTCGTCGCGCTCCTCCATTATCGACTCGTAGAGTTCCCCGAACTCCGCCATGTCCACGCAGCCGTCGCCATTGACGTCAATCCTCTCGATCATCTCCGCCAGTTCCTTCTCCGGAATCTCTATCCCCAAATTCACCAACGAATCTCTCAGCTCCTTCACCGATATTCTCCCATCCCCGTTCCGATCGAACATCTCGAACACGCGCTTCAGTTCCACCGCCTCCATTATAATTATTACCTAGAAATTAATCAATCAATCAATTAGTTAATTAACTAACTAATTGATCGATTAATCACTAATTTATAATAATAATAATAACGGACCTTGGTGACGGATGAAGCCGATCGTTCCAATTGAGAGCGAGAAATGTCTCCGAATTGGTACGAATTTATTAGGGTTTGTGAAGAAGCCACTGCGACAGCGAAATTGCAGTGCTTCTTGCTTTTTTAGTTCGATTTTTGGGCACTAAATATGGAAGCTGTTATTGTTACAAGACACACACAGAACAGCGTGTTTCTGAGTTGTTGTCCTTGTGAGTAACATGTATGTATATATATATAGAACACGAACTGGTGCAACGTTTTACTGACAGGTGGCATCGAAATAGTTAATGTGTACGCATGTTGGCTTTTGACTTTAGAAAAATCGTGATTTTAGGGTTTGTGTCTTTTGGTGTTGGATGATTGAAACTTTCATGTACCGTTACTCAACGGTCGGAGAAATGTGTTAAAAAGTGATTTTGAAAAGTGATTATTCGTACGCGTGTTTGCTAGGTGGATGATTCCAATGCCCTGCAACTTCATGCTTATTTTCAAATACGCGTTTCAATCAATCATTGCTTTAATCGCGCTTCTAGTGAATTTAATGCCAAATGATTAAAAACAAACCAGATCATGTGGCACCATTTTTTTTTTCACTGATTAAGAAAAAACTAGTAATTTCATTTTTTTATTATTTTTTAGTTTAATTTTTTAAAATTTGGATAACTTAATAAAATAGAAAAATACAATTGAATTAAAAAAATTTAGATGTGTCCGCGTGAGACCGCGGATGACGGATCTAGCAGGGTTATTAAATTTAATATTTAGTATTTATATTTAATTCAATGCAACATGAATTCATAAGCTGTTTTTTTTTTTTTATTTAGAGTGGACGGCCTAATTTATGTGTTGAAAATGGAAAATAACATGGTCTTTTTTCTCACTCGATTGTCAACACGACGAAGAATGAAGACCTTGTCTTATCTTCACTTTTTGTTTTTACGCTTCTTCTACATGTTCCTTTCTTCTATGAAATTATATATGGTTTATGACTTTATGTTAATTACACATTTCTAGAGCTTCAATGAACTTGAATTGGTCTTTTGGTAGTGATGCTTAAGAGTAGTTACAGAATTTGAATCAGCCAACAAATTGATATAATAATGCTACCTAAATGGTTGAAAACCATTTGAATCAGGCATCACTCCGTTATAAGAAAATAAATTATTGTGTCGTCCCAGGACCGCAAGACCCATTCTTCATCTGTAAAAAAATAAAAATAAAAAATCTTGGTCAAAACAAATATATGTCTTTAACCTTTTTTTTCATTGACAACAAAAAATATATAAATTAAAACACAGATAAAGAGTGTTTTAATCTTATTACAAAGTTTCAAAATAAAATACATAAACAATCTAAAAATAATAATCTTTAACCTGTTCTGTTGACTTCTAAAAATAGTTCCAATCACAACAGAAAATTAAGTTGTTCTTTCTTATTTTAAGAACCTATTTGAGCAACTCATCTGTTTTAGCAATATATATATATATATCAGTATTAGTGGCAGTAGTCATTTGCAGCTAGCTAGTTTTGAAATAAATTAGAGGATTAGGGTTGACTAAACTAATATTTTGTTCTCATTATTAAGCGTAAAACATAAATAATTAAATTATAGACTGCAAACATGTTTAGAGAATATGATAATATTATTAATTAAGTTACATGCTGTCTGTTCCATTCCCCAAACTAACTAGTTGTGCATAGTGACCTGGGAGATGGTGCTTTACAAGGTGTTAAGAGATATTATTATTTATATAGTATCTTTTTATCATAATTTTCCATGACATTTATTTTTTATTTTATTTCTTCATACATTATTTACTTTATTTTATATTTCTCTCTTTATCTCGTTCATGTTTATACAAGCTTTTCTTTCTATAAAAAAAATTATCGTGTTTTCGAATACAAACACATTTATAAGGCTTTTTATACTTGAGTAATTAACGAATGTATTATTGTTTTTGAAAGAATTAAAGGTTTAAAAGTTTATGTTAGTAAGTTATTGTGTTGGTATAAAAGTTGACATATATTGTCATTTTATGTTGAAAATGCTGGAAAATAAAATGAGTAAAATTAACATTTTTCCTACAAAATTAGGTAGGCAGTTAGGTTCCCTAAAAGAATTTAGATATCTATCTGACAACATTAAATATTATGCAACATGAAGGGATGCACATGAAAATTAATGTTGTAAAATACAAAATGAGAAAAACGTATAAACAACACAATTAAAATACGTGTAAATATAATAAATGCGCACCAAATTTACTTTTAAAGAAGAAGCAGAAATTAGAGAGAATTGTACCAACCTTGTTTGAAGTTGTTGTAACATTAACCACATATGTTCAAACTATAAGCCAACTAAAATCGAATTACCAATTCTACACCAATCTCACTCATTTGAGGAACATGATCACAATTTATATTTGACCCCTGTATATGTCAACTTTAGAACTAATCGAATATGCTTTTCTTTGTTAAAATATACGTGAAACTTGTTGGTTTATCTTAATTGTTTTGGTTGTAATTTGATATAATTATATTTAGCGAGTTTTGTTTTGGTTGACAGTTGAAGTATGATTGTATTTCCAAAGTTTATATTAGTTATAATGTAAATTAAGATGTCATGTAATTTTTATGAAAATGCGCCAAAATTAATTACCATTCATCTTGATTTCGAATGTGTTTTAGTGATTCATAAGTTATTCTAATTAACATTCTCAATGCATGCTTCAATTTCTATTACAAGCAAAATTTTGTAAGTGAGAAATAAATGTTGGATTAATTATTTTAGGGACATATATAAATTAATAATTTTTCTAGATTGATTTATTTGTTAGTTATTATTGTTATTATTTATTTAATTATTATTATTTATTTGGTTACATAAAATAATATTGTTTATATTATGTGAATATTTATTGTGTTAGCCGATAATAGGTCGGCTGAGTTCATTATTAATTAATAATATATAGAAGAGTCTCTACAGTTGTCCAGAGTCAGCATTCTACCCTATTAAAAAATAAAGAAGACAGTTCTCTGTATAAACCTTTGGGAGTAGTTTGTATACACTCTTCTCTTCAGATACCATTGATCAAGAAATGACAGAACCAAAAGGTGATGAATTAAAGTTTTTCTTTTATTCCAGGTCCTAATTTTTCTTATTTCTATATAATTTGATGTAATCATATGCTATTATCAGACTAAATTAAAAATCCTAATTAAATTATTTTTTTCAATAAAATAATAGGAGAATATACATTAACATTGCTACTAATAAAATAAAAAACAAAAGAAAACTTCCAATACTTAAATGTTAATAAAATTATTTGAATACCCAATCAAACAATACTATTATATTTCACGAACGCAAATCATAAATAATTCCTTATTCTATTTTTTGCCTAACAACTTTTGAATAAATAAAAAACTATTTAATTCTAAATTTGTAAGATGGCATTATAATAATTATTTTATCAATTATATACTAAACTTCCAATAATAGAAAAAAATGTAATTAAGAAAACAAAAAATAAATGTTAAGTAAAAAAAATGCATTTATATTATATGTGTAATTTGTGATCTACCACGTTAAAAATATAAAACCTAATTATTATTAGGTACAGAGCAAGCAACCAGAATCATGCATGACCTAATTATTATAGTACAGATAAACATCATAATTGTCTCTCTCAATTATTATGGGAACAACTAATAAAAACAAAATTTAATATGAGACGAACTGAGAATTAAAATAAATACAACAGAAACTAAAACACACATAAATAATTAGATAATTAAGCATCTAAGTGAAGAAATAAGAGATTCGACCATTAAACTTGAGTTAAAATAAAATATCAATTAAAGTCAAAGGTTCGCATAAAAAACTTCCATGCACAATCAATTAAAATTTAGAAACTTAGAATAATGATATCACTCTATTCTCAATTAAAATTACAACTAACATCGTTAAAAATTAAATAAAAAAGTGAGAATTTGAGAATAAAGGTGTTCCTTTTATATTTGAATTAAATAAAAAAACTAAAATAGCACAAAATTCAGAATTGAAGGAACATTAAAAGCAAAGAAATTTATATTTTGTTTCTATTTTTAAATAAACATTTTAAAGAAAGAGAATAATCAAATTAAGTCAAATATATAAAATTTGAAAAGGCATCATATTTTTAAGGAAGAAGATATTTAAAAGAATAATATAAATGTCTGTTTCTTTCTTAAATTCAACTTAGAATCTCCCTCTACTTAACTTTATAGTCTAAGGCCAATCAAAACATAAATAATAATTTTCAAATATTGTATGAATGAGTTCATATTTTTAGACCTAGATATGACATGTTACTAGTAATCTGCATTTATCCTTCTTTTTTCACTTTCAGTTTTGGATTTTAAGATTTCAACTTTCATATAACGCTTAATAACATTAAAAATAGAATCTACACCCCACATTATAATTTATTAAAAGTGTTAAAATATATACTATACCAAGATAATTGAACTAAAACATATAAAACTCTAGAAAAGTGATACAAATCAATTTAATTATGAAGATCACTATACCAAATAAATAGAAAATTTTAATTCATCAATGTGATATAACTTAAAAAAATAAAGTTCATATCACATTTATTATAATTTATTTCAAATATAATAATAAAGTCTCATGTATCGAAAAAATTGGTAAAGAAATACTTAACATACTTTATTTAGTGTTTTGATTGCCTAGAAAATTTAAATTAAATAATTTGTGAACCTTTATGTAAGAAACAAACAGTGGTTAATATTTTGTGCAGCTCTGCAGGAAATAGATTATTATCGATCAAATGAAAGACAAATTTAAAATTTCAATTTCGTGATTGGGACATTGTTGATTCCCAATGCTCCCATGACTATGGCATTGGCACATGTATGCAACATGCTTCGTGATTTATATGATTACATTATGTACTTCTATTGGTTTGTACATTCAGAATTTTTATCATGACATGATGGGTCAGAATCATGCAAAGAAGATGGATGGATGAAAAGTTGATCTATGATGGTGCTAGAGAATATTTTGCGACTCTACCTTATCCTTAATTTGGATGCTGCAACCCAAAGTCAGTTAAAGAAAAATAAATAAATAAAATTAGTAGAGATAAAAGTAGTTTGGAAATATAAAAAAATAATAAAATCTTTTTATTATAATATCAGTTCATTTGACCTTTAAGTATTTACATATTATTTTATTACGTTTTAAAATTTTAAAAATTAATAGACTTGATAATTATTTGATTCATTATGGCACCTATAACCATCTATCTATTATATATTAATTAATTAATTAATTATATTATGCTATTTCAAATTTTACACGTATTTATTTGTGGAAAAAAATTACGTCATACCTTTTTTCTATTTTAATCTTCTATTTTTCTACTTCCTAATCTAAATTACTAGTTTCCTCCATTTTCTTTTTTTTTTCCACCCCAAGAATATCTAAATGTGGGACTATCACAGTCATTGAACTATCATGAAGCTAGCAATAAGGGATTAAGAGCTAAAGTGTGAAAATAAAATAAAAATAATATTTAGAATAAAAAAACTCATTTACCCATATTTGATTTTGAATGAAAATATGCAAAAAAATAAAAATAAAAATAAATTTTAAAAATTGTGTAATTTGTTTGATTTTATAGGATGAGAAGAAATAGAAAGATAAATATAAATATACAAGTAATTATATGGTGTATTTAATATGTCTATTCACTCTATTTAGATCTACTAGACATATTTTACCATATCAAACACACAATTACTTAACTAACGCATATATCTCTTCCAACCACTAATAAGTTGACAATCCTTTTGAATTTAAATGAGTTGAGTTAATTAATTTAGTTAAAATGTGTGTTTTTTTTTCTTTTTCTATAATTTTGTTAATGACTATTTACATATTAAAAGAATATTAGAATACAGTATTTTATCTTACAATCATCAAAAGCTATATTCACAACTTGTTGATAATTTTTAATCGTCATAATTATTATACTTTAATAATTTATTCTTATCATATTCTAATAACTTATTCTATTGTTTTGTTTATTGTTTTCACCGACTTTAATTTTACTTTTAATATCTCTTCCATCTCTGTAATTTTTATATATGATAAATAAGAAATTATTCATATCATATTAAAATTTTATAAGTAAAATAAGCATTTAAGTTTATCTTATGTTATTGTCCTAGCAGATAACTTTGTTTTAATGTATTTTGTTTAATATATTAACAACATTAAATGTATTTTTCACTTTAATTTTTATAATAAAGACTTAGACATTTATATTTTTTAGAAATTGAGATAATTCAATCTGAATTTATAATAAAGACTTAGACATTTATATTTTTTAGGAATTGAGGTAATTAAATCTAAATAAGATTTATTTATGTTAAAGAAAGTATTGTCTTAATCTTCTTAAGAATTTTGAGATGTCTAAATTCAAGATTTCTTTTACATTCATATAGTGCTCTATCATGTGGGGACTCTTATGACCTTCTATTCAATTTTATTTTTTTTTATTGGAGGATGTTAGTTAGAGGTTTCTCAATGTCCTTAATAGTTGGTCAAATATAATTAATAGTTTGTCAGATATTACCTTTGCTATAATTAATCCAGATTTTGTCCATATGTTAACTTCCTGACCTCTTATTTATTTATTTATTTATTTTTGTATTAAATGTTAGTTAGAGGTTTTTTATACCTCATTAATAGCTGGTCAAATATAATTAATAGTTTGTCAGATTTTACCTTTGAGATAATTAAATTTCTTAGTTATCTCAAATGTTGCTCCCCAAAATGTTTAGTGTTTTCTAGAATTTGCAATACTCAATCTATAGTTTTAATAATGATGATTAGACAACTTATATGGATGATAGACATTTCATAATTGAATTATTCTTTTTTATTGACAACTTATAAGATGATAGACGTTTCATAATTGAATTTTACTTTTAATATATTTTTAATCTATGTAATTCTTGTATATGATAAATAAGAAATTATTCATATCATGTTAAAATTTTATAAGTAAAATGAACATTTAAGTTTGTCTCATGTTATTGTCCTAGCAGATAACTTTGTCTAATATATTAATAACATTAAATGCATTTTTCACTCTAATTTTCATAATAAAGACTTTGACATCTATATATTTTTAGAAATTGAGGTAACTCAATCTGAATAAGGTATCTTTATGTTAAAGAAAGTATTGTATTAACCTTTTTAAGAATTTTGAGATGTCCGGATGTAAGGTTTCTTCTACACTTAGATAGTGCTCTATCTGTCCATATGCTGACTCTTATGACCTTCTATTCATTTTTTTTATTAGAAGATGTTAGTTAAAGGTTTTTCATACCTCATTAATAGTTGGTCAAATATAATTAATAGTTTGTCAGATATTACCTTTGTCATAATTAATCCAGTTTTTGTCCATATGCTCACTCCTCTTACCTCTTATTTATTTATTTTTGTATTGGATGTTAGTTAGAGGATACCTCATTAATAGCTGGTCAAATATAATTAATAGCTCGTCAGATATTACTTTTGCAACAATTAAATTTCTTAGGTATCTCAAATGTTGCTCTCCAAAATGTTTAGTGTTTTCTAGAACATGCAATACTCAATCTATGGTTTTAGTAATGATGATTAGGCAACTTATATGGATGATAGGCTTTTCATAATTGGATTATTCTTCTTCATTGACAACTTATAGGATGACAAATGTTTCATAATTGAATTATTCTTTTTCATTAACAATTTCTTTGTTTTTTGAAAAACTAATAAACAAAGAACAATTTCATGTTCCTTAACCAGATATAGAGCTTTAATTTTGGCTACTTATGAAATGCAATGACTCACTTACCTCCATAAGGATATATAATTTTTTTTTTCAAAGTAGTCCTTCTTATATTGTGATAATCAAATTGCTTTACTTATAACTATTAATATTGTCTTCTATGAAAAACCAAAGTATTTAGACATTGATTGTCATCTTGTTAGAAAAAAATTTCAGGTCAAACTAATGTGATTATTTATATTTTATTCTTTTAATCAATTCGCAAACATCATTACCAAAGTCCTCTCATCTAGTTTTTTCTAATCTCGGTATTTTCAAAATAAAGTTAATCGATGTCTTCGTATCTTGAGTTTGAGATTGTAGAGGACTAATAACAAATAAACATAATTAAATTTTTTTTGAAAACCACATTATATAACAACAATATATACTAGTTTTATTTTGTTTTCTCTATATGTACATTCTAGAATATCTTTATAGTTTTTTTATCCCTTTGAATCATAATGTGTATAAGCATACTATATATTTTTAAATTAATTAAAGATAATATATATTTTTTTTATTTCCACCTTCTACCTTTATTTTTTTTTTTTTAAGTTTTTCGTTTACTTATCCTCGAAAGATAAAGAATACAATACATGCACGTATATTATAAGTTTTAAAACTTTATTTTATGTACAATATTATTTAAGTAGTTAAATATAATGTTTATAATAAATATAAACAAGTAAGTGATATCTTTATATAAATGCATGAAGACATACAAACTATTACTTTTGCACTAATCAAAATAATAAATAAAATATGTTAAAATTCAGTTTAACATTCATTTCTTTAGTTTTTTTTATTTTTTATTTTTTTAAAGTAGGGTTCATACTAATTTTACAATTCAAGTATTTTTCATAAATTTCTATGTTGAAATTGAATCATATTATTTTAAAATGATTATAATATAGCCTACCATAGATAATGTTTTTACTTAGATTTAATAAATCCTAAATTATAAACCTATTTTATGCATCCCATCAATTCAATTTCATCAATATCAACGGAAGTCTAATGCATACAAAATTTCAAATGAAGCCTATGATTTGATGTAACTAAAATAGATGAGATATTCAACATTGTGTTAAAAGACAAACAGATTACCCTAAGATTATCATAACAAAATTTAATAATTTTACTACAAAAAATAATTTATCAGTGATGAATATTCCGCACATTATAATGCATCACAAAAAAGTTGTTAAAAATAAATGTATTAATATTGCAATAAAAATCCTTGAAGACAGTTGTAATTGGACACCACCCATATTTAAAAAGAAGGTATGACTTTTTTGGCATAATAATAGAGACAGTATTCAAAATTCAAACATTTGAAGAATACAGTGAATTATCCAATAAGGGAAGTGCATAGAGCGAGGCCCAATAATAAACGGCGCTGATGCAACTCACCCTTCCCATAGCCTTACACGTGTCAAAGGATAGGGGGGTGCCTGTAATCTTCATCTGCTTAGCCTCTCACCATCTCCATTAGGGTAAAAACTCATCACAAATTTAGATTAAGAAAACTATTAACACTTAATCATTCTTAGATTTAAAAAACAGTCCATACTCTCTAACACAATTTTTTTAATTTCAATCTATATATTTTTAGATCATTAATTACATTGTAATTCACATAATACATAAAAATAATAAATGACTAGAAAATTAAAATTATGCTATGGTTATTGACGAAATTACCACGCTCTCGAAGCAAAGGAATCGTCCCTCTAAAAACCTTAGTCTTCGCAAATCAAACAAAAAGAACCTCTGCAACATTTTCCTTCTCCATCAGGTATCATCCTTCTCTCTCTTTCTCTGTGCTTCTCTTACATTCACATTGTTCTTTTCACTGTTCCCTCTCTCACACCTGGGTTGCTTCTACCTTATCAGCTACCAAGTAATGTCTTAGCTCTCCCTCATAACATGCATGTCAATGCCGTTGTTCAAAGCATAAGATGGTGAATTGTAACTGATTTACTGTGAAGGTTCAAAAAAATTGTTATTTCCCCCTTCTAGCTCCTTGTTAAGTGTAGAATAATAACAGAGTGTTTCCTTTCAAGAAGCAATGATAGTGGGCATGACTTTCTAGAACAGATTTTAGTTTTTGTGTGTGGTGGGCTTCAGTGACTATTCTTCTTAAAAGGGGTTGCTTAGTGATTGGAGGACACTGAAGTAGATCTAAGAAAACTAGATATTGCTGTGTGGTGGTGCTGAAAATATACAAGGCCACCGGAAGAACAACATGTTTTATGCCGGAAAACCCTTTAATTTATAGGGGGAAAAATAATCCACTTTTTCACTGATAATTTCCATTCCACACCCTCTCACGTGAGGTGTTTTTCACTGAGACGAGATCTTCTAATATTACCATTTCCCATATTTGAGTACTCCTAGGATGTATGCACACTTTTTGTCTTACTTTACTAGACTTGTTCTTAGCTCATTCTGCAATTCCTCTGATTTTCGAGCAGTGGGGGGTGGGGGGGAGATGGATGCATGCAATGTTTGACTCAAGATCCTTATCATTGTTGGGCTAAAATCCCACTCCTTGGAACCGCAGCCTAAAGATCTCAAATGACTGACCAAAAGTAATCTGGCAAGTGGGTGCAAATAAATTTTCCACTGCTCCTGATTTTCTTGTGTTGCATGAATGCTTTGTCATCTTAGAATTTGTGATGCCAAATTTGGCTGGACTTACAGTTATGTGGCCTGTGTTCAATTGTGCAAGACCTTGGATACCTGCTTTCGCATTTCAACTGTCTAACCAAATTTTTCTTCTTTGATCTTTTAAAGAAATCAGGAAGCAATCTATATATTTTATAGCAAGGGGTATGTAAAGTGCGTCTTTTGTACCAGTTAATGGGTTAGAATAATGATTGTCTTAGTTAGGAAGACAATGTAAATTTCAGTCTGTTTGCACTATTGTTTGAATATTGAAAACTATACTTGGCGTCTTAAAAAGCTACGAAGTTTATTTCACGGAAGGTATAGCTCATATGACTTGGCTTAGACTTGTACAAGGCAAGGGCAGTTGATCTGGATAAAAAAATAATTCCACCCTTAATTGCATTTTTATTTTCGTTGTACAATTTGTTTGAACTTGTCTCATTTAATTGTGTGCAGCGCATGCAGGAGGCTTTGGCTATACAATGCATATAGGAGATTTGAAGAAGGCCAAGTCACCTGGAACTGGAAGAAGCTTCGACATACATTTAGGTAAAATGAGAGACAGCACATTGCTAATCTGTCACCAAAATAATAGTAGAGTAGTAGAAGCATCTGCACCTTCAGTTGAGAAAGATTTTGCTTCTTCAGTAAAAGCAGCTACTGAAGCTCCTCCATCATCGTTTGAGTTCTATGTCTGGTCAGATGTGGGAGTAACTCTTCATGTTGATTTAAATTTGTCCCCGACAGATTGGATTAATAGGTTTAGAAACGAGGTTTGCATAAGTGAGAATATGCATGAAAACAAATCCCGAAGCCTTTGGCAGGATCTGGGTGACTTAGCAGAGAATTCCACACAAGGAAAATCTTCCTTTCTGTGGAGTACAAATTCTGGCCAAATTGAGGAGCATGGTAGTCAGGCCAGGTCTACCTCAAGCTTGAAACTGACAAAAGACGGTGCTACAGAGTTAGATAAACAGAATACAGAGGACAGTCCTTTGATATGTAATTCGTTAACTCCATGCAGCATGACTGTAAAAGTGAAAGATAATTTACAGGAAAAGCATTCAACTTTCTCAGCTGAAGGTAGAAATGGTGCACTGAACACTTTTATTTGTGGTGCTGAATCTTGTGCTAAAGACAAGTCTAAGAAAATCATCCATTCAGATGCTACCAATATGCCATTCATCAAGTCAATTTGTGATTCTGTTGTCAATTCACTGTCTTATCCTGGCACACTAGAACTTCAAAATTCAAAACCTGATAATGAATGTTTTGAGGATTGTGCTCTGCTAAATGATTCTTGCTTTGTGAATCCTAGTGCGGTGTGTGCTGGAGCTTCATTAAGTAGTTCTGTGGGAGTACAAAACTCAGAAGTTATAAATTCTCATAAATATGCATCAGTTTCACTCTATGACAATGATGATTCCCTGGATTTAAGTGATCCAAAGAGCAGTTTTCCTGACATGGAACGGGATAGACTAGTCAAAACTGAGATTATTTTTGAAACTGACAGCAACAATTTCACATCACTAACTGAAGAATGGGTATAGTGCTTTCTTTAGCCTTCTAGATATATGTACATTTTTTTCATATGGTTCTGTGTAGTACATTAGATTTTATGTGGCTGAACTATTCCAGTTCCAAGTTAATTATAGGTGTTTGGTATAATACTGTAGTAGACACATGTAATTTGGAGAGCCTTTCAATCATAAAATCAAGGCCATTGAACTGTAAACTGAAATCTTTACATGTCTGTCTGGTGAGGTGCTAATGTACCTTCTCTAGAATGGGTATAGAAGAATTTGAAATCTTCCACTACAGAAAAAGAAATATGAATGGTTCTTATCAGCACACAGTCATATTGACATTATTACTAAATGCTGTTTCCTAAAAAGGTTTATTTTGTTTTATTTTTTATCAAGGGCTTTAGATTTTTATATCTTATGTTATATTAGGGTTGTTATTAGCTGAAATAGGATATTTTTTGTTGCAATTTAATGAGTATTTGTGTGCTGTTTATTAACTTATTATTTGTTGGTTGTTTATTTTGGTACTAAAACACTTCATACTTTTGTATCTTGGAATCATCCGTCGTACCCACTGACACATCTGTGAATTTTTGTTTTTTATTTGTGATGTGTTGGAGATGTTAGGGTATGTTTTACGTAAGAAAAGAACCTTGATTATTTAAATATTGACAATCTAAAGATTTTGTGATCCTTTGCTAGTTTCTGGAATGTTGGTTGTGTACCTAACATTTGTCTTGTTTTTTCTGTAGTTAATCATTTATGTTAAGTGTGTTAAAACATTCTGTTTTGCAGGAGGGCAGGATTGTTGATCGAAGGGAGAGTTCAGAGTAATTACTCTTCCTACTTATGTTTTTCAGTACTTTTAAAGTGCTTTTATTATACTGATTTGAGTATATTTGTACTGTGGTTTCAGATGCTCCCAATTTGGTGATCCACTTAAGAAATCTAGCCTAAATCGGGATTCTAAAATGGAACTCAGCAAAAAGAGAAAAAGCAGAGACTCCGAGATTCAAGGTTCAAATGGTAAACCTACTACAACAAGAGTTCTACGAAGCATGACGAGTTCTGGTGTGAAGCTGCCTAGAAGATCCATGAGACTGATCTCCAAGGTGCTTTGACATTTCATTATGCATTAAAGTAAGACTAATGAATATAAATCTGAAAACTAAACAAAGTTATTCAACTTGATTGCAGCGTTGTGTCTTACAAATTGGTAGTTGCAGCATTTACCTGATATTTAAATAGGATGTACATTTTTAAATGGCCATTTATTATGCATTATTTTTTCCAAATGACCCCCCTTATTGTTATTGCTACTCAAATCTTCTATTCTCCAAGATTAAATTAAAAGATTGGTGTTTTTAAATTCAAATTCCTTTATAGCATATTAGCTAAAATTCTAATTTTTCATTTGCCTTCTTGTTTCTATATTTCATTTACACTAAAACCTTCAATGCAACGGCTATTTTATTCACCTTTTTGTTGTATACTTAATAATAAAAGGTAGGCCTGATAGAGTTGGGTGGCCTGTTGCCAACTTTACTTTAGATGTTAATTTTTTGTCGAAAGTTTAACTTTCCGAGCTTTTAATCTACCTGTTTGATTCTTCTGTGTATTGATATTGTTTGTTTTTCTTGTTCAGTGAGTTCATGAAGTGCTTGGTGCGTTATTTGGGTAATTTAATTAGTCCAGATTTTTCAACGAAGTTATAATCCACTGTTCAAAAGTTGAAGAATGATATTCAGTAGGTACGAACTGACCCCAATCCTAATTTTGAGCAACATATAAAATATTAGATAGGTCATGAAATTGATCTTACATGTTCATATGACAGATCAGAGAAATCAAATAACTCAATCCTCATGACTTACATTATTGTTCTTGTAGATCAGAAGCTTAAATTTGTCATGTATATGGGGAATCACTTTGGTGATTATCTGATACATGATCAAACTTTTGAAACATATGGATCATAAATTGAAACAAATATACATAAAATTCCAGTCCATATAATTTTATTATTTTTGTTACCTCTTAAATTTGTTTTGCACATTGAAGACAGTTTCTTTGTTTTCTGTTTTCATTCTCGACATGTTTTCAGTAATAATTATAATAGTGCCTCCTTTTTTCAGATTTTAAGTAGAAAGTGTTGAAAATTAGACACATGAAACAAATTGGATTTTCTGCTGTAATTACTGATGAAATCATATAAACTAAAATCCTGTTAATTGGTTGCAGGTTGCATCATTCTTTTGGAAGAGGTTATACCCACAGTAATAAAAAACTAGGTAATATTTTTGGAAGATTTCAGTCATCAAACAACTACAGAATGTGCCATGGTCCTATCTATTTTTGGCGTTTAGAAATGATAAAAATCATTGTTTGTTTTAATATTTATATTTATCCTTTAAGGCACTATTTCTGATTGTATATTTGTACCAGATCATATTATTTACCATTAAATTTACTTAAGCTTGATGTGGACCACTCTGTGGTCAGTGTCAGTATGTAATTTAGCTTGTACATGTATCTTTCATCTCTACTTGTGTTTGTAGAAACCTCAGCATTTTTTCTTTTTTTTTTTTGAGTTATTATCGGTAAGGAGGATTCATGATTTATTTTTTCTATGACAAACATGACTATCTTTAGTAAATTTTTTTTGTGGATCACATTTTTCTTTTTATTTTGCTTATGAATTGAGAGTTACATGATAATTGTTAAAATAAATTCAAAAAATAGGTACAAAATTAAATTTATGTTTAATTTTTTATTTAAAAAATTAAATTAAAATTGTTTTTGCAAGAAATGAAAGTTTTTTTTTCCCCTAAAATTGCACAGCCGAATACAGTTATAAGTTCAATTTTTTGTTGTTGCCAAAATTACTTGTTTGCATCTTTAAAGAAACAGTTTTCTAGTTGATAAAAGTGACATTTTATAATTTGTTTTTTATTTTTTCACAATATCATTATTTTTATTATTTTAAGCAATATTACTAGTCTCCCCCCTCACATCATATAGGATACTTTGTTACTAAATGACACCACAAAACTATTTACATTATACCTTAGAAACTATTGTGTTTTCTTTTTCTTTCTAAAGATTATGAAAAGGAGATTTTCTACAATTAGCTTTTCAATCCGAGAGAGGAAGCATTAATTTATAAATTAATGAAGGAATAGGGTTTATTAGGCTCTTTTAAAGGGGAGACACAATTGGAGACATATTGTGAAGGTTAGGTAATAAATACAATTCCAAAGAAGTGTGAGATGTAAGCCATGAAATTAGTTTAATTGCTTGTCCCTTTCCTTTTCTTTTTATAGCTACATTTCATCTATTAAATGCACTTCTAAAGTTTTAGACGCACAAAGGGCATTAATTACCTCATTATCTATCATTCAACTCTCAAACCATCACAACTGTTTAAACTTTGAACTTCAATTTTTCAAATGCATAGCAATTATGTTGACCCAAACCTATGAATGATTCATAAAAGTGATAGTGTAAAAGATAAAAAAAGGAAAAAGGTATTAGTATTTGTGTCGCTTAGTGTTAAGACTATACAAAAACTAGCGAAATTCATAAAATGCATAAGAAAGTTCAGAATAACAATAGCGAATATTTCATGCGTTCACGAGTATTTGTAAATTTTCATGAAACGTGAAAAAAATATTTAAGAAAAATCATTTTGCCCACAATAACAGATAATATTTTAGTAAAATATGTATGCAAATGATGTCTAGAACTGAAATTATTTCAATTAACATAATATCATTTTAATTTGACATGGAAGAAATTTAAGCGTTGATTTAATTGATTTAAGAAATTAAAAATATCATTTAAGTAACTAATCAATTTAAGACACAAATTGATTTCCTTTTAAAGTGTTTATTTATGCACATCTAAATAATTAATTAACAATAATTTCTACTTTTTCTCTTTCGTCATATCGCACTGCCAATCACATATATTATTTATCTCTCTATTTAGATAAATTGAATGAACTGAATTTAAGAGATTCAAGTGGACAATTAACTATTATCAAAGTTATCACACAGAAAACAGAAATCAAACTTCTACCCTTATAAAATGAGTTTGTCAAATTACAAAAAGGACTAAACTTTATATATAAACTGCACATATATATAAGATTTGAACAGAAAGATGATGAAGCAGTCACAGAGGAAGTGAAATGAAAAGAGTGGAACTTGGTGAGAAAGGCAAATGAGGGACCCAAATGAATGGTTTGAAGTGTGATGTGATGTTTTGTGTTGTTGGAGCTTGGAAGGCATTAGCCACACCTGATGAGCAAAGTAACATTTGGAAGTGGTGGCTAAACATAGACTAGTCCAAGCATGAAAACATTGAATTGCATTAACTTCCTCATTTATTAGCTTCACCAACACTTTGCCCATACGTATAGAAGTAGCAGTTTTCTGCCATTTAATGCACCGTCTCTCCCTCACCCTCTTGTCTGCAACACCAACAATACCCTGCAACCACCCTCAACAATCTATCCATACATCTCTATCTACACCTCCTTCACTTTCACTTCCACCTTCCCATCTCCAACACCCCATGCTCCAAAATGCATGTCACAATGTGGGGTGGCTACCTTGTTCAAACACATTGGACCTTGTCTCCAGTTGCTGATGTAGTGAGTTAAGAGTCTCTTTTGTGATGAAAACATTTGGTTTTGGAGCCATCTTTTATGTGATCTTTTATCTTTCTCACCTAGCCAACAAGAAGCATGGGATTTTCTTTCCTATGCATTGGAAGTGGCAGAATATTTTCGTCCCTATCTACTTGCCTTGCTTCTCATGACTTAAATGAAGAAGATTCTCAATTTGCTGGCTTTTTTACACCTTCACACGGTACTCCTTTTTCTTGCATTGCTAGTTATTCAGAGTCTGTACGAAATCCGAGGTAATGGTGTCATCATGCTGTTTTAGTTCTTAACAAGATGAAGTTTGCAAGACTTGTTTTTTCCTCTAGACTGCATTACCCTTATCAACCAGTTTTTTCTCTGGGAAGTCAATGGAAGCAAAGCCATAAGCTATGACCAAACAATTTTGTTATTACTGTTGGTGAATATTCTGGACTCTATATTTTTATCTGGGTATATTTTGGTTTCTTTGTATTATGGAGATCTCAGTAAAATATCAATTATTGAATGTGAATCCATGTTCAGTTAGGCTTATGTTTGAGCTGGTGGTTTTATCATACTTGTGGTTACAAGGTACAAGTCTTGGTTCCATGTCATCCATTGCCATCTCATATGGGGAAAAGGGTTCTGTGTTTTGTGGTTTGAAATCTGATGGCTCTCACACAGTGACATGTTATGGATCCAACTCAGCCATAATCTATGGAACACCAGCCAGGTTCTCATTTCTTGGTCTAACGGCTGGAGATGGCTTTGTCTGTGGGCTTCTAATTGGTTCCAATCAACCGTACTGCTGGGGTAGCAGTGCCTACATTGAAATGGGAGTGCCACAACCTATCATCAATGGAGCACAGTACCTAGAAATCAGTGCTGGTGATTACCATGTTTGTGGCTTGAGGAAACCTTTGACTGGAAAACACAGGTACATTTCCTTGGTTGATTGCTGGGGCTACAACATGACCAAAAACTATGTGTTTGAGGGACAGATTGAATCAATCACAGCTGGTTCTGAATTCAATTGTGGTCTTTTTTCTCAGAACAGAACTGTGTTCTGCTGGGGTGATGAGACTAATAGCCTAGTGATTAGTTTGATTCCACAAGATATGAGATTCCAGAAAATTTCAGCTGGGGGGTATCATGTCTGTGGAATCTCAGAGGGAGTGAATTCCAGAACTGTTTGCTGGGGGAGAAGCTTGAACCTTGGGGAAGAAATTTCAGTGTCACATGCAGGCCAAGGAAACGTTGATTTGGCTCCAAATGATCCCATGATTTCTGTAGTGGGAGGGAAGTTCCATGCATGTGGCATTAAGAGCTATGATCGTGGAGTGATTTGTTGGGGCTTTATCATCAAACGAAGCACTCCATCTCCTAGAGGGATTAAGGTTTTTGAAGTTGCAGCCGGTGATTACTTTACTTGTGCAGTTCTTGCTGAGAACTCTCTTATGCCTTCATGTTGGGGAGTTGATTTTCCCACCTCACTTCCTTTAGCTGTTTCACCAGGAATGTGTCAACCTACACCATGCCCTCCTGGTTCCTATGCCATGGATCAGCATAAAGGTCTCTGCAAATCACCAGATTCTCGTGTTTGCATGCGATGCAGTGGTGCTTGTCCTCCTGAAATGTATCAGAAGAGTGCATGCAATTTGGCTTCTGATAGACTATGTGAATATAACTGTGCCTCTTGTTCTTCATCCGAATGCTTCTTGAACTGCTCCTCTTCACATTCCTATGCTTCCACCGAGAAGAAAACTGAAAAGTTTTGGGCTTTACAGTTGCCAGTTGTCATTGCTGAGATTGCTTTTGCAGTTTTCATAGTTAGTGTCGTGTCAATAACTGCAATTTTATACGTCCGCTACAGGTTAAGAGATTGTGAGTGTTCAAAAGGGTCAAAGGGAAAGAAACTCAACGGGAGTTCTTCCCTGCAAAACGAGAATAAGGTTAGGCCAGACCTTGAAGAGTTCAAGATCAGAAGGGCTCAAATGTTCACCTATGAGGAACTAGAAAGTGCAACTTGTGGATTCAAGGAAGAGTCCATAGTGGGGAAGGGGAGTTTCTCGTGTGTGTTCAAGGGAGTGTTGAAAGATGGGACAGTTGTTGCTGTCAAAAGGGCAATAGTGTCTCCCAACATGCAGAAGAATTCCAAGGAGTTTCACACTGAACTTGACTTGCTCTCAAGGTTGAACCACGCTCATTTGCTCAACCTTCTAGGCTATTGTGAAGAAGGTGGAGAGAGACTTCTTGTGTACGAGTTCATGGCTCATGGCTCTTTGCACCAGCACTTGCATGGAACAAACCAAGTGTTGAGAGAACAGTTAAATTGGATAAGAAGGGTGACCATTGCAGTGCAAGCAGCACGTGGAATTGAATATTTGCATGGCTATGCATGCCCTCCTGTGATTCATAGAGACATCAAGTCCTCAAACATTCTCATAGATGAAGAACACAATGCAAGAGTGGCTGATTTTGGTTTATCACTGTTAGGCCCTGTAGATAGTGGTTCACCACTGGCTGAACTCCCAGCTGGGACTCTTGGCTATCTTGATCCTGAATACTACAGGCTTCATTACCTCACAACCAAATCAGATGTCTACAGTTTTGGTGTTCTTCTTTTGGAGATTCTAAGTGGTAGAAAAGCCATTGACATGCAATATGAAGAAGGGAACATAGTGGAATGGGCAGTGCCACTTATCAAGTCAGGAGATATAACTGCTATTTTGGACCCGGTTTTGAAAGCCCCTCCTGATGTGGAAGCCTTGAAGAGAATAGCCAATGTGGCTTGTAAGTGTGTGAGGATGAGAGGGAAAGAGAGACCCTCTATGGATAAAGTAACAACAGCTTTGGAGAGAGGTCTTGCACAGTTGATGGGGAGTCCATGCATTGAGCAGCCTATTTTGCCTACTGAGGTTGTTTTGGGAAGCAACAGATTGCACAAGAAATCATCTCAGAGATCCTCCAACAGGTCAGAGACTGATGTGGTAGAAGCTGAGGACCAAAGGTTTGAGTTCAGGGCACCCTCATGGATTACTTTCCCCAGTGTGACATCTTCTCAAAGGAGAAAGTCATCAGTGTCTGAGGTGGATGTTGATGGGAAAAACAATGCAGAAGGTAGGAACATGGGGAATGTTGGAGGGGGAGGTGATGTTTTGAGAAGCCTTGAGGAAGAGATTGGTCCAGCTTCTCCAGGAGAGAGGCTGTTCTTGCAGCACAACTTCTAACAATGTATGTCAAGTTTAGGTTGTCTCATGTGATTGTGGTAAAAAATTGTCTGATTATTGATGCAGTCTAACTATTATTATTATTTAGTGGTGGTAAGGTCTATGAAGTTGTTTAATCATAAAAGTTTATGATTTAAAAAGGGAGGAGAAATATAGTGGTGCCCTCACACAGGATTGAACTACGGACCTTCAGTTTACAAGACTGACGCTCTACCACTGAGCTATAAGGGCTTATTGATAACTTTTCTTACTTTTAAATAATTAATACTATTCGGAGGCAATATCATTGATTAATTTAAGATACTTTGGAACTTAAATTGGTACATAAGGACTAAGAGAAGCGGCAGGATCAGAAAAGTCCCATAAAAATCGAAAAAAATATAAAAAAAACTTCTTTTTTAAGTTTAGACTTAAGGGATATACACCTTAAACACTAAGATAGAGCGGGGCCGGTCGGCTTGTTGTTTGAAGCAAATCTGAAAGAGAATATTTTTAGATAAAGGAGATAGATTTTTGAAAGAATATTTGCACTTGTTAAAGAAATCCACTAGTTTTTATATTATGTTGGTCAAGTTCTTAGTTTTTGTATGACTATTACTTAGTAATTGTTCTTAGTTCTATTTATGCATATTAATGCATGCACGTAAAATTTAGTTTTATTATTTAATCAAGTGAGTTCTCAATAGTAATTGTTCTAGCATTGTTTGACAACGTCCTATAAAAAAAGAGTCAGTTTAGATTAGTATTAAATACATAATAGTTAATCGGTAAAGTATAAATAAGAATAAGTGGATATATTTGAATCTATCTCTATATAGGTATAGATAAAAATCCATAACCACAATTATTAAATAATGTTACGTAACTGTTTTTCACAAAATGTAATGATATTTTGATCTAAAACATTGATTTTATTCCGAATAGTCATTAACCTCAGTGTTAAAGTATCTTCACAAATCTAAAACATTGATTTTACTTGGACTATTCATTAACTTGAGCATTGAAATGTTTCTATAAGTATTTTTTTTAGTTTGAGAATAAAAAAAATGCTGTAAAAACTTAATAGAATAAAGAAGAATTTAAGAAAGAATAATTACTTAAAGACTACTTAACAGAATAAAGAAGAATCTAAAAATGAATAATTACTTAAAGACTAAAAACGATAGGTATTACACTTGAATAAGTATTCAATCAATGAAAATAATTATAATTTTAATATTAAACATAATTATTTATTTTGTTATAGTTATTTTTAGATGTTTGGACAATAAGTTACTTAGATTAGTGAAGGATATAGTTTTTTCTTTTTAAAATATACATAAATAATCAAGTTCTATACTACAAGTATGAACAATAAATTTTTGAATTTTATTCGGTTTATCCTTACTATTTAAAAAGGCTATTAGTCATACTGTAGTGTTTTCTTTTTCTCTAAATTACTGAATTAAGTACAATTTTTTAAATTATGTATTGTGACAAGTTATCATTATGAAGTTGTTTAATCATAAAAGTTTATGATTTAAAAAAGGAGGGGAAAATGTAGTAGTGCCCTCACGCAGGATCGAACTACGGACCTTCAGTTTACAAGACTGACGCTCTACCACTGAGCTATAAGGGCCATTTATAAAATTATTTTGATAATTTTATATAAGAACATAAATATTACGAATAATAGTTTATGATTTATTTATTTTTCTTTGGTACACATCTTTACCTATCAAGTCTCACCTATTTAACCATTAAAAAGTAAACATCAAAATTATTATTATTATTATTATTATTATCAGTATTATAACTGATTTAATTTTGAAATGAGTTTGCTCATGTAAGAAAAAAGTTGTGAGAATTTACAAGGGTGGTCATCAAGGCTAATTTGTATGAGATAACAAAAGAATTAAGGAAGGAAAATAAAGTTATAAATTGAATTATAAAAGGTATGATAATGTCAATTTACTGCAAGTGTTACTGACCAAATTATGTCCCTTGACGATTTATAATATTCTCATCAAGTATTGCAAATTAGTGTATTCTTTTGGTCAATTAAAAAATACGTAAATTAGGTTAATTGAATAGAAAATATTTTTCAATTTTGTCAGATTTAAATTATTGAAGAAAAATAAACAAGTTTTGAAGAGAAAAAAATATTAATCGGTTTAGAAAAATTATTTTAAGAATTATGATAATTATCTCTAACAATTAATGAATGGAATTATTTTCATAAGTTTATACATTTATTTTTCAAAACTATTCCAACTATAATTACTTCCTTTGTATAGTAATTGCTGAATTTTCACAAGAATTTTATTTAAATTCTATTTTCCAATATTTCATACACCAAATAAATAGTAAGGACATATTAACATATTTTTCAAATAATTAGCTTTTCGTTTTTTGTATAATTTTTAATATAATATAATAATAACTCAGGTTACTTTTTAAATTTTCAAAAAATAAAATTAATATTGACATTTTTTTTATGTTTACAATGTATTAAATTAATGGGAAAAAAAGAACGCGAACACACAAGCTTGAAAACCCTTCTAGTGATTTAGATGTGACCCGCTACTTTTTTTGCACTTATTATGCATTTTTCAAACAATAAATTTTTGTTCTTAGCAACTATTAGCTGTTTAAAACTCTCTAAATATGAATTTGATAGTATAAAAATACTCAGTTAACATATTATCAAAGAAAACTGAACTTTTAAAATGTCACTTTCGTCATGGCAGTGAATAAGTGCATAAATAAAATATGGTAATGCTGGAAACAATGGCCTAAGAAGTGAAATATGGATGAACAGAATACAACTTTTATTTAAGCTTCTACAATACTATGTTGAAATTGAAGAAAAAGAAAATCTAATCGTTTCTAAATATCAAACATTCTCTGACTATTCTTCTGTTTCATTTCACCAAAACAAAGGTCAAAATACTCATGTAACGTAACAAGGAAAAAAAAGAAAAAAATTTCAATGTGTCATCAATAGCACTTTTCACAGGGCTTTTTAAGCACAAAAGGAATACAACTACTCGTATACTATGTACATATTTACATCATCGCAAGTCAAACTATGCACAAGGGGAGCGAGGGAAGAGGGGTGACAGCCGCAAAACGAATTCTCTTCTACAGTTCTACATTCTGAAAAGTGAAAAATGGAAGGCATCCACGTAGATAACTGGTTCCTCTCAATAATGTACAGTTGCTGAAAATATTCAGTGTGAAAAAACTCCCTCCATTAATGTTGAAGGCAAGCAGTTGAGCTTCTGTTAACATCCGATCAAATCCAAATGGAGGGATTTCTAAATTGTGTAGCCATGGCATCCGATAGAAACTTAACTAGGTTTTTTCTCTCCACATTTTTCTCCCTCTTATGTTCAAGGTGTCGAACCTGGAGGCCATAAGTAAATTAGTTAGCACTGCACATAACATTGTCTTGGGATCAGATAATACTGAACTGTAGGCCATTTGCACCTTTTAAAATAATAATATTATCTGTTCATTAGTAAAAGTATTGGATAACTGCTACGAGCATTGATAAGTTTACATGATAAGAATGACCTAGTTCAGTTTGCATAACTATAATACATCCACAAAGTCTATGAGGTTTTACATGAAGTAGGAAGTCATGCAACAGAATTATTTTGATGCAACAATCCATAAGATCAATAAAATCACTATATAACCACCCACGGAGAATTGAATTGTAGAGAATATTACCTTAACAGAATCTGTCAAGGAGAAATCTGTATCTGCGATGATGACAAGGCATTTGATACCATGTTCATTAGCATACTCATACTGCTCTGTAAGACTTGGATCGGGGGTAGGGACGAATTCAGCCTAATGATATGAAAGATGAGCACACAGAAGGAATTCACAAAAAAATCAATTAAGCAGATTATAATTGACTGAATATTTGAACCTTAAAGTTCTCCTCCCATAATTCCGCAACTATCTCCATGCGCTCCACCAGGAGACCACCTCCACCTCTAGAACAGACAAGAATGTTGGTGCTGGCTTCGTTTCTGAAACAGTTGAGGAAAACAAACAAATCAAGCGTTATCTATGGTCTGTATGTGTTAATTGCATAAATTAAAAAAGTAACTGAAAAGATAATAACCTAAGTGTCAAGGATTTTATTAAAATAACAAGACCTGTGAAAGTATGAGTTGAAGGACACTGACCTATTGGGCTTGATATCTACAGGACAATTCTGAATTATTGTCTCCAGTGCAAGGCTAGTGCCCACTCCAGTGGGAGGATTTCCTTTCTAGATACAGAGAAGACAAGAAACAATATAAAATTCAGTGAAAAGAAGCTTTAAGTTGTCTAGGACTGTAAGAAGCAAACTGTCAAAACTGAAGCACATCATCACATGCAAGTGAAATACGAGACATAATCAATAACAGATAATTGAAATTATTCTGTCTGGGAAAAGGTTAGCATCAGTACATATATCTGGAGCATGAGGGACAAACCTGAACACGTTATGTTAGTACTTTTTCAAATTCAGACCAATTGAGTTTAAGCATGACGAGTTTATAAATAACACAATTTGTGATTCAAGCAAAATGCAATTGAATTCTATAATAGGCACACATGATTATTGCACATTCTAAAATGTTTTAACAGTCAGAGAAATACAGAGAGAAAAATAGGATAGAATGTACAAGCCGTCTCAGTCAATCCGAAAAAAAAAAATGTGTATGCATAACCTACATAGTCACTTCTCCACAGCTGATGAAGCAAGTAGTCATATCGACCACCAACAGCCAGCAAGGCACCTTCAGAGAGAGATCCAGGACTATTCTCCTTCCTTAAGTATACCTTCCAAGACAAGTTCAACTTCATCAGAATCACTAACACATATTCTAGCCTTTTTGATCCTTGATATGCAATTCCAAAGAGCCTTCAAGCAATAAAAATGTTTTAAAAATGCACAATCTATAGAACATCGATAACTGTTTTTACAAATATTCCATGGTTTTCGTAATTATAACAATTTCATACGACAGAAAAAGTATGTCATAAAAATATATAACTGATATCTTGATAATCTTTTTCGCATGGAATGTTAGATGTTGAAAACACTAGTGAAAACCAAGTGAAGACATAAACAAAGGTGGATAAAAAAAACTGGCTCGTAGATTGATGGATTCAACTTCAATCTTCTTTCATATGAAGCAACATAATCAGAGGCTTAGACTGATATTACTCGGCAAGTTTAGCTCCATACCAACGTTTGATGTCAGTGTTTATGATTAATTATCCTTTATCACAACTGTTTCATTTCTTTCCCAGGATAACCCAAGCAGACTATTGTTTACAAAAGGACATAAGCGCCCAACATCATGAAATTTATTAAAATAAAGAAAAATATATATAAGATTAATCTTCCTTGTGTAAATTACACACATAGAATTGTTTATTTATAGGTAAAAATAGTAACAGAATAACAGAAAAGTATCTCCAACTCCAAGTCTCCAGTCCAATCCAACAGTTCATATTTAGAAAAGACAAATCATAAGTAAGAATTGAGAAGTGTTTGCTACAAAATGCAATCATGGTGTTGATACAATATAACAAAGGTTTAATAATTAAAAAAAAAAATACAAAAAAATTATGATACCTGAAAAAACAAATCTCTATGATAACTTTCAGTTGGTGGCATTAATGCATCTATATATATATTTTTGTCAATCCTCCAAATCCTCAGGAGACTGACAAGCTCAGACAACTCATCAAGTGCCTTGAATGTACGTTTATCTGCAACAGTTTACCATTGCCAGTAAGCATGAACTTTCTTCTCTCATATGTATTGTATATTACAATTTGACTATAAAACTACCAGATGGAAGAGCTCCTCTTAATCGGGGGAGTGCATGATCTGCAGATCCACAAAATCTTAAACCTACAGTCTGTAACCTATTTACCATAGCCTCTGCTAAATTCAGTTCCTGGAAAAGTATTAAAAATGCAACTGAAGATCGAAACAACCTCAACAATACTAATTGTAGCCGAAGATGTAAGATTTCTTTACAAATTTTCTTACCTGCAAAAGCTGCCGCCTTATCACAACCCATTTTGATTTCCTTTCTGAGGATTGTGGGCGCAAAGAACCCATCATTGAAAGAAGCTTCAGAAAACTAAAGATGGTTATACTAGATACTCACAGACTTAATAATCCAGGCTATATGATTGTATCACTAAGACAACATACCTCTGCTAGTTTGAGTCTGTGTTCTACCTTGACTCCAATCCATGACCAAATTGCATCCAGAAGGTCACCATGGTTGAGATGAATGTCACACGAATCTGCATGAAAAAAACAAGTGACTGCGTCCCTTGTGACCTGTAATACAATTAGTAAATAAGCTAAATTTTAGTATACCAATGAATGGTCAGCATCATTCGAAACTAGTCTGAGAGATTTCACCTCAGAATGAATAAATTATATGTTGGGCACATTCTGTCTTTTGAGATTTAAAGTCTTCTATTTCCGTTTCCTAAGTCATGTATTTCCTTGTTTACTAGGATTTGATTATCTGTACATATTTAGGTTAGGAAAGCTTCTGTAAATAGTATATACATTATCTATTCCCTGAAACATGGGGATCCAATTGTGCAGTGATTATAACATAAATTCATATAGCTGAGAACTAATATTTCAAGCAATATAGTCATATCTGAAGTTTTATTTCAAAAACAGTATAAAAAAGGACAAATTTATTTACCATGGAATGAAATCTAGGACTTTAGCTTCAACTGACAAAACCAGGTTGTATAGCTAACTACTGAGCATCAAAATGCTATGATGGATAACTACTTATAACAACTTGCAGAACTTAATAAAAATGAAAATAAAACCAGAGAAAAACATAAAATCTAACAATATGCAGTAGAAAATTGCACCTTTATGACCTCTGCTTCTGTCAATGCCGAGGTGCCACCAATAATGTCAAAATCTCCCTGAAGGCAATGATTTCATATTAAATGATTTGAACAGGCAACAAAATTTGCGGGAAAGTTCCACGAAAAACATCACAAACCACCATAGAATACATGAGAAAACCCAACAACGGCGAATTATCAGTTCTCATTTGTAAGAAAGGAACAATCACAGAAAAACTCATCAGAAATAAAATGTAGAATAGTACCTGAAGGTAGCGATTTGGTGATGAATGTCCAACTGCTCTTCTAAAGACACTTGATATCTCATATCGTTTGAATGAAGATTTCTACACATCATGTAGATTTGTGTTTCACATTCAATCCTTATGCCTTGCAGAAATCCAGCTAAAATAATAGATAAGCAATGGAAAAACTGCCGAGGACATTTTATTTCTTTCTGATGCAATTCAAATATTAAAAATTCTTCTTCCTCTACATTTTATACTTCTGTTGCGTGGGGCAAAGATGTTATGAGCAACACTACAGAGAAGTCAAAAAAATTATTTCTGTAAAATTCTTGTTTTGACATTTTCAATTTAGATCTTTCCTTGAACATCATTAGGCTGTGCTGTCCTTGGTTTGATTTTTTTATTTGATTTGGACATCCAATCTCGTGTTTGGAACTTATTATGATAATTTGGATTACTGAATCTTATTTTTGGAACTCGTCAATACCATAGAACTGATTTTATGTAATTTTATTACTTTAATTGTTTGCCCTTATAATATAACATCTCTCGTTGCGGAGCTAGATTATTAGATATGACTGAGGTGAAATTAAAATGCCAGCAAGGGTAAAATAGTCTATCTATTCAAAGTCAAATCAAATCCTAACAAATCCCATCATATTTGAATGTACTTTCAAATTTAAAACATTAAAAAAAGATCATTTTCTATTTTTCAAATTACAAAACACAATCTAAAAGACCGACCACATCGCAGCTATTAGCACTTACAAACACAAAGGCACATTATAGAGAAGAACAAGTATAGTTCTATAATCGTTATTGTACATTACCACATCAATCCAATAATGCCATCTCACCTACTATTTTAGTTCATTAAACAATTTTATGATGCAAAAGAATTTCAAAGTGAATCTTAATATCTGCTTCCCAAATAGCTTATTTTTCTGCTTAAAGCACGGTGTATGCATAAATCTAATACTACATAGCACATTATTTTCCATCTATTAAAAGCATATTAGAAAAATAGTCAAATAACTCTACACAAGTGAAAGTTTATATCCACAAATCCAACATTACAACATAACCAAAAAACTCCTGCCTTTAATGGTATACCAATTATTACCAGATTCACCATCTTATATGCAATTGCCAAATTTAAACACAATGAAATATAGTTGTAGAAAAAGGAAAGAAATACAATTAAGCTAAAACATTCAGTACCTGGTTAGATATAATCCAGTTCACAAAAAGAAAACGCAACTCGTGGCAAAGTTCAAGCATGTCTCCTCCATGTGTCAGAAGTTTAACTGCATTTCTACTCAACAAAAATGAAAAAACAGAAATCTTATATCTAGGCTGTCACGTCTATAAACAATTCTCATAAGGTAGAAAAGAAATTAAAAAGATATTGACCTATTAAACTGTGGACAATCTTCCAATAATCTCATTGTTGATATTTCTAGGTGCTTTGCACAATGCTGTCTGAAAATTTCCCTGCTCGTATCTACAACATAATCCCGAACCTCTGTTTCAAATTCTGTGTACTGAATGGGTGAACAGCTATCTCCAACTGATCCCAATCTACCAACCTGACGAATGTGTTTTGTGCTTAGCATTTCTTCGTCAAAGATAGCACTTAAAACTTTATCATATATGCTTGTATCCTCTGATTTCTGCATTGTTCTAAGGATATCTGAACATAAAGAACAAACAGTTGTTCAGAATAATGCAAGAAACTTTAAAAAAATGTCCCAAGTGGCATGTAACTCTCAGATGTCAACAGTCTGTACCAATAGTCTCATTTTAATTTGCATTATTAACTGCACTTAACAAGATCAACAGATTGTTTCTATTTTGTACTCCTAGGCACTCAAAATGTTTCAGATTTTTAAAAGAAATAAGCTATAACCAAATGTTGTATTATATACATAGATAAACTCACCTAATAGGATAGGGAAATGAATTAGTTTTGACTGATAACAATGCACTATGTAGGTTATTTATGACAATACACAGTATCAGAATAAAAAAAAAAAGGTCATAATCACTTGCCATCCAATAATTCAGACTCCATTCGCTGAGGGAATGCATTTTGCAGGAGTTCTGTGGCAGAAGGGCGATCCGAAGGAGCCAGAGACATTAACTGCCTCAGTAAGGACTCCTGTTCTGGAAACTCAGCAACCCAAATTGGTGGAAGTTCCCCTTTCTGTTTCAAATCAGATAAAACAACATGTCTCTCCATTGCTGTCCCAAATGGGTGCCAAAGCTCAAAGAAAACCACTCCTAAGCTGTACATATCAGCCTATAACCCAAATAAACACAAGAATTACATGATTTGGCATAAATCAAAAGATTATAAGGATGCATAGATGTGAACAGGTATCAATCAACTGATTAGAATAAAATACCGATGAATGCTATGCACCTTTTCATCAATCTTGGGCCATCCTTGCTCAATTTCAGGAGCTGTATAGAAATATGTCCCCACTTGTCCAGTGCCATCAATGGAAACTCCAGTTGCATCACCAGTGTGGCCCAGATCTTGATCCAGCTGCTCCAACTTCAAGAACTTGGCTGGAAAAGGAGGGAAGTGGAAAAATTGAGATTGCATCTAAAAACAACCGTCATTCCCTACCAGAGTAAAAAGCTTAAACTATGTCATGGAATCATTCTATATGATTTTTCAATTAAAAAGTAGGGAGACCATATTAAGAGGGGTGGAAATAGATCAGGTTATCCGAGAAGGCCTATGGCCAAGCAAATATTTAATATCATTACTATATTAAAATTATTGTAATATATAAAATTATTTATTCATTTACCTTTGTTAATTATTAAGCATGTTGACTCATTTAAAAAATCAAACTTGTAAGATTATACAGAGATAACTTTATATTTTGTATAAGGACCTTATTACAAAAAATTTTTAAATAAGCATTTATTATGGTACATTATATATACATTATTATGCATAAAATATATACACAATACATATATTACATAATAATATAAGAAAATTGTAATTATTAATAAACTTATGTAGGCAGATAATACAATAAACCCATCGGCCTTTTAAAGGTTTTATAGCAATTTAAATAGACTAGCAAGTTAGACTAGACTTAATTTCTTTAGGTCAGACGTACCTACCAAAGTGTGGTCTGGCCTAGCCTATTTCTACCCTAAGTAAGGTACACCACTGCTCTGTAAATATGGAATAATAATCCAGGGAAAAAATTGCACACATGTGCAGGCATTTACTATTGATCCTAAACACAAAAATAGAAATGCAAATTTGATAAACAAACTTTGTGCATGCAAACTAAAACCATAATTCATTCTAATCAACGCATTTCGGCCTATAAAATATTCCGATAACTTCATATGCACAATTCACACATATTGAAGTTATCCGTTGTTACAATAAGCAAGATAGAGTAAATATTGGAAAAATACATTAAGAGAAGGAAAATCAAGATGTAATGTAATCAGGATCTTACCAAGACCAAAATCACCAATTTTAATATCATTGCGAGCATCAAAGAATATGTTATTTGGTGTTAAGTCCCGATGAATTATTCCTTGTCCATGTATGTGTGCCAAGCCTTCCACTATTTGACGAAACAAATGCCAAGCCAGTTCTTTGTCAAAATGATTATATGATTCAAACACCTGGCGAAGAGTCCTTTAAATCCGACAAACCCACCCACAAAAGAAAAGGAATGAAATGTAGTGAATATAACAATAATGAGCGGGCTTGTGAGTTTGTGTTTGCGTGCAATACAGTATCCAACGAATTTGGAAAGTACATATTGTCTCTACTATCTAACTCCCGTTCCTTCCTATTTGTGCTGCTCATAATTTCATACCAAAAATGAATAATTACAGAACCGAATTGATAGAGAGAAAAAAGACAGAATTTGGTGTACATTAAATAATCAGAGGAGATAAAACACATTGTAGAGTCAATAGCACTCCAGGCAGTGGCCAGAATATGTGACAGTAAGATTGTCTGGAGACTTTGATTTTACTCGTTATTAATTTGCACTAGAAAACCGTGCTAGTCAAACAGATATTTTAGGAAAACTTTTACAGCAGATACAGACTATATCCCTTGAAGACAAAGTAGGTCCATTTCATTTTATTCCTTTGTCAGTTAGAACATTCCTCGGATCATGGGATTTAACCTTTAATTCATTTCTTTATTTTTTTTCCTTTTCTGGATTACATTTTCATGCATATAGCTCACACTCCACTATTGGTGTATCATCCAATATGAATAAAATCTCTATTTTTGAAATTATGATATTGCAAACATAACTCCCAAGACTCTAATCAGACACAAACTGAAAGGTTGTTCGTTAGATCATTATATCGCTTATACAAAGCCAACTAGGTCACATTAATCAAAGGATCACTTGGCTTAAAATCCTAGATTTTTGCACAAAGGAAAAAAGAGTAATTCTATGCTTCTGAACAATCGTTCCTTACCATACCTTGAGGAGGGGGGCGGGGGGAGCACTGGACTAGAACCATACACAAAGGATGGGTTTTTGACAAGCTTACTTTTCATAGAAGTATGGTCCTTGAAAATCTTACCTGGGACAGTATTCCATTTGTATATAAAGGTAAGTTGATTCAAGTTGATTCTCATGCCCAAAGACATCATTGGAAGTTGCAGCCGTAAAGCTGAAAGTAGAGCTCGCAGCCGTCTTTGAACCCCAAGCAGAATCACCATAAGAATCAGAAACTCCAGTTTCAAACCATGCCTGGAAGTTGTGTGGTTATATAAGCACAAAATATTGAGGAAATAGATAAAGGAAAGCTTATATATATGCATATCTCTACTCATCGACTCTACCAGAAACTGTGTCTCTCTTGGAATATAATTAAAGCGGTATCCACAACAAATTACTATATCGAAATGGTCAACATAACAAAATATGTTAATACAAAACAAAAGGATGGGTGGGGGGAGGAGCACTGAACTTGAAGCATACATAAAGGATGGGTTTAGGAAATAATAAGCAAAATGGTCACAAAATAAGAAAGTTCTACCTGATAATACCGAACAACATGTTGATGCTGTAAACGAGAAAGTGTAGCTACTTCCCTGATTTTCTCACAATAGACAAACAAGTAAGATATGGAAATAAAACATCTATTCGGGAAAACAGAAAAGAGAGATTGAAGAATGGACGAAACAGACAGCAGTCAAAATAATGACATTATTTTTTCCAATCTCTATTTAATTGAATCTGCCTGGATCTTCTGTTAGACTGTAATACATCCTAATCTTCGGCTGTATGATCTATACATCAAATAAATCTTATACATCCTTTACTATAATTAAAGATACAAGACAAACTAGTCAATGCAGTTATTCATGGCTTGATTAATTTTGAGGACAAAATTTAAGGAATAAAGGATAAGCAGTAATCAACATTATTAATGAGACTGAAAGAAAGATTGACTACCGTTTGGCCAGGCTTATTTCTAACTTTTCTTCTCCTTAAGGGAGAAGCTGGGTCAAACATTATTTGTATAAGAACAAATCATATATATAAGAAACTTTATATATATGTCACCAAGAGTAGCTTATGTGCAGCTTTTCCATATAAGGCAATGTTCGATTCCCTTTACCTTAACTTTTTATTATTAATACAGGCGAAATTTTATTTATTTTTCAAAATTTTTTAATTGTGAGCGGTAATATCAAGTTACTGGGTACATGCAATAGAATATTTTGTATATGAAGAAGATGAAGAATGCAAGCTAATTTCTAAAGGACCATTCACAATATATACATGAATATAAAGGATACTAGAAAGTGCTAAAAACCCTAGCATTTTGGGACAATAATTGAAGTAACAATGAGATCATAGATGGCCTTTAGACACTAAGACAGGTAGATGAAATGAAAAATCGTCACCAAACAAAGTGTCACCAAAAGAAAAGTTGAAGCTAGATAGCTGACCACCATACTTACTACAATACATTAAGGAAACAAAAATCACTGAGCTCTAAAAATAAAGAGAGAAAATGATGACAACTTAACAAGATTAGTTTACTACGACATAAATAAACACCACAACAATTAATATTTTTATTAGATTATCAAACTTTTGACTACCAATCAGACTTCCCAATACCCATAGGATAAATACCACGTATTTTAAGTCAAAGAACAAAATCAATCCCGGACTTCTAAAGAGGATCAAGTTTCATCAACAAATATGCTTACTGCTTCAAAAAACTGTACCATAACCTCAAAATTAATCATAAATTTTAGCATGCAGGAGTTGAATTAAGAAAGGGCAGATGAACAATCCAACCCACTTTGTTAAAACAAATTGGGGATATAAAATAATTAAATGGCATACAATTTTCCAATATTATACAATATGGTTACAATGGTAACAATCATGCACTGAATTATTGTTATTAGTGATACAACACACATATTCATAATATTTAATGGGGGAAAACAGGAAAAAGAAATTTCATATTTCATAGAACCTGCCTTATATAAAGGACAGCTAATTTCTTCTAAACCATATATATCAAGATCTGGATTAACAGTTAGTGTTGCCGAGGGTGTAACTAGCTCCTTCTGAGCTCACTAAGGTTTACCTTAATATTCGGTCAGGCATGCTTTTGTCCTTAAGGCGAATTTTCTTTACTGCATATTGCCTTCCATCAAGTTTATTTTTGCACAATACAACATGACCAAAACCACCATGACCTGTTTCAAAGGCCAAACAAAACTTTTACTACAGAAATAAAAAGGTTTAATTGCACTTTTAGGCCCTTTATTATAACCAATGTGCAATTTTGGTCCCCCAATATTTTTTTTTGTTAAATTTTAGTCCAATTATTTTAATTATTGAATTAAGTCCATCCATCAGTTTTCTCTTCTTAAAACTAACAAATGGCATTTTCTTTTCAAAATCTCTATGAATAGAATCATTTAAATCATTCCAAATTTTGCTGAAAATCCACCAAACAAGACATCATAATTGGGCCAAAATAAGAAAATTCTAAATTTTTCTTCACAATCCTAAATTCGTATACAAATTTCTGGCATTTGAACTTTATATTACATTTTTTTGTCCTATAAGTGTCCTAAACCCCTAATTATTTGGTGAAAGAAATAAGCATTTCAGAGTTTAATAGGAAAAAAAAAAAAACTGATTAGAGAATTCGTTTGTAAGAATTTAAAAAACTAGAGGATTAAAGTCAACCTTATTGTGGGAGTCACACATTGAGAATCCCTAACTAACCATTCTACGACATACAACTTCATCCAATAGCCATCAAAGAAAAAAAAAACACTATTTTCAAACAAACAACTAAAGTATAATAAATTGAAATTTTCTGTTTCTGGGCAAGGCGGAGGGAGTGGTTTCAAAAGCACTCTTGCAGCCCAAACTCTCACCCATGTGAAGAAAGGGAATAACAATAAAAAAAATCGGACTACCTTTTAAAATCATAAATTTCAATTTTTCAAAATGAACATCCAAATTTAATTCAATCTTACAAAATTGACTGTAAAGTGACATTAACACCCACTTATTTACTATAATTTGGACATATTTATAGTCAATATGGGATCTCCAATACACCCTTTCACGTCGAGAAGGGGACTATGGAGTTAGATATTTGTGGATGGTCCAATAACAATCCGATAGAGGATGACACAATAGACTCAATAAATCTTGTTAGAATAGACTCTGATATCATCTCAGAAAGTGGAATTTAAGTCTAACTCAACTTTATAAAATCGGTTTGTAAATTGAAATTTGCACCTACTTATATAATTTAGTCTTATCTCTAGTCTATATGTGATCTCCAATACTATTGTTTCCAAAGCTATAATTGTAATCACTACTCTTATCAACATAAAGCTCCGCAACCAAAATCATCTCCAGAAAAATAAAAATACAATAGTGAACTAACCATCATGGCATACATATAACTCAAAATAGAAATTCATGAAGTTCATTTACCAAGAGGACGCAGCTCCTCAAAATCATTCAAATATCGAGAACTATGGTGACCTGTTTTTGAGCCTCCAAGATCTGGCTTCCAAAATTGAGATATTCCGGATGAAGCCTAGACAATAAATATATAAATGAAATAAGTAACAAGAAATATAGTGGTGAGAAATGGAACAAATGTTCCTGTGATTTGCCAACCAGGTGTTTCTGGAAAACACGATCAAAGGTTTTGTTGAATATGGAAGGTGGTTTAGATGCCATATCGCGTGCTAAATCAGAAATGATCTGGGAACATAACTCAAAAGTATTAGGATTCTGTAGAGCATACATTATTTAGAAATTAAAGCGATAATATTTTTTTATTCTTGGTCAAACAGTGATCTTTTTTGTACCCCTAAATTGTGCAGCTCTGTTACCACTTGCGGCAAACAGTCAGCCAATGATCCCTTAGAAGCACAAACAAGGCGAAGCATATGAACCTAATACAAAAAAGAAGAAACCCAAATCAATGCTGAGCAGAATTCTCATGTGAAGTGAAGCTGACAACAATAATTAGAATTTTACCATCATTATATCCTTTTCAACTGTTTGAGATGGCTGAAGATGAGGCAAGGAATCAGAAGGCAGAGCCTCTGAAGACTCACTTTCATTAATACCTTCATTATCTTTAGTTGCATACTCATCAACAATAAAATACTGCAGGTGCAAAGATAGAAAATAAAGGATTTAACACAAACAAGTGTCTCAAACAGATACAAGCCAATTACAATGATAACAAGAAAAGCATAACAATAACATAATTTCTAAATTTCAATTAAGCATGACCCATCTGCCATCCACCCAAGGAGGCACAGTGCACTAATTCAAGGAATTTCATCATAGATATCCATCTTGAGTTATCTCTGTCAAGTAAATTAGAACAAAGCTGTACTTATCTGATGAACTGTTGCAAGAAACTAAAGCTGTCAATTCAGGTAGGGTCTGGGTGAAAAGGGCCATCTAGGCAAGATTTTTCTTATGAGACTAACATGAATAGGTCTATAAAAGCTTGGTATAGGATGTTATATGGAGACATACAATAATTTCGTCCAGTTATAAAATTACCATTTTTTCCTGTTTTTAACTCAATATTGTGCAATGATTTCAAACATCAAACTCACATCCAACAACAACATCGAACCCTTTTTCCAGTAGGTGGATCAAGCACATGTCAAATGAAGCCATAATGTTTTGTCATAAATAATGTCTATGGACAAGTTTGAGTTCTAAATTCTTCTTACGACTTATTTGGACGAGCTTCTCTACAAGGACTTTTGAAAGAGAAAAATATGAAGAAAAAAATTAAATTGACTTCTCCATCAGTTAAAATTAGTTTATGCATAAATTAATTTAAAGAGGTTCTCTCGCATAGTTCTCCAAATTTTTTCATATTTTTCTCTCATAGAAGTTTCTGTGGAGAAGCTCCTTAAAGATATCTAATTGATTTTCCTATAGTTTTTTTAGCAACTGACTACTCTCCATTTGATCTACTACATATCATGGCCTTTACAAGTCTTCTTCTCTATATATGCCCAAACCACCTAACCTAAGATTTAACCACGTTTTCTGGACAAGTTGCTACCCCAACTTTTTCTTTAACTCATTCTTTCCTAAACCTATCTTGCTAGTATGTCCCTTATTCAATGAAAGATTCTTAACTTTGGCACATTTCTTGTCTTTTCACTAACTTACATTCACTTCCATGCAACATTACAACTTTTATAGCCTTGAAGTAAAATTTTCTTTTAAGCTTGAGCAGTACCTTCATATCCTAATTAACACCCAAGGCCCCCCTCTATTTCATCATCCATCCCGTTAAAACACTTCGCTTCACACCTCCCTCTATTTCTCCATTGTTCTATATGATGAACCCCAAATACTTGAACCATGTAACTTGCCTAGTATGTCCACTCACCAAACTCAAATATCCATCCAACAAAAAGGTTGACAAACTCTAATTTACTTGATCTGCATTTGTCATCTCCTAATGCCAAGTTAATGTTCAGCAGTCTAGTGTATTAAACCTTCAATGAATTTCACATCACGAGTATGTACCACAGTACCAACCACTTAAATCACTCAACTTTAACATCCCTTCAAAATCAATGACCTTTTTCCTAAACATTCTTTCTTATAGGAAGAGAATAGGGAAACAAAATCCTAAAAGAAACATTTAAGTACTCGTTAGAAACATTATTTTGGCTTCCAAGAAATAATGACCATAACAACTGTTATAATTAAAAAATAAAGATTATATATTCATAATTACAGATATCAAGATCATATATTTATAATTACAAATACCAAGAACATATCTTTATAATTACATATATTAAGATCATATTTGTATTATTAGTAATATTTAATATTTATTCTAGCATTGTATCTTTAATATTAGAGGATACCAAATCTCTTATATTTATTGTATTGATTTCGTTTCCTCAATACAAATAAATTCCTTGTTGTGTCAAAAAAATATATAGTTCTAGCTTAATGCTTCTCTTTATCTTATATTTAACACGATATCTAGAGCCTATTGAATAAAGTGTTTGCTCGGTGGACCCACTGCTTTTAGAGGGAAATTATATTTTAGAGATCCGTTTTATCCGTTTCCTCCTCAGGTTTGCTCATTGTTTCTGGCAGTGGCGCTTGACATCTTCGACAACTTTTCTAACCAAATTTTGTATCTTTGGCGACCACATTGTTGGGATTGCGTTGTGCCAATTTACACAATCCCACAAATCACAACTCTAGAAACCCACCCAATTGCCCTCATGCACACTTCTCCTCGTAGTTGTGTTTTCCACACCTCACTCAAACCTATTTTCCCTGTAGTACTTCCTTGGTAATGAAGTTGCTCAATCCAAGAGTGGTCTTTTTATATTACAAAGGAGATATTTTTTGGATATTTTAGAAGAAACATGAATGTTAAATGCTAAGCCGCTAGACATACTAATGGATCCAAGTATCAAACTTGTACCTGACCAAGGAGAGCCATATTCAAACCCTGGGAGATATAAAAGGTTAGTAGGTAAGATAAATTATCTCACTATGGCTCATCCTAATATTACCTTTGCAGTGAGCGTAGTAGGTCAACTTTTCAAATCTTTTTGTCAAGATGACATGCAATTGTCCAGATCCTAAAATATATTAAGAATGCTCCTGACAAAGACCTTATCTATGAAGATAAGGGGAATACACAAAATTATTGGGTACTTTTATGCTGACTAGGCAGGCTCACCCAATGGCAGACATTCAACTCCAAGGTGTCGTGTTCTTGTTGGGGGGTAATTTGATCCCTTGGGAAAGCAAAAAATAAAATCTTGTGGCAAGATCAAGTGCAGAAGTAGAATACAAGGCAATAACTTTCGTCACCAGTGAACTCATATGGCTAAAGTGACTTATCAAAGAGCTCAAGTTGGAAGAAAATTCTGAAGTGCACCTAAGATATAATAATGGGACATCATTACATATTGCCTCTAATCTTGTATTTCATGAAAGAACTAAATATATTGAAGTAGTTTGTCATTTCACAAAAGTGAAAAATTGGAGCCTGGAGATATCACTACTAGATTTATCAACTCTAGTGAATAGTTGACGAACATATTCACCAACTCTTTAAAAGAACCAAGAATCAATTGCAGCAAGTTGATCACATACGACTGATATGTTATAGCTTAAGAGGGAGTGTTATAATTACGGAAATGAAGATCATATCTTTATAATTACAGATATCAAGATATCAAGATATCAAGATCATATAGTTATGATTATAGATATCAAGATCATATATTTATAATTACAAATATCAGGATCATATATATTATTGGTAACATTTATTATTTATTCTTGTATCATATCTTTATCTCTAGAAGATATCAAAGTTTCTTTATTTATTGTATAGATTTCGCTTTCTCAATATAAATAAATCACTCATGTTGTCATAGAAACACAGTTCAAGCTAAATGTTTCTCTGTTTCTTATAGTTTAACAACAATGAATCCATCTAAAACTATTGCCCTAGTCAAGACATTAATATAAAAGACATGGAAACGAAAGAAAACAATATGCTTAAATCAAACAAGAAGTACATGGAACTTGCAAGAAGAAAATCATATATTACCTCTTTCTCACCTTCATTGTCGTCCCCTACAAAATCCTCTGCTGAAGATGTACTTGAACTAGTCAAAGATAAACTATTCTTGCTGTCTTCAGTAACATCTCGAACAGTATCTAATTTGGCAGGAAGTTCTTGCATAACTAACGGTGTTTCCTTGCTATTAGATTTCTTCTCAAGAGCCTCAAAGAGTTGTTTCGAGGCATCTAACTTAGATGAGGGAAGAGAAGAACTTTTTCCGGCAGTTTCATCCATTCCAAAACCCCAACTCCATGTTTCTCCATAGCCACTGAAAAGGTCTATAAAGCCATAAACAAAAGAACCCTTCTTACTTAAAGATGTCTTATCCTTGGTAAACAATTCTTCATTGCCTTCCATAGTTGAGTGAAGAAGCTTCTATAGATGGAGGACAAAAACATACTATCATTGATTTAGACAGCAAAATAACTTGCTTTCAGAGATCAATCACCAAAAGCTACAAGCAAGCACAATTAAAATATAAAAACTTATAAAACAAATTCCAATCAAACATTTAGCAGCAATAAAGTAAAAATTGCTCTTGGTATTGAAATTAAAGGACATCAATAGTTCAACAGACTTCATCAAACTTGTTTTTGTATTAAAACAAAACCAATGTTGTCATTGTAATAAAAAGCTTCAGAGAATAATAATAGTTATGATATCTAAACAGAGAATATGGAATAGTGAACTCACAGAATCATTTGATATGCCAGTTGGCTCAATACCAGAAAGAAATTCTTGAGCAGCCTCAACCAAATTATAGATCATTACTCGTCCTTCCCTAGCATTTAAAGTAGCCTGAAAAGAACAAGAACAGAGTGGAAAGTAAAAACATAAATACACTTTGCTCCTTCTCAAGTTAGTAACCAAGAGGCTAAGGAAGAGGGAAAAGACATGAAGAGAGGGAACAGCAGCTATATCAAATGTATTATTTTTTTATGATATATGTGGGGGTGATAGAGAAAAGGAGAAATACAACTAGAGGGGCAACAAGATTCATCAAAAGCATGAAAACAGACAAAAAAGAACACAAGGGACCAGCGAGGAAAGGGGTCAAAAATATGACAAGGTTTCCCAGGCTCTCTGCATATTAGAAGTAGCAAATCCCCTACATCAATGCACTCATAATCAACGAGAGTCATAAATGTGACACAAAGATGTATCTAGTTAAACTGAAAAATAAGATGCCAAAAGTCAAGCAATTGAAAGAGATTAACTGAACCACTTCAAAATCTACTCTTATACCATAAATTAGAATACACGATTTAGAGAGTGGGTGTCATTGTCAATATTCTCCCTCTTATCTCCTTTGGAAATGCATTTGACACACTACTTGCACAACTAGCAAAATATCCTCTCTTTGACCATTTTAAACTTCTTTAACTGTATATCACTTGAATCTATCTCCTTTTATCTCGATTCCTAAATTGAAATTCAATGAACATACTAGAATATCAATTTCTCTTTTGATTACTTTCCTAGTCTTAAGCAACAGAAAACAGGAGACTTTTAGGAACGGAAAACAAAAGTAACAATGGAGAATTCAAGATTAAACCACGTAGTAATAATAATAGTAATAGTAATGGACTAAAGTCAATATCTTGCATTCTGCCATTCTCATACCATAAACCTCCACCTTCAATCTTACTCGTAGCTCAACTCCACTGGAAATATTCTCCAGAAAATATTTCAAAGATTTTTTGTTTTTTATATATTTATTCTATCTTTGGCACCCCAAGACATGGTTGCTTCAATTTGCTTACAGTACTCTTAAGCACCAGAAGCATCAAAGCCTTACTAACCACAATTTCATCCTTGACACAAATTTGCACAAAGTTAACAACAGCACAAGGGTTTGACCTGATCATGGAGGAGCGACAAAAGCTTATTAGCATCAGCTTCTGATAACCCTTTCTCCGGTGTAATCTGCAGCTTGGGGCACTTGAAAGGATACCCAGGCAAGCACCTAGCAAAAAGGAGAAATAAATGATGATTGAGTTGGCAGCAATCAGCAACAAATATCCCCTTTACAAAGAGGTAAGGTCGCTAACTAAACAAACCTGACAACAAGAGCAGCAGAAACATCTAGGTCCTCATAACCCATGTCCTTTGAGTAAGGCCTGCTCAATTTCATGCAGAAACCAACAAACAACAACAAAGATAATTATTAGCAACACTAATATATCTATCTATCTATCTATCTATCTATCTATATATATATATATATATATATATATATATATATATATATATATATATATATATATATATATATATATATATATATATATATATATATATAGTTTTTTTATGCATTGTCAAAGTTTAATTAAGTAAACTACCATTATTGATCCCAAAAAGAGTAAATGGTGTCACACTAGTATGGGATACTAAGAAACTGGCAAATTAGTCCCAGAATTCATTCAAATCCCTAGACTGAACCGTTCATATCTTGGTCACTAAGTACCTATTAATATCTTCACTCTAAGTCTTTATCTTGATTGCATTTTAAGAAACTCATTAAAATTTTCTCAGTTTCAAAGACTAATGTAAGTGTTGTACACTTTCGGCAGAGTTAGACTTTTATACAAAGTCAAACTACTAAGAAATCATGGTAGATATGATTCCGGAACTAGTATTGTTTTATCATCGAGAACAAAATCTATATAAATACATAACAATATTTACAAAAAAAATTATAGATATAATAACAATATTTAAAAAAATAAAAAAATTGTGCTGATCTATCACAGTTGAACAAATTAGTATTATTGAAGTAGAGGTCAAGGAAAATAACATAAAGAGGCAAAATGTTATTGGATGATTTGCATAGTCAATGCATAGATGAGTTTTCCTATAGAAGAGAAAAAAATGTAAAATATAAGAAACACCTGAGCTTAATGACTATACGAGGAGGCGATCCTGGAAGAATTTTGCAGTCTTCTTGGAAGATAGCACATCTAAACAAGCAAAAACGCGCACATATTAAGGAATAAAACACATCAATTGCATTCGTTGGAGCTAAGGAAGAAGCTTACAATGCGGTAATCTCTTCGGAGAGCTGGTCGTAATCGGCGCCGAATTGAGAAGCGTGATCTTTGGACTGCGTCCTCCCCTTGCTCCGGCGACCGCTCCCGCCACCGCGCTTCTTCTTCTTCGAACTGTGTCCCATTCTCAGCTGAATCCTATTTGGTTTCAATCAGCGTCGTAAAGAAGAGGGTTTCGGTTTAAAAAACGATACGAGATTTTGGTCTTATATAGTGAGAGTTGTGGGAGATGAGCAATACTGTGGTGGCTTCATTCATCTGAACCACCTGTGATTCATTTCATTCAACTTCATATGTCAGGTAGTTTTTGGAATTTGTCTGCATCACCTCTACCATTAAAACTTGTACGGAAGTTGGTTGATTAAATCCAAAATAAATGTTAATTAATTATAGAATAGGGTTAAAAGCATTTTTTTATTAATTAAAATGTATTTAAAAGCTAGTAGAAAATCATCAAGTCACTCAAATTTTATTATTTTCAAGAAATTTTGATCAATAGACAAATATATTTAAAAATACATTTCTCTTAGTGTATTGTATCGAAGTATATGAAGGGAGGGTAAGTTTCTTTCAATTTTATAATAAAATAAGTAATTTTAATAAGTTTGCATTTTATACTAAAAAGAAGTTTGCAAAATGTTGATTTTTGTTGTTAAAAGCTAAATTACTTTCTTAATTCTTATTAGACCCAAAAATTCATGAAAATATAGAGATTATTTCTTTCTCCGCTTTTTAAGATTTCAAAATTTGAAAATATGTTTTAATTTGTATAAATTAAAAATATTTTTAAGTGTAGAAATATATTTTGAATTTCTAAATTTGAATTTTTTTTCCGAAAAATACATTTTTAGATTCATAGATCTATTATATATTCAAACTAATTACACAATTTAAAATATTTTTAAATTATACAACTTAAAATATATCTTTTAATTTAAAAAAGTACAATTTAAAATAGACTTTTAAATTATATAATTAAAAATAAATATTTGTGACTCTTTGACTTTTGTCATA